>Ga0209382_10003565_pt1 | contig 21490 bp, 20 predicted proteins | sample SoiMetdeltSBSDD5_FD_187599 | JGI IMG/M metagenome (GOLD analysis project Ga0209382, IMG submission 187599) | Bulk soil microbial communities from a Populus tree surrounding site in Tennessee, USA - Soil MetaG P. deltoides SBSDD5 (SPAdes) (version 2) | ecosystem: Environmental > Terrestrial >... | reverse complement strand
TAAGGGTTTTGTGCAGGCTGAATGAAACCGGCGGCGTTATCCTCTGCCAATGGCTGACGGGAGGGGGCGTTGCCCCGTGTGCTGGCTCCTCGTCGTGGTCGCGTTCCTGACCCTGACGATCAGCACGGGGGTCTGGAACCCGTTCCCCGGGCTGTGGGACTGGATAAACACCAGCCGCCCCCTCTCCGAACCCAACACCGCATGGCAGGAACGACTCGGCGGCGTGCCCAAGACCGTCACCGTGCTTGACCGTTACGTGGTCATCGAGCATCGCGAGTCGGTGGAGGTGCGCAACCGGGCGAGCGGCCGGCAGCTGTGGCAGACCAAGGCCGACTGGGCGGCCATCGCGAACGGGCTCGTCGTTGTGGGTACCCTCCTGAAAAAAGGTTATGAAGTAAGAGAAACGAGCAGCGGTGCGGTGATCCGCCGCGACGACAAAGCGTCCGCTGTCTGGACTTTTACCAACGCCATGCTCGACGTCTCCTGCCGCACATCAAAGGATTGCGAGCTGGTGGCGCGCGACCCGGAGGAGGGCACCGAGAAGTGGCGGGTCGGCTTGCCAGGCATAGGTTTCGTGCTTTTCGCCGACAATCCCGAGCTCGCGGGCGCGCGGCAGATGGGCTCCGACCTGACGCCGATGCCGCCACTGCTGGGGTTTCCGATCGACCGGAAGGTGCACGTGGTCGACACGGCTTCCGGGCGGCTGCTACGCGTTGTCGCCCAGGACCAGCACACGGTGGTGCATGTGCTGGCCGGGCGTGTGATCCACAGCGTGGCGGTGGCGCGCAACGGGCGCTGCATCCCCACCGTCTCCGGGCGTGAAGGGGTCAGCGGATCGGAGGTGTGGCGGCGCGACGGGTACCAGCTGCTGAGCATCAACGGCGCCGGCTGCGACCAGCGCGGTGAGCCGAAGGCGGGCGGCAACGCGGTGGTGGCGGTCCGGCCCGACGGCCACCAGGCCCTGCTCGACGCGGGCGACGGGCGCGAGGTCCTGGTCTGCGCCGACGGTGAGAAAATCCTTGCCACCGATGGGGTTTACGCCGTCGTGCAGGCCTCGGACAAATCCAGGATCGCCGGGTATGCGCTGGGCCGTTCGCGGCCGCTGTGGACCCGCAACGCCAACGAGAAGGTGACCGTCACGGTGACCCGCTCGGCGGTGGTCCTCACCGACCGCTCGCCGGACCGGATCATCGTGCTCGACCCGGCCACCGGAAAGGTCCGCTCCGAGGTACGCAGCGGCGCTGACGTGCTCGCTTACGACGGCCGTGGCTTGATGCTGGGCGATCGGCGCGAGCTGGGTTACCTCTCGTTATCGAGCTAGAAAGCGTGAGTACTCTGTCTTGTCGTGACTGACTTCTCCTACTCGCCCTTGCTGCCCATCGGGCCGGACACCACCGAGTATCGCTTGGTCACCGACGATGGCGTTGACGTGGTGAGTGGGCCGGGCGGGAGGCAGTTCCTCACGGTCGAGGCCGAGGTGCTCACGATGCTCACCGCCGAGGCCATGCACGACATCGCCCACTTCCTGCGCCCGGCCCACCTGACCCAGCTCCGATCGATCATCGATGACCCGCTGTCGTCGCCGAACGACCGGTTCGTGGCGCTGGACCTGTTGCGCAACGCCAACATCGCGGCGGGCGGCGTGCTGCCGATGTGCCAGGACACCGGGACCGCCATCGTCATGGGCAAGCGGGGGCGGCACGTGCTCACCGACGGGCGCGACGAGCAGGCGATCGCGCGTGGGGTTTACGAGGCTTACACCAACCTGAACCTGCGGTACTCGCAGCTCGCCCCGATCAGCATGTGGGAGGAGCGCAACACCGGCACCAACCTGCCCGCACAGATCGAGCTTTACGCCGAGGACCCTGATGGGCACCCGGACGCGTACAAGTTCCTGTTCATGGCCAAGGGCGGCGGCAGCGCCAACAAGTCATACCTGTACCAGGAGACCAAGGCGCTGTTGAACCCGACTTCCTTCATACGGTTTCTTGATGAGAAGCTGCGCTTGATCGGGACCTCGGCCTGCCCGCCCTACCATCTGGCGGTGGTGATCGGGGGCACCTCCGCCGAGCACGCGCTGAAGACGGCCAAGCTTGCCTCGGCCAAGTACCTCGACCACCTGCCCACCTCGGGATCGCTTCTGGCGCACGGCTTCCGCGACCTGTCGCTTGAGGAAGAAGTGCTGGAACTCACGCGTGGGTTCGGCATCGGCGCCCAGTTCGGCGGGCGCTACTTCTGCCACGACGTGCGGGTGATCCGGCTGCCGCGGCACGGCGCCTCGTGCCCGGTGGCGATCGCGGTGTCGTGCTCGGCTGACCGCCAGGCACTGGCAAAGATCACGCCGTCGGGGGTATGGCTGGAGCGCCTCGAAACCGACCCGGCGCGCTTCCTGCCCGACTTCGTGCCGTCGTCTTCAGACGAGGTCGTCAAGGTTGACCTGAACCGGCCGATGACCCTGATCCGGGAGGAGCTGTCCCGGTATCCGGTCAAGACTCGGCTGTCGCTGAGCGGTCGCTTGGTCGTGGCGCGCGACATCGCCCACGCGAAGATCGCAGCGCTGCTGGACTCAGGCGCGGCGATGCCGTCCTACCTGCGTGACCACGCCGTCTACTACGCCGGGCCGGCCAAGACCCCCGAGGGGTACGCTTCCGGCTCTTTCGGCCCGACGACGGCCGGGCGGATGGATTCGTATGTGGAGAAGTTCCAGGCCGCGGGCGGCTCGCTGGTGATGCTCGCCAAGGGCAACCGCAGCAAGCAGGTGACCGATGCGTGCGCCCGCTACGGCGGCTTCTACCTCGGCTCGATCGGCGGTCCGGCGGCGCGGCTGGCGCAGGACTGCATCAAGAAGGTCGAGGTGCTCGAGTACCCGGAGCTGGGCATGGAAGCGGTGTGGCGGATCGAGGTCGAGGACTTCCCGGCCTTCATCGTCGTCGACGACAAGGGCAATGACTTCTTCGCCGAGACCTCGCAGCCGGTGCTGAGCATCGGCCGCCGGTGACACGCGGGATTTGCCTGGCAATCGCCCGCGTGTGGCAGCGGCTTAGGAGAGTGCTGTGGCGATCGTTGCCGCGGTGGACTGGACGAGGGGTCCGATGGTCTCCTCGTCCAACGGTGAGAGGGCGATGACGCCCACGCTGGCGGTCAGGCCGGAGACGCCGAGCACCGGCGCGGCCAGGCCGAAGGCGCCGGCCTGCAGCTCGCCCTCGCTCGTGGTCCAGCCATCACCCTCGCCGAGCGACAGGGCCTTTCCGGCGGCGCCCCTGATGACGGGGTGGCGGGAGCCGACGCGGTAGGCCACGTGGAACATGGTGGAGCTGGGCTCGACGACGGCGACCGCCACGGCGTCGGAACCGTCCGCGACGGTTAGGTGCGCGGTGGCACCGGCGCGCTCGGCCAGGCGGCGCAGCGCGGGCACGGCAGCGTCGGCGAGCAGCGGCTGGGCGCGGCGGGCCAGGTGCAGCAGGCCCACCCCGATGCGCAGGCGCCCCTGCGCGTCCCGCCGGACAAGGCTGTGGTCGGTCAGGGTGGCGGCAAGCCGGTAGATCACGGCGCGGCCGACGCCGAGGCGGGAGGCGGCCTCGGTGATCGTGACGCCGCCCGGGGTGTCCGTGACCAGAGCCAGCAGGCGCAGGCCGCGATCAAGGGTCTGGGCGGTGTCCATGCCGTCAGGGTACTTATGCCGCTTGCCTGCGGCTGGTCGTGCCTCCCCGCCGCCGGCGGCGCCGGCTCCTGACCTGTGGCTCGCCAGCTCGCCACCAGACGATAGGCTAGACTCCCGTTGCGTGATCACGACGGTGGCCTTTGATGCCGACGACACCCTTGTTGACACCCACAAAGCCGTGATGGCCGGCCTGAGCGCCGTCATCGCGCATCTCGACGACCCGGCGCTCACCGTTGAGCTGTTCCAGGCCGACGCGGCGGAGCACTGGCGCACGATGGCCGACCAAAGGGCGCATGAGATCAGGGCGGCGGCCACGCGCTGCACGCTCGCGCGGGTGGGGCGCGAGGCCGAGGCCGACGCGGTGGTCGAGCTCTTCTTCGATGTGCGCTTCGCCAACTCGAGGCCGTTTCCGGGCACCGTCGAGGTGCTGGAGAAGCTGCGTGGCGAGTACAGGCTGGGTTATGCCACCAACGGCAACAGCCAGACCCACCTGTGCGGGCTGGAGGGGAGGTTTGACTTCGAGCTATATGCGATCGTCGATGGGGTACCCAAGAAGCCGGCCGAGGCGTTCTACCGCAAGATGATCGAACTGGCCGAGGCGGCGCCGCACGAGATCGTTTACGTGGGCGACAACTACGAGATGGACGTTGCCGGGCCGGCGGGCATGGGCATACGCACGGTGTGGCTCAACCGGGGCGGGGCGAGCGTGCCGGGTAGCGTCCAACCCGACGCGGTCATCGAAAATCTGATCGACCTGCCGCGTATCCTTGCAGGGTGACGCTGAGACTTTATGACACGCTGACCCGTCAGGTGCGCGACTTCGTGCCGCGCGTGCCCGGACAGGCGTCGATCTACCTCTGTGGTCTCACCGTCCAGTCCGGCCCACACATAGGCCACCTTCGATCCGGGGTGAACTATGACGTCCTCCGGCGGTGGCTCGTCCACTCCGGATACTCGGTGACGTTCGTCCGCAACATCACCGACATAGATGACAAGGTGCTGGCCAAGTCGCTTGAACAGGGGCGGCCGTTCTGGGCGATCGCGTATGAGAACGAGGTCCTGCTGGAAAGCTCCTACCGGGCTTTGAACGTCGAGCCGCCGAGCTACGAGCCGCGTGCCACGCAATGCATCCCGGAGATGCACGAGCTCATCAAGACGCTCATCGAGAACGGCCACGCCTACGTGGCCGGCGACGGCAGCGGGGACGTCTACTTCGCCGTGTCGACCTATCCCGACTACGGGGCGCTTTCTGGGCAGAAACCCGACGAGATGCTGGCGGCGGCCGACGGTCCGGAGCGGGCCAAGAAGGACCCGCGCGACTTCGCCCTGTGGAAGGGTGTGAAGCCCAACGAGCCGCAGGACGCCTACTGGCCGTCGCCGTGGGGGCGGGGCAGGCCCGGCTGGCACATCGAGTGCTCCGCCATGACCCTGCGGTTCCTGGGCCCCGAATTCGACATCCACGGCGGCGGGACGGATCTGATCTTCCCGCACCACGAGAACGAGATGACGCAGTCCCGCTCGGCCGGCCATCCGTTCGCCCGCTTCTGGCTGCACAACGGCATGCTCGACCTGGGCGGCGAGAAGATGGCCAAGTCGGTGGGCAATGTGATCGACATCGCCGCCGTGGTGCAGCACGGCATCAGGCCTGTGGAGCTGCGCTATTACATGCTGGCGCCGCACTACAGGGCCAGGATCGAGTTCAGCTGGGGGGCTTTGGAGGAGGCCGCTTCCGGGTACCAGCGAATCGAGGGTTTCATCCAGCGCGCGACGGAGCTTGCCGGGGCCACGGAGCCCACGGTGATCTGCGCCGAGTTCGGGGAGGCGATGGACGACGATCTGAACACATCGGCGGCTGTCGCCGCGATCCACGATGTGGTGCGCGAAGGCAACACTGCTCTGGCCGCGGGCGATCTGGCAACGGCCAAGGGCGCGCTGGGAAGCGTGCGGGCCATGCTCGGGCTGCTCGGGCTCGACCCGGCAGACCCGGCGTTCGCGAAGGCCGGCGACCGGGGCCTGCGCGAGACGGTGGATGCTTTGGTGGCGCTGGCTTTGCAGCAGCGCACAGCCGCGCGCGAGCGCAAGGATTGGGCCGCGGCCGACGCGGTGCGAGACCAGTTGAAGCAGGCCGGAGTGACCGTGGAGGACACGCCCCACGGTCCCCGATGGACAGTGGGAGAGTGATCCGAGGACATGCCGGGTAGTTCGCAGCGCCGCAACGTGCGCCAGACGAGCAAGAAGGGCGCCACGAAAGGCAGCGGCGGCAAGGGTCGCGACGCGCTCAAGGGGCGCGGCAAGACCCTCCCGGCCGACGAACGGCCGTGGCACAAGGGCTATTCGGGCACGGAGCCTATTCCTTCCCGCACGGCCTGGAAGCAGGAGAAGGAGCGCAGGGCCGCCGCGACCGAAGGGCGCACACCCAAGATCGGCAAGCCCGGTACCAAGGACACCACCTGGGGCAGGGGCTGGCCGGGCGGCGGTACGGTGCCCCGCAGCCCGAGGGATTCCAGGCCCTCGGGGCCGAGGGTCGCCCCCGGCCGCAAGGCTCCGCCGCCGAAAGAGGCGCCCGAGCTGCTGGTCGGCCGCAACCCGGTGGTCGAGGCGCTGCGCGCGCACGTGCCGGGCACGGCGCTGTATGTCGCCCAAGGCATCGATATCGATGACCGTATTAATGAGGCCGTACGCGCGGCGGCCGACCGTGGCATCGCTATCCTGGAGGTGAGCCGGGCCGAGCTGGACAGGCTCACCGGCGGCGTACTGCACCAGGGCATCGGCCTGCAGGTGCCGCCGTTCAACTATGAGCCCTACGAGGACATGCTCGCGACGGCGCTCGAGAGCCCGCTGCCGCTGCTGGTCGCGCTCGACGGCGTCACCGACCCGCGAAACCTCGGCGCCGTCATCCGGTCCGCCGCGGCCTTTGGAGCCCAAGGGGTTTTCGTACCCGGGCGGCGTTCCGCCAGTGTGACAGCGACCGCCTGGCGCACAAGCGCCGGTGCGGCAGCCCGCATGCCGGTAGCCCAGGTCACCAACCTGACGCGGGCGCTGAAGCAGGCGCAGGACGAGGCGTTCATCGTGGTCGGCCTCGACGCCGACGGCGAGACGTCGCTCTATGACCTGGAAGCCGCGATCGGGCCGGTGGTGGTCGTGGTCGGCTCCGAGGGGCGTGGCATGTCACGTCTCGTCGGCCAGACCTGCGACCTGCGCGTGAGCATCCCAATGGCGACGGAGGTCGAGTCGCTCAACGCTTCCGTCGCGGCCGCCGTCGCCCTGGCCGAGATCGCCCGCCGCCGCTGGTTGTAGAACACCGCGCGCTGCAGCGCACAACACCCCACGTCGCGCGCCACCCGAAAGCCTGATTCGCCTGCATCGAAGGGTGGCGATAAGATCTGCCGCGGGGCAATCCGGTGTGGACTTGGGGGACGTCATGACGACCATCAACCGTGGGCGCAGGGCAGGCGATCGGGAAACGAAAATACTTGACGCACCGCTTTACAAAGCCGTCAGATACATCGTCGTAGGACTCGGGCTGGCATACGCCATAAGCACAGTGCTGCCGCTCGGGGAGCGGCCTGGGTTCCTGGATACCTGGTTCTACTCGTCGGTTCTGGTCTGCACCATGCTGCTCGGCCTGGCGCGCCCGCTGCTTGTGGGGCGCCATCGCGCGGCTTGGGCGTGCATCGCCCTGGCGGTGGCGTCCTGGTCGGTGGGGGACATCTACTGGTCGGCTGCGTTCTCGGACATGCCCGCTGACGAGATCCCGGTGCCGTCGCTTGCCGACGTTTTCTACATCGGCATGTATCCGTTGGCCTACAGCGGTTTCATCCTGCTGGCGCGGGCGGCGGTGAACCGCCTGCCGGCCTCGGTCTGGCTTGACGGCATCGTGACCTCACTGGCCACGGGAGCGGTATTCTGCGCGGTCGTGCTGGCCGCGGTGCTCTCGACGATCACCGCCGGAACGCTGACCAACCTGTTCTACTCCATCGGCGATCTGGTGCTGATCGTCATCAGTGTGGCCGCCCTGGCGATGGTCCGATGGCGCAACGATCCCATCTGGTGGCTGCTGGGGCTGGGCGCCGCGTTCTTCGCCGTCGCCGACACGGCATACCTTTTCGGATTGGAGAACGGGACCTATGCGGACGGTGGGTGGGTTGACGGGTTGTGGATGCTCGGTCTGACCTTCATGACGCTGGCGGGCTCGCTCAACCGGCGCCGTCCTGCGGCCGAGGTGCACGGGTTCGTGGCGCTGCTGGTGCCCATCCTGTTCTCGCTGTCGGCCTTGGCGGTGCTGATCTGGGGCAGCTTCCAGCCGATGCATCCGGTCACGATCGTCCTTGCCAGCGGCTGCCTGCTCGCGGCCGGGGTGCGCACGGCCTTGACCTTCGAGCAGACCCGGGAGCTGGTGCAAACCCAGATCAAGGCGCAGACCGACGAGATCAGCGGGCTGGGCAACCGGCGCGTGCTCGATGTGCAGCTGCCGCACCTGATGCGCGGCCTGACCTCGGGCTCGCCCGTGGTGCTGACCATCATCAGCGTCAACCACGTCTCTGAGATCAATAGCGTGCTCGGCTACTCGGCGGGGGACACCGTCCTGTACACCATCGGCCAACGGCTGCGCCAGCACCTGCCCGAGGACGCCATCTCGGCTCGTCTGGGCGGAGTCGAGATCGCGGTCCTGCGCGTGATCAGCCGCGCCGACTGGGCCGCGGTCGAGCGCGACACCAGGGCGCTGATCAGTGCCATCTCCGCACCCATCACCATCGCCTCGGTCCCGGTGCAGGTCGAACTCAGTGCCGGGGTGGCCATCGGCGGGGAACACGCCACGACACCCGCCGATCTGCTCAAGCGGGCGCAGGACGCGCTCAGCACGGCCAAGGCCAACCGCTCGGAGGTCGAGTTCTTCGACCCGTCATTGCACCTGGGCGGCGAGTTCGACCTGAGCCTCGCCTCGGATCTGTTACAGGCGGTCGGGCGGGAGCAGCTTGTCACGTGGTACCAGCCGAAAGTGAACCCCCTCAACGGAAGAGCCGTCGGGATGGAGGCCATCCTGCGCTGGCACCACCCCGGCCGCGGCCTGGTCGAGGCCGATGTCCTCAAGCCGCTGGCCGAACGCGTCGGCCTGACCCGGCACCTGACCCGATCCCTGCTGGAGTCCGCGGTGCATCGCTGCGCGCAGTGGCGGCGGCAGGGCATCGACCTGGGCGTGGCCATCGACCTCAGCGCGGCCGACGTCCTCGACGCGCGGCTGCCCTACGACCTGGCCAAGACCATCAACAAGCACGGCCTGCAGCCATCCGTGGTGACGCTGGAGATCCCCGAGGACGTGCTGCACATCAACGCACGGTTGACCGCCAATGCGCTCAGCCAGTTCCGGCACTTCGGCATGAGGATGGCGCTCGACCACTATGGACGGTCGGCCGGTTCGCTCAACAGGTTGCGCGCGATCCAGATCGACGAGCTGAAACTGGATGCGAGCTTCGTGCGCCCGGTGCTCAACAGCCCGCAGGACGCGGCGGTGTTGCGCTTGACCATCGAGCTTGCCAACTCGCTCGGCATGGCGACCGTGATCGATGGGATCGACTCGGCCGCGCTGTTCCACGCTGTTTCGGGGTATGGCTGCGCGGCCGTGCAGGGTCCGGTCATCTGCGCGCCGATGGCCGGTGACACGCTCAGCGAATGGCTGTCACGGTCGGTGCCCGCCACCTCAAGCAGCTAGCGTCAGCCCACCAGCCCCGGCGGGAACCCTTGCAGCGCAACGGGCCTGCGGAAGCGCTCGACCGCGGCTGTGCCGACCGAGGTCGACCACGGGGCCGAGGTGGCCGGCCACGGGCCGCCGTGCTGCATGGCGTCGACGACGGCGACGCCGGTGGGGACACCGTTCCAGATCACCCGGCCCGCCTTGGACATCAAGGCGGGCAACAACTTCCGGGCCTCCTCGACGTCGTCCTCGCCGGCCAGGATCGTCGCGGTCAGCGAGCCCTCCCAGTCGGGGATGCTGTCGCCGACGTAGATGACGACGGACGGGCCGAAGTGCTCGACGAGGAAGTCGGGGTGGAACTCGTGCGCTATGACCGCGAAGGGTTTCGGGTCGGCGTCACCGGCGAACACCGTGCCGAGGTTTTGCGCACGGGCGAGCCAGGCGTCGTGTGCGGCTGCCATGGCTGGCGTGAGCATGCGGTGGGTCTGGCCGGCGGCCACCCGCGCGGCCAGGTCCTGCGCGAACCGCTCGGAGGAGGTAACGACGAGGCCGGGCTTGGTGCACAGCTGGCCGCTGGAGCCGGTGACGCTGGCGGCGAGCTGCGAGGCATCGCCTTCGTAGCCGCTTAGCACGAAGACCGGGTTGAGCGAGCTCATCTCGGCGTAGACGGGGATCGGGTCGGGCCGGGAGGCGGCGGCGTCCATCAGGGCGCGCCCCCCGGCGAGCGAGCCGGTGAAGCCGACGGCCTTGATGCGCGGGTCCCGTACGAGCTCGAGCGACCTCTCCGGGCCGCCGTAGACGACCTCGAAGTCGGGCAGGGTCGACTCGCCGATCGAGGCGAGCAGCTGGCTGGTGCGCGGCTGGGCGGGGTGGGCCTTGACGACAACGGGGCAGGCCGCCGCGACCGCCGACGCGGTGTCGCCGCCGAGCACGCCGAAGGCGAGGGGAAAGTTGGAGGCGGCGAACACGGCGACCGGCCCGACCGGCACGGTCACGGTGACGATGCCGGGTGACTCGCGCCGATTGGGCTTGACCGCATAGTCGCTGAGCAGGCGCATCTGGTTGCTGGTGCGCTCCAGCTCGGCGCGGATCCGCGGCTCGAGCAGGCCGGTCTCCTCGCCGATGACGGCGACGACCTCGTCAGCGTTCGACTCGAGAGCCGAGGCGCAGTCGTAAAGGGCTGTCAACTTCTCTCTCCAATTTCTGTCCAAGCTCGGGCTTGTCTCCAAGCATGGGCGATGGTCGAGAAGAGTGGTACCGGGTCGAGCCTCAAACCCAAATGGTAGAGGGCCAGGCCGGTGGCGCCACCCTGTCGCAGGCGGACGACGTGCTCAAGCAGGGCCTCTGGTGAGTTGCCGAAGGGCGGGAGGGTCGAGACGTAGGCCTGGGCACCGGGCGCGATGGTCGAGTCAAGCGGCCAGCACGGCATCAGGACGGCGTCGACGTCGGCCGCGGCCGAGGGCGTCAGGCCGGGGGAGGGTCCCGTGGCCCACGGGTCGGCCTGCGCGTGCAGGGTCACGGAGGCGTTGGGGGCGTGGGACTGCACGGCCTGCAGGACGGCGGCGCGGAGGCGGTCGGTGGCGGTGTGCCTGCGCTCCAGGACAGATTCTGGCGGCGCCGTGCCCTCCTCGAAGAGCGTGCGGATTTGAGCCGCGGGGATGCCGCAGGCGTCACAGCAGCAGATGGAGAGCAGGCGCTGCTGCAAGGGGGTGTATGCGCCGTCGGTCTTCTCGTGGCAGCCAAGGTGGGCGATGCCCATCTGCCCGCAGGATTCCAGCGAGACGCCGCTGACCGGTGCGTCCCGGATCGCCTCGGCCGCAAGGGTTGTGCAGTGGTCGACCACCTCCGTCCACGATGGACACAGGGCGTAGGGATAGCGCTCGCCGAAGCAGTTGACGACGGTGAGGTCGGGGTTTTCGTGGCCGAGGCGGGTGTTGTGGGCGAGCACGACCCAGGCGGTGACGGGGATTCCGGCGTCGTGCAGGATCGCCGCCGCCGAGGCGAAAGGGTCACCGGGGCCAAAGGGCAGGGGCGTCAGGCGGCCCCAGATGCCGGGCTTGACCGGGCGGTAGAGCGCCGAGTAAGGCACGTCGACGAGCTTGTGCCGCGGGTGGTTGGGGGTCGCGGCGCGGGTCGTGTGGTAGGACGCCGCCAGCGTCACACTGTCCACTCCGGACGCCCGGACGCGCTCAACGAAAGCCGCATCCCCGATGACATCCCACGGATAGGCGTGCGCCGAGATCACCACGACGGCCGCTCCCAATCAGGCTGGAATTTCCGGATATAGCCGGTGTCATCGCGCTCACGCACGCCGCAAGTCCGGTAGTTCTCGTGCAGGCGAGCCAGCACGTCCCGGTCGAGGCAGACCCCGAGGCCGGGTTTCTCCGGAACGGAAACTGCACCATCCACGATGGACAGAGGCCGCTCGAGGACGTCGACGCCCAGCTGCCAAGGCGTGTGCGTGTCGGCGGCGTAGGTCAGCTCTGCCAGCGCGCCGCCCAGGTGCGTCATGGCCGCCAGGCTGATGCCCAGGTGGCTGTTGGAGTGCATGGAGATGCCCACGCCCCAGGTGCGGCAGATCGCCGCCAGCTCGGCGCTGCGCCGCAGCCCACCCCAGTAGTGGTGGTCGGAGAGCACCACACCCACGGTCCTGTTCTCGAACGCGGGCGCGATGTCCTCAGGCTTGACCACGCACATGTTGGTGGCCAAGGGCATGGGCGACTCGCGCGCCACGAGCGTCATGCCCTCCTGGCCCCGGGTGGGATCCTCGAGGTACTCCAGCAATCCCTCGGTTTCCCTGGCGATCTTTATTGATGTGGGTACCGTCCAGACCGCATTCGGATCGAGGCGCAACGGGTATCCGGGAAAGGCGTCGCGCAAAGCTCGGATCGCCGCGACCTCCTGATCGGGCGGGAAGACGCCGCCCTTGAGCTTGATGGACCTGAACCCGTAGCGGCCTACCATCGCCTTAGCCTGCGCCACAATGCCTTCCGGGGTGACGGCCTCACCATAGGGGTCGTCGCCCTCCCACTTGTAGAACAGGTAGGCGGAGAAGGGCACGCTGTCGCGCACCTTGCCGCCCAGCAGGTCCACGACCGGGCGGCCGACGAGCTGCCCCTGGATGTCGAGGAACGCCACCTCGAACGGGCTTAGCACGCGCAGCGCCGTCTTCTCCGCGCTCGACGGCCCGGTGAGCCCGTGCTTGTCGGGCGCGTCGACACCCTCGGTCGCTTCATGCACAAGGCGCGCCAAACAGTTGGTGTCAAAGGGATCCAGGCCGACGATGCGCGGCGCCGTCTTGTTCAGCAGCGCGAGGTGGGGCGAGTCGCCGTAGGTCTCGCCCAGCCCGATCAGGCCGTCGCCGCAGTCCACCTCCAGGATGGAGCGCAGGGCCCAGGGCTGGTGCACGCCGGAGGCGTTGAGCAGCGGAGGGTCGGGGAAGGCGATCGGCGTGACCCGTACTTCGCGGACTTTCACAGCGCTGCCCTCCCTCGTTCGATGATGGATTTGAGCTCGGCCAGGTGCTCCGGGGTGGGCTCGACCAGCGGCGGCCGCACGGGCCCGAGCCCGGCGCCGGCCTTGACGAGCGAGACCGCGTAACCGGGGACCTTGTCGCGCAGGGCGGCGAAGGGAAGGTAGAACTCCTTCAGCAGCCGCTGCGTGGTCTCGAGGTCGCCGGCGGAGACCGCGCGGTAGAAGGTGGTCGCGATGTCCGGGGCGAAGCACAACACCGCCGAGGAGTAGCTGTCGACGCCGATGGCCCGGTATGCCTGCACCGACAGCTCGGCGGTGGGCAACCCGTTGAGGAAGCCGAACTCCGCCGCGCGCGGGTGGCCGCTCGTGCGCACCGCGGTCACCAGCCGCAGCATGCCATCGACGTCGCCGCGCCCATCTTTGATGCCCGCGACAGTCGGCAGGTCGAGCAGCGCGACCGCGGTGGCGGTATCGAGCACGGCGTTGGCCCGCTGGTAGACCACGAGCGGAAGGCCCGTGGCGTCCGCGACGTAGGCGATGTGGCGCAGCAGCCCGGCCGGCGTGGAGACCACGAGGTAGGGCGGCAGCAGGAGCAGGCCGTTGGCGCCTGATTCGGCGGCGAGGCGGGCGAACTCGCGGGCAAGCTGGGGTCCGCCGCCGCAGCCGGCGACGACCGGGAGCCGGCCCGCCGCCACCTCGGCCGCGGTCGCCACCACTTGGCGGAACTCCTCTAGCGACAGCGCGGTGAACTCGCCCGTGCCGCAGGCGACGAAGATTGCCGAGGGTCCCCAGCCGATCTGCCGCTCGACATGGTCAGCGAATGCCGAGAGGTCCACCTTGTCCTCGCCGGTGAACGGGGTCAAAGGAAAGGAGAGGAGCCCATGCAGTCGCATCCCAGGTGTCCCGTCTACATATGTGGATCGCATCTGTTGTTGTGGCAGCGGTGCAAGAGAAAGGTAGCGTCCTGTACCATGCCCGTCAACGTCTCTTGTTGGAGTGGGGAAACCATGTCAGAGATCTCACCGGTCAAGTCGGCGGAGCGCACGGTCCGCATCCTGGAGACTCTGGCCGCCTCCCCGACCCGATTAACGCTGGCCGAGTTGCAAGCGAAGATGGGGTACCCCCGGAGTAGTCTGCATGCCCTGGTGAGGACCCTGCGTGAGCTGCGCTGGGTCGAGTCCGACGAAAGCGGCTCCTCGTTCGGTGTCGGGCCGCACGCGCTCATCAGCGGGACGGCCTATCTCGATCGCGATCCGGCGCTGCCACACGCCGTGGAGGCGCTGGAGGACCTGCGGGCCGAGATCGGCTACACGGTCCACTACGCGCGGCGGGACGAGGCGCACGTGCTCTACCTGGCCAGCCGCGAGTCGCGCAACGCTGTGCGGGTGGTGTCGCGGGTCGGCCGGCGGCTGCCCGCCCACATCACGGCGCTGGGCCAGGCGCTGCTCGCCGAGCTGACCAAGGAGGAGGTGGAGAAGGTGCTTCCCTCCACATTGGAGGCTTACACCAAGAACTCCTTCACCAGTAAGGAAAGCCTGCACGCCGAGCTGAGCGCGGTGCGCGACCGGGGCTGGGCGCTCGAGCGCGAGCAGGGCACGCCGGGCGTGGCGTGCATCGGCGCGGCCGTTCATTACAGGATCCCGGCCAGCGACGCCATCAGCTGCTCCATGCCCGCCTCGGCCGCGACCGACAGCGAGGTCAAGCGGGTGGCCGAGGCGGTGGTAGCGCACACCAACGCCATGGCAAACGTCTTGCGACGCAACGGGATACGCTAGTAGGACTGTCCTAAAGGGACATCGCACCACTGGCCGCCGACCCTGTTGAGAATGGGGTCGTTGAGGAAGTCCGGCTCGCCGTGCTCGGCGATCAGCTTGTCGGCGTACTCCTCGGCGTCGTCCTGCGGCAGGTAGCCGATCGCCTCGCCCTCGGCCAGCGACCACCAGCGGCGGGTGTTGTGGCTGATGCCCCAAACGATGCGGAATCCGGGGCTCTCGGCGCCGAGGCTGGCCTCGACCAGGCGGGCGCCGTCGGCGGGCGACAGCCACATCGCCAGGCCGCGCAGGCCCGGAGGCACCGGGAACCACAGCCCGATGCGCAGGCAGATCACGTCCATGCCGAAACGATCGGCGTAGAGCCGGCCGCACGCCTCCATGGCGACCTTGCTCCAGCCGTAGAGCGTGTCACCGCGCCCGGCCAGGCCGGCGGGCAGCGGCTCGTCGGCTTCAGAACGGGTGTAGAAACCGGCCGCGTGGTTGGACGAGGCGATCACGACGCGTTTGATGCCCTGCCTGCGGGCCTCCTCGAGGAGGAGGTAGGTGCCGTAGATGTTGGTCTCGATGACGTCGCGCGCGTCCGACTCGCGGCTCTGCCCTCCTAAGTGGACGATCGCGTCGACGCCGAGCAGAGCTTGCTGAAGGGTGGCCGGATCGGTGAGGGAGCCCACGATGACCTCCTCACCGGGCGCGACATCGCTGGGTTCCTTGATGTCGAGCAGGCGCAGCACCCGGCGGGGCCGCTGCATGAGGGGACGAAGCAAGGCGGCCACTTTGCCGGCGCCGCCCGTGATCAGGATTCGTTGCGTGGACTCCATGGGCGTTAACATACATCATCTTGCCAAGCGTCCACATTCGTGGACGATCTATGATGAGCTTTATGGAGGGGTACCGGGTAGAGCACGACACGATGGGCGACGTCGAAGTGCCTGCGGAGGCGCTTTGGGGTGCACAGACGCAGCGAGCCATCGCCAACTTTCCGGTGTCGGGCCGCAGGATGCCCGAGCCGCTGATCACCGCCCTGGCGCAGATCAAAGAGGCCTGCGCTCTGGCCAACGCCGAGACCGGGGCGCTGGAGCCCGCCGTCGCCACGGCGATCGCCGACGCCGCGCGGGCGGTGCGGGGAGGCGGCTTCGCGCAGCACTTCCCGCTCGACGTCTTCCAGACCGGTTCCGGGACGTCGACCAACATGAACTTGAACGAGGTACTGGCGCACATGGCTTCCGAGGCTTCGGGCCAGCCGGTGCACCCCAACGACCACGTCAACGCCTCGCAGTCGAGCAACGACGTGTTCCCGTCAGCGATCCATTTGGCGGCGGTGAACGAGCTCGACTCCAAGCTGAAGCCCGCCTTCCAGCGGCTGGTCCATGCGCTTGATACCAAGGCCGTCGAGTTCACCCAGGTCGTCAAGGCCGGCCGGACCCACTTGATGGACGCGACACCGGTCACCCTCGGACAGGAGTTCTCCGGGTATTCGCAACAGGTGCGGCGCGCTCTGGAACGGATCGAGTCCGTGCGGCCCCGGCTGATCGAGCTGCCGCTGGGCGGGACGGCGGTGGGGACGGGGGTCAACACGACGGGGGCGTTCCGGCGGGCGGTGTACGGGTACCTGCCGGGCATGGCCGAGGCGGAAAACCACTACGAGGCGCACGGCGCACGGGACTCCCTGGTCGAGCTCTCCGGCCAGCTGCGCACGGCGGCGGTGTCGCTCTACAAGGTGGCCAACGACATCCGGTGGATGGGTTCGGGCCCGCGGGCCGGCCTGCGCGAGCTGCGCCTGCCCGACCTGCAACCCGGATCGTCCATCATGCCCGGCAAGGTCAACCCGGTCATCTGCGAGTCCGTCAGGCAGGTCTGCGCCCAGGTCATGGGCAACGATGCCACGGTCGGCTTTGCCGGGTCCCAGGGCGACTTCGAGCTGAACACCATGCTGCCCGTGATGGCGCTCAATCTCCTTGAATCCATAGAGCTGCTGAGCAACGTGGCCGCGCTCTTCGCGGAGAAGTGCATCGAAGGGCTTGCGGCGAACGAGGATGTGTGCCGGTCCTATGCGGAGGGTTCGCCAAGCATCGTCACGCCGTTGAACCGCTATCTCGGCTACGAGGAGGCGGCGTCGATCGCGAAGGAGGCACTGGCCACCTCCAGGTCGATCCGCGACGTCGTCATCGCCCGGGGCCACGTCGACAGCGGAAGGATCACCTTGCGCCAGTTGGATGAAGCCCTGGATGTGCTGGCAATGACGCGTACCCCCGCCTGAGTGCCGGATCTGTTTGCCGCCACCGTTGCGTCCTCGGGCTAGCCGCTCCACGGGGTGGCGGGTGAGCCTAGGTGCGACAAAGAAAGGGTGTACCTCGCCACATAGATCAGCTAGAGATCCAGGATTTCGTATTCGTCGACTACATCGGCGTATGCGCGTCGATCGTAGGTGCCCAGCAAGGCATCATGAGCTTCGCTTGCCACAACCGCTTGTGCCTGGTCATGAGGAAGCCGCCGGAGCAAGTCGGCCAGCCGTGCGATATCTGCGGCCAGCAGAGGTAGAACTTCGGTCCGGCCATCGTCGTTGCTGGCTAGCTCCAACAGTTTGACCTTGCCATCGGCATCGACCTGTCGGTATGACTCCACAACGCACAAGGCGGGAATACCACAGATATCGCCATTCTCCTCGACGTTGGCAATAAGTTCGCTCAGCTCAAGGGTTCGTACGTCACCAGCCACGTAGGCCAGTAGGGCGGAGGAGTCTAGGATCAGGCGAATGCTCACGCGGCCCTAGCCTGCCGCCGTCGCTCTTCTGCCGCGCGTAGCTTTTCCCCGGCCCTGGCCACACCCTCGTCGGTGATCTGGATACCGTGCCGGGCGAAGAACTCCCTTGTGCGTTCTTGCTTTCGGCGCAACCGGATGGCCTCGGCGATGTAGGCCGAGGCGTTGTCCACGTGGTCGAGGTGCTCGGCAACATCGTCTGGCAAGCTGATGCTTAGCTTCCTGGTCATACCGTTATCCTAGCCGAGTAGTATAAGATCATGAAACCCCGTAGGACGCCACGCTTGCGGCGTGAACCGTCGCGGGAAGCGATCAGGCGAGCATGACCACGCGGTATCAACCCCCTGGCCGGTGTTGGCGCTGGTCGGGGGGGCTTTTGCCGCTAGCTGATCGTGGAGCCCAGTATCGGACTCGAACCGATAACCTTCCGCTTACAAGGCCCTGGGCTGATTGTTCGCATGCGGATGGCGTTGTACTGCATCCCTGCTCAAGTGCTGTGTGCAGGCTCGACGGACACCCGCGAACGTAGGCGAATGAGACCGAGATTGAGACCATAGTCGTTGACCTTCGTACGTGCCCATTTGTTAGCTGAGCGCGACCACAACCAGCGATCCCACAACCCATATCAGCATGCAGACGGCGACAAGCTGAGCGGCAAGAGCAGCGAAGAGGACACGGACTCGGCGATTGTTCATGTTACGAAGGTCCGTTATCTCCTTGATCTTAAGGTTTGCGACGTGATTACGTGCCGTGATCTGACTCTCAGGCCATCGCTCCGTGCGCAGCTCAGTCAGCACACGGACAGGTGTCTTGCCGTAGCTGACGGGCCATGCAGCGATCAATGCGATGAAGCCAGATATCCCGAACGCCGAAACCCCTGCCACCAGTGGGACGAACGCCGATGACGGCATGGCGAGCTTATCGCCGCGCAGCACGAACGCGCCGACGCTTGCAAGTAGTGCGACAAGGCTTGCCGACGATGTAAGGACAGTGGTTGAGCGAGCGTCCAAGCGATCGCGTCGTGCCTGTTCGTCCTTCAGCTCTTGGTCGATGAAGGCCGAGTAAACGACGCCCTGATCGGGCTCACTCACCAGCATCCCACTCTGGTTCCGACCCCAGCTCAATGCCTCCGGTTTCCCAGACGATTCCTGGCGCGCTGGTGCCGTGGATCTGCTCAAGCTCCCAGCCTGGATCCGGTGGAACCGGTTCCGGTAAAGGTTTTGGCGTAGGTTCGGTGTTGTCCATGTCGCTCATAAAGGACCTCATTGGATGGATCGCGGAATGTGGGAACACGATAATCCAGCCTCGGGATCTTCATTTACATGGGTCGAAACACGTCATGCCGTGCCGTGAACGATTGATCAGATGAGGGTGCGAGAATCGGTCGAGCAGATGAGGAGATGCCCCTTGGAAGCTCCACCCGAGTACCCATCGGCCGAGGCCGTAAGGGCTGAGCTGAACGTCGAGCAGGAAGCGCTGCTCAAGCGAGGAGATGCCGCCGACAGCCGGGCGGGGGTTCTCCTCGGTTCAGCCGGAGCGTTGTCCGCACTGGCGCTAAACGCAAAATCCTTGTGGGTTCTGCCTGGAGTGGCGGTGGCGCTAGTATCCGCCGTGTTCGCGACAAGGGTGCTATGGCCACGACCCATGAACACCCTCAACCCAATTGACCTATACCGACTGTATTTGGCGAAACCTGAAAGCGTCACCAAGCATCAGGCGCTTACCAGGCGTGTTGCTGATTACCAGAAAAACCTTGAGTGGGTCGATGGGAAGCGCGGCAAGTACGCCTGCCTCAAGATCGCCATTGGCTCGCTAGCGGCGGCGATCGTGCTCGTCGTGTTGGGAATGTCTTTCGACCTACTTCGTAAGCATCTGTAATGAGGGAATACCAATGAGCGAGCCCAAGGACGCGCCACAAGCACCGTCTCCGCCAGTTGAAGATCCGTATCCGGTGGTCGAGATCAATCCTGATCCGATGATTGGCATGATCATCGAGCGCAACGAGGCGCCGTCAGAGATGGACAAACTGGCACGGCCGGATCACACTCGCTGATTGCCTGCCAGTCACGCCGCCAAGGCGCGCACGTCGACACGCGACGCTGGCTGTTATTCGTCTTCGAGTTGGAGTACGCGTCGTGGTGGAAGCTCGCGTACGCTTGCGGGCCGTCGTATGTGGCTAGGTAGGAGTTTCGGCGTCGCGCCTCGATGATGACGTGGCCCATGTCTGGGCCTAGCTGGGCGGCTTCGATGGTTTGCCAACGCGTCGCCACAAAATGCCTGTCGCATCGTCGTGTAGTTTGCCGCGCCATCTAGTGGGATCCGGATCGGCAATCTCATCCTGCCTCAGTTGATCGACTAGGGCGCGCATGCCCTTAACATGAGCCAACTCGAAGACGTCCCGCCACTGGTGTCCATAGCGCTCCGCGAGTCGCGCTAGCCCATCGGTGAACACGGCGAGGGTCTGCGCCTGATCTAACGCCACTGAGCCCGTGATGGCCTCGTAGGCGGCAGCAGGATCGGCAGCAGCCACCCAGAAGCCCCCAGGCGTGTTACGAACCGTGATCACATATTCAGGGTCGTACCTTCGCACATCAGCGACGATTATGGGAGCGTTTGGCAGCAGGTCAAGCCTGTTATCGGTGAACGAGTCGGTTGTGCCATCGCTGAGTTGCCATGCCACGGTGACATCACCGAGCGCCAACCAGTCGATTTGTTCCGCTGCTTGCCGGACGATCGCGACGGTGGCGGCAGGCGTGAGCGGCTTCGACAGGTCGCATTGCGGCCCGTGGTCGCTCATTGTCTCGGTGATTGCGTTGGCGAGCACGTCTTTCAGCGACTCATCGGTGCCGGTGGCGAGGGTCGTAGCGAGTCGGGCACCTAAGCGGCCGACGAACCATCGCACGCCGTGAATGCACCCGTTTGCCTGGCCAGGCGTAGCAGCTACGCCGTCAAGGACGATAAGCCAGTCGGCAGCCATGAGGTAAAAGTCCTCGTTCGGTCTGCCCGGCGCGGCTTCCGTCACTGCATGTGTCTCAAACACGGCTGCGCCTGCCCTAATCCGGAATCTTGAACTCGTACGCAAAGCTCACCATGTCGCCGGCAAGCGTCGCCAACATCACCTCAACAGCGCGGCCCGTGGTGTCGAAGGTCGTGCGTACGAGATCGACCACTGGCGTACCTGCGGGAAGTCGCAGCTCCACCGACTCTGGGCCGGTTGGCATGCGCACTGTCCATTCCTCGCGCATGCGATCGAGGATGCGGCCGGCCTCCTCAAGCCGTGCGAAGCCACCGCCTGGGCCTGTGTTTTCCTGCTGAATCAGCGTTCCTCGGACCACCTCAAGCTCGTAGTACGAGTCGGCGAGCTGGTTCGGGCGGTTATCGATGAACGTTGTCCTTCTGCGCACCCAAACTGGCGTGCCTTCCGGGACTCCGAACCGCTCTGCGACGACGGCGGGCGCGGGAACCTCTGCCAGCTCACGCAGGACCTGCCCTGCGCTGTGTCCCTGCTCTTCGGCTTCAGCGGTATGGAGTGGTTTGCCGCTCTTCCACTTGCTCTTGGCGTAGCGATCGATGCCGTGTCGGCGCGTTGACGGCCGCTCCCGTACGAATGACCCCTTGCCTTGGACGGTGACCACAAGACCCTGTTGGCGCAACAGGTCAAGGGCTTTACGAACGGCGGCAAGACTGGTCCCGCGCTCCTCCGCGATCTGATCCAGCGTCGGGAGCTGCTGGCCTGGTTTCAATTCTCCCGATTTGATCTTTATGCGGATGCCGTCAGCGATCCGCACTTGGAGTGGTCGCGCGTCTGTGTAGCTACCTGAGGCGGTCATACCCCCACTCTAGCTGCACTTTGAAGGTCTGCATACAGAGGGGTTGACATTTCCGCACCCGCAGCCTTAGCCTCTCTGCATGCTTGTCGGTCTGCATACAGACCGACAGATCTGCAAGACGGGATCGGCGATCACCGGACACCGGCAGAGCGGATTTGCGGATCGTCTTTTGAGAACTAAACAGCGACAGGCGAAAGCTCCCAGGTCAGGGTAGGCCGATTGGTGATCCTGACGACGGCTGGTGAGAGAGCGATTCCTCCACCTGCGAGGTACGCGACGGTAGGTGCATCCACAGTGCGTGTGT
>Ga0209382_10003564_pt1 | contig 21490 bp, 20 predicted proteins | sample SoiMetdeltSBSDD5_FD_187599 | JGI IMG/M metagenome (GOLD analysis project Ga0209382, IMG submission 187599) | Bulk soil microbial communities from a Populus tree surrounding site in Tennessee, USA - Soil MetaG P. deltoides SBSDD5 (SPAdes) (version 2) | ecosystem: Environmental > Terrestrial >... | reverse complement strand
GATCGGCGCCGGCGTCTACCGTGTGTTCGTCCAGCCTGAGTGGACGTTCGACGACGCGCTGCAGGCACTGTGGCCCTTCGTCTTGGCGGGGATCGCGTGCCTGACGCTCGGCTGGCTCGTCGACCGCTCGCACACCCGCTAGCTGGCGGCCGATGCTGAGGCTCGGCCCCTACTCGCCGCCGCCATTCTGTCCGGGCCGCCTCGGGTTGTTGGCCGCGCGCTGGTCCGCGGCGAACTCGCGCTCGAGCCGATGCTCGAGGTCGACCAGGTCCTGGGGCAGCGGCATGCCGTAGGCCTTGAGCTCGTTCAGCTTCTGCATGATCCTCAAGTAGAGCTCGTGCCGGTCCTCGGGCACGTCCTGCACCTGCTCCAGCAGCAGGGCGAGCTCCGCTCTGGTATTCTCGAACGCCATCGCCGCTCACTCCGGCTTGCCGGCAGGCGCCCTCACTGCTTCAGGCGCCGGTTGCATTCGCTGTAGAAGCCGCCGCCCTTCTGCACCCACTTGAGGCCGCCGTTGGCGTTGCTGGCCTTGTTCAGGCGGTACTGGTCGAGGCAGGTGAGCATGCGCGCCTTTCCGGGCGACTCGCTCGCATGCTTCGGGGCGATGGCCCGCGGGAACACGGCCCCCGGCAGATAGGCGCTGGGGCCCGAGGCTGGCCCGCACTTCGCCTTGCGGAACTCCTGCCAGCTCATCCCGCTCAGGGTGCCGGAGCTTTGCGCCTGTTTGTAGGCGGCTGAGCACTCCTGCATGGTGAGGGCTGCGAGCGGCAACGAGGCGAGGACGGCAGCCGCCATCAAGCCGGCGGCGGCGACACCGATCTTGCAGGGTTCCATGGACTTCCTCCACATCGGCCCGGCCGGGCCATGCTCGGTGGTTGCCAAGCGGGGCGATGGTGCCAGAGACGGGAGAGGGGCGCTTTCGGGTATACCACCCATAACGCGGCGGACAGGACCCGACCGGGGTGGAGGCCCGGCGGGCCAGGCCGCTGTTTCGGGGCGGCTTGCGCTGCGGCTGCCGGGCCCTATATTCGCGAGCTTCTGCGCGCAGGAGGGATGGCCGAGTGGCTGAAGGCGCACGCTTGGAAAGCGTGTATACGGGCAACCGTATCGTGGGTTCGAATCCCACTCCCTCCGCCAGCAGGCATTCAGATCCCGCCGCAGCACAGTGGGCGACGATCGTCCGGTGACGCGGGCGCCCTCGCTGACGAGCACAATTGAACGATCGGCCCCGAAAGGGATGAGCCGCCCCAACGGTGTCGCCGGGAAGCGGTATGTGGTCGCTCAGTGCGTCCGCGCCGTCCTTCCTCGGTCGAGCTCGGCCCTTCCCAGTGTCCGGTTGCTCGAGAGCCGACCACCCGTGTCTAGTCACCCCAAACGGCCAAAGACCTGGCGAGGAATATGAGGACCGAGGCGAAGAAGACATACCGGATGCCCAGGTCCCTGAAGCGCATCTGTTCATGCTGGAGTCGGGTCTTGAGATCCTCCAAGACCCCTTCAAAAGACCGGTTGTGTCCATAAAGTGGCCGCTTCAGTACGCGTTCCAACCTTTCCGCGCCAAGCCTCTCGTACATCTTGGAGACCGACACCGCGTACTGGCAGCAATTGGCGAAATAGATTAAACCGTTCGTAAGAATGAACGTTCGCCGCCGATACGATTTCATATACCACCAATGTAATACCCGGAGAATGCCCACGACCGCAAGCCCTATGACAACAGAAAAAAGGGTCGTCAGCTCGATGCTGGTAATCCAGCTGAACAATTCTGCGGCATTCTTCCGGACTCCAAGATCGGTCGGAAAAATGATCTCATAAAAAGCAAACGAACCGCCAATCAGCAGACAGGTCCCAGCCGAGGTGGCCAGCGCCATTGGAATTTCACCTCTGAATCCTCTTTTGCTGTTCTCGAATTCCTCCTGGAGAAGGAGCATCCTGTGGATCTCGTTCTTTCGCCGGCCCATCTGTGCCTTGAGGTGCAGCAGCGCGAGATGCTCTCCCCTGAGCGGGTCGCCAGTCAGTCTCCGCATTGCGGCGATTGCCATGTCATCGCTCGCAACGGCGACGAGCAGCGGCACCAGCGAGTCGTGGGCGACCTCGAGGCCGATGTCCAGGTCGCGAAGGCGGTCCGAGTATGCCGTAGAGAACAAGTCCTCGACCCGTGTAGGGGTATGATAGATCCAAGCGGCGCGACTGCCGATGGGCGGGAGAAAATTGAATTGAAAAGTGTAACGACGAAGATAGTCGGCCACCTTCACGGAATCCCAGTAGGACTCGTTCGCGGAAGGTTCTCTTAAATATTCGATGGCGAACAGAAATATACCATCGAGGCGGAGCGCAAATCCTACCGCACTTATTCTTCCGGTGCCTTTGATGTTGACGGTATTGAAAAGAGTGTCGATGTCGATCGGTCCGGCTTTTATCAGATTAGTCTGGATTGCCGGACTCGAGAAGGGTATCCAGTCGAGGAAGAAACGTGTCGGCATCGGGCGTGCCCCGCTGAAAAAAAAACGGAATTGAGCAACGCAGGGCGGAAGGAGGCTAGCCCTGGTAAGCTTCTATCTCTACGTCAGTGTGGGTTTCATCGGCATCCAGCAATTCAGCGACGGTTGGATAGCGCGGCTCCAGGCCGACCGCACTGAGGAGTGCGTTGTTGGGCTTATTGCTCACTATGGTCAGGCCAAGCTCTTTAATCGGCTCGAGAAACAGGTGGCCTAACGCCAAGTGCCGGGTAAAGTTTTGCCTTACACGCTTGGGTAACTGCTCAATGATCGTTTTTTTCTTGTTCCTTAATTCTCTCTCGAGGTGTGAATGTTTTGCTAAATACCAAGACGGTAGAGAGTAAACTATGGTTGTCACCGCCTGCCTCCCGCGTCAACACACGAAGATTACCTCCCCTGGGGGAGGCCGTCCATCGAAATCGCTATGTTCTCGGTTCGTCAGTGTACCGGTTGAGAGGAGTGGCGTTCAATTGGAAGGGAACTCCACCACACAAAGCGCGGCCAGTAAGTGGTGACTTGGGGCCCTGCTCCGCCGGCCCACCTCTCCATCCGGATGCTCGGGTCGTTCACGTCGGCGTGAACTGGACGCGCAAGCTGTCGGCAGACTAGAAAGGAGCGATTCGGGCCTGAATGCGGCTTTTAAGCACAAGCCTCAGAGCTCGCCTTGTCCTCCTGGCACCAGTCTTGCCTCGGCGGTGGCGTTATCCGTTGGGAATTGCCGCAAAGCCGACTGTGGGGTCGGCGACGCCCCGGCCAGCCTAGCGTCCAGACGTCGTGCCCGCGACGACGCGCCGGCCAGCGCGGGGGGCCGGGGCCGCCTCAACTCCCGTCGGTGTTGTGCATGGCGGGGAAGAAGTAGTCCTTCCAGCTCGCCGGCCTGGTGCCGATCATGCCCACCTTGTGCATGTGCTCGGCAAATTTCATGGTTCCACGCGGCACGGTCGTGAACATGGTGCCGGGCTCCCTGATGATGGCCGCCACGTCCTCCACCGTCAGCTTCTCCTTGCTCGCCTCGAGATAGAGTGCCGACGCCTTGGCCGGGTCCTTGGCGATCAGCGCGTTGGTTTCGTTCAGCGCGGCGATGAAGAGCTCCACCAGCTTCGGATTCGCCTCGTAGAACTTGGCCGTGGTGTAGCCCAGGAGGTTGGTGTGCTCGCCGAGCAGGTCGAGCGAGCGCAGCACCGGCCGGATATTCGGGTTCTTCAGCGCCACCTGCATGAAGGGCGGGCCGGAGAAGTGGCTGTCGACGGTGTTGTTGGGGTCGAGGATGGCGATGGTCGCCTGCGGATGGCCCATCTGCACCATGATGGAGTCGAGCTTCTTGAAGTCGCCGAGCTCCTTGTCGAGCGCCATCTGCAGGTAGATCGCCTGCAGGGACACCTTGAGGGTCGGCAGGGCGATGCGGTTCCTGTCGCTGAAGTCCTTCAGCGACTTCACGTTGGGGTCGCGCGTGAGCAGCACGTTGGGCACGCCGGTGACCGCCGAGATGGCCTTCACGGCGCCCTTGGACCGCGCCCAGATGATGAGCAGGTTGGAGGTGCCGCCGGCCACGATGTCGACGTTGCCGGCGAGCAGGGCGTCGGCGTTGGCCCCGCCGCTCAGCACCGTGTTCCAGCTGATCTCGAGGTTGGATTGGCCCGAGCGCGCCGCGACCTGCTCGGCGATCTTGGCCTGCTTCATGACCAGCATCGGGAAGAACAGGATGCCGGGCTGGATGGCAATGCGCAGCTCCCTGGCCTGCTGCGCGCCGGCGTCCGATGCGGCGTTCAGTGCAAGCGCCAATGCCAGCGCGGCGGCGGTAAGCGTTCTCATGGCGTCTCCCCCGATGGCTCGTCTTTTGTTGTGTCGTGTCGGAGTGCCAATGCATTCCGAGCAGGCGACTATACCTGCAAGCGGCTGTATGACAATCGAGCGCGGGTCTCGGAAATGGTCGCTCTGTCAGCGGCATGCCTGACAGGCGACAAAGACATCGATGGGGGCGGACGCAGATGACCGCGAGGTTTGCAGATCGGGTCGCATTGATCACCGGTGCGGCGAGCGGCATCGGGCGCGGCATCGCCCAGCGCTTCGCCGCCGAGGGCGCGAGCGTCGTCATCGCCGACATCGATGAGAGGACCGGAGCCGAAACCGCAGGAGCGATCGAGGCGGCTGGCGGCAAGGCCGCTTTCCATCGGCTGGACGTAACGGATGCCGCCGCCGCAGCCGCCGCCGTGGCGGCCATCCTGAAGCGGCTCGGGCGCCTCGACATTCACGTCAACAACGCGGGCGTGGTGAACCGGGCGCCGTTCCTCGAGTACAGCCTTGCCGCCTGGCAGAAGGTGATCGACGTCAATCTGACGGGGGCCTTCATCTGCGGGCAGGCCTCCGCGCGCGCCATGGCCGAGGCTGGGCGCGGACGCATCGTCAACATCGCGTCGATCTCCGGCCAGCAGGGCGGCACGGGCCGCGTCGCCTACGGCGCCTCCAAGGCCGGCATCGTCAGCCTCACGCAGACCATGGCGATGGAGCTGGGCCCGCTCGGCATCACCGTCAACGCCATTGCGCCCGGCCCGACGCAGGTGGGCCGCCTGGCACACGGCCCCAAGCAACGCCATGCGTTTCTCTCGCGCATGGCGCTCAAGAAATACGCGCTCCCCGCCGACATCGCGGCGGCCGCGGCATTCCTGGCGTCGGAGGATGCGAGCCACATCACCGGCCACGTGCTGAACGTGGACGGCGGCTTCGCTGCGGCGGGCGTGCTGTTCGACCCGGCCGAGGAGCGCTGAGGTTCGAGATGCCTCCGCCCCCGTCATCCCGGACGGAGAGGTGCGAGCCGCAGGCGAGCAACGCTGCCCCGGACTTTGATCCGGGGTCCGGGACCTCGTCAGGCAGGCTCGACTCGTACGACGAGGTCCCGGATAGCTTCGGGCTGCGCCCTCAGCTTCCGGGATGACGGGTGACCCCCCATCAGGTGCGCACGCAGGCGTTCCACTCGGGGAGCGGGCGCTCCTCGTAGGGCCGGTCCCAGGCGTCGCAATTCGACCGGTCCACCATCTCGACGGGCAGCATCACCTCGGCGGGCACCGTGTCGCCCTCGAGCACGCGCACGGCCGCCTCGACGGCGAGGCAGGCCATCTTCATGGCGTCGAAGGAGGCCGAGGCCAGCAGGTCGCCGTCCCTGATGGCGCGCACGCCCTCGGGCGTGGCGTTGACGCCGACGATGGCGGCCTTGCGGCCTCGCTCCTGCATGGCCTCGAGCGCACCGAGGGCCATGAAATCGTTGGCCGCGAGCACGCCGTCGATGCTGGGCTCCGCGGCCAGGAGCTCCAGCATGGCAGCCTTGCCCTCGACGCGCTGGAAGGCGCCGTTGCGCGAGGCCCTGATGCGGATGTGGGGCCGCGCCGCCGCGGCATCGCGGAAGCCAAGGGCACGCGGCGCCGTCGTCATGGCGTTGGGATGCCCCTCCAGGGTGACGACCGCGCCGCCCGCGGGCATGCGGTCGAAGAGATAGTCTGCTATGCCCCTTGCCAGCGCCCGGTCGTCCGAGCCGACGAAGCATACCGGCTCAACGTCCTGCGGCCGGCTCACGGCGCACAGCAGGGGGATGCCGGCCGCCTGGATGCGGCGCAGGATATCGTTGAGGGCAGTGCCGTGCGTCGGCACCAGCAGGATCGCGTCGGGCCGCTCCTCGAGCGCCGCCTCGAGCAGCGCACGCTGCTCCGCGACGTTGTCGGGCGCGAGCGGAACGTGATGCGTCAGCTTGCATCCGAGCCGCTCCGCCACGCGATCGGCGCCGAGCCGGGCGCCCATGTAGGCCGGATTGGTGCGGTTCTTGGTGAAGACGGCGAGACGAAACCTGGGCGTGCCGGCCATTGTCAGTCAACCCGCTCGACCGCCCTCGAGAGCACGCCGATCAGGACGCTCGCCGGAGCGGGTGCGCGCCCGTCATTGCATGTCGATGTTGGCGCCGCGGGCGAAGGCCTCGCGCGCCCAGCAGGGGTACATGGCATACTGGCCGGTCGGGTCCTCGTGGCGGGCCCGCTCCTCGCACACGATCCGTGCCTTGCGCTCCTGGTCGGATCTGGCCCGGTCGCCTTTCCCCCGCTCGCCCTTGCGCTTGCCTTTGTCCGTGTCCGAGTAGGCCGACTTTGCACCGCGCTTGGACTTGACGGTATCGTCGGCCGCGGCCTCCAGGGCGAGCAGGCCGCCCATGAGGATCGCCAGGGCGAGCAGCGTGCGCATGTTGGTCGGCCTCCCCATCTCCGATCGTCACGCCCGAGACGCTAGCCTGTTCTCGCCGCCTGGGGAAGCCTGGCGCGCCGGACCGGGACGGGCATGCCCCTTTCGGGTCCGCATGCGAGGCCCTACTGTGCGGGCATGAAAGCCCGAGTAGCCTCGGACGTCGGCGGGACGTTCACCGACAGCGTCGCCTACGACCCCCGGACGGGGCGCATCGCCGTCTCCAAGGTGCCGACGACGCCCGAGGCGCGCGACGAGGGCACCGTGCAAGGCCTGCGCGCGGCACTGGCGGGGCTGGCGCTCGGTGGCGGCGACGTGGCCTACGTCGGCCACGGCATGACCACGGCCACCAATGCCGTCATCCAGCGCAGCGGCGCGGTCACCGCGTTCGTCACCAACGAGGGCTTCCGAGACCTCCTCCTGATCGGCCGGCAGGACCGCCCGAGCCTCTACGACATAGACGTGGTGCGCTCACCGCCCCTGGTGCCGCGCGCGCTCAGCTACGGCATCCCCGGGCGCCTTGACCCCGGCGGGCGCGAGCTCGAACCCCTCGACGAGGGCCGGCTCGCCGGGGCGGCCGCCGACATGGCAAGCCGCGGCGTGGAGGCGGTGGCCGTCGCTTTCCTGCATTCCTACGCCAACCCCGCGCACGAGCAGGCCGCCAAGGCCCTGCTGCAGCGGCATCTGCCGGGGGTGGCGGTGTGCATCTCCTGCGACGTGCTGCGCGAGTTTCGCGAGTTCGAGCGCGCCAGCACCACCGTGCTCAATGCGTTCCTGACGCCGGTGATGGCGGGCTACCTGGGCTCGCTGACGCGGCGCCTCACCGACGCCCGGGACGGCCTGGGGGTCGGGCGCGGCACGCCGGTCATGGTGATGGAGGCGGCCGGCGGGCTGATGACGGTGGAGACGGCGCTCGCCAAGCCGGTCCACACCATCCTGTCGGGTCCGGCCGGCGGCGTCGTCGCCGGCGCGCATTTCGCGGGGCTCGCCGGGGCCGGCAACGTCATCACCATGGATGTCGGCGGCACCAGCACCGACATCAGCCTGATCCGCAACGGCCGGCCGGAGACGACGCGCGCCGCCAGGATCGGGCAGATGCCCGTCCGGCTGCCGGCCATCGACATCAACGCGATCGGCGCCGGCGGCGGCTCGATCGCCTGGATCGACGACGGCGGTGCGCTGCGCGTCGGGCCGCAGAGCGCGGAGGCCGTGCCGGGCCCCGCCTGCTACGGGCGCGGGGGGAAGAGACCCACCATCACCGACGCCAACGTCGTGCTGGGCCGGCTCGGGCCCGAGACCCGGCTCGGCGGGTCACTGGGGCTCGACGCCGGCGCGGCGCGGGAGGCGATCGCGACCCACGTCGCCGGGCCGCTCGGGCTCGACATGGTGGCGGCCGCGGTGGGCATCCTGCGCGTGGCCCATGCCAACATGGTGCGCGGCATCCGCGTCGTGTCGATCGAGCGCGGCCACGACCCGCGCGAATGCACGCTGGTGCCGTTCGGCGGCGCCGGGCCGATGCACGGCACGCCGGTCGCGCGCGAGCTCATGATCGGCCGCCTCATCGTGCCGCCGGCGCCGGGCATCCTGTGCGCCATCGGGCAGCTGCTCGCCGACGTACGCCACGACCTGGTCGAGACCCACATCTTCCCGTACGCCCCGGATACGGCGCCGCATGCATCGGCAACGGCCCTGCGGCTCGGCGAGGCGGCGGACCGGCTGCTCGCCGCCGACGGCATCGCCCCGGACCGGCGCACGGTGGAGATGCGCGTCGAGGCCCGCTACGCCGGCCAGAGCTACGAGCTGCCGATCACCTTCGAGCATCGCGATCCCGGCGCCTGGACCAGGCTGGCGGAGGACTTCCATGTCGCCCATCGTCGGCGCTTCGGCCATGCGGATCCCGCGGCGCCGATCGAGATCGTGGGCCTCGGCGCCACCGCCATCGGCAAGGTCGATGCGCCGGAGCTGCCCGCGCTCGCCGCGGGCGGTCCGGCACCTCCGGCCGCGGCGCAGGCCGCGATGCGGCAGGTGTTCTTCGAGGGCGACGCCATCGGCGAGCCGGGCGCCTGGGCTGCCGCCCGTATCGTCGAGCGCGCCCGGCTGCTTGCCGGGAACGTGGTCGAGGGCCCGGCCGTGATCGAGGAGGTGTCGGCGACGACGGTGCTCTATCCTGGCGACCGCGCCCGCGTCCTTGCCAACGGGGCGCTCATGGTGGAGTGCGGGGTGGAGTGCGGCAGATGAAGGATCGGGCGGAGGCGTTCGACCCGGTCACGCTTGAGGTCTTGCGCAACGCGCTCGAGGCCACGGCGCAGGAGATGGGCGCCGTCCTGAAGCTCACCTCGTTCTCGCCCAACATCAAGGAGCGCATGGACGCCTCGTGCGCCATCTTCGATGCCGAGGCCCAGCTGATCGCCCAGGCCGAGCACGTGCCGATCCACCTGGGCTCCATGCTGAAGGCGGTCGGGCCCAGCATCGCCGCGGTCGGCACGCTGGAGCCCGGCGACGTCGCGATCACCAACGATCCCTTCGTCGGCGGCGCTCACCTGCCCGATGTCACGCTGATCGCGCCCGTGCACGCGGGCGAAGCGCTCCTGGGCTACGTGGCGACCCGCGCGCACCACTCCGACGTCGGCGGCATGGAGCCGGGGTCCATGCCGGGACGGTCGAGCGAGATCTACCAGGAGGGCATCGTCATCCCGCCCGTGCGGCTCACGCGCCGCGGCGCGTTGCAGGAGGACACCCTGCGCCTGGTCCTGGCGAACGTCCGCACCGCCACCGAGCGGCGCGGCGACCTCAACGCGCAGCTCGCCGCGCTGCAGATCGGCGAGCGGCGCCTCCGCGAGCTGGCCCAGCGCCACGGCGTGCCTGTGCTCGCCCAGGGCTTCGCGGCGATCCTCGACTATGGCGAGCGGCGCATGCGCAAGTGCATCGCCGAGCTGCCGCCGGGCACCTACACCGCCGAGGACTGCCTCGACGACGACGGCAGCAGCGACGAGCCCGTGTGGGTGCGGCTGCGCGTCGATGTGGAAGGCGACCGCCTGACACTGGACTTCGCCGGCTCCTCGCCGCAGCGGCGCGGCAACGTCAACGCCGTGGCGCCGATGACCCATTCTGCCGTGTTCTTCGCCGTCAAGGTGCTCACCGACGCGACCATCCCCGCCAACGCCGGCATCCTGCGCCCCGTCACGATCAGGATCCCGCCGGGGTCCTTCCTCGACGCGCAGCGGCCGGCCGCCGTGTGCGCCGGCAACACGGAGACGTCGCAGCGCATCTCCGACACGGTGCTCAAGGCCTTCGCCCGGCTGTCGCCCTCGCGCATCCCGGCGGCGAGCCAGGGCACCATGAACCTGATCGGCGTCGGCGGCATCGATCCGCGCAACGGCCGCCCCTACACCTACATCGAGACCATCGCCGGCGGGCAGGGCGGCCGCCCCGGCGGGGACGGCATGGACGGTGTCCAGTGCAACATGACCAACACCATGAACACGCCGGTGGAGGCCCTGGAGATCTCCTATCCTCTGCGGGTCGAGCGCTACGAGCTGCGCGAGGGCTCCGGAGGGGCCGGCCTGCATCGCGGCGGCCACGGCGTGGTGCGCGCGCTCACCGCCGTCGGCCACGCGGCGCGGGTCTCGCTGCAGTCGGACCGGCGCCGCTTCGCCCCCTACGGGCTCGGCGGCGGCCGTGACGGCACCCCCGGCCGCAACTGGGTGCGCGATGCAGCCGGCACGATGCGGGACCTGCCGGGCAAGGTCTCCCTCACCCTGGAGCCCGGCGAGACGGTAGGCGTGGAGACGCCCGGCGGCGGCGGCTGGGGCGACGACGGGAGCTGAGCGGCGCTTGCCGGCCGAGGCCCATTGGGCTCCATGCGTCCGCTCTCGAAGCTGGCGCCTGTACTCGATTGGGCGCAGCAGAGGTGCCTCACACACCTGAACGACTCGCTGCAGTGCCGCGAACGGTGATTGCGTGCCACAGCTGCAGACATCCGTCGCGCAAAAAGGCACTTGGTCTGGCGTTCACGACCAGGTGCCTTGCCCCGCCTATTTTGCCCGATCACGCAACGCATGCCGTATCGCCATCTCGACGGGCGAATAGGCACCACCCTTTCGATCGAGCCGATAGGGCTCGGCCAGGCCGAGCGGCGGCTGTGCTATGAACCGGGGCTGCGAGCCTTGATGCCTCTGAGCCGCATGAACCAGGAAGGGATGGCACAGATAGACGGTGCCTGCCTCTCCCGTGGCCAGGGCCTCGCGACGATCAGCCCCCATCCGCTCGAGGTTCATGTGTGACATGCCTGCTTCGCCGGCGGGCTCGAGGAACCTCGCCATATCCATGTGTGAGCCAACCCTTATGCGCGTTGGAGCGTCTTGCGTCCCGACATCCGAGAACAGAAACAGCATCAGGAGGGCGCGACCGCGCGAGGTCACGTTGACTCGCCATGATGAGAAGTCGCGCTTCTCGTTCGGATCGCAATCGTCGCCGGGGAAGCTGAGATCGACATGCCAGCCCGAGTCGCCCGGGTCGTCCGGATGAGGAAAGCGCACCGGGAATGTACCAAGCCCGTCGCGCGGAACCCAACGCCCTTTGCCGACCAGCCGATCGAAGGCGGCGTGCAGAATTGGAGTATTTGCCGCCGCCCGAAACGGCTCCCCTCCGTATCCCGGGAGCCGGATGACTGGCCTTGTCCACGTCGTCCGGTCGTGCGGATCGCAGGGAAGATCCCGCCACATGATGGCGCGGGCTTCCTCGGCCAGCTGCCGCGTGAATGCTTGATCGATCCGGATGAATCCTTCCTCAATGAATTGCTCGACCTGCGCATCGCTAGGCGTGCGCGAGCGTTCATCGCCAGTCATAGGATGATATCTCTCTAGCGCCCAACCGTTCACCGATGGTTCCAAGGCGGATTCGGTGCGGTTCATTGGTCCAACAAGCCATACCCAGCCGGTCGGCTGCGATATGGCCGCGTCTTCCACTCGCCGGCGGCGATGCCGTCAACGGCTCAGGAAGAAGACCGAGGCGATACTGAGAGCGCGGATCATCATGGCAGGAGCGAAGCTATAGTTTGCCTCTCGCAAGGTCAACGCTCGGGGAGGACGCAGCACAAGCCCGCGTCAGCTCCCAATGCGCAAACTCCGACCAACGCGGCAATAGGGCAGCTTCGATCCGTTGGCCGGACGAGCAGAGTTTGCTTAGTGTGCCGGCCCATTCATAATACCGTCGAGCGCATCCTTCCACCCGTCATCCCGGACGGAGCGATGCGAGCCGCAGGCGAGCAGCGCTCCGATCCGGGACCTCGGCGATCTGACGTACGACTCGCTTGACGAGGTCCCGGATAGCCTCGCCTGCGGCTCGGCTTCCGGGATGACGGGTGAAGGGTTTGGCTCGCTGGTATAAGATGCCCGAGGGGGAGGTGAGCCTGCCCTCGCGGATGGCGGGCGGCCGGTCGATCGGTACCAACCTTCGATTAACCATCCGACTGCCGATCGTCTCGACATGGTGACGCTGGTTTGCTATGGTTCTGTCATTCTCCACAGTTGCGTTTGCACTCTCCCAGCCAGCATAGGTCGGGAGTCGAGTGCCATTGCGGCCACCTTCCCCGCTTGCATTCAGCCACGGGTATCGAATGAACGAGTCGGAGCACTGGTGGCCGGAACACCTCCCTTGCCCCGGTCGGAGATAACCCTGGCGGTGTGAAGACGGTGCTGTCACGCGGCCAGGAGGTTGGCCGGACATTGGCCATGGCATCGGTTACAGTGCCTTCGGAACCGGAGAGCGGGGGCCTTTTGGACAACCTCACGATCGCCCTGTGCATTTCCATCGGCACCGGTGTGCCTTGGCTGATCGCTACTTACTCGGAGAACGGTGCCCGTCAGCTGCTCGAAAACAGCGTGTTCGGGATGGTTGGCGTCGCCTGCGGGGCATACGCGTTCAACTGGATGTCTTCCACGCATGCCCTTGTCGCTTTGGTGTCGCTCGGTCCCGTGGTCACGTTTCTGTCGATCGTTGCCGGTCAGGCCCTCAAGCGCGCCATCTTGTCCAGGCTCTCGCGGTCACCGTAGTTGCCCGCTTCGATGGGCGCCTGCCGACTGTCTTGATGTCCCCTTTGCCGCACTTTCTGATGCGGGGGCATACGTGCCCTTGGCCATTGGCTCGAGGAGGAGAGCGGCCGCTCGGGTTGAGCGCAACGCCGCGGCGGCAGAGCTGCCGCCGGGCATTGGCCCAGCCATCGCCTACGTCGGAATGCCCAGGAGCCGGGCAGCGGTGCCGCCCAGGATGGCGAGCCTGTCGTCGTCGCTCAAGCCCGGCGTCTCCAGGATCAGGTCCACAGCGGTCCGTGTCCAGGGATAGGGATAGTCGGTGCCAACCATCAGCTGGCTCGCGCCCACCTCGGCCACGAGATGGCGCACCCCTTCCGGACGGAAGACCATCGTGTCGTAGTAGAGCTGCCGCAGATACTCCGTCGGTCGCCTCCTGATCGGGCCGTGCGTGCCACCGGCGCAGAGATCGGGCCGGGTCGGGCACCCGTGGTCCGAGCGGCCCGCGTACGAGGGCAGGAAGCCGCCGGCGTGGGCGGCAATGATCTTGAGCCCCGGATACCTGTCGAGCGTGCCCTCGAAGATTAGGTGCGAGAGCGCGATGGTGGTCTCCAGCGGGTTGCCGATCACGTTGCCGAGGTAGCCGTTGCCCTTGAAGCGTTGCCCCAGCTGGCTCGTGGCGCCGTCCCCCTGCGGGTGGATGAAGACCACGACGCCCAGCTCCTCGGCCTTGGCCCAGAACGGGTTGAACTTGGGATCGCTGATCTCCTCTCCCGCGACATTGCCGCCGATGCCGGCTCCGCGCAGGCCGTATTTCTTCACACCCTCCTCGAGCTGCTGCGCGGCAAGGTCGGGGAACTGCAGGGCGACGGTCGCGAACGCGACGAACCGCTCCGGGTGCGCAGCGCACGCCTCGGCCAGCTTCTCGTTCTGGAGCCTGATGATCTGGGCCGCAAGGTCACGGTCCGTCCGGTACCAGTTCGGATTGATGCTGAGCGCCTCGACATCGATGCCCTGCTCGTCCATGGCCCGCAGCCGGGTCGACACCTCGGTGGCCATGTCGAGATCCGGACGCAGCGACGGTCCTGCGAGCTTCAGGTTCATCAGCGCCAGGGCCGCCGGAACCGCGCAATGCGCGTGCACGTCGACGGTCTTTGCCCGCCTGCCGTTGACGACGACCTCGCGCCGCCTGGTCTGCGCCCGCGCGGTCAACAGGTCGCAACCGACGAATGCAAGTCCCGTCAAGGCGCCCGCCGTGGTCCGCAGCATATCCCTGCGAGTGGTCATGGTGCGTTTCTCCCCTGGTTCTCTTTCTCCGTACGGAGCAGCCGATGGTAGCGCGCGAATTGCGGCGCGATTGCGTGCTGGAAAGACGGCCGTCCCGACGAAACGGCCTTATCAGGGGCGATCCAAAACGACAGTTGGACAGATCGAGGGCTCGGCCTTAGTTGGCTGGGCAGACCCCGTCGGCGGGGGTGCGCATCGCCACCGTGCCGGGGCCGGCGGGAAGAAAAGGGCAACGCACGTGGCGAGCGCTGGGCCACGCCGGCGCACGAAACCGGCTCCGGCGTACTTCGGCATTGCGCCACCCTTGCTATTGCGGAATGCTATGCTGCTCGAGCCTGTCAGGGGAGGATCTTCATGCGTTCGACGATTGCTGCCGCCATGCTTGCTGGTGCCGTTGCCTTGAGCGGCGGCGCCCAGGCCCAGCAGCTCGACAAAAAGCAGTTCAATGTGGTCGGGACCTGGAACTTCTTGACCAACTGGCAGAAGCTCGAGCAGCCCCTGTGGGCAACGGACCTGCCGGCCGCCTCGGACGGGCAGATCACCGGCAACATCAAGTCCATCACGGAGCTCAACCTCAAGGGCACCGAGCTCCTGCGCCTCCTCAAGCAGGGCGTGTTCGACGTGGCCGCGGCGCTGCCGATCTATGTCGAGGACGGCGGCGCGATCATCGAGGCCTCCGACATCGCGGGCGTCGCCAAGGACTTCAAGATGGGCCGCGACATCGCCACTGCCTGGCTGCCGGAGATGCAGAAGGTGATGAGGGAGAGGCACAACGCCGCCATCCTCTCGACCTTCACCTTCCCCGAGCAGGTGTTCTACTGCCGCGGCGACATCAAGACCATCGACGACCTGAAGGGCAAGAAGGTGCGCGTGCAGGGCACATCGCAGGCCGACTTCGTAGCCGCCCTTGGCGGCGTGGGTGTCACCATCGCGTTCGGCGAGGTGGTGCCGGCGCTCGAGAAGGGCGTCGTCGACTGCGGCATCACCGGGACCATGCCCGGCTACAAGGCCAAGTGGACCGAGGTGACCAACACCCTGTTCCGCCTGCCCGTCGGCTACACGGTGGGCGTCTGGGTGGTGAACCTCAACGTCTGGAACAAGCTGTCCCCGGGCACGCAGGATTTCATCGCCAAGCATATGAAGACGCACGAGGACAGGGCCTGGAAGGTGATCGAGGACGAGACCGAGGAAGGCGTCGCCTGCAACACGGGCTCCGGGGCCTGCTCGGTCGGGCCAGCCGGGAAGCTCAAGCTGGTCAAGCCGTCCGAGAGCGACCTCAAGGTGCGTGAGAAGGCCCTCAACGAGGTGGTTCTCTCCCGCTGGGCCAAGCGCTGCGGCGCCGCCTGTGCGACCAGGTGGAACGAGCTGGTCGGCAAAACCTACAATCTGACCGCCACGGCCAACTGAGCTTCCAAATTTCAGGGATCGGGTTTCAGGGCCTCATGGCTCGACCACTGCCCTGAAGCCTGAAACCTGAACCTGGAACTGGAACCATGGAGCTGGCCTGGAGGGGCGTCGCCGCGATCGCGCGTGTCGCCATCTGGTGTGGCGGCGCGATGCTCCTCGCGGCCGCCCTCATCGTCAGTGCCGAGGTCGTAGCCCGCAAGGGCCTCGGCCCGCTGTTCGGCCCCGGCCTGGTGTTCTCGGGATCGGACGAGATCTCCGCCTACCTGTTTGCGGTCGGCACGTCGTGGTCGCTGGCGCACGCGCTCGTCACGCGCGGCCACGTGCGCATCGACGCGCTCTACAGCCGCTTCAGCCCGCGCAATCAGGTCCTGCTCGACCTGCTGGCTCTGCTCGGGCTCGGCCTGTTCCTGGCGGCGATGCTGGAGCGGACCTGGGACCTCGCCTTCTCGAGCTGGATGACCGAGATCCGCTCCAACACGCCGCTCAGGATCCCGCTGGCGTGGGCCCAGCTGCCCTGGTTCGGCGGTATCGCGCTCTTTGGCCTGGCGCTGGTGCTGGCGGTGCTGCGCACGCTCGTGGCGCTGGCGCGCGGGGACTACGCCACGGCCACGGCGACCTCCGGCGCCATCACGCAGAACGAGGAGATCGAGAGCGAGCTCGAGAGCCTCGGGCTCTCCAAGGAAACGCCGGGGCCGAGACGCTAGCACATGCTCGCAACCACCCTGCTCCTGCTGATCGTGCTCCTGGCGCTGAGCGTGCCGGTTGCCGCCGTGATGGGCGTCCTCGGCCTGGCGCTGAACCAGCTCTACGCCTCGATGCCGCTGCATCTGGCGATGGGCGAGGTGCTCTGGAACTCGTCGAGCGAGTACATCCTGATCGCCATCCCGCTGTTCGTGATGCTGGGCGAGATCCTCCTGCGTTCGGGGATCGCCGCGCGCGTCTACGCCGGCATCGCGCAGTGGCTGTCGTGGCTGCCCGGCGGCCTCATGCACGCCAACATCGGGGCGTGCGCCATGTTCGCGGCGACCTCGGGCTCGAGCGTTGCCACCGCCGCCACCATCGGCACCGTGGCGATCCCGGAGATCAAGAAATACGGCTACAACGAGCCCCTGTTCCTCGGCACCATCGCGGCGGGAGGGACGCTCGGCATCCTGATCCCGCCGTCCATCAATTTCATCCTCTACGGGCTCCTCACCAACACCTCGGTGCCCAGGCTGTACCTCGCCGGGTTCGTTCCGGGGGCACTGCTTGCGGGCTTGTTCATGCTGATGGTGCTGGTTTTCTGCATGTTCGACCGCAGCAAGGGCGGCGCGCCCATCGAGACGAGCTGGGCCAAGCGCATGGCCATGCTCCCGGCACTGGTCCCCCCGCTCCTCATCTTCCTGGTCGTGGTGGGCTCGATCTATGCCGGGGTGGCGACGCCCACGGAAGCGGCCTCGCTGGGCGTGATCGCGGCTCTCGCGCTCGCCGCCTGGGAGCGGCGCATCTCGCTGTCGATGCTGCGCGCGGTAGCCGAGGGCACCATGCGCACCACCGCCATGATCATGCTCATCATCATGGCGGCGCAGTTCCTCAACTTCGTACTCGCCGCGATCGGCATCACCGAAGGGCTCGGCAAGGCGATGGAGGCGCTCGGTCTCGGCAAGTACGGCACCATGATCCTGATCGTGGTGTTCTATCTCGTCCTGGGCTGCTTCATGGAGACCATCTCCATGATGATCCTCACCACGCCGTTCATCGCCCCCATCGTTTTCGGCATGGGCTGGGATCCGATCTGGTGGGGGATCGTGCTCACCATCCTGATCGAGGCGGCGCTGATCACGCCGCCGGTAGGGCTCAACCTCTACGTCGTGCAGGGCATGCGCGGGCGCGGCTCCATCAACGAGGTGATCCGCGGCTCGCTGCCGTTCGTGCTGGCGATGGTGGTGCTGATCGGTCTCCTGATGGCGCTTCCCGACATCGCCCTCTGGCTGCCCCGCTTCATCATGGGGTGACGGCGCCGGCCGAACCCCGAGGCGTTGGCAGCCTCTGCGACGGCGTGCCCCGCAGGCCCGCGAAGCGTTGTGGGACCGATCCCGCTGGTGTAGGTTCCTCGACCTAATGTCCGATTGTCGGGCAACCCCAACAAAACCGATCCCGGGGAGGGAGCGTGATGCAGCGTCTGAAGTCCATCCTGGCACTTGGCCTCGTGGCCGCCCTCGGCACGTTGGCCGGCACATCGGCGCAGGCGCAGAGCTACCCGACCAAGCCCGTGACGCTGATCGTGCCGTGGCCAGCCGGCGGCTCGACGGATCTCGTCCTGCGCGCGCTCGCCGACGCCACGCAGAAGCACCTGGGCCAGCCCATCGTCATCGAGAACAAGCCCGGTGCCTCGGGCACGCTCGGGGGCGCGCAGATGGCGGCCACCGCCAAGCCCGACGGCTACACCATCGCCCAGATCCCGATCACGATCTTCCGCCTGCCGTACATGACCAAGACCACCTTCGACCCGAAGAAGGATTTCACCTACGTCGCCGGGCTCACGGCCTACACCTTCGGCGTGGTGGTCAAGTCCGACTCGCCGTGGAAGACCTTCAAGGAGTTCATCGAGTACGCCAAGGCCAACCCCGGCAAGATCAAGTACGGCTCGCCGGGCACCGGCACCAGCCTGCACATCGGCATGGAGCAGATCGCCAAGGCGACCGGCGTGAAGTGGACGCACGTGCCATTCAAGGGCGGCGCCGAGCTCAACGCGGCGACGCTCGGCGGCCACATCAGCGGCCATGCCGACTCCACGAGCTGGGCCGCGCTCGTGAACTCCGGCGACTTCCGCCTCCTGGTCACCTGGAGCCCCGAGCGTACCAGGAACTGGCCCAAGGTGCCGACCCTGCAGGAGGAGGGCATCAACCTGGTGCTCAACTCGCCCTACGGCGTGGCCGGCCCCAAGGGCATGGACCCGAAGGTGGTGAAGGTGCTGGCCGACGCCTTTGCCAAGGGCGTCAGGGAGCCCTCCTACGCCGAGGCGCTCAAGAAGTTCGACCAGGAGGCGGCCTACCTCGACACCGCCGCCTACGAGAAGCACGTGGAGGAGCAGATCGAGGAGGCGAAAGCCCTGGTGGAGGAGCTGGGGCTGGGCAAGAAGTAGCCCCATGCGCATCGGCGAGCTCCTCGCTGCCGGCTTCTGGCTGGCGGTCGCGCTGGGAATCTCGTGGTCCGGGTACGAGCTGGGCCTCGGCACGCTCGTCGATCCGGGCCCCGGCGGCATGATCTTCTGGGTCGGCCTGGCGATGACCGCGCTGTCGCTGGCGACGCTGGCGGCCACCGTGCGGCCGGCGACGGCGGCAGGGCCCCCTCTGTGGCAGGGCCTGCGCTGGTGGCTCGTCCCCTACGTCGTGGTCCTGCTCTCGCTCTACGGCTGGCTGCTGCCGGCCCTGGGGTTCATCACCACCACCTTTTCGCTGCTCCTGGTCCTGTTCGTGACCATCGATCGCCGGGGCTGGCTCGCGCCGCCGCTCGGCGCGCTCCTGGCCACGGCGGCGTCCTACATCGTGTTCCACCGCTGGCTCGGCACCCAGCTGCCGGCGGGCGAGGCGGAGCGCTGGCTGACGACCCATCTGCCGCTGATCTTCGGGCGGAGCTAGCCTGTGGAGCTCATCGACAACCTCCTGCTCGGGTTCGGCGTCGCGCTGCAGCCGATCAACCTCCTCTACTGCTTTCTCGGCGTGCTCATCGGCACGCTGGTCGGCGTGCTGCCCGGCATCGGCCCGGTGGCGGCGATGTCGCTCCTGCTACCGGTCACGTTCACCGCTCCGCCGGCGGCGGGCATCATCATGCTCGCCGGCATCTACTACGGCTCCATGTACGGCGGCTCCACCACCGCCATCCTGGTCAACATCCCGGGCGAGGCGGCCTCGGTGGTCACCACGCTCGACGGCCACCAGATGGCGCGCCAGGGCCGCGCCGGGCCCGCGCTGGGCATCGCCGCCATCGGCTCGTTCATCGCCGGCACGTTCGCCATCGTCGGTCTCATGCTGGTGGCCCCGTCGCTCGCACGCTTCGCGGTCAGCTTCGGGCCACCCGAGTATTTCAGCCTGATGGTGCTGGGGCTTTCCATCCTCACCTATCTCTCGCAGGGCTCGCTGTTGAAGGCCCTGATGATGGCCTGCTTCGGTCTCGTGCTGGGCCTCGTCGGCCTCGACTCGATCAGCGCCGTGCCGCGGCTGACGTTCGATCGCATGGAGCTGGTCGACGGCGTCGGCCTCGTGCCCGTCGTCATGGGCCTGTTCGGCATCGCCGAGATCCTCGTCAACATCGAGCAGAGACTGCTGCGCTCGATCTTCACCGAGCGCATCAGGGGCCTGCTCCCGTCCCGCCAGGACTGGGCCGAGAGCGCCGGCCCCGTGACACGCGGCTCGCTCCTCGGGTTCGTGCTGGGCATCCTGCCCGGCGGCGGCGCCGTGATCTCGTCCTTCCTGTCCTACGCGCTCGAGAAGCGCCTCTCCAAAACCCCGGAGAAATTCGGCAAGGGCGCGATAGCCGGCGTGGCGGGGCCCGAGGCTGCCAACAACGCCGCGGCCGGCAGCGGCTTCATCCCGCTGCTCACGCTCGGCATCCCGCCCAACGTGGTGGTGGCACTCCTGCTCGGCGCCTTCATCGTGCACAACGTGCAGCCGGGCCCGCTCCTGATGACCCAGAACCCCGCCCTGTTCTGGGGCATCGTCGCCAGCATGTACATCGGCAACGCCATGCTGCTCGTGCTGAACCTGCCGCTGATCGGGCTGTGGGTGCAGGTCTTGAAGGTCCCCTACCGCATCCTGTTCCCGCTCATCTTGTTGTTCTGCCTGATCGGCGTCTACAGCCTCGGCAACTCCGTGTTCGACATCTATGTGATGATCGCCTTCGGGCTCCTGGGATACCTGATGCGCAAGTTCGGCTACGAGCCTGCCCCCCTGGTGCTGGCCTTCGTGCTGGGCCCCCTGATGGAGAACAAGCTGAGACAGGCTCTCATCCTCTCCGACGGCAGCTTCGCGATCTTCTTCGAGAGCCGCATCTCGCTCGCCTGCCTCGTCCTCGCGTTCGTGCTGCTGGCCTCCGCCATCCTCCCGGTGCTGCGCAGACGCCGCCAGCGGATCGCCGTGGAGGCCAGCTGAGGCGTCATTCCCGCGAAGGCGGGAACCCAGTTCACAGAACGGCAGTGGACTGCTAACCAGGGGGCATGCCCAAGCAGCCCAGTGTCTACGTCCTCGCAAGCAAGCGCAACGGCACGCTCTACATTGGCGTGACGAGCGATCTCTTCAACCGAACGTCGCTCCACAAGCAGGACCTGATCGAGGGGTTCACCAAGCGCTACGGCGTGCATCTGCTCGTCTATTTACGAGATGCATCTCACCATGGCCGATGCGATCAGGCGCGAGAAGCGGCTCAAGAAATGGAACCGGGCGTGGAAGATCCGGCTGATCGAGAACATGAATCCCGAGTGGAAGGACCTGTTCGACGAGTTCTGGGGCGAGATCAACGAAGGTCCAGCGGACCGCGCTCGCCGCCACATCGGGCGCGACCGGGTTGACATGTGACCTGGGTCCCCGCCTGCGCGGGGATGACGCCGTGGTGGTGGGTTTGCTTGGTGGGAGGAGTGTCGGATCACCCGAACCGGATCGGCAGGCGGCGCGGCCCGCGCACGGTGCCCTCCGACCAGGTCACCTCCCCGGCGAGGCCGAACTCGGGCACCCGCTTCAGCAGCTCCTCAACTGCCACCTTGAGCTCCATGCGCGCCAGGTTGGAGCCGATGCAGCGGTGGATGCCGAGGCCGAACGCGGCGTGCCGGTTCTGCTTGCGGTCGATCACCACTTTGTCCGCGTCGGGGAACATGGCCGGATCGCGGTTGGCGGCCGGGAAGGAGAGCAGCACCATCTGCCCCGGCTCGAAGGGGCAGCCGCCGACCTCGGTCTCGGCCACCACCTCGCGCGCCATGGTGACAGGGGCGTAGGCGCGCAGGAACTCCTCGATCGCCGTCGGCACCAGCCCGGGCTCCGCGACCAGCCGGCGGCGGTCCTCGGGATGCGTCGCCAGATGCCA
>Ga0209382_10003561_pt1 | contig 21492 bp, 24 predicted proteins | sample SoiMetdeltSBSDD5_FD_187599 | JGI IMG/M metagenome (GOLD analysis project Ga0209382, IMG submission 187599) | Bulk soil microbial communities from a Populus tree surrounding site in Tennessee, USA - Soil MetaG P. deltoides SBSDD5 (SPAdes) (version 2) | ecosystem: Environmental > Terrestrial >... | reverse complement strand
TGTCTTGTGAGGACAAACCTTCCTACCGGAGCTCCGCTCCATTTGGATGTATCAACACGCCCTTGACAATCAGCACAATCGCGCTAACTTCACGGCCTTGGGGCTAGCCTGGACGGCCACCAGGCCGGCTGCCGCCGTCACCACGGCAGCGAATGTGGATATTCCCTTTGCAAGGCGCATGTGGATCCTCCAGCTGTCGGCTTTGGGAAGAGATGCACTGGCGCCAGCAGCTTCTCAATTCCCGGTTGCCAGGCGGCTTGCCACGGGCTGTCCAATCGGGTTGATTCGCCGCTACAGTGCAGTTCGTGAGCCTTAGGCTGGCGCCTTGCCTTGGGTTGCCGGGCATGCAGATTTCCCTGAATGTCAAGTGCGGCGGTGGTCAGCGATGACATCGGCGAGGGTAGTTTTTCGCGTTCTCGGGCCGGTGCGGGCCGAGGTCGATGGGCGCGTGGTCCGTCCGGGCCGTCGCAGGGAACGGCTGCTACTCGGATTGCTGCTTCTTGAAGCCGGACGCACGTTGTCGTCCGAATGGCTGGGCGAGGTCATTTGCCAGGATTCCGGTTCACCGTGCTGGCGGCCGGCCTTGCATACCGCCGTTTCAAGGCTGCGCGGGGCGCTGACCTCGGTCGGCGGCGCTCACATCGTCACCACCGAGATCGGCTACGGGATTGAGGTCGACAGTGATGCCGTGGATGCGCACCGGTTCAGGCTGCTCGTCGACGCGGCCAGGTCGACACCTGATCCAGCCGTCCGGTCGGTACAGTTGCGCGGCGCTCTCCGGCTGTGGCGTGGCCCTGTCCTGGCTGATGCGGCCTCCGACGAATTGCGTCAGCGCGTGGGCTATCAGATCACGGCACTGCGTGATCGTGCGCATAGGTTGTGCATCGAGGCTGAGATGGAAGCCGGCCAGCATCTCGATCTGCTTGGCGAACTCACCGAATTGACCGCTGCGCATCCACTAGACGAGGCGTTTGCCGGTTATCTGATGCTGGCGCAACACCGTGCGGGGATGCGCGGCGATGCCCTGCGCACGTTCCGAACCACCAGGAGTCGCCTCGTCGAAGAGCTCGGCGTCGAACCAAGTCCGTCCCTGTTGGAGCTTCACCGGGCGATGCTGCGCGACGAATCGATAATCGCGAACCCGTGGATGTCGCCATCGTCCATCATGACGCAGCCGGCCGCCTTGCCCGTCCCAGCACAGCTACCGGCCACCGCCTCCAAGTTTACCGGGCGGGCCCAGTATCTGTCGCAGCTGGACGATCACATCGTGAACGACCCTCTGCCCCCGGCGGCTGGAAGGACGGTGATCCTTTCGGGCATCGGCGGCGTAGGCAAGACTGCTCTAGCGCTGACATGGGCGCACCACGTCAGACTCAGGTTTCCCGACGGACAGCTGTATGTCGATCTGAGGGGCCACACACAGGCACATGTGCAATCCATCGACGCACTTGCATCCCTGCTACGGACACTGGGCGTGCCTGGTGATCGAATCCCAATCGAGACTGATGAAGCGGCAGCGCTCTACCGTACCCAGGTGGCAGAGCGACGCCTGCTGATCGTTCTCGATAACGCCGCGAACGCCGATCAAGTTCGCCCGTTACTACCGGGGACCGCCGCCAGCCTTGTGATCATCACTAGCCGAACCAAGCTCATGGGGCTTGCCACCACCCACGGAGCCTCCCAAATTCCCGTGGAGCCGCTGACCCGAACCGAATGCCTTACCCTGTTGGCGAAGCTCATCGGGCGCAAGCGAGTCGACGACGAGTCAACAGCTGCGGCTCAACTGGTCGAGCTGTGTGGCCACCTTCCACTGGCCGTGCGAATCATCGCCGCCAACCTCGCCGGCAACCCCCGGCAGAGCCTGATCAGCTGCGTGTCGGCATTGGGCCGGGACCCACTGGGTACCTTGATGGTGCTAGGCGACACGAGCATCGCCATGCGGACGGTCCTCGACCAGTCGTATGCCTGCCTAGCGCCCAGCCAACAGCGCATGTTTCGGTTGCTCGCGGTGTGCCCTGGCCACACCATCGGCGCTGACACAGCCAGCGCTCTGGCCGCGACCAGTAACGTAGAGGCACAGCGAATGCTGGCACAGCTCGCCGACTATTCCATTGTGGAGCAACTCGGCCATGAGAGATTCGGTTGGCATGATCTTGTGCACGCCTACGCTTGCGAGCGCGTCCGGACCGATGAAACCAGTGCCGAACGCGACGCCGCCACCTCGCGGTTGTTCGATAGATATACATCTGTGGCTACCGCGGCTGCCGATCTCCTGGATCCCCACCGGATCCCGCTGCCGGCCTCCCCCGCGCCGGCGGACCCGCCAGTCTACTTCCACGATCGTGGCGAAGCCCTTGCATGGCTGGACATAGAACTGCCCAACTTGGTCGCATGTGCTCAACACGCTGCTACAAACGGGCCGCATCCGGCCGCCTGGGCGCTCGCGGACGCGCTGCGCGGTTACTTCTGGCAGCGGCGCCTAAGCGTTGAATGGCGTACCGTCGCACAGGCAGGACTGTACGCGGCGCGGGTCGAGCACGATATCCGGGCCAGCGCCGCAAGCCACCGGAGCCTCGCCAACGCCTGCATGAGCCAGGCCCGATATGACGAGGCAATCGAGCATTACAGCGCTTCGCTGACCCTGAGCCGGGAAGCTTGCTGGTATGACAGCCAGCGCATCGCCCAAGCCGGTCTGGCAAGCGCACATCGCGAGCTAGGGCAACTCGATGTCGCCGCCAGCCTGCTGCGAGATAGCCTCTTCGAGGCGCGAGACCACGCACAGCCTGCCGCCTTGGCCAGATTGCTCAACAAGCTCGGACTTGTCTATGTCGAGTCCGGAAATCCCGCTGCCGCCATGGCATGCCTGCGAGAGGCCCTCGCCATCGATACGGACATCGGCTCCAACCGCAGTTTGTCGGAAGGACACAACAATCTTGCACTTGCGCTGCACATGCTTGGCGATCTCGAAGCTGCGCTTTGCCACGTGACCACGGCTCGCACACTTTCCAGGCGTCTTGAAGACAGGGTTGGGGAAGCCAACAAACTCGATACCCTGGCGAGCGTTCATCGCGACCTGCGCTCCTACTCTCAGGCGCTCGACTTTGCGCAGCAGGCGTTAGCGTTGGCAGTTGAACTTGACGATCAACGCATCCAGGCTCATGCCCTCAACACCCTCGCCACGGTACAACGCCGCCTTGGCAACGACCGCGAAAGCATCAACCTTCATCAGCGATCGCTGGAACTTGCGCTGATCACAAAGACATTTCTGGCCCGGATCGCCAGCCTCATCGGCCTGTCAGGCGTGGAGCCCCACCCATCGAAGCGAGCCGCCACCGCCTATGAGGCACTTGAACTCTCGCGGCAGGGAGGCTTCCGCATGCTGGAAGGACAAGCCCTGGCAGCTGTCACACGGGTCCACCTCGCTGACGGTGACGCTCGCCGCGCCATAGCCTCGGCACGGAAAGCCGTGGCCATACATCGCATCGGTCAACATCGCCTCTGCGAGTTCGAAGCGGCCGCCATCCTCCGCGCCGCCGGTTCCTCTGCGGCCAAGAACACTTCGCTTGCCGCAACCGCAGTCTAAAGTGGCAACATCGACGGTGAACGTGCCGGACTGGGCGGTGAAGGTTCCTGTTGTAGATCGCGGTCGGCGTCGACACTGCGCAGCCGGGAGGCGGTGTTGCCGACCCGCCATCAGCCAGGTGAACAGCTGCCCGCCTACAGGAGACAGAGAACTGCACAAACGCGGGCCACTGTCGTACCGCCTGCGTAGGCTGCCCCATGCATGCTACGGGGTTCCGCCTGTTACTTGCCGCTTACAGCGGATGCGGTCGAGGTCACGCCTGTATGGCTGGGCGCAGGCGATCGCCGGAAGCGGGTGTGGCCCCGCCGTGGTTACGGGCGGGGCCGGGTCTGGTCAGGCGGTGGGCGGTGCGCGGTACTCAACGGCCTTTCCGCAGTAGGTGGGTGGCAAGGTGTAGATGGGGCCGCGGCAGACCTGGACCACTACCCGGTCGATACGGGTCGTGATCGAGTTCCCGCCCAGCCTGAACTCGAACGCCACCACTGCGTTGTTGACGCTGCGGGTTTGCCGGTCGACCTGGACGGTGCCGCTGTACGCGACGAACGTGGCGATGCTGAAGTAGCCGTCGTCGCGGCAGAGGAAGACCTCGCCGGGCACCGGGTGGTCGACGAGCCTGCCTTTGACATCGACAGCTATCACCGGCAGTGGCGAGATGGTGCCATATTGCCAGGCAAGAGAGCCTTCGGTGGCACCGTAGCGACAGGAGTCGCCGGAGTCCGCACGGAACGGTTGGATGATGGTCGAGGCGTGGGCGATGCCGGGAGAGGCGACGATGGCAAGCATGGCGGCCAGCGCCACGGCAAGTCGGGTTGCTCTCATGTCGTTCCCTTTCGTAGGGGACATGGCGGGGATGGTTGTACCCGGCTGACACAACCTTGAAGTGACAGCCGGAAATATATTAATGAAGGTTACCTCCGTCGGCCATCCCTGCCGCGAAAATTCTGCACACGCTTGATGGTCAAGCTGCGCCGCACCGTCCACCTGCGACAGTCAGGCCATCAGGTCGCGTCGTGGGCGGCTCGGCGCATGTTTCCTGGCCCTCCTGCCGCGTCCGTGGGTGGGCAAATCGCGCGCGAAGCGCCGTTCCCCTCGGACAGGCTTGCGCCGCAAGGAAAACCGCCCACCGACACCAAACTCCGCATCGGATGGTCGGATGACAATAAGGCCGACCCGCCTGGTTGTTTGTTGCCGTGTGGACTGACCCGGTATCAATCGGGACCGGTAGCGCTGCATCTATCTGACGTGCATCAAGGCCACACAACCCAAGCCGAACACACAAACATCGCTGATTGTGAGGCATCTTCCCTTAGCAAGTCGTTATCAACGCCCCGACACACAGTCAGGTCAGTCGTCGCTGTGCTTGTCGAAGCCGACGTAGATGCGAGCCTGGGCGTTAGCGCCCAAGGCGGTCATCACCTCCAGCTCGCGCAGCCGCAGCAACGCCGGGTGCTCAGCATAGGCGGCGGCAGCGGCGGCGCGGCGCTCGAGCGCGTCGACCTCGGCGTCGGCGCGGATGCGGACAGCGTTGGCCTCGGCCCGCGCGGCAAGCTCGGACGCCTCGGCCCGGGCCTGGGCAGCGATGCGCTCGGCCTCTGCCTGGGCGCGCGCCTCCAGCTCGTCCTTCTCCGCCTTCGTCCGCGCCTCGACCAACTGTGCCTGGGCGAGCCGCTCGGCGGCCAACACCCGGTTCATGACGTCCTGAAGGTTGCCTGGAAAGACGATGTCCTTCACGTCGGCGCGCAGGATCTGGACGCCGTAACCGGTTGCGGCGCCCTGCACGTCGCGCAGGATGTCCTCGCTGAGCTGGTTGCGGTTGGTCAGGATGGCCTCCAGGGTCATGCTGGCCAGGGAGCGGCGCGCGGCGAGCTGCACATCGCTGTAGACCCGGTCGGAGTAGTCGGCGACGCGCTCCAGCGCCGCCGCCGGGTCAACCACCTTGAAGTGGGTGAGGATGTTGACCCGCAGCGCGACCTTGTCGGCGGTCAGGATCTCCTGCCCCTTGATGGTCAGCTCCTGCTCGCGCACGTCCACCCTGACGATGTGCACGAGGGGGCGGCGGAAGAACCGGCCCGGCGGCTTTGGCGCCGGGTAACGTCCGGGCTCGAGCACCTTCTCCAGGACCCCGTCGACATAGCGAAGGCCGCGGTGGGTCGAAGTGATGATGATGTCGTCGCGGGCGGCCATCTCGTCTCTCCTGATCGGTTTGCCAAGGGTGGCCCCGGAGCCGGTCCGATGGGAAGGACGGACTGGGAACAGATCGGCGGTCTGTCAGCAAGGGATGACGGATCCTGTCGCACCTCCGCCGATGCGGTCTGCTTCTGAGCCGGCCGGGGCCGAAAGGATTGAAGCAGGCAGGAGACGCCCGCCACAACCGGGTTACCGGAATTCCTCACCCAAGGTGGACTTGGCGGCCGGCGTCCGGCTCGGTCCGGCGCAGTGTCTCGCGGGTCATCGCGGCGACGTTTCCCTTGCCGGAGAAGGGAAACTGTAACGGTTTGCGGGCGAGCGCGCTCCGACCGGGCTGTCCGTCCTGAAACACCATCAGCGCCGCTGGCTGGTCGGCGATCAAGCAGACCTGATCCCTACCGCGTCCGGGGGCGTCCCTCAACGGCAAGGGCGCCACAATGCTTTCGGGCTCAGGAGCCGAGGCTCGCCCGGACGAGAGCAGATGCCAGATTCGCTGACTTTTCATCGGGTACCAAGGAAGCCAGCCGGACTGCATCCGAGGCAAGTCCCGATTTCCTGGCCCCCTGCAACGCCCGTTTGTCGAAGAACGGCCGAAGGTCCGGCCAGACCGCCTGGGCCTCGCGGCAGAAGATGTCCACCCCGGTCGGGCCGATGCGGGGCACCTCGTCGAGCAGCTTGCGTAGCCGGTCCACGTCGCCGCCCGCCGCCTCGTGCAGCTTGCGCAGGTCGCCGTCGTACTTGTCGAGCAGCAGCTTCGCCCCGTCGCCCAGTGCCGTGGCGGTGCTCTCGTCGTACCGGACATAATGCCCTTTTCCCAACGTGTCCACGCGTTCTTGCCATGTCGCGTCGAGCATCTTGCGCGGCGTTGTGAGTCCCGCCTTGCTCAGCGCCTGCGAGGCGGCCACCGCCACGTTGGCTTGGATCGGGTGGGCCAGCAGGACCGTCAGCACAAGCAGCTGGTAAAGCGGGGATGGCTTGTCGGCGAGTTTGATCCCCGCTTCCTCGGCGTAGGTAAGCCCGTGCTCGTCTAGCAGCTGCTTCACTTTCACCTGCATATAGCGGGTTACCCTCAGTCGGAGAAGACGAACCCTTCGGCGTGCTCTATGGTCACGGGCCGATGCCCAATGGGTCAGCATGTCACCGCCGAGGTCGTCGGCGCAGACCAGAATCGGTGACTGTGGCGTGGGTTTCTGCTGGTGCACCTGGTGCACCAGCAGTGTCACCATGGTCGTCGCTGTAGCAGCTCTACTGTGGATCAACGTGGCAGGACGGATGCGCCGGCCCTCGCCACGATCTCCTGCAAGGCAACGACATGCTGGTCGAACGCGGCCCGTCCGACGCTGGTGAGCCGGGCCGAGGTGCGTGGGCGCTTGCCGACGAAACCCTTGCGGATCTCGACGTAGCCAGCGTCTTCGAGCGTCGTCAACTGCTTGGACAGGGCGGAGTCGGACAGGCCGATGCTGTCGCGGATGAACTTGAAGTCTGCCCATTCCGTGGCCGCGAGCAGTGACACGATCGAGAGTCGGGTGGGCGCGTGGATGAGTTCGTCGAACTTCGGCTTGGTCATTTCGGGCCGCCGGCGCGATTGTCGAGCATGAGGCGGCGCAGGTACCGCATCAGCAATGGCCCGCCGACGACCATGAATACGCCGGCCAGGAGAATGCCCGCGGTCGCGGGATAGCTGACCCCGGCGGCCTTGAGCGCGAACGACGTCGGCAACGAGACGGCCAGGATGCCCGCGACGAAGCCGAGAATGGCCAGGACGCCGGTCGGCCCGAGCAAGTCGTTGCGCGGCTGGGCGCGCCCGACGATGCGTAGCACGAGCCGGCCCGTCACGATGAGGATGCCGATGACGAACGCGGCCGTTGCGATGCCGATCACGAGCGGCCGCCGAGTCTCGACGGCGACCGAGAAGCCAACCATGAGAACCGCGGTGGCCCACCAGAACCAGGTGGGGATGATCGTCAAGGTGACCACTTGCTCCCGGCGTCGGGCGATCTCCGTCAGTGCCCCGGCGGCCTCGTCGGGGCGTACCTCGTTGGTCATGTGCACCTCCTTGTTGCGCGGACATTACTTTCCTACTCGGAAAGTAGCACTTACTTTCCCGTTCGGCAAGTAGTTGCCGCTCCGCGCGCCGACCGCTGCAGCGGGTGGAGGCAGGAGTCGCCGCACGGCGCGGCGTTGCGGGAGCTCAAGGAGGACCTCGGACGTTCCCGCGTGCCGGCCAGCTACGTCGGGCAGCCGACGGTCAAGTAGCCTGCTGCGAATGACGGACACGACCAATGTCCACCCGGTTCTTGCGGTCCGGGTGGGTGACCGCTGCGCCGATATCGACGTGATGCTGGCGCCGCTGGTCCAGGCACTCTGGCGCAACGGATTCGAGACGTTTACCAGCTGCCAAGACGCGGGCGAGAGTAACGCCGACTGGGCCGACCGGTTGCCCCACATGGCCGCGTACGTGCAGCGACGCAAGGGCTGGGCTTTTGTCGATTTCCCGATCCAGGACGGTCTCAGATTCCTCACCGCAATCGCGCAGGCCGGTCCACGCGACGCGTTCTATGTACGCATGACGCACTGGGCCGCCCCGGACGCCTGGGACGTCATGATCAAACCGATGGACCTGGCGATGTTCGACGAGACCATGCAGTCGGACTTCGCACTGCGGCTGCTACAGGTCTGCTTCCCAGGCTCGGACCTGCCTGAGATCCTTCACCGGCTCGGCCGTTATGAATCCGGTGAGCTCGTCGCACCCGCACCGGCCGACTGGACTTCGGTTGGCCGGACTTCGGTTGGCCGGACTTCGGTTGGCCGGCCTCATCCGGTGGCCGCCGTGCGGGCGCAGGTACGCGCCTTCGCCGAGTTAGGCCCGCTCCCGGCCGAGGACACGGTGGAGCAGGACGATCTTGAAGAGCGGGAACGGCTGCTGCACCGGATCAGCGGGCCGGTCACCGATGACGAGGCGCGGTTGTTGATGGACTGTTTTGGGGTCGACAACTGCTATGGCTTGGCGTGGACTCTGCTGCATCTGATCGAGACGGCACCGACGTTCCGCGTTGACGTTGAGCCGCGGGCTGGCGCTAACGAGTGGGTTGTACGTCTGTGGCGGCGACACCACAACGCCATCCACGACGCATAAGCAACTGAGCCTTCAACGTGCAGTTCCACTAACGGCACGTCGTGCGTTATCGTCCCACGCCGGAGATATCCGTACCTTAACGACGTTGGGAGGCGGGTTCCGGTTCACCCGCTCACGTAATCTCAAGTGCGTGCCCGATTTCGATCCGCCGCGTTTCCTCGGTACCTGGTACGTGGTGGCGTCTACGTTCCCTATGTGGTCACGAGGTGACCGCATCCGCCCACGTATCCACTACGGACGGTTGCACGGTCCAGGACAGCGCATGAGCGACAACGTCACGTTCCTCAAGCGCGGCCGCCAACGGCAGATCGCCGGCATAGACACCCGACTGTCCCAACCCGGTGTGGTGTTTCGCTGGCGGGGAACAGGCCTGCTGAGCCCACTCACCAGCGATTGGCACATCACCGAGCTGGATCCTGACTATCAATGGGCTGTGATCTCGTTTTCGCGCTCCCTGCTCACCCCGGCCGGTCTGGATATCATCGCTCGTGAAGCGGCGTTGCCCGAGCCGGTTATGCGCCACATCCTCGGCCTCATCGGCGAAAGCGACGGCCTTGTCCTGATGGCGCAGGACTGACCTGTCCTCAGGTCAGATGACAGAGTTTTGGAACCGGACAGGCATTGCCCGGCCGGGACCGAGGCTGGGAGCCTTCTCACTTGGGCCAGTCACTCAGGCAGTCATTCCTCCGGGTTGGGCCGTTGGGCAGTCCTGCGTATTTGCCGGATGAGGAGCCAAATCACGAGCATGGCCAATATAGGCGTGAGCCACCACCGAACTTCGACAATCCAACCGGCCGCTTGCTTGAGCGTCGAGTGCAGCAATAGCGCGACCGTGATGTAGGCGGACACCACGAGCGTACTTCCAATGTTGGACGCGATTATGAACGTCCGGGGCCGAAGCCGTACCAGGCCGGCCGCGGCCACGACCGGCGTGGACGAGTACACCACGCAAAGCGCAACAAGAAACTTCGTTGCCGCGGGCTGGTGTAGACGGGCCAGAAGCCGATCTCCGCGAGCGGTGAACACCCGATGTATGATTGCGGGGCCGTGAAGATAGAAGAGAGTAAACGTCGCGATATCGAGAACGGCCCTGCTCATGATGGCGCACAACGCTATGGCGATGAGTCGGGCTGGGCTGGCATTGATGGCGGCGAGCATGAGCACATCGCCGGTTGGCCGGGCGATGACGATACCCAACGGGGGATGTGCCGCAACGCTTGGGAGGATCGGCAACGTGACAAGCCTTGCGGCGACAATCGTCCAGCACGAGGTCTCGATGATGATCCGATGCGTGGCGAGGTGCCGCAGCCGTAGCCCGTTCATGGCGCAGGCCTTACCGGGTCGCGGCGCAGCCAGATGAACTCGTGACTGGTTTGTCCTATGACCAGATCATGAAAGCCGATTCTCCGGTACATCCGCACCAGGCGATGGTTACCGGGCCGGGCCTTCGCGATCAGGCAGATACCTGCCTGATCGGCGAGCGTCAAACCACGCTGGGCGAACGCCGCGACGTCATGGACGTGCCGGCCGCGCTGGCGGCTGGCGAAGTGGGATACGAGAATAGCGGGCATCGGCAAGGAGATTCCGTTGCGGCGCATACGGCCCCGCAGTCGAACGGGTACCGGCCGGAGCCCGACCAAGACCGTGCAGTCGGAGTTCATCCAATGTGGACGAAAAATGAGCGCCAGCCAGGCGAACGCCCAGCCGGCGGCGCTGGAACGCCAAGGGAAGGCGAAGCGAAGGATGGCGGCGGCGCGGGGTACCTCCAAGATCCGTACCGGACGCCATGGGCTGAGGTCGGACTCACGCGGCGACGCGGAGTTTGGCTTCACGGCAACGATCCAGCTCTTCCCGTGCCCCTGCGAGGCGACTCGTCGCGGCCTGCCACAAAGGTACGACCCTGAGATGGTGCGAGCGGTGCACGACATCCTCGAGCATGTCAATGACCAGGCACAGGCACGCCTCCTGCACTCCACCAAGAACCGACAAGGCATGCAGGTCCGTCGGATCGATCTCGCCTTTCTCAGGCCAGGTAGTGCGCCCCAAGCTGTGGTAGAGCAACAGGTTCACTGGCAGCGAGGAGAGCCCGTCGGCGAAGTCAACACGTATGTCGGTCAGGTCGTCGAGCAGTTGCAGCGCGCAGGCGAACCGCAGGAATGCCTCCTGCAGGGCCGGGTACACCTGCGACTGGCCGGCCTGCCGCATTATGGCTTCAAGCGGCATGCACGATGGCGCTGCCTTCGCACCCAGGAACGCAACGTCGAAGTCGGCCTGGGAACGCAACCGGCCACGCTGTTGGTGCTCAAGCGAAGCAGCCTCGGCGTACGAGCGATAGTGCCGATCGTGCGCCTGCGTCACATCCAGATACGCCCCGTAGCGCCTGTCCATGCGAGCAAGATAGATGGCGAGCATCATCTGTGCCGCCGGCACGAGCGGCACAGCGATCTTCTGCTCATCGAGGATGCGATCCATGATGGCGAAGTGACCATGCCCGATCGCGAGCGTCGTGGCGAGATCCAACAGCGAATCCGGATCATCGTCGCCATAGAACATCGTCAAGGACAAGGGAAGGTAGAAGAAGCCGCTGTAGACACCGTACATCCTGACGGGATTGCTGCCTTCCAGATTACCGAATACGATGCTGGACCTGGACATGAGTTCGCTTCGGGCCGCGGCCGTCACCGCTTCGGGGGGCACGAGACTTCGTGCCTGCTCGATCCATCCGGTCTCTGCGAGCATCACTTCACCTCCTTGAGTCGCTTGACCATGACGAGGGTTGCCTTGGGTACCGCAAGAGAAAGCGCGACGATGGCTGGCAGCGCCCAGAGTCCCGTGAGCTGGGCGGCGGCAAACAGGAAAGCCGCCACGTTGAGCACCAGATGCGGAGGACGGCTCATATACTTGCCCAAGCGGTCGCTCTGCCCGGGTGGTAGGTCGATTGGGATTCCGGTGGTGTCCTGCTTGATGCGCCTTGCCAACGCGACGGCCGCGGCCACCGACGTGAGTAATGCCAAGATGCCCCATGCGGTGGGCAACGCGTGCGCGAATGCGATACAGGCAATCAATGCCAGTGTCGACAGTGCTTGCGCGTAGCCCAGGAAGGCGCGGTACGCCAACGGAAATGACCATGTCCGAGTGCCGACGCGGCGCACCCCGAGGCGGATCGCGGTCGTGCCGGCGCCGACGGCGAGATCGTGCTCGAGGTCCTTGAGATTGCCCGAGTACGAGTTCAGCACCACCATCTGGTAGAGAAACGACACGCTCAAAAGCAGGACCGACGCGTCGACAGGGCCGCCCAGTCCGGCGCACACCACGATGGGTGCGGCCATGGCAACGCCGAACAGGTGATCCATCACGATCGGGTGAATCAGCCTGGAGCGTTTCTGGAACGCATTGCCGTAAGTTGTCAACGCGATCAGCCCAAGTAGGGCAGACTTTGGTACCCAGTCAATTGGCGCCGCCGTAGCGGAAGCGGTGAGGATCATCAGCTCGACCGCCGCCCAAAGCCCGACCTGCTCGGGCAACACGACGCCGTTGAGAATTGGACTGCGCGTCCGACCTTCGTTGAACCGGTCCCACCGGTAGTCCGCGAGGTCGTTTACCTTGCAAGAGTAGGAGTAGATAAGCAAAGCCCAGCATATGGCGGCGGCGACCCACCAGGGCCGAAGGCCGGCGATTACCGCTCCCACCAGGAAGGGCACGGCATGAGGCAGGGCCGCCAGCGTGCGGCTGACGACCAGATATGCGTGGATGGTCTGCCAGACACCAGGTCGAGGAGGCGCATCGGCGATGGACCGATATGCCTCGAGTGCTGTCACGTCACCAGTCGTCGAGGTCAGACCTCGGTGAGGTCTCCTCGATCGACCGCTTGCGGGCGGGCCAATCCTGTTCCTTGGTGATCTGCGGATCCAGGGGTTCAATGACACCGATAGCGGCGCTCACCGGCACACCGTCCTGCTCCTGGCGATCTACTGACACAGCTCCACCTCCGATCGTCGCTTAGCAAAACGATCCAAACACGGGCTTATCAATGATGTACTTACCGATAGCGGTCGTTTGTATCCGCAAAGCGGCGTGAATGCATGAGCTGATCGGATTCAGGTTCCGCCTTCGCCAATTAACGATCTTGATGATCAGGCTTGAGTTGGTCCACCTAGATTATTTCGCAATAGACTGTGTCGCGGGGTTGGCGCGTGGGCCCCTATGGTCACGTCATGTACAGCGTCATCAAGACCGTAACCTTCGACTGTGCCGACGCGCTCGTGACGGCCCGCTTCTGGGCGGCGGCCCTCGGCTCCAACGTCGATGAGGACTCCACCCCCGACAAGGCATACGTCGAAGCGGCCGGCTGGGGTGGCCCGAACATGTGGTTCAACCGGGTTGCCGAACCAAAGACCAGCAAGAACCGGGTCCACTTCGATCTGCGGGCGCCGGGGCCGGTCGCCGATGAGGTCGCCCGCCTGACCGGGCTGGGCGCCAGTGTGCTGCGGCTCGGAGACGACCTCACCGTAATGGCCGATCCCGAGGGCAACGAGTTCTGCGTGGAGTAGCGCCGAGCTCAGCCGTCGGTGTCCGCTTACCGCTAGGGTACGTTCGCGGCATGCGTCGCCGAAGCTATCTGATCCTCGGTGCCGTCGCGCTGCTGCTCGCTGGTGGCCTGGTCGCCGGCTGTCGGGTCCTTGCCGCCGGCAGCAGCCCGGAAGCGGCGGTGCGCGGTTATTTCGACGCGCTCGCGGCGCGCGACGGGGTGGCCGCCGCCGCCTATGTGGCGCCGTTGCAGGATCCGCCGCCACTCCTCAACGCCAACCGGAAAGCGCCGTTGCCCGACCCGAACGAGCTCATCAAGGGCGATGGCTATACGCCACCGTCGCAGGTGGAGCTTGGCGAGGTCACCGACGACGAGGCCCAGCAGGGACGAAAGATGCTCTGGGTCACATTCAACATCGGGACCCGTCGGGTGAAACATCCGTTCTTCCTGATCAAGCAAAAGGCAGGGCCGTCCCCGGACTGGCGGATCTACGGCGGGCATCTCCTGCTCTGGACATCGGGCCATAGCACGACACCGCTGGCGATCAACAGGACGGCGATCGCATCGGGTATCAGTCAGGTCAGGGTCTATCCGGGTGAGTACCGGGTGGAGCTCGCGGAGCATCCGCTGTTCTACGCCGAGCCACAGTTTCTGGCCATCCCCGACACGACACCTAGAGGCCCCGCCGAGGTGCGCCCGCTTTTCAGGGAGGAGCGCCTCCGCGAGCTCGAGCCTCAGGTTAAGTCCTATCTGGATGGTTGCGCGACGATCGCGAGCCTGCAGCCGAAGAACTGCCCGTTCTCCGCAGGTACGGCGGGTCAGGTGCGAGACATCCGGTGGGCCATCGTGAAGTACCCACAGATCGGTGTGGGCGTGCGCTCCGACTTGACGATGTTCCTGAACACCAAGCTGTCCGGCCGCGCCGAGGTTACCGCGGTCTATACCGACGGCTCGCTTTTCCGGAACCCGTCCAACATCATAGTGCACGGCAATGTGAAGGAGGTCGATGGACAATTGATCTTCCAGGCGTATACACATCCGTGACGAGCGGGCCACCAAGCCTGATGCCGGCCGCCATGCTGAATCAGTCAGATCGGCCAAGGATGACGAGGGCCATGCTCAACGAGGCGTCCGGCGGCGCTCCGTCATACCGATCAAGGCGGTCATCCACTTCACGCCGGCCATCGTCGTGCATGCGCGGCAGTGCCGCTAAGGTGGCGGGATGAATGAGCCCTCAGAGGTGCGGACCGCCCGCCGGGCATCATGAGCGTTGACACAGCGGCGTTGCTGGCCGTGCTCGACCACGTGCGGGCGTGCCTGGCACGGCCGGGCAACGACTTCTCGTGGTCCTCATTCGGCGACGCGCCAGCCGCCCTCGAGGAGATCGACGAGCTGAGCGCGGCAGTGCGCGCCGGCAACCCGCCGCTGATGCTCACGGTCCTGTTCGCACCGACAGGCCCGGTGCAGGAGGTGGCGTTGTCCAGCGGGTGGGGTGATGAGTTCCTTGTACTGGCCGACCGTTTCGACGCGGCGATGAACCGTGGCGGCGCTTGAGGCTAGGCGCGGATTGACTGGGCGAGCCGGGGTCAGCTGCCCGGCCTCGAGGGCCTCCCGTAGCGCCTCCATCGCCTCTTTCTTGGTCAATCGGGTGGAGTCGCCCCCGCCCCTTGATCGGCGCGCCAGCCGGGTGTGATGCGTTCCAGCAGCAGCGCGCCGCGGCCGAGGTCCGAGCGCAGCAACCGGACCGCGCCACGGCCGGCGAATGCCTTCAGTGCAGGCGCGTCCTCGGCCAGCGAGCCTCCGCCCGGTACCCCCAGTTTCAGGACCGCCCGAGTCCCGTCAGCACACGTGACCGCGGTGATGTAGTGGTAGGAAAGCTCGTAGGGTTCGCCAATGGTGAGCTGCCAGTCGCAGGCCAGCTCATGCATGATCCGCGGCAGGTCGGCCAACCACCGGACGCCGTCCTTACCCCAGGCGCCGAGCACGTTACGAGCCAGCGCCTCGGTGATCACGTGTGCACGATAGCCGAGAAGTGGCCCACATGGCCGACTTCTCCCCGAGCCGGCCGAACATCTCCATGTCCGCGATGGCCTGCCGGACTAGCGAGGGGCTGACCTGCCAAAACTCGTGGGGTTCGGGTGCCGCCACATCCGTCACACGTTTCCCAGTTCAATGATTATGAGTGGCGGTAGTTGGGCGGAGATCGAGGCTACAAGTCTGCCCGTCGTTCCGGTGCCGCTCAAGGCCCGATCAATTCCGATACCGCTTTCTATTGTTGGTTTGGTCGCTTCACTCACATTGATCGTCGGCGTCCCGCTTCAGACTGCCGCCGGCCGCAACACCGTGGACGGTGTTTCGGCCATTATCTGGATCCCCATGTTCATCTTTGAGGTGTCAGCGGGCTTGTGGTTGCTGATCAAAGGCGCTAGGACGCCCGAAATCGAACGTACCGATCAGGTTGTGGTATCCGCCTGACGCCGCGGCCCGCGGTAGTCGCGTCGACATCGAAGCGTGCGTGTTCTCTTGATCCGGATCAGCCCGGTCACCCGAGGAGTGATCACCATGACCACACCCAAGACCTTCGCGCGAGCCACAGGCCTGCTCTACCTGATCGTCGCCGCGGGTGGCCTGTTCGCGATCACCGTGCGCAACCGCATCGTTGAGCCGGGCAACGCGGCGGCGACCGCCGACAACATCCGCGCCTCGGCCGGGCTGTTTCGCGCCGGCTTCTTCAGCGAGCTGGTGGCGAGCGTCCTCTTCCTGGCCACGGTGATGGCCCTGTACCTGCTGCTTAAGCACGTCCACCAGCTCGTCGCCGCCGCGATGATCACCATCGTCGCGGTCAGCGTGGCGATCGCCTGCCTCAACCTGCTCAACTGGTACACCGCGCTGTCCATCGCCACCAGCGACACCTACCCGCGCACCTTCGGCACGGCGGGCGCCGACGCGCTGACGATGCTGTACCTCGACGCCTACGGCCATGGAGGCAGGATCGCGTACATCTTCTTCGCCCTGTGGCTGGTGCCGCTGGGGTACCTGGTGATCAGGTCGGGCGACTTTCCTAAGGTGCTGGGCATCGCGCTGATCGTCGGCTGCTTCGGCTACCTCGCCGGTGCCGTCACCGCCCTGCTCGCCCCCGACGCCCCCGCCGGAGTACTGACGTCCTTCGGTGCGGTCGGCGGGCTCCCTGAGCTGGCATTCTTAGCCTGGCTACTGGTAAAGGGCGTACCAGCCACCGCAGGCGATGCGCCGGTTCCCGCCACCCCCAACCAACCCCAGTCAGTAGGGCGCGGGCGCCGATGAGCGCCGTCAACCGTCGAGATGTCATCCTCATACCTCGCGAGGTCAGGCTTCGTCGGTGCAGGAAGGGTCACGCACGAACGTGGCCGTGGCGGCGGCGGAGGCGTTGCCGGAGCTGTCCACGGCGCGGACCGAGATGACGTTGGTTCCCACGGGCACTATGCCGATTGGTGCGGAACCCACCCCGCGCACCCAGGTCTCGAGAGTTCCGTTGACGCGGACTTCGTAGTCGAGCGCCGCCTGAGCGTCCTGGTTGTCGCTCGACTGGGTCCAGGTCAGCCGTACAGAGAAGCATGCGTAAGCCCCCCGCCTGGCGATGAGATCGGCGGGCGTGGATGGGGCCGCGGTGTCGGTCCGCGCAGGCAGTGTGACCGCCAGGATGTTGGACGACGCCGATACGCCGAAGCCGGGACGAGTGGCTTGTACCCGATAGGAGTGGGCCGATCCGGGCGTCAGCTCGCGCAAGGGTAACGTGACCATAGGAATACCAAACCAGCTGGAAGCATAGATCGACGCCACCAGAGTCGTTCCATCGAAGACCTGGTATGTGCTGATGTCCCAACTGTCGTCGGGTTGCTGGAAGGCGAGCATGACCCGCGCGGGGGAGACTTCCGTGGCCCGCAGATCGGAGGGTCCGGGTGGGATGATCCCCGGGCCGCGGGTCGTGACAGTGATGGTGCGGGTCGGCGGGGAAGTGTTGCCGACGCTGTCGGCGGCGACCATGTGGAATGAGTAGGTGGCGCCAGGAGTCAGCCCGGACGCGGTGTAGCGCACCAGCGGCGTGGTGGCCACGAGGGTACCGTCCTGGAAGATCTGGGCCCGGATGGTACCGACGGCCCCGGTGGTGTTCTGGCTCCAGGCGAAGGAGATCTGCGTCGCCGTGACGTTGGTGACGCGCAACCGCTCCGGTGCGATGAGTGTCGTCGTCGCGGAAGCGGAAGTGGGGATCGCCACGGCGGCCGCCGCCACCGCGACGGCTATGACGAGTCGATACCGGCGCATGTGCGTATTCCTTAAGGTCGATGGGTGAACCGCCCACTGGTGTGGAACGTGGTAAGAAGGTAGCGCCGGGTCCTCAACCGGCGATCAACCCGGATAAAGCGCCAGAAATGCCTGATAGGAAGCTGAATGCGGTTCCGGACGCTTGGCCCGCTTCGAGTGCGCACCGGCGACGGGGACAACTGGTCCGCGATCGGCGCGCCCCACCAACGGCTGCTGCTGACGATCCTGCTGATCGAGGCGGGAAGGGTGGTGGCGACCGAGCGCCTGGTGCAGGAGATCTGGGGCGATCATCCACCTAAGACGGCGATGCACGCCATTCATGTCTACGTCCGGCGGCTGCGGGCGTTACTGGGCGAACGGATCCTGGTGACCCGGGGGCAGGGTTACGAGTTGACGCAGGCCGATACCGATGCGACGGCCTTCGAGTGCCTGGTGGCCGCCGCGCGGCAAGACTCCGATCCCGGGACCGTGGTTTCCCAGCTGTCCGAAGGGCTGGCGCTCTGGCGGGGATCAGCCTTCGCCGATGTGCCGCAAAGCGATTTGGTGATGGCCGAGGCGGCGCGGCTGGATCAGGCCCGCTTGACCGCCATCGAGGACAAGTTGGAGGCCATGCTGGAGTTGGGCCATACCGCCGATGTGATCGATGAATGCCAGCACTTAACCGCACAGTATCCGTTGCGGGAGAAGCTTCACGCCCACAACATGCTTGCGCTTTACCGGGCGGGCCGCCGGGCCGACGCGCTGGAGGCGTACCGGCGGGCTCGAACCACGCTAGTGGAGGAGCTCGGGCTGGAACCAGGCCCGCTCCTGCAGGAGCGGCATCAGGCGATGCTCAACGACGAGCCCGCGCTCTCGCCCGCCCCGGCGGCGAAGACCCTCCCTCGGCAGCTGCCGCCCGACGTCGCGGGCTTCACCGGGCGCCGGGAGCAGCTGACCAGGCTGGACGGACTGCCCTCCGACGTGCGGATCGTTGCAATCACCGGCGCACCAGGGATCGGCAAGAGCGCGTTGGCCGTGCACTGGGCGCACGGAATCAAGGTCTATTACCCCGATGGTCAGCTTCATGTCAACCTTCGCGGTTACGCGGCTGGTTCTCCGCTGCGGCCCGTCGACGCACTCGCCGGTTTCTTGCGGGCGCTTGGCGTCGCACCAGAGCGCATCCCCGGCGATGTCGATGAAGCCACCGCGCTATACCGGAGCCTTCTGTCCGGCAAGCGAATGCTGCTGTTGCTGGACAACGCCCACCATCCCGATCAAGTGCGGCCGCTGCTGCCCGGCGACTCGTCATGCTTCGTACTGATCACGAGCCGCGATCGCCTTGATGGCCTTGCCGCTCGCGACGGTGCCCAGCAGCTGCCCCTGGACCCACTCACGCCGGACGAGGCGGAGGCCCTCCTGACGCGCCTGCTTGGGCCGCACCGGGTCAGCGCCGAGCCGGAGGCCACGACCCGCCTGGCGCAGCTTTGCGGTCGCTTGCCGCTGGCGTTGCGCATCGCCGCCGCACCCCTGGCCAACGCTGCTGGCCGGACCATCACTCAACTCGCCACGCATCTTGCCCAATCGGACCGGCTGGCGGCGCTAGAGGTCGAGGGCGATCCCGCGGCGGCAGTCCGGCCCGCTTTCGGCCACTCCTACCGGGTGTTGGCACCGCGCGCCCAGCGGGTCTTTCGCCTGTCCGGTCTGGTCTGTGGGCCGGATCTGGCGGCCACCTCGGTCGCGGCCCTGGCCGGCGTCCGGGACACGGATGCGGGGTCGTTGCTTTCCGAGCTTCGCGCGGCGCACCTGGTCGACGAGACCACCCCCGGCCGGTATGTCATGCACGACCTCTTGCGCCTCTACGCGGCCGAGCAGGCGTCCCATGAGGAGAAAGAAGCCGCGCTTCAACGGCTTTACGACTTCTATCTCAGCTCCATCGACGTGGCGAACCGGTTGCTGTACCCCCATGTTGTGCGCCTGAATCTGCGCGGCCATCCAGACACCGCCATGGCCTTCGAGCACCACGAGCAGGCGCTGGCATGGCTGGAAAGCGAGCGCGCTAACCTGGTCGCTGCCGTCCTGCACGGCCCCGCGCGCGTGGCGTGGCGGCTCGCCGACGCGCTACGGCCCTACCTGCACCTGAGCATGTCCTATCTGGATTGGCAGCGTGTGGCGGAGGCCGGGCGGGCGGCGGCTGCCGGGACAAGCATTCCCGGCCAGGCCGCGGCCGAACTCAGCTTGGGCCTGTAGCATGTGGTACATGATCGGCATCCACTGGCCATAGAACACTGCACACGCGCGCTTACCTTGGCACGCAAGGCCGATTGGCCAGAGGCCGAGGCGACGGCCCTGAACTATCTCGCCGCCGTGCACTGGGCAGCAGGCAGGTTGGAGGATGCGGCCCGGCGTCTCCTGCAAAGCCTGGAGATCGATCGGCGGCTTGGTCAGGTCGCCACCCAGGCGGTGAAGCTCGCCAATCTCGGCCTCATCTGCGCGGCGCTGGGCCGGCTGGGGCCCGCTCGCGCACACCTGGCCGACGCGCTCGACCTCGACCGTGCGGCCGGAGCTGTCGGCGGCGAGGCCAGGACACTGGCCAACCTGGCCGAGGCACACCATCTGTTAGGGGACTTCGACAAGGCGCGCACGATGCTCGAGCATGCCCGAAGCCTGCACGAAAAGGTCGGTGACCGTAACGCCTGGGCAACCACCACGCGAGCGCTCGCCGCACTGTTGCGAGACGTCGACTCTCACGCGGAAGCTCTCGATGCGGCCCAGACCGCTCTCGCCGTGGCCAGGCAGACGGGAAACCAGCGACTCGAAGGCAATACGCTGGCCACGCTGGGCGGCGTGTGGTACCGGATCGGCAAGCACCAGAAGGCCATCGACCACTACCGGCAGGCGCTTGACCTTGCCAACTCAATCGGCGAACGCTATCTCAAGACCGAAGCCCTCATCGGCCTCGCCGGTGCGGGTGACGGTCCCGCCGCGCAGGAAGCACTGGACCTGGCACGGCAACACGGCTACCGCGTCCTTGAGGGGAACGCACTGCTCGCCCAAGCCGAGATCGATCTTCGCGCTGGGAGCTTCGGCCCGGCCGCCGAGGCGGCCAAGCGCGCCCTCGCCATCCACGCGGAGACCGGCCACCGTCCCGGTCATAACCGAGCCGAAGAACTGCTCGCCCAAGTCGGCGCCCGTCCGCTGACGGCAGGCTAGACAACGCAGATCCATTCAAGAACGCCACCGGCGTTCGCGTCGACGCTGGTGGGTCACCGCCGGCTCGGCTCGGCCAGGTGTCGTCGCGGACAACGCCGGCGATCCGCTGTCAGCGCCGGAAATGCCGACCATGTGGGTGAACGCCCGGACCGGGCGGCCGCATCATCTCGGCTAAGGGTTGCCTAGGCTGCGAGTTCCCGCCCGGCATGGATTCCCCATCAGCCTGGGTACGCAATACAGCACCGAAAAATTCAGGGGGTGTTTTGCAGATGCCGCAAAAGATACCGGAAGACAAGCACAAGCAGGCCGAACAGATGCGTAAGGATGTTCCCTCGACGATCGCCCGGTCAGACGACAAGGCGGTCCGAACCTTCAAAAAGACCCTGGAATCGTCCGAGGAGACATACGGCGGGGGCGAACGGGCACGCCGTGCCGCGTTCGCGTCGCTGAAACACACGCACGAGAAGATCGGCGACCACTGGGAACCCAAGGAGCGCAAGGGTCCGTCTGACCCGGAGGCCGCCCGGGGCGCGCCCGAGGCGATCGCCAGGCCTCTGCCCACCGCTC
>Ga0209382_10003560_pt1 | contig 21499 bp, 16 predicted proteins | sample SoiMetdeltSBSDD5_FD_187599 | JGI IMG/M metagenome (GOLD analysis project Ga0209382, IMG submission 187599) | Bulk soil microbial communities from a Populus tree surrounding site in Tennessee, USA - Soil MetaG P. deltoides SBSDD5 (SPAdes) (version 2) | ecosystem: Environmental > Terrestrial >... | reverse complement strand
AGTTGGAACGTGATCCGATCTTCCAACTGACTCCTGGAAACTGGTTACTGGAAACTGATTACTGAACTCCTTCCTTCCTTCTTCCTTTTCTTTTACCAGCCCAGACGCAACCCGACCCGCAGCTGGCGCTCGCCGAAGGCGCCGGTGACTTCGGTATAGCCGCCCAGACTGCGGATGCTGCCGTCCGGATTCAGTTGCATGCTGCTCACGTTTCCACCCGGATTGTTGAAATGCGCCGTGTTCAGCGCATTGAAGGCTTCGAACCGGAACTGGATGTTGGTGGTCTTGTGCAGGTCGAACTGCCGGAAGATCCCGACGTCCCAGTTCGCGTAGCCTGGCCCGCGCAGAACACCGAACGGCGCCGTCCCGAAGCGTGCTTCGGTCACGGGCTTGAATGCGAACGGATCGAAGTACGAGTTGCGGGCTCCGATGCCACCGAGAATTTCCACATCCTCCTTCACCTGGTCGGCGCGCTGCGTGTTTCCTGGCGCATTGAGGGAGGTCCCGCTCGCGGTCACGTTGAACGGCGTGCCGCTCGTGAAGCTCAGGATGTTGTTCACCTGCCAGCCGCCGACGACCGCGGCCACCACACCACCACTGTTCAGCCATCGACGTCCGGGTCCGAATGGCAGCTCTGTGAGGTTCGTGATCTGGAGGTTGTGCGTCCGGTCGAACGGACTCAGTGCCCAGTTCAGGTAGTAGAACTCGGGGATCTGGATACTTGGCGTGTTGTCGCTGTCAGGAGCGCCGGCCTGGCCCATTGACTTCGAGAACGTGTACCCGACACCAAGCTGGATCCCGTTGGCGAAACGGCGATCGAGACGCGCCTGCAAGGCGTTGTACTCGCTGTCACCGATATTGCTGACGATGAGCGTGTCGGCCGTGCGTCCCCATTTCGTTCGCAACTGACGTCCCGCTTCACCTCCGCCAATCGGTGTCCAATTGAGCTGCAGATTTCCGAGCTGATCGATCTGTCGCGTGCCCACGTAGGCGGCCTCTCCCACGAAGCCCCATTTGAGCTCCTTCTGGACGGCGACGTTGAACGACTCGACGTACCCGCGATTGAAGTCTGTTGGCAGCGTGAATGCCGTCACCTGCGCCGGGATCGGAATGATCCCGTTGCCGACGTCCTGATTCGGAATCGGCGGAACCCCGTCCGCCGTCCGTCCCGCCCATAGGAAGTTCTGGGGTGCCGGCACGGTAAAGTTCAACAGGACCGGGTGGTTCGTTCGCATCGGTCGCGCGAGCGAATAGGGATCGTTGGTAATGCCGAAGCCCCCGCGAATAACCATCGACGGCGAGACGCGGAATGTCGCCCCGACCCTCGGCGCGAAGAGCGCTTTCTCGACGCTGATACCGAGATCCGTCGGCACCGAGCCGACGCCACCGATTTCCATCATGTTGGTTTCGGGGTTGTAGCGTTCCAGGCCACGATCGGAACGGGTCGGCACAGGGAAGTATTCGTACCTCGTGCCGTAACTGAGTGTCAGCCGGTTCGACACCTGCCACTGATCCCGCACGTAGAAGCTGTAGCTCCGCATGCGGGTGGAGTAGGGCGCAACCGCCAGGTTCAGGCGTCCGAGCTGGTCCGGGTATCCAAGGAGAAACGACGCCCAGGAGTTGTACATGTTGCCGCCCGGGCCGCCGTTGATTTGCGTCGGGCCGCTGCGGAACCGGAACCCGCCGCGCGCACCAAAGTTGTCCCCTCCGCTGAGCTCGGGCTGGACGTGGTTCAGGGCCTGGAAGTAGATGTCGGTGCCGAACCGTACGTTGTGCTTCCCTTTCGACCAGGTCACGTTCAGCACGGTCTGATACTGATCGTCGTTGCGGTTGTACGGCATGTAGAGCTCTGTGATGCCCGGGGAGTGGTAGGTGTCGAAATTGAAGACCGGCATCCCGCCCTCAAAGGCGCGTGGCCCATTCAAGCCCGTAAGACCGAACAGCTCGCTGCCCTTGTTCTGGCCGATGTCGGAGTGAGCGACGTCGGTGTACATACGCACGTAGCCGAAATGCGCGTCAGCCACCAGGGTCGGAGAAAAGACGTACGTGCCGCCCGCCGAGAAGTTCGCCGTGTAGCCCTGGCCCGTTCCTGGATTGCCGCCGGCAATCGGGGAACCTTGCAGAGTGTCTCCGTAAACCGTCTCATTGAACGTCCAGAAATCCAGGTGGCTGTAGCGGCCGAAGATGTTCAGCTTCGAGGTGGCATTCCAATTCACCTTGGAGTCGAGCGTCCAGCGGTTGAACTCGAAGGGCGCCTGCACGAAATAGTTGTTCGTTTCTCCCGGCAGGTTCGGCAGGGGCATCAGACTGATAATCTTCTTCGCGGTGGCATCGAAGCGATCCTGAGGAATGATGTTGCCGGGAAACGCCGTGCGGCCGACACCATTGCCGGTGCCCGTCGCCGGGTCGTAGATCGGATTCGCGGCGACGGAAAGATCACCGTTCCGAACAGCCGCGGTCGGAACGGATACCGTTCGCGTGGCTTGCTGCTTGTCGCGCGTGCCCTCGTAGCTCCCGAAGAAGAACACCTTGTTCCGGCGAATCGGGCCGCCGAGGGTTCCGCCGTACTGATGGTAAGACCAATCGCCTTTCGACGTCCCGGGCGGCGCGAAATAGTTCAGTTCTCTCATCTGCTCGTTCGTGTAGTACTCGTAGCCCGAGCCCCTGAGATCATTCGTTCCGCTCTTGATCTGGACGTTGATGGCCGAACCGCCGGCAAGCCCCTGCTCCGCGTCAAAGCTGTTCGTGACCACGTTGACCGCCTCGAGCGACTCGAGCGCCGGCACGTAGGCGGCCACGTGCGGCAGCCAGATGTTCGTCGTGCTCACGCCGTCGATTCGCGTGTTGTTCGAGCTGCGGCTCGCGCCGTTCACGTTGAACACGAGTGCGCGCGAGGGGTTCGACGGAATCGAGTGCGCGTCGGCGGGAGGCGTGAACCCAGGCAGCGTCTTGAAGAGCTGCTGGTAATTGCGGCCGATGGGCACCGGCAGCTCCGTGAGCTGCTTCGCGTTCAGCTCCGATCGCACCTCCGCGCGGTCGGTCTGCAGCAGCGGCGACTCGGCCGAGACGCTCACGGTTTCCGTGAGGGCGCCGACCTCGAGCTTGGCATCCACGCGCGCGGTGGAATTCAGCGTCACGGGAACACCCGGGCGCCCGAACGAGCGGAATCCGTTCATCGTGACCGTAATCGTGTAGGTGCCCGATGGCACGGCTGTGAAGTGATACGCCCCCGCCGTATCGGTGACGAGCTCGCGCTTCAGCTTCGTTTCAGTCTGCTCGATAGTGACCGTCGCGCCCGGTACTGCCGCGCCGGTAGAATCGGTCACGTTACCGACGATCGATCCGTACAGGACCTGGGCCCGCAGCGACACCGCTGAGCCACCCAGGGTCAAAAGAAGGACGAGAGCCGTCACCCACAACGACTGGGAACGAGCACGCTGGAGCACCGCGAACTGCCCGGACCGGGAACTCCTCATCATCGGTCTCCTCTCACCACTGTTGCCGACGCACAAACGCCCCCCCTCTTCGCGGCTCTGCCACGGACGGGGGGAGTTCGATCGGGGATACCCTACGGAGCCTGAAGGATGATGTCAAGGAGCCCGTTACCTGAGCCCGTTACCGCCAGCCCGTTACCAGCCAGTTACCGCCAGTTACGGCCAGTTACCACCCGCTACCGCAACATTCAACCCCCCGCCTCCGGAAAGATCGTCTCGCCGCGTTCCAGCATCGTGACGAGGGCCGCAATCTTCTTCACGCGACCGGCAGGCGTTTTCATGTTGTTCGTGCGAAACGCCAGGGCGAAGAGGTTCCGACGTCCGAGGGTCCGGAACGTCTTGCGGGCACGCGGGCTCGCTTCGATCGCGGCGCGAAGGTCCTCTGGGATGGTGTCTTTCGAGGCGCTGCGCATTGGGGCGTAGGCCGCGTCCCACCGGCCGTCTGCCTTGGCCGCGTCGACCTGCTTCTGGCCGTGCGGCGTCATCCGCCCGGCGGCCGTCAACCGCGTCACGTGATCGCGGTTGATCTGGCTCCAGATGCTCTTCTTGCGACGCGGCGTGTAGCGCTGCAGAAACGACTCGTCATCGAAGGACTTCCGGATGGCGTCGATCCATCCCCAGCACAGGACCACGTCCAGCGCCTGCGCAGGTGTAATCGAGGGAATGCCGGAGTACTTCTTGTAGATCCTCAGCCACACCTCGGTCTCCCGCGCGTGGTTTTTGCGCAGCCAGCTCTCGAAAGCCGCCTCGGTCCGGAAGGTCTTGATCCTGTCAGGGTCAGGGTTGACGGGCGCCATGGGGTCAGATTTTGTCTCGTAACTCTATTTCACTGACGGTCCGGGGTCCGGGGTCCGGGGTCCGGGGTCCGGGGTCCGGGGTCCGGGGCCGGTGGCACTCAGAAGCAACAGGACCAAATACAAGGGCTTGTTACCTCTGGTTGCCACCGGCTTTCGGACCCCGGGCCCCGGACCCCGGACCCCGACTTCGGTCGATCAACCAAGGCCGGTGCGGTTGAAATTCGAGATCTGACCCCCGTAGGATTACAGCCGTTCCCATGTTTGAAGCCGCAGAGCTCGGGCGCAAAGTCTCGAGCAAGGACTACAAGGCCCAGGTGCCCGCGCTGCGCGAGGAGTTGCTCGACGTCCAGAGCCAGCTGCGCGAGGCCGGCCGGTCTTCGGTCATCGTGCTGTTCGGCGGCGTGGAGGGCGCCGGCAAGAGCGAAAGCGTCAACCTGCTCAATGAATGGATGGATCCGCGCTGGCTCGTGACCCGGGCCTATGGGCCGCCGTCGGACGAGGAGGGCGAGCGTCCCGAATACTGGCGCTTCTGGCGCGACCTGCCGGCACGGGGCCGGATCGGCTTCTTCCTGAGCGCGTGGTATTCGCGTCCCCTCCTCGATCGCGTGCATCGCAACCTGCGCCGTGCCGAATTCGGAGCGTGCCTGGACGACGCCGTCGACTTCGAGCGCGCGCTCACAGACGACGGGGCGCTGATTCTCAAGTTCTGGATGCATCTCGACAAGCGGTCCCAGAAGGAGCGGCTCGAGAAGCTCCACAGCGAACCGCTGACCCGCTGGCGCGTGACCAAGGAGCAGTGGGACAACTGGGCCCTGTACGGCCGATTCATCGAGGCGGCCGAGGAGATCATCACGCGGACCAGTCTCGCCAATGCCCCCTGGATGATTGTGGAGGGCGGTGATGAACGGTACCGGAGCCTGACCGTGGCCTCGGCGATCCGCGACGCGATCCGCAAACGGCTGAACGGGTCGCCTGCCAATAACTCGTCAGGATCGGCACTCATCGTCCGCAGCGCGAAACGGCGGCAGCCCGCCGTTCCGAAATCGCGTCCGGCGGTGCGGGCAACGAAGCAGACGATCCTCAGCAAGCTCGACATGTCGCAGCACAGCGACGCGAAGCACTACAAGGTCGAGCTCGAGCGGCTCCAGGGCCGGTTGAACCTCCTTCATCGAAAGGCGCAGCGGCATGGCATCTCGACGATTCTCGTGTTCGAAGGCTGGGATGCCGCCGGCAAAGGAGGCGCGATCCGGAGACTGACCGCCGCGATCAACGCGGCCGACTATCAAGTCATTCCGATTGCCGCCCCGACCGAGGAGGAACGTGCGCAGCACTACCTGTGGCGCTTCTGGCGCCATCTCGCACGGCGCGGACGCGTGACGATTTTCGATCGAAGCTGGTACGGGCGCCTGCTGGTCGAACGTGTCGAAGGGTTTGCGACCGAGCCGGAATGGATGCGCGCGTCAGCCGAGATCAACCAGTTCGAGTCGCAGCTCGCCGCGCACGGGATCGTGCTGATCAAGTACTGGATTCACATCACGCAGGAGGAGCAGCTCCGCCGCTTCCGCGCACGCGAGACCGCCGCCTACAAGCGGTGGAAATTGACCCACGAAGATTGGCGGAACCGGAAGCGCTGGCCGGAGTACGAGATCGCCGTCAACGACATGATCGAGCGCACCAGCACACGCCAGGCGCCTTGGACCCTCGTCGAGGCCAACGACAAGAACTTCGCGCGGCTGAAGGTGCTGAAGACGGCGTGCGATCGGCTGGCCGCGCACGTGGGGTAAGACGTTACACCGATCTCTTGCAGGAGGGCCAGGAGTTCAAGAGGAAAGAATAGTTTTCCTCCTGAACTCCTGGCCCTCCTGCGAGAATTTCTGCGCGGTTACTTCACGTACCAGTGTCCCGCGATTGAGAGGCTCACGGGCTTCGTCTCGAAATCGACGAATGGCGTCGGGTATTTTCGGTAGCTGACTTCGAAGCTCACGCCGACCCACGGCACGCTCGCAAACGTCAGCTCGCTGCCGCCGAAGAAGCGATATCCCATCCCGTTGTCCGAGGCCACCTCGAGACCCGCCGGCCCGCCAATCCGCATCGTCTGGTGGCCGTAGCTGGCCACCGTTCCGGCATACGGGCGGAACCAGACATAGTCGCTGAGACGATCGACCGGCGAGTAGATGAGCCCCCACTCGAAGCGCGTCGAGGTGACGCGATCGGAAACGAGGTCGTTCGTCAGGGTATCCCGTGTGTAGGCAAGCGGAATCGCGATGCGGCGATTGCCCCAGACGCGAGCCGACACCCCGAACCCGCGCGGTGACGCAATCAGTCCGCCGAGTCCGACGACATGGCTTACTCGCTGCTGCACGCTCCCTTTAGTGTCCGGCGCCGCCGTTGGCGGGCCAGCGGGCACGCGCGGCGGCATCTGCGGGAAGGACGAGGGCCCAGCGGTTTGCGAGAACTGCGGCGACATCACCGTGGCGGGCTGTCCCGTGGCCGACACGAACTGCCCCGACGTCAGGTGCACATAACCCACACCGTCCGGTGCGGATGGCCATGGGACCTTGACCCAGCTGCCAAGGTGCTGCGACACCGTGAGCGCGGTGCCGTTCGGCGCCCGTCCGATGACGGGCGTGCCGATGCTCGGTCCCTTGTGAATTTCGGCCGACTGAACGCTGACCTTGAACACCGTGTCCTGCGCACGAACGAGCGCCGGCGTGAGTACGAGCATGAAGACAACGGCCGTGACTCGGCGAAGCATCTCACTCCTCCTGGCACTGCTCTGCCCTGCGACACGCCCTCGCGCCTTGCCGAGCCACGAATCTGAGTCGTGACTGACGGTTCTGACGGGCAACGGAGCGGAAAAAAGCCGAAATCCTGGCAGAATCGCGTGCCGGGACGGATCGGAGCAAGAATCCCACCGGACGGCGGGCCCTCCGGAACGACCGTGCTACACTCCCGCTCCCTGATTGCACACTCGCTATCGGGGTCGGGAAAGGACGTCGGCATGGGACTCTGCAAGGATCCGATCACCAAAACCCTCAACGAGCGCGGATACAACCTGGTCAAGCTCCCTCGGGTCGGCATCGAGCCGATGGACGTGCTGGGTCGCGAGAACGGCACGCTGGAGAAACTCGGCTCGATCGCGGAAGTCTGGACATCGACCGGAACCGTACCGAGCGTCAGTGCGCCGTCACCTGTCGCAGGCATCACCGGTGAGAAGTCGAGCGACCTGGATCTTGGCATCGGCCTGAAGCTGCTCGGCAACGCGCTCGCGGGTCTGGGCGGTGGTATCAGTCTCCCCTCGCTGAACGTGGCCTTCAAGCGCGCCAAGAAGGTCCAGTTCCAGTTCGTCAACGTCGAATCGACCAGCATCACGCCGTTCGCGCTCGGCAAGTTCCTCGGTAGCGGCACGCTCGACCTGTCGAATCCATTCGCGGCCCACTACTTCGGCAACGACGAGACACAGGAATACATCATCTTCGACGTGCTGAAGTCCGATTCGCTCAGTGTCACCGCCAAGACCGACAGCGGCACCGAGGTTGGCGCAGACGTAGGAGCCTTGAGCGGCGCGCTGAACGCGAACGTCTCGGTCAAGGCGGGCGGCAGCACATCCAGCGAGATCACGTTCAAGGGCACGGTCAAGGCCACGTTCGCCTTCAAGCTGTTCGAGGTCTCGTTCGAGAACGGCAAATGGGTACCGCGCGGCGCCGGCGCATCCGACGACCTGTCATTTGACCTGGCAGACGACGACGGATCGGGAGGCAGCGTTGTTCTTGCACCCGGCGGTATGGTCAGGCTGAAGGGGTAATACGCCTGACAGCCCGACGATTCGCCGCGTTCGGGTTCGTGGTGGGTCTTGCGGCAGCGACATCGGCCTGCGTCCCCCGCACGACACCGCCGGCGATTCCCACTCCGACGGAACCGGATCGGCCACCCGATCCGACCCAGACGATTCCCGTCGGTCCTGAACCGCCGGCGCACGTTCCGGTAGCACCGGCTCCCCGCCCTGAGGCTGGCTCAGACGACTGCGCGTTGATTGCCGCACCGGGCGAAGCGATCGCGACCGTCGCGCTGGCGGACCGCGTCGACCCGTCGCGCGCGCCTCGTCCTTCCAATGACAGCGAGCGGCTGCTGTTCCGTCAGCTGTACGAGACGCTGATCCGAATTGACTGCATGGGACGCGTCGGTCCGGGTCTGGCCGCTTCCTGGCGCCTCGACACAGATGGCCGCACGTGGATCATCACGCTGCGCGACGACGCGCGTTTCGCCGACGGCTCCGCCGTCACCTCCGCTGACGTGCGCGCGAGCTGGACCAGTAGTGGCAGCGCTGGCGAATTGCGGCAGAACGTGAGCCAGCTCGTCGAGTCAGTCGTGCCGGTCGGCGGCCGCGATCTTGCTGTCACGCTGCGCGGTCACCGCAGCGACGCACCCGTGGCTCTTGGTCATTCGAATCTGGCAATCACGAAGCCGGATGCCAACTCGCCGTGGCCGCTCGGCACGCGGGCCAGCCGGATCGCCCCAGACGGTGACACATCACGCGGCGCGGCAGTGTCCGCTCTAACGGTTACGCGGGAGAACCTCTCGCCTGTCCGATTTCTCGTTGCCCCGGGCGACCCGCGAGATTCTCTGGATCGCGGCGTGGATCTGTTGCTCACCCGCGATCCGGTCGCCCTCGACTATGCCGCCACACTGCCGCAATTCCAGTCAGTGCCGATGGCATGGCAACGAGTGCACGTCCTCCTCACACCGGGGCGAAGCCGCTCGGCCGCGTCGCTCTCGGAAGACGCACGGCAGGCGCTTGCCCACGATGCGGTTCGAGGCGAGGCGCGAGGAGCGCGGGGACCGTTCTGGTGGGAGCAGCTGACTGATTGCGCGGTCGCTGCTTTTCCTCCGCCAAACCAGTCCTCACCTGCGCCGCGGATCGTCTACGACGCGGGCGACGCCACAGCGCGCGACATCGCGGAGCGCCTCGTCGGTCTGGCTCGCGGATCGGGGCCGTCCGCGACGGCGTTCCTGGATGCGCTGCTTCCGGACCGTCCGCGCCGCAAGTATGAGCGCGCGACGGGGTTGACCGGTGAAGCCCTGACACTGGCGCTCCGGCGGGGAAACGATGCCGGTTACATCGTCGCCCTCGACAACCGGCCGATCGATGCGTGTCGGGATCTGCAGGCTCTGCTGGATGACGCTCGATGGCTCGACTCCGAGGCCATCGTTCCCCTGGTCGAGACGCGGATGCGTGCGATCGTACGGCGCGGGCGGTCGGGTGTATCGGCCGAATGGGATGGAGGTGTGGTGATCGAAGGTCCGGGCGGTCCGAGATAAGAGAATGAGCCTGCGCACACGCCTGCTCGTCGCCTTTGGTGCCGTCGTGCTGGTCCCGTTAGCCGTGCTCGCGTTCGGACTTCGGCAGGAGATGACCAGGCGTCTTTCACAGGAGTACCAGCTGCGCGTCGACAGGGTCGTCGAGATCATCCGCGAGGACCTGACACGCGAGAGTGCCGGGATCTCAGAGCGGCTGACGTCGCTCGAGACGGCTCTGCTCAACGACAATCGATTCCGTCTTGCCGCGGTGGCCGGGGTCGAGGCAGAGCGGGACTATCTGCTCGACTACGCGGGTAGCGCGATGCGGCTCACTGGCCTGTCGATACTCCAGATCCAGGACGACGAAGGGCGGATTCTCAGCTCCGGTCACTTCCGAAACGAACATGGCCGCATCGACGCCGGATTGACAACGGCCCTGCGTGACGCCCCAGGGCCGGCCCTCATCGTGACTCGTGGTCCCGAACGCGAGTTCCCCGCCCTTGCCCGGGTCGAGCCGTTTCTCATCAGCGGACGCACCTTCACCATCGTCGGGGGCGTCGCAGTGGATGAAGCGTTCCTCGCGCGGCTGGCGCGCGATCGAGCGATCGGCATCTCACTGGATTACCCTGGGGGTGGACTGTCGACGGGACCGGGAAGACAGAACTCCCTGGACGACTTCGCCGTCGGCGAGCTCCACGTCCCGGTGATCAGGGAGAGAGGTGATGGTCCAGTGCAGGTGGCACAGGCGCGGCTGGAGGTCACTCAGCCGCTGACGCCGCTCAGGATGCTTCTGCGCGGGACCGATTCGTGGCTGTTCACGACCGCGGCGGGAGCAGGCCTGTTCGCGCTTGTCCTCGCAGTGTGGGTGTCGTCGCGGGTCAGCGGGCGCCTGGCCGCTCTTGCCGAAAAGACGGCGGTGCTCGATCTCGATCGTCTCGATGTCGAGTTCGATCCCGGGACCGACGAAGTCGGCCGGTTGTCGAGGCTGCTCGGCGACCTCGCGGCGCGACTCCGCACGAGCACGGCGCGTGTACGCGAAGCGGAACGGCGGGCAACCGTCGGCGACCTGGCCCGCCAGATCAACCACGACATCAAGAACGGGCTGATCCCGCTTCGCAATGTGATGCGTCATCTGGCGCAAGTCGAACGAGCGGACCCGGCAGCCTTGCCGGCAGTGTTCGGCGAGCGCCGGCAAACGATTGATTCCAGCATCGGTTATCTCGAAACTCTGGCGACGAGCTACCAGCGACTCTCCGTGCCGCTGAACCGGCGCGATTGCGATCTGAACGCGGTCATCACCGAAGTCGTGCGCGCCGCTCGAGGGCAGGAAGACGTCGAGTTCACGACCAGCCTCGCGGATCTCCCCCGAGTGATGGGAGATGCCGTTGCCTTCCGGCGCATCCTCGAGAACCTGATGTCGAACGCCGTGGACAGCCTGCAGACGAGGCCCGGCCGCATCACGATCTCGACGCAGGTAGTCCATCGAGAGAGCGAGCCGCCGGCGGTTCGAGTGACCGTCGCCGACACCGGCCGGGGAATGTCCGCGGACGAAGCTGGCCGGATCTTCGACGACTTCTACACCACGAAGGAGAGCGGCACCGGGCTCGGCCTTTCCATCGTTCGACGACTCGTGATGGACCTCGACGGCACCATCGGCGTCGACAGCGCGCCCGGCCAGGGAACGCGCATGGTCATCGACATTCCAGCGGGGGAACCATGACGCAGGTTCTGGTCGTCGACGACGTGCCGGCGATGGCCGAGCAATATGCCTACGATCTGAAGCGCGTTGGCGGCTATCACACGATCGTCGGCCGTGGCGGGGACGAGGCGCTCGACATCCTCGCCAGGGAACCGGTTGATTGCATCGTCCTCGACCTCGAGATGCCGGGAGTCGACGGCTTCGAGATACTGAGACGCCTGCAGCGGCGCGGAATCGACACGCCGGTGATTGTCTATACGGGCACCGGCAATTTCGACCGCTGCGTGCAGGCGGTTCGCCTCGGCGCTTACGGGTTCGTCGACAAGGCAGAGCCAATCGAGCGCGTGGTCCAGGAGATCGAGAACGCCCTTTCGCGCGGGCAGCTGGTGAGGGAAGTTCGATCGCTGCGGTCCAGGCTCCACGACGAGACGCCGCTGATTGGCGACGGCCCCGAGATGCAGGCGCTGCGCGCGGCCATCGCCCGCGTCGCGCCGATTCCGAGCAGCGTCCTCATCGTCGGGGAGAGCGGGACGGGCAAGGAGCTGGTCGCGCGCGAGCTGCATCGACGAGGGCCCGGCACAAAAACGCCGCTGGTGGCGGTGAATAGCGCCGCCCTGCCCGAACAGCTGGTCGAGAGCGAGCTGTTCGGCCACGAGCGCGGGGCGTTTACCGGCGCCGATCGGCTGCGCAGGGGTGCGTTTGAAAACGCGGGCGCTGGCACGTTGTTCCTCGACGAGGTTGGAGAGCTCCCGCTGCCGGCGCAGGCCAAGCTCCTTCGCGTGCTCGAAGATCGGAAAGTGACGCGCCTCGGCGGCGACCGGGCGATTTCGCTCACAGCCCGCATCGTCGCGGCCACCAATCGCGATCTGGAGCGCGAGGTCGAAGCCGGCCGCTTCCGTCAGGATCTCTACTACCGCCTCAACGTCCACACGCTGAGGGTCCCCCCCTTGCGCGACCGCCTGTCCGATATCCCCGTGCTCGTCGATCATCTGATTCGTACGATTGCGTCGCATCTGGGGATGCGGCCAAAGACGATCGTTCCCGAGGCGGTCGCACTGCTCGCCGCCTACGACTGGCGGAGAAACAACGTCCGGGAGCTCCGGAATTGCCTGGAACGGATGATGATTGCCTCCGACGCCACGACCATCGCCGTGGCCGATGTCCCGCCAGAGATTCGCGGCGACGAACGGGACGACAGCGCTGATCTGTCGGCCCCGCCCGGGACGCTCAAGGCTTTGAAGGCGCAGGCAGAACGGCAGATCGTGCTTGGCGCGCTCGAGAAGAACGACTGGCACGTCACCCGCACAGCGGAGGCGCTCGGCCTTTCGGATCATTCCAGCCTGTTCAAGATCATGCGCCGTCACGGGCTGAGCAAGGGAGCGCGCTGACTTTCTTCGGATGCTTTTCGCCGTCACGCTGTGATCGTGTTCACGGGTGCGCTTCGCGCTTGAACGACGGGGCGACGACGACACGACGGCGCCTTCGGCGCAAAACACGAAGAGGCACAAAGCTCACAAAGGCCACAAAGGCGGGTTGAATATCAGCGGCTTTCCCTGCTGACGCCGACGTCGGCCCGACGGGCCGACGGTGGCAGGAGTGAGGGACGACCAACCACAAGCCGCCAGTGATTGCTTGGGCGGCTTGTGGTTGGTTGTCCCTCACTCCTGCCACCGCGCGAAGCGCGGCGGCGTCAGCGGTGCAATCCGTCGAAGAGACTCACAAAGCTTTTCTTTGTGTGCCTTTGTGAGCTTGGTGTTCTTCGTGAATAGCGCCGAAGGCGCGACCGTTGGGCACGTCGTGTCGCCCTTCGACGTTGCTCAGGGCGACCCTGAGCATGCCGAAGGGTCGTCGTTTCGTCGGGTCGTCCATCCGGCCGAAGGCCGAAAAGCGCCGAAGGCGCCGTGACAAGCGGCCGGCCCTCGAAGAGGCTCATGTGCGCCGTGTTCGCCCGGCCACACCCGTGTTCGGCCGGACACGCCGGCGGGTCTCGCGGCCTGCGCCTCAGCGACCGTCAGATCTTTCTAATTGGCGGTATCGCCATACTTTGCCGGCCTCTCGACGGCAGGCAGGCACGCGGCAGTCAGGTTGCTCTGTTCGAGCGGCATGAGACTCCCGACGCGCTGCCTGCTTATTGTTCTTTTCAGTACTGTCCTCCTTCTGCCGCTCGATCTCGCGGCACAGGGCGATTCGTCAGCCGGTGACAAGACACTGTCGCCGTACTTCTTCGTCGAAGGCGGAGACCCGGCGATCGATCGCCTGCCGTTGAAAGACACGCGGGTCGATGTGGCGATCGCCGGCGTGATTGCGGACGTGACCGTCCGGCAGATTTACGAGAACCACGGAACCCGACCGCTGCACATCCGTTACGTCTTCCCCGCGTCCACGCGCGCGGCGGTCCACGGCATGACGATGACCGTCGGCAACGTCCGCACCGTGGCGAGGATCAAGGAACGAGAGAGGGCGGTGCGTGAATTCGAAGCCGCCAGGAGCGAGGGCAAGAGCGCATCGTTGCTGGAGCAGAGCCGTCCCAACGTGTTCACGATGAAGCTCGCCAACGTGATGCCAGGCGACACGATCGTCGTCGAGCTGAAATACACCGAATTACTGGTCCCGACCGATGGCCTGTACGAGTTCGTCTACCCCACCGTCGTCGGTCCCAGGTACTCCGAGAAGAGCACCAGCCAGGCCTTGCCCCAGGACGAGTTCGTCAAGGCCGCGTACACGCGTCAGGGCGAAGCGCCCCGGAGCGAGTTTCACCTTTCCGGTGTGATGTCGACCGGCGTGCCGCTTCGTGAGCTGCGGTCGCCGTCGCATCAAATCGCGATCCTGACGAGCACCCAGGGTCGTGCCGAGGTGACGCTCTCCGGGGAGGAACGATTCTCCGGCAATCGCGATTTCATTCTTCGCTACCGGCTGGGTGGCAAAGAGATCGTGCCTGGCCTGCTGCTCTACCAGGGGCAGGATGAGAATTTCTTCCTGCTGCTGGCCGAACCGCCCGAGGTGGTGGAACCGGACCAGATCCCGCCGCGCGAGTACATCTTCGTACTCGATGTGTCCGGGTCGATGCACGGCTTTCCGCTGGACACCGCGAAGAAGCTGATGAGTGATCTCGCCAACGTGTTGAGACCGTCGGACACCTTCAACATCGTCCTGTTCGCCGACGGCTCTGACACCTTTTCGGGAGCGTCGGTACCGGCCACGACTGACAACCTCCACCGGGCGCTGCAGTTCGTCGGCCGAAGAAACGGCGGCGGTGGAACCCGACTTCTGGCGGCGCTCGAGCGGGCCGTCGCCATCGACCGCCAGCCAGGCGTGTCGCGCAGCATCGTGCTCGTGACCGATGGCTACATCGAAGCAGAATCGGAAGTGTTCGACTACGTCCAGGCTCACCGCGATGACGCCAACTTCTTCACGTTCGGTATCGGCAGCGCCGTGAACCGGCTGCTCATCGAAGGCGTTGCGAAAGCGGGACTCGGGGAACCGTTCGTCGTGACTCGAGCCGGTGAAGCAGCGGAGGCTGCAGTGCGGCTGCGGCGCTACATCGACACGCCGGTGCTGACCGGCATCGATGTCAAGTTCGCAGGTTTCGATGCGTACGATGTCGAGCCAGGAACCATCCCTGATCTCTTTGCGAGCCGCCCGATTGTCGTCTTCGGAAAGTGGCGCGGCAAACTGGCAGGATCGATCGAGATCTCGGGCAAGACCGGTCGAGGACAGTACCAGACGTCGATTCCCGTCTCCCCGGCCAGCGCAGATGTGCGGCATGCAGCGCTCCGCCATCTCTGGGCGCGAACGCGGATCGCCGTCTTGTCCGATTTCGGACCGGCCAATCCAGGTGAGGAGCGGGTGGCCGAGATTACCTCACTGGGGCTCGCCTATAGCCTGCTCACGCGCTACACGTCCTTCGTGGCGGTGCAGGAAGTCGTGCGGACGGCGGAAAGCGCCGACGACGTGGACCAGCCGCTGCCGCTGCCGGCTGGTGTGTCCGACCTCGCGGTCGGGGTCAGGGCCGGCCCCGAGCCGAACATCGTGTGGGTCGGGTCGACTGTTGTCGCGCTCTTCGGATGCGGGAGCCTGCTGCGGATGCGCCGCCGCAGGACGGGAGACGCGGCATGAAGACGAGGCTCGCGTTTGCCATCCTGGCGATCGTGATTGTCTGGGGTCTGAAGCGACACTATGCCGACGCGCGGCCGGACGATCTGTCCTGGATTCTCAGTCCGACCGCGCGGCTGGTCAGCGCCACGACAGGCGCGACGTTTGTGATGCAGCCCGGTGAAGGCTACTTCTCACGGGAACGTCTGTTCCTCATCGAGAAGTCCTGCGCCGGGATCAATTTCATGATTGCCGCGTTCGTCATGCTGATCGCCGCGCTGTTTCATCGTGTGGAATCCAGGGTCGAGGCGATGCGCGTGGTGGGGGCGAGCCTGCTTGTCAGCTACTCGGCGGCGGTGCTCGTCAACACCGTCCGGATCTCGATCGCCATGTGGCTGGGCTCTCATCCGTCCGCGCTGTCGGCTTTCAGCGCGGACGACGTTCATCGCGTGGAGGGGATCACGGTGTACTTTGCTGGGTTGGTGCTGCTCTACGAGCTCGTCCGGCGCCTCGACCGCCATGTGGTGGCGTCATGATGCGTGCGTTCCGGACCAGCGTCGTTCGAGCCTTCCGCCGGACGGCTCTGCCGCTGGCCGCATACTACGCGGTGACGCTGGCGCTGCCACTCGCCAACGGCGCGGGCCGGTCCGGCGCCGCTTTCGTCCGCCACGGGATGGTCGTTCTTGCCGTTCCGCCGGTCGTGGTCCTCCTGATTTGTGGCATTCACACGATCGCGCAGGGCGCGACCAGATACGCATGGTCGTCCACCCGTCGCGAGGCGCCTCTTTCGTGATGCCGGGCGCGGAGTGTGCAACGTCTGGCTGCGGAGGCCAGACATGAAGGATGAGCTCGAACAGCTCTACAGCCATATCGACGACATCGAAATCGCCATGATGACTACGCGGCGCAGCGACGGCCATCTGCAGTCGCGCGCCATGGCCACACAGAAGCGCGCGTCAGGAGCGGACCTGTGGTTCGTGACGCTCGAGGACACGCCGAAGCTTCAGGACCTGACCGCGGATCCTCATGTGAATCTCTCGTACTACAAGGACCGGACGCGGGAGTGGATCTCGGTCTCAGGCATCGCCCGCATCAGCCGGGAGCGCGCCAAGATCCACGAGCTGTACGCCCCGGACTGGCGGGCCTGGTTTCCGAAGGGCGACGACCCTCGTCACGGCACCAAGGACGATCCCCGCATGGTGCTGATCGGTGTAGAGGTCCATGGAGCTGCGTTCCTGGAGGTCAACAAGCCGCAGCCGGTTGTGGTGTTCGAGCTCGTCAAAGGGTGGCTGACCGGGTCGACGCCGGAGCTTGGGGAAATGCACCACGTTGGCCGCACGGGGACGTGAAGTGCGACGGCCTCACGGCGCCAGCTTGAGGTGGAACGACTTCGGACGTGTCACCGAGTCGTAGCCCAGTCGCGACAATGAGCAGCCCCGCCCCGAGTCCTTGACGCCGGTCCACGCCAGCGCGGGGTCGAGGTAGTCGCAGCGGTTCAGGAACCAGGTGCCGGTGTCGACGCGATCCCCGATGCGAATCGCGGCGTCGACGTCGCTCGTCCAAATCGACGCGGTGAGGCCGTACCGGCTGTCGTTCATCAGGCGGACGGCCTCGTCGTCATCCTTTACCGCCATCAGCCCGACCGCCGGACCGAACGTCTCCTCGGTCATGACGCGCATGCGGTGATCGACGTCGAGCAGGACCTGTGGCGCCACATAGGGAGTGCCTTCGCGATCGGCCGGGAACTCACGGGGATCGATCACTGATCGCGCGCCCTGCCGGACGGCCTCCGCGATCTGCTCGCGGACGAACGCCGCCGCGCTGGCCCGCACCATCGGTCCCAGCGTCGTGTCCTGATCGAGCGGGTTGCCGAGGCGATACTTCCGCGTGAGATCGATGAAGCCGTCGACAAACGGACGATAGATGTCCTGGTGCACGTAGATTCGCTCGACGGCACAGCACGACTGGCCGGCGTTGAAATACGCGCCGTCGACGAGATTGTCGATCGTGGCCGCGAGCGGCGCATCGGGCCGCACGTACGCCGGATCCTTCCCGCCAAGTTCGAGGTTGGTCGCGATGAACTGCTCACCGGCGGCTCGCTGGACCGCCGCACCGCCGGCGACCGATCCCGTGAACGACACGAAACGAATCCGCGAATCAGCAATCAGCCGTGCGAGATCGTCGTGACTCGCATGCAGATACTGAAACACCCCCTCGGGCAGCCCGGCGTCTCTGAACGCGTCGTCATAGTGCTCGGCCACGCGCGGCGTCTGCTGGGATACTTTCAGGATCACGCTGTTGCCGGCGGCGATCGCCGGGATCACCGTGTTCACCGACGCCAGGTACGGATAGTTCCACGGCGCCATCACGAGGACGACGCCGAGCGGCTCGCGGCGGATGAAGCGTCGGAACCCCTCCTTGGGCTCCATGACGACGTCGGCCAGTGCGCCTGCCGCGACGTCGACCATGTAGCGGGCCCGTTCCTGGAAACCTCGCCGGATTTCGAAGGGACTCTGCGTCACCGGCCGGCCGATTTGCCACGTCAGCTCGGTGCCGATGACGTCGGCGCGCTCGACCATGAGGTCGGTCATGCGCCGGCAGATAGCCGAGCGATCTGCGAGTGGTGCGCGCTTCCAGGCGTCCTGCGCACGCACGGCCCGATCGAGCGTGGCCTCGATCTTGCCGGCGGACGGCAGATCGAACTCCGTATACACGGAGCCGTCCACCGGACTGATCACGTGCTGTCTCACACGGGCAATCGCTTCGCTCATACCGGCGTCACATACGCAGCCGTGATGCCGCCATCGACGAGAAACTCCGTTCCCGTCACATACGACGCGTCGTCAGACACCAGGAACAAAGCGGCACGCGCGATTTCTTTTGCCTCACCGAAGCGTCCGATAGGAATGTGCACGAGCCGGCGCTGCTTCTTCTCTTCGGTGTCGAGGAACTTCATCAACATCTCGGTCTTGAGCGGCCCCGGGCAGAGCGCGTTGACGCGAATGTTCTCCCGCGCGTGTATGACCGCGAGCTCGCGCGTGAGCGCCAGCACCGCGCCCTTGCTGGCCGTGTAGGCGACCTGGGGTGTCGCGGCACCGAGCACCGCTACAAAGGAGGCGGTGTTGACGATCGCGCCGCCACCGGCGCGGCGCAACGCCGGGATGCCGTACTTGCATCCGAAGAACACCCCCTTCGCGTTGATGTTCATCGTCAGGTCCCACACGGCCTCGTCTGTCGACACCGCGTCATCGTCCTGGCTGTGCATGATGCCGGCGTTGTTGAAAAGGACGTTCAGCGTCCCGAATTCGCCCTCGGCCGCCGCAATCATGCGTTCGCAGTCCTGTGCGCGTGAGACGTCGGCCTGCACGGCCGCCGCGCGGCCACCGGCGGCCCGTACCGCCTCGACCGTGTGCTGTGCTGAGGCCTGATCGATGTCGACAGCGACGATCGAAGCGCCCTCGGAGGCCCACAAGAGCGACGACTCGCGTCCAATGCCGCTGCCGGCGCCGGTAATCAGCGCTGTTTTTCCCTGCAGGCGTATGCCGCTGCTCATATGCGCTCGAAGTAGCGCCGGCGCTCCCAGTCGGTGACGGCCGACGAAAACGCCGCGTACTCAGTCCTGAAGAAGTGGCCGTAGTGATCGACCACGTCGTCGCCAAACGTTTTCCTCGCGAACTCGCTGCCAGTGAAGGCATCGGTGGCGTCGCGGAGGCTCCTCGCCACATGCGGCAGGTGCCGCGCCGCATACATGTCCCCGGTGAAAGCTTCGGGCGGCTCGGTTCGATCCCGGATCCCGTCGAGACCCGAGGCGAGCGCCGCCGCGAACGCAAGATACGGGTTGCAATCCGCGCCCGGTATCCGGCATTCGATCCGCAACGACGAGCCGTGGCCGACGACACGGAAGCCGGCCGTGCGGTTGTCGTAGCTCCATGCGAGGCGCGTCGGCGCCCACGACGCATCGACGTAGCGCTTGTACGAGTTCACCGACGGCGCGTAGAACACCATCACATCGGCCACGCGCGCCATCCAGCCGCCGAGGAACCAGCGGAACGTATCCGAACACTTGACCGGGCCGAACGCGGTATCTCCCGCGAACGCATTCTGTCCGTCGCGCCACAAGCTGAGGTGCACGTGGCAGCTCGAGCCCGCGCGGTCGGCGGCGAACTTCGCCATGAACGTCACCGACAGCCCCTGCTGCCCTGCCACTTCCTTCAGGCATTGCTTGAAGATCACATGACGATCGGCCATCGGCAACGCCTCCGCGTAGCGCACGTTCAGCTCGTGCTGGCCGAGTCCCCACTCCCCTTTCGAGTTCTCGACCGGCACGCCGGACGCTTTCAGATGACGCCGGACCGACGACGTGAAGGGTTCCGTGCGAGTGCCCTGGAGGATATGGTAGTCCTCGAGATACCAGCCAGCCGGCGTGAGGCTCCGGTACTCGCTCTGCGCGGCGGCCCGGTAGTCCTGCTCGAAGACGTAGTACTCGAGCTCGGAGGCCGCGAATGGCGTGAATCCCAGCTCGCGGGCGGCGACGACCTGAGCGCGGAGCAGCGACCGCGGCGCCACGCGTACGTAATCGTGCGTCTGCTGATCGTGCACGTCGCACAGCACGAACGCGGTCTTCTCGAGCCAGCTCGCAACCCTCAACGTCGACAGATCCGGCACGAGGTGGACGTCGCCGTAGCCTTTCTCCCAGTTCGCGAAGGTGTATCCCTGGACGGGTTCCATCTCCATGTCGGTCGTGAGGAGATAGTCGCACCCGTGCGTGCCATGCGCCGCCGTCTCCTCAACGAACACCTCGGCGTCGTAGCGCTTCCCCATCAGGCGGCCGTAATGATCCGTGAAGCCGACGACGACCGTCTCGATTTCGCCGCTCGCGGCCGCCTCGCCCAGCCGGTCGAGCGTCAGCAATCCCTTCCCTGTCGCGCTCTCGTTCACGTCTAGCCTCCCGACACTGGTTCTTCATGGGCGCGTGCCACGCCGCTCGGACGTTTCGTCAGACGAGGCCCAACGCGAGACGCAAGATACACGGGAATCGGGTTGCCAAGCTCTACTTTTGACACGGGCCTGCCCGTTGACGCGCGGCACGCGGCCCACCCCCTCGTTGTCCTCGTGTCGCGAAAATGTTCACTCAAAGACGTTGTAATTTTGCGGCCTCGGTCGTAGCCTTCGTGGCTGGGAAAAGTCCCCCAGCGGTCATAAGGGCGAAGCCTTACACCACACCGCCCTCGTGACGGGTCCGTCGGGAATTTGCATGACTCGAGTACTAATCGTCGTGGGCATCAGGCTGTACCGTGAAGGCCTCGTGCAATTGCTCAGTCAATCTCAAGGTCTCGGCGTCGTGGGCGCGGAATCAGATGGAAGCCACGCTCTGGCCCGCCTCGACGAAATGATGCCCGACGTTGCCCTCGTCGAATTGGGACTCCCGGATCTCGACCCGATCGCGCAGGCGCTCAGGCGAAGGACACCTCCGGTGCCACTCGTCGCGATCGGGATCGCCGACTGCGACACGGATGTGCTCGCGTGCGCGGAACGCGGCTTCGCCGGCTACGTGACGCGCGACGCATCTGTAGAAGAGCTGGCCCGGACCGTCTGCGAAGCCGCCCGCGGCGAGCTGACCTGTTCGGCCAGGACGGCTGGCATTCTCATGCGCCATCTCGGCACGCTCGCCGGACAACTGCGTCCGGCTTCGGCGGCGGCACGCCTGACTCGCCGCGAGCGGGAGATCGCGGTGCTGATGGGAGCGGATCTCTCGAACAAGGAGATCGCCACTCGCCTCCGCATCGAGGTCGCGACCGTCAAGAATCACGTGCACAACGTGCTCGACAAACTGCAGGTCCATCGGCGCTCCGATGCCGCGCGGCTGCTCGGCTGCCGCGTCGAATCCATCTAAGAGGCTGGACCCGAACCCCGAACCCCGAACCGAACCGCTGAACCGAACCTGGCACCTGGCACCCGGCACCCGGAACCTTCGAGAGGCGCAGCCGCGCCACGCCAGGATTCAGATCAGGTCTAGTTCCCCATCTGGACCGAAAGTAGATCCCGTTCTCTATTCACATCACCCGCCGAAGCGATCACGATCCGGCACTCGGCGAGCACTGATGGCAACAATCCTCCTT
>Ga0209382_10003559_pt1 | contig 21502 bp, 7 predicted proteins | sample SoiMetdeltSBSDD5_FD_187599 | JGI IMG/M metagenome (GOLD analysis project Ga0209382, IMG submission 187599) | Bulk soil microbial communities from a Populus tree surrounding site in Tennessee, USA - Soil MetaG P. deltoides SBSDD5 (SPAdes) (version 2) | ecosystem: Environmental > Terrestrial >... | reverse complement strand
CGGCTGCTTTCCGGCCTTGAGCAACCGCCCTCCTTTTCGGCGACGTTCTTCCATTTGTTTTCGGGTGAGATGGTTCGGTGTCCAGGTCATGTCTCAGATTGTAAGGCAATTTAGGTTACCCTGAATAGGTCTTATTAAACCACCATAAATAAATCAAACCCGCCCAACAACGGCATGCCGCGGATTTGGCGGGACGCCTTCCGGCAAATCAACATTTTCTTGGTGACGATCATGATTCCGCTTTCAACCTTTCGGCTCATTGCTCCGCCAAACCGCTGATGCCAGCTGTTGGGCATCTACTAAATTAGCCGATGTTATTGGCATCCTCCAGCTAGTTTTCCCCAAAAAACAGCGTATCTTATTATAACTGCTACCTATGAGCGTCAATTGGATTGAATATAAAGAAAAGAAACTGCTTTTCATCAATGTTGCCGATTTGATGAATGATCACCATTCATTAAAAACAGATTTGGAAACGTTGGTTTCGCTATTGAAGAAAGAGCGGAAAAATTCTGTTTTGGCGCTAGCCGATTTACGCAACACGCACTTAAGCAACGATACATTAATCGCCCTGATGAGCTATGCGCCGCGCGCCGTTCCTTACTTTCGCAAAAGCGCGCTGGTCATTGAAGTAAATTATCACCGCTCAATTATCCTGGACTCATTCAGCTTCGTCATTGAACGTCTGCCTAAACGATTTAGCGACCTCGCCGCCGCCAAAGAGTGGCTGGTGAGTGAATAACTTTAAATAGGCCTATCGGCGTGCAAAATGAATAGGGTGGATGCTGACTTCACTTACTTATAGTGATCAGAACCGCATTCAGGGCGCCCAGTGATGCGATCGCAACCATGCCAGTTGTCCCCCCTTTATTAAAGGCCAAGATCGCCTGTCCCGCCTTTTCATCTACAGTCAACTCGACTTCAAAGCCAAGGCTGGAAAGTTCCGTTTCGTAGAAACCCGTTATCTCATCCAGGTCCGCCTGGGTTGTAAATTGATAGCCCTCATTCGTAGTTTCGCCGCGAATAGCGCCCGGCATGATCGGGATGCCTTCCCATTCATCAAGTGGGGCTTCTGAAAATTCCTCAGTCGCCGTAGCCTGGGCGAGAATGCCGATCGCCATGACCTCATAAGTGAGCGGCACATTCATGTCAATGTAGTCAATATCGGAAACCACGATGCCGGTGGCGGTGTCGCCGGGTTGGATACTTATATTTTCAGTGAAGCTCGCCACAGCATTTCCGAACATCGCTACTCCGACGTAACGGCCGCCGGCCTCCCTGGCCAGCACGCGTAAGGGGATGCTTTCCAGCACCTGATCACTGGTATTGGTCAACGTGGTCTCTGCCGCCAGCCCATTGCCGCCGAGATGGGCATCCGCAAGGTTGAAAAACTCGCTCAGCGTTACCTCGACGTCAGAGGTGTAGGCAAGATGGGTGGCAATCTCAAGCGGCGCGACCAGTTCGAGGGATTCCCAAGCCTGCTTTTCCAGGCCGCTGGTCCAGAAACACACACACGCCGAGAGCGCTGCGGTTTCGCCGGGCAGCATCCAGTCGCCTTGCCAGATGTAAAAGAACGAGCTGGGATTGGTAAATACAACTTCGCCCGCCGCGTTGATAAATCTCAATTCAGCCTCAGCGTTGTTCACCCTCACCGGGAAATCATTCGGATTGCGGATGAGCACTTCCACGTGGGTGTCCGTATTCGAAGGATCTGCCGGGCTGGCATACGGCCATTCGGACCACTCGACAATTTCCAGATCGAGTACGGCGGGTGTTGGCGTGAGCGAAGGTTCAGGGGTGGTGGTTTCCGTAGGCGTGGTCGTTGCAGGTGGGGTCGTTGTAGGCGCGGTCGTTTCAGTTGGAGATACCGCGGGCGTGTGGGTTGCCGTGGGCACGGGAGAGCGGCAGGCAGAGGCAATTAGGATGACCATGAGGCACACTGTGACAAATCTGATTGTGGGTTTCATATCCATTCCTTGATCAAAGGCTTCACCAATTAACTGATTGTTTTACTTTGCATTGATTCGAAATAGACTTTATCGGAAATAAGTTTTTTAATCGCGAATGCCACGAACCGCAAAAACCGCGCGAATGGCACGAATGAGTTTTTAAAGGTTTATTCGTGTTATTCGCGCGAAGCGGTTCGTGCTATTCGTGATTAGTCCCACCGTGTTATTTCCGATAAGGTTCAATCCGCTAACGCGAGCCGTTCAGGTACGCCGGTAAGCGTCCGGCGAGACACCCACCTGCCGCCGAAATACCCGACTGAAATAGCCGCTGTCAGAAAAACCCACCGCCCGAGCGATTTCCAGCATGGTCTTGTCACTTTTCGCCAGTAACACCTTGGCGCGGTTAACGCGGTAACGGTTGAGATAGGTGATGGGGGTCATGCCGACTTCCGCGCGAAAACAATGCGTCAAATAATTACTGCTCAGCCCCAGATGGCTGGCCAAGTCCTCGCGCGAGATCGGCTCGGTATAATGCTCATGCACATACGCCATCGCCTGCCGCACCAGCCGCTGCGCTTCCGAACCTAATTTGCGTTTACGCGCCAACGCGACCTCGATATGGTTGAGCGTCTCCTCGACGCTGAACAAACCCTTCCCGAGCACCGTCGCCACCCCGCGATTGAGTCGAGCCATTTCCTTCTCCGTCAGCATCTGCCCGGTCAGCACGATCACCGGAATATCGCGGGTGCGCTCGGTCTGCCGCATCGCTTCCAACACACCAAACCCGTCCAACTCCGGCATCATCAAATCCAGCAGCACCAAGTCGGGCCGCTGCGCTTGCATCAGTTCCAGGGCTTCGCGTCCGTTGCGGGCTTTCAACACCCGATGCGCCCCCAGTTGGGACTGCACAATGCGCACGTGCATTTCCAGTGTAGCCGGGTCGTCATCTACGATTAAGAAGACCTTCTCCGTCTTGCTCTCATAGGCGGTCAACTTCTGGTATTCCAATGCGCGGCTCAGTTCCGCCATCCCCACCGGCTTGGTCAGGTAATCCAATTCCAGCATCGCCCCCTGGTCTTCACTCAACGCATAAAACACCAACGGGACCGCCCGCGTGGCCGGGTTCTCCTTCAACAACTTCAGCATATTCCAACCCAAGGTCGGCGCGATGGACATATCCAACACCACCGCGCCGAGCGGCATCGTCAGCAGCGACGGCAACCCGTCACTGCTCGGGTCAATCTGAATCATTTTCACTTCGTACCCTTTTTGAATCAAATGATCACGCAGTCGTTCGCCACTCCCGGACGGATTCGTCAGCAACAAAACCGTCTGTTCTAAACTCAGCGAGAGCAACTGCTCTTCGCTGTGAATGGCTTCCGGTTCAATCAAAGGCAGCGTGAAATAAAAGGTGGACCCGGCGCCTTCCTCACCGGAGGAGCGCACGCCGATCTCACCGCCATGCATCTCCACCAGTCGCTTGCAGATGGCCAGCCCCAAGCCCAGGCCGCCATACCCCCGCGCCGTGGTCACTTCCGACCGACGGAATTCGTCGAAAATCAGCGTTTGTTCCGCCGGGGCAATTCCGAGGCCGGTGTCGGAGACGGTAACAAGGATGAAGGATGAAGGATGAATTATGAAGTCCTGATTCTGCCTTTCATCTTCCTTCATCCTTCCTACTTCATCCTTCATCCTTTTCACTTCCAGCGTGATTGTTCCCTGCTCCGTAAACTTGACCGCGTTGCTGACCAGGTTCAGGGCCACTTGCCGAAAACGCGTCCGGTCGCCCCAGACCCACAACTTGGTCGGGGGGATGGTATCCTGCCAGGTCAGACCTTTGTCGGTCGCCAATTGCCGGCCGGTCGCAATCACCATCTCCAGCGTTTCAGTGACATCAAACAACTCGTTCGCCAAGCGCAGTTGGCCGACCTGGCTGCTGGCCAAATCCAGCACATCCCGGATCAAGCGTCCCAAGTGTTGCGCGCTGGCATAGATCTGCTCGATGTCCTTTTGATAGGGAGCCGGGAGCGCGAGCTGGCTCAAGTCGCGTTTCTGTAAAAGCACTTCGCTCAACCCCGCGATGAGATTCAAAGGCGTGCGCAATTCATGGCTGACGGTGGAAAGGAACCCACTCTTCAAGCGATTCGCTTCCTCGGCCAAGATGCGCCCTTCCGTCGCTTCCCGATATAACCGGGCATTGTTCAAAGCGGCAGCGATCTGTTGCGTGATGGGGCCATCCAATTCAATATTAATTGAATCGTAAGCAATAAAGCCGGTGAGACCGGCGGGATTGACCAAAGGCAGGAGCACGAGCGCAAACGCCTGGTCGGAGGGGTAGAGTCCTTCCGGGGGAAATTGGCGCGTGGGAAAGCGCACGGGCGGCCGGTTGTTCGGAATGGTGTGAAGCACACTCCAGGCCACTGGGTCATCGCCCTGCGCCTCGAAAAACGCCAGGCTGGTATGCGCGCTCCCCATCGCCGGCAGCGCGTTGGCCAAGACTTCAAAGATCTGCGACTCTTCCGAGGTCATGAGCAACCGCGCGGTGAGCGAGCCGATCCGATTGATCACCCATTTTTGGTCAATGATGTATTGGCCATGCTGTCGGCGCATCCGTTCGCTGATCGCCTGGCGCGCCTGGTCGAGGAGATCGAGGGCCAAGAGTTGGGCCGTCGGGCGCTGGGCGACCTCGATCAAGTCGGGCACCGCTCGACGGAGGCTGGAAATGGCCGCCTGCCAAATATGCGCATCGTCTTCTTGGATTTCCACTCGCCGGAGCAACTCTTCAATCACCTGCTGAAAATCGGTTGGAGCGCCCTGCGCGATACTTGAAATGAAGACGCGCGCCAAACGTTCACACAAGTGTTGGACTTCATCGGCCTCAAAGCGCTGCGTTTCGGCCAGCACCGCCTCGACCATCGCTTGGACGATGTGCGCCGGATGACTGTTCGCCTCGCCGGCGGGAACGGCTTTTGCCCCGCCCCTTCGACCCCCACTCCGCTCCGCTCCGGGGGCTGTAGTGCGCGCGGCGGCATCCTGAGCGGACACTGAGCTTGTCGAAGTGGTAGTCGAAGGAGCCGCCGCGCTCCGCTCAGGGTGCTGCTGCGTAAGTCCAGCAACCCCCTGCCGACAGCCGCACGACTGGCGGAGGGCGAGGCTCGTCGAAACTTTGAGAGACGGAGCCGACTGTCCTTGAAGGCGTTGGAGCAGTACCTCCACGGCCTGATAGCCCAATTTGTAGAGCGGGACGTGAACACTGGTGAGGGGAGGGACTTGCGCCGCCGCTTCCGGTCGGTCGTCAAAACCGATGACGGCTACATCTTCCGGAATTCGCCGTTTGGCTTCCTTGAGCGCCTGCATCGCGCCCATAGCAGATTCATCATTACTCGCCACCACCGCAGTGAACTCAGTCCCCGATCTCAATAAGTGTTGTGTGGCCGCATAGCCGCCTTCGAAGGCGTGGTAACCATAGGCCACCAGCGCGGAGTCCGCCCTCAGCCCTAATTGCCGCACACCGGCCTGATAGGCTCTCAGCCGATCCCCGCTATCGCCTTCCGCGTCTTCTACGGGTCCAGCAATAAAAGCAATGCGCTGATGTCCGTGAGCGACGAGATGCTGCAAGGCCTGGGAGATGCCGCCGGCATTATCGGCGACGATCGCCGGATCGCCCTCACCGTTCGCGATAAAGGCAACCGGGTGGCCGGCCTTAACCAAGCCTTGAATGTAGCCTGAGCGCGTCTCAGAGGTCAGCGGATTCACCACGATCAACCCATCCGTATTCCACGGGCCGACCGGCGTAAAATCCGCATCCCGATCCAACGTGGGCCAGGCCGGATGAAGCGGCTCGGAGGGATCGGCCGAGGCCCCCATCCCATAAGCTAACAACAAATTACAGCCGTGGTCATTTACGGCGGCGGTAATCCCGCGAAAGATCGCGTTCAGGTAACTGTAAGGGGTCGGAGTCCAATAGACGTGCCAGCCCACCAACACGCCCAACGTGGGTCGCCCATGCCGATAAGGATGCGTCATGGCTTAAATTTTACACTGGTTTGATTGGCTTACGTGGGATTCAGCTAGCCCTCAACGATTTGGCCCGGAGACGATGTTCCGCACCTCCAGCCCGGCCGCGCTGGAGGCATAAAATTTGACCTCAATCTGCCAAAGTGCTAAACTTCCAAAAGCCTAACTTCAGGCAAGGCACTGAGTCTATTTGGAGTATCACATGGCAACTCAACTAATTCGTATACAGGATAAAGGGCAAGTCACCATTCCGCGTAATATTCGTAAGCGGCTCAAGCTCAAGAAGGGAGATTTGGTGACCTTCGTCGAAACCGAGCAGGGCGTGGTGCTGCTACCGGCAGAAGCGGTGGTCACGTCGGCCTTCAGCGAGATTGGACGCCTGCTCAAAGGAAAAGGTGTAACGCTGGGTGAGTTGCTGGAGAGTGGGGAAAAGGTGAGGCGTCAAATCGCCAAAGAAAAATACGGCTTGGGTAAATCTTCTTCAAAATCCAAAGCATGATTCGGCGGTGCTTTATTGACTCGAGTGTTTTCTATTCAGCCATTTATTCAAATCGTGACTATGCTCATGCGTTATTCAGTCTAGCGCTCCAAGACAAAGTGATCCTGGTGATAAGCCAGGATGTGCTCGACGAGACCCGGCGCAACCTCGCCCGGAAGGCCGGCGAACGCGCCGTTTTCTTTTTTGATCGAGTCGTGACCGAGATCCCTTTTGAGTTTGTCGAGCCGACGAAGCGCGAAGCACTGGCGGCCAGTGAACATGTTGTTGAAAAAGATGCGCCTATCCTGGCAGCCGCCAAGAAAGCGGAGGTAGATTTTCTGGTGACGCTAGATCGAAAACATCTCCTCGGGAAAGTAGCACCCGCCGAGTATCTTCAAGGGCCAATTGTTGAACCGGAAGAAGCCGTGAGACAGATTCAAGCAGGCGAGACGAAGCGAAAAAGTCTTTGAAGAGCCTTCAGTGACGTCAATATATTCAGTGCTTCAGTACTTCAATCAAAGAGACCGCGCAGATCAAAGTCGGCGCTTGCTTAAACACATGCTCAACACGATCAGCGCCCGCTTCATCCTCTAGCAAAGTTAAGAGCGCCGAAGTGTCCAGCAGATAGCTCGCTTTAGCGACGCTCACGCTGGCGGTCTTCAGCCCGCGCAGTTAATAGCCACTCGGTTAGCCGCTCCCCCTTGGCCCGCCCACGTAGGGCACGCACGGGATCCGAGGTGATGGGAACAACTCGGATCGTTTCCCCATCATCAATCCATTCGAGCATATCGCCTTCCCGGATCTTGTGCCGGCGCCGGATTGCGGCGGGAATGACGGTTTGCCAGCGCTTCGAGACCATGCTTTTCATAGCATAGTTTTACAAGATGAATAGGCGAAACGCAAGACAATAGATTTTGTCCGTCAGGTAGTCGTGCTTATGACCTCCAGACAGTTCTGTAATGCCGCAGCGAGGCCACGGACGTGAGGCTCTTCGATTAGGGTCAAATGGGTGCCCGGAACCAGGCACACCTCCACGCGTTGGGCTGAAAATTTCCCCCAACCCCGCGCTGGATCCGCCAGATCAATCTGCGGGTCGCCGGGCGCATTGGGATCGGAGACTTCAGCGCGGAAGAAGGTGACTTGGCCGGGGAAAGTCTGCAGCAGGTATTTGTTTTCGGCGATGAGGTTGGCCTTCCAAACATCCAGGTAACGGCGCAGATAATCTTGGCCGGCGTCCGGAGGCAGTAGATTCGCCTGAGCGGCCAACTGCCAAGCCAGATCAAGCTGCGCTTCCGGCGTCAGCTTCTCAAAAGCTTCATACGGGATCGGCAGGTTTTCGTCGCGGATCATCAGCCGCAAGATTTCCACCTCGCTCGGCACCGGGCGTTCGGCTGAAGGTACAAAGGTGTCCAATAAAGCCAACAGCGACACGGCTTCATCCTGGCGCTGCAAACGTTGCGCCATTTCAAAAGCCACCAAGCCTCCCAAAGACCAGCCTCCCAAGGCATAGGGGCCTTGAGGTTGAAACGTGCGCAATGCCTCCAGATAGTCGGTGGCTAAGTCCTCGACACAGGCGTAGGGCTGATCATCCCCAACTAGGCCTCGGGCTTGAAACGCATAGAAGGGCTGGTCAGAGCCAAGATGGTGCGACAGCGCCGCGTAACACAGCACCGTTCCGCCGCCCGGATGAACAAAGAAGAGCGGCGGTTTGGAACCGCTTGGTTGAATAGGCACTAGTGGGGAAAAGACCCGGTCGTTACTCTGTTGCAGAATCCGCCCGGCCAGTTGTTCGATGGTCGGCGCTTCGAAGAGAATCGAGAGTGGCAACTGTTGCTGCGTTTGTTTGCCAATCTCGGTCATGAGTTTAACGGCTAACAGCGAGTGTCCGCCTAATTCAAAGAAACTATCATGCCGGCCGATGGGTTCGATGCCCATGAGCTGCTGCCAGATAGCTGCGAGCATCCTTTCCAAGTCGGTTTGCGGCGGAACGTAGCGCGTCGCCAAATTAGGCCGCGACGACTGATCCCCTCCGAGTTCGGTTTGTCGGTCCAATAAATTCTCTGCGGTCTCGGCGCTCTCCGCGGTAAAAAAGGTTTTTGAGCCGGCCTCTACCCAATAGCGTCGGCGCTCGAACGGATAGGTGGGCAGCGTCACCCGCCGCCGCTGCTCATGGGCATAAAACCCGGCCCAGTCCACTTCTACTCCAGCCAGCCAGAGTTTACCCAAGGTGTTCAGCAAGTAAGCGCTATCCGATTGCTGATCCTGAGGGTGACGCAGCGAGTTGAGCGCGGGCCCCTTCGACTGCGCGTGCGCGACAGCGAGCCGGGGCTGCGATTGAGCCAGGGTGCTCAACGTCCGGCCCGGTCCGACTTCCAGCAGAATAGCTTGAGAATTTTGCAACACGGTCTGCAGCCCATCGCCAAAGCGGACCGTTTCCCGCAAGTGCCTGGCCCAATACGTTGGGTCGGTTACTTCAGCCGCGGTAATCCAGGTTCCGGTGACGTTGGAGACATACGGAATCTGCGGCGGATGCAACGTGAGTTTCTGAACGGCGTGAGCGAAAGCGTCCAAGATCGGCGTGACTAATTCAGAATGCGCCGCGACGTCAATCGGCAAACGGCGAACGACGACCTCGCGCTGCGTGAGCGTGGCCTCCAAGTCGGCGATGGCTTCCACCGGACCGGAGACGACACACTGTTCGGGCGCATTGACAGCCGCGACGGAAAGTTGCCCGTTGAGCAACGACCGCACCTCGGCCTCAGGCAAAGGAACGCTGAGCATCGCGCCCGGCGGCAGGCGCTCAAATAATTGTCCGCGCAGCACGACTAACACTAAAGCCTCTTTGAGCGAGAATACACCGGCGAGACAGGCAGCGGTGTACTCGCCCAGGCTGTGGCCGATCATCGCCGACGGGCGCAGGCCCCAACTCATCCACAAGTGAGCCAGCGCATATTCAATCACAAACAAGGCCGGTAAGGCGAGCGAGGTTTGGGTTAACGGTTCCCCCTCACGCGCCGGCGCTGGATACAAGTCGTCGCGCAGATCATGTCCTAGAAGCGGTTTCAAAATTTTCGCGCACTCGTCCACCTGTTCGCGAAAGATCGGTTCGGTCTGATATAACTCGCGCCCCATGTTGAGGTATTGCGCGCCACCGCCCGGGAACATGAAAACGAGAGACGGCTTCGGCGCGGCAACGGAACGCGCCAAGATGCGCTTCGGGTCTTGGGTTTCAAGCGCTTGGAGGGCGTCTTCAACATCGCGGCACACGAGCGCCTGTCGAACGCCAAAAGCCCGCCGTCCCATTTGCAAGGTGTAAGCAACATCAGCGAGGGAGAGAGATGGATTCGCTTTGAGATGCGCGGCTAAATTGGCGGTTGCCTTTTCGAGCGCCGACGGAGTCCGAGCCGAGAGCAGGAGCAACTGCCAGGGGCGCGATTCACTCCCAGGTTCCATCGGCGGCGCTTCTTCGAGGATCACATGCGCGTTCGTGCCGCCGATGCCGAACGAACTGACTCCAGCGCGGCGCGGACTCCCATTCGCCTTCCAATCGCTTAGAGTCGCATTGACGTAGAAAGGGCTGTTGGCGAAATCAATGTTGGGATTCGGCGCCGTAAAGTTCAGGCTGGGCGGCAGTTGTTTGTGTTGCAGCGCGAGCACGGTCTTGATCAAGCCCGTGACGCCGGAGGCAATATCCAGGTGACCGATGTTAGTCTTCACCGATCCGAGCGCGCAATAACCGGTCGCGCGCGTATAAGCGCGGAAGGCCTGCGTGAGTGCGGCCATCTCGACCGGATCGCCCAAGGCCGTGCCGGTTCCATGCGCTTCAATGTAGGTCACCGTTTCCGCATCCACGTGCGCCATGCCGAGCGCTTCTGTAATGACCTTCGCCTGCCCCGCTACACTCGGCGCGGCAAAACCGACTTTGGTGGAACCGTCATTGTTGATAGACGAGCCGCGGATCACGGCGCAGATCTGATCGCCCTCGGCGACTGCATCTTCTAGACGTTTGAGGACGACGACGCCAGCGCCGCTGCCGAAGATGGTGCCCTGCGCTTTGGCATCGAAGGCCCGGCAGTGTCCGTCGGGCGAGAAGAGGCCTCCGGGCTGGTAGAGGTAACCCGGCATCGGCTGGATACCGACGGATACGCCGCCCGCCAGCGCCAAGTCGCATTCGCCATTGAGCAAACTTTGGCACGCGAGATGCACGGCGACAAGTGAAGTGGAGCAGGCCGTTTGCACATTAACGCTGGGGCCAGTCAAGTTCAAGGCATACGAGACGCGCGTCGCGAGAAAATCTCGGCCGTTGAGGAGCATGGTTTGGTCAAAGCCAATCGCCTCGAGCAGACCTAGATTGGAGACGAGGTTGAACAGCAAGTAGGTGTTCTCGCTGGCGCCTGCGAAGACGCCGATGGCGCCGGGATACGTGGCCGGGTTGTAGCCGGCTCGCTCCAAGACCTCCCAGGCACATTCGAGGAAGAGGCGCTGCTGCGGGTCCATCAACTGCGCCTCGCGCGGGGTGAAACCGAAAAAGGCCGCATCGAACAGATCGCGGCCTTCCAAGCGGATGGTGGATTTCACATAGTTCGGGTTGTTCAGCATCGCCTCCGGCACGCCGGCCGCTTGCAATTCTTCATCGGTGAAAAAGGTGATGGCCTCCTCACCCGCGCACAGGTTGCGCCAGAACGCCTCCACGTTTTCCGCTTTGGGAAAGCGACCGGCTAAAGCGATGATGGCGATGGCGTTTACAGGGAGTTGATCGGTCATGGTATAGCTTCTCTTTACTGGGTCTTAAAAATAGGACGCAGATACACGCAGATGAACGCAGATTTTTTTGTTTTTGATCTGCGGAAATCCGCGTTTATCTGCGTCCCTTCTTATTTCGGCGGTTTTGGAGCGCGGCAGAGCGGCGTTCGACGCGTTCCAGACTCTTTTGCAGCGAGGCCCCTTCGTCGTAAGTTTGCTCCAGGTAACGCGCCTGGTCGCGGACGGTGGGGAACTTGAACAAGTCAACGACGGTGATCGTTCGCTGAGGAAAAGATTCTTGCAAGCGCTGATGAACCTGGATGATGAGCAGGGAGTGTCCTCCCAACTCGAAGAAATTGTCTTGGACCCCCACCCGCTCCAACTTCAACGCCTCACTCCAGATGGCCGCCACGGTTCGTTCGACATCCGTCTCGGGTGCGATATAAGTCTGACCAAGATCGGGACGCGCATCGTCCGGCATAGGTAAAGCTTGACGATCTACTTTGCCGTTAGGCGTCAACGGCAACGCGTCTAAGCGCACAAAGACCATCGGTATCATGTGATCCGGCAGTTTCGTTTTGAGAAAATTACGCAACTCATCAAACGGCGTTTCAGCCGAGTCCATAACCACATAGGCCACTAGACGCTTTTCTCCAGGCGAACCGGCCTCGCGCGCCAACACCGCCGCCTGCCGTACGGCCGAATGTTGATTCAGAATCGCTTCGACGCCTTTAAGCTCGACGCGCATGCCCCTGATCTTTATCTGATTGTCCACCCGGCCGACGTACTCCAACACACCGTTGGGAAGGTAACGGGCGCGGTCGCCGGTACGGTAAAGGATGAAGGATGAAGGATGAAGGCGGAAAGAATCTTCATTCTCTTTTTCATCCTTCATCCTTCCGCCTTCATCCTTCTCTAAGAAGAGATTAGGAATGAAGCGCTCGGCAGTCAAATCAGGCCGCTTGAAGTAGCCGCGCGCGAGGCCGACGCTGCTGACGTAGACTTCACCGGGGATGCCGACCGGGACAGGCTGTAACTGTTTGTCCAACACGTAAAGCTGTGTGTTGAGAATGGGCCGCCCGATGGGGACATAGAGTCCTGAGTCGGCAACTGGCTGGAGGTGGGTGTCATACCAAGCCGCATCATTCAATTCTGACGCGCCATATTGATTAAGCAAGGTGGCTTGCGGTAGACGTTCTTTGAAACGGCGATAGAGTTCGACCGTCAACGGTTCGCCACACGTGCTCCACAACCGCAAGCGCGGCAGCGTCGCTGGCAAATCAATGTCGGTTTCAAGTATCACGCGCAGCAACGACGGGACGACGACAATGCGCGTCACGTTGTGTTCCGCCAGAGTGGCGACCAGTTGCGGCAGGTCCTTGATCACCTCGTCCCCCACAATCAACGTCGGTGCACCTTGCAGCAAAGCGCCCAACAACTCCCACAGCGAAACCGAGAAGTTGACCGTGGTGCGCTGGCACATGACCTCGTCCGCCGCAAAGGGATAGGCTTGCCACATCCAGGCCAGCCGGTTGAGCAGTTGCCGCTGCGAGACGGCGACGCCTTTAGGCTGTCCGGTGGAGCCGGAGGTGTAGACGATGAAGGCGAGAGAGTCAGCAGTTGGTTGTTGGTTGTTGGTTGCTGGTTGCTGGTTGTTGATGGTTAGTGGTTGGCGGTTGGAGGTGGTGATCTTTTCCCAATCAGTGTCTAAGCAGACGATGGCAGGCGGCGAATAGCTGATAGCGGATAGTTGCCCACTTGACACTTGAACACCTGACACTTGAGCACTTTCTACCAGCCCCCAGCGACCAGCCACCAGCCACCGGCTCTCTGTTACCAACACCTCAATCCCCGCATCGGCCAGGATGAAAGCCAAATGTTCGGAAGGATAGCCGGGATCAAGAGGCACGTACACGCCGCCCGCTTTTAGAATCGCCAAGAGGGCGACGAGGGTTTGCGCGGAACGTTCGAGACAGACGCCCACGGGCACTTCTGGGCCGACGCCCAGAGCTTGCAAATAGTGAGCGAGTAGGTTCGCGCGCTCATTCAACTCGTGATAGGTGAGGCGCTGATGCGCGTCCATCACGGCTACCGCCTGCGGGGTTCGCTCCACTTGGGCTTCGAATAAAGTATGCAGGCACGTCTCAGCGGGATAGTCCCCCTGCGTGGCATTCCACTCGACGAGGAGTTGCCCTCTCTCCGATTCGGTCAAGAGTGAAAGCTCAGTTACGCACCGGTCAGGTTGAGCAACAACATTTTCCAAGATTTGCTGGAAATGGCCCAACAGCCGAGCGATGGTTCTGCTCTCGAATAGATCCGTGTTGTACTCCAGCACGCCGAAGAGTTGCGGCCCACGCTGTTCCATGAGCAGCGTCAAATCGTACTTGGCTGTTTGAGTTTCAAACGCGAGAGGCTGGAAGGTCATGTCCGGGACATCTAATTTTCCCAGCGGGGCATTCTCCAGGTTAAACATCGCCTGGAAAACCGGGCTATAGCTCAGGTCGCGTTTGGGTTGCAAATGTTCCACCAATAGCTCAAACGGCAAATCCTGATGCGCGTAAGCGCCCAGCGCCGTCTCCCGCACCCGCTCCACAAGTTCCCGAAAACTCAGATCACCGGTGAGGCGCGTTCGCAACGCGAGGGTGTTGACAAAGAATCCGATCAGCCCTTCGATCTCGGCGCGGTTGCGGTTGGCAATCGGCGAGCCGATCACAATGTCATCCTGACCACTGTAACGCGCGAGCAAGACGTTGAACGCGGCCAGCAGCGTCATAAAGAGCGTCACGCCGGTTTGCTGACTCAAGGCGATGAGTTCAGCGCTCAACGTGGGCGAGAGTTCAAAAGGAAGCCAGGCGCCAGAGAAGGTTTGCACCGGCGGGCGCGGCCGGTCGGTGGGTAAGTCCAGCAGCGCGGGCGCACCGGCGAGCTGTCCTTTCCAATAAGCCAACTGTTCTTCCAGGACTGCACCCTGAAGCCAATCACGCTGCCAGCGGGCAAAGTCCGCATATTGAATAGAAAGTTCGGGAAGCGCCAATGACTGCCCGACTATCGCAGCCGCATAGAGCGTTACTACTTCGTTGATCAACACTCCCATGGACCAACCATCCGAGACGATGTGATGGAGGTTTAGCAACAGCACCTGCTCACGCTCGGCCAGCGCGAGCAAGGTCGCCCGCAGGAGCGGCCCCTGCGTTAAGTTGAACGGGCGCAGGGCTTCCTCACGCGCCAGTCGCCGCGCTTCAAGGTCGCGGTCGGGCGGAGCCAAGTCCTCCAAAGACATTCGCGTCAACTGAATCGTCAACTCAGGTAAGATGATTTGCTGGGGTTGGCCGGCCTTCATCTGGAAAGTTGTTCGCAACACTTCATGCCGCTGTACGATGGCGTTGAGGCTGTGTTCAAGAGCAGATGGATTCAATGGACCGGATAGCCGCATCGCCAGCGGGATGTTGTAGGCGGCGCTGTTCGGTTCGAGTTGATCCAGGAACCAGAGTCGCTGCTGGGCGAAGGACAACGGCAGGGGTGAGGTATGAGCAATGGGCCGTAGGGGCGAAGCCGGCGCGAAGTTCAGCGCCGGCTTCGCCCCTACGGCAATGTGTTCGGCCAAACCGGCAATGGTTGGGGATTCAAAGAGCGCGCGAAGTGGCACTTCCACCCGGAAGGCTTCTCGGATGCGAGAGATTAGCTGGGTGGCTAAAAGCGAATGGCCGCCGAGTTCGAAGAAGTTGTCATGGACGCCGACTTGGTTGAGGGTCAGCACCTGAGTCCAAATCCCAGCCAGGATTTCTTCGGCGGCGCTACGCGGAGCGACGAAGGTGGCGCTCAATCCTGGCCGCGCTTCATCCGGCTCGGGCCCTTCGCCCTTCGACAAGCTCAGGGTGCTTAGGGCGCGGCGGTCAATCTTGCCGTTAGGCGTCAGAGGCAGAGCCTCCAAAAATACAAAGGCCGCGGGCAACATGTAATCGGGTAGTTGTGTTTTCAGAAACGCGCGCAATTCGACGGAGGACGGAGGACGGTGGACGGTGGACAGTGGATTGCTTCGCGCCTCATCTGCATGTCGTCCGTCGTCCGTCGTCCGTCGCGCGAAGCGGTCCCCTGTTGGCACCACATAAGCGACTAAGCGTTGGCCCATCCCGCGATCCATCTCACGCGCCAAGACAACCGCCTCGCGCACTCCGGCGTGCCGGGTCAACACCGCTTCGATTTCGCCCAACTCAATTCGGAACCCGCGGATTTTGACTTGATGGTCGACTCGTCCCAGGTACTCGATGTTTCCATCCGGCAAGTAACGAGCGAGGTCGCCGGTCTTGTAAAGGCGGAAGGATGAAGGGTGAACGCTTCGCGTGAAAGAATCTTCTGGCTCTTTTTCATCCTTCATCCTTCCGCCTTCATCCTTTTGCAAAAAAGGATTAGGAACGAACCTTTCAGCAGTTAAATCAGGCCGCCCCAGATACCCCCGCCCCACGCCGACGCCGCCAATGTAGAGTTCGCCGGGAACGCCAATCGGTGTTGGCTGTAAGTGAGAGTCTAAAATATAAATTTGTGTGTTGAGGATCGGGCGACCGATGGAAGGCGGGCGTTGATCTGCCTCGCACTCGGCCACGGTCGCGCACACACTGGCCTCGGTTGGGCCGTAAGCATTCAGGAACCGGCGGCCTGTTTTCCAGCGCGCGACCAGTTCGGCCGGACAGGCCTCACCCGCTACAATCAAGGTTTGCAAGGCGGGCAGTGGCTCAACGTCTAAAACCGCCAGCGCCGAGGGCGGGAGCGTCACCGTCGTAATCGCCTGGTCACGCAGCCACTGCATTAACGGCGGGCCGGGAAGCAGCGCCTCGCGCGGCGCGAGACAGAGCGTTGCGCCGGCGAGCAGGGTAACGAACACTTCCGAAACAGCGGCGTCAAAACTGAAAGAGGCAAACTGGAGCACCCGGCTCTCCGGTTGCACCTCAAAAGCGCGGATTTGCGCCTGGACCAAGTTGCACACGCCGCGCTGCGCTACCATCACCCCTTTGGGTTGACCGGTGGAACCGGAGGTGTAGATGAGGTAGGCGAGAGAGTCGGGAGAGATTGCAGATTGCTGAATGCTGATTGCTGATTGGGAGATGAGAGGCCAATCGGTGTCGAGGCAAAGGGCAGTGACTCGTGACTCGTGACTCGTGATTTGTCCCGCGAAGCGGTCCTTCGTCTCGCGTAGCGGTCTTTCGTCATTTTCTCCAGCCCCCAGCCCCCAGTCCCCAGCCACCAGCAACCGGGACTCTGTTACCAACACCTCAATCCCCGCATCGGCCAGCATAAAAGCCAAGCGCTCCGCAGGATACGCCGGATCAAGCGGGACGTACGCGCCACCGGCTTTCAGTACGGCCAGGAGGCTGACAACCATTTCCAGCGAGCGCTCCAGACAGACGCCGACCAAGACCTCTGGCCCGACGCCCAGAGTTTGCAAGTAATGTGCGAGTTGATTGGCGCGTTGATTCAACGTCTGGTAAGTCAAGTGTTGAGGCCAGGAGTTATCGTCCCCGGCAAACAGGATGGCCACCGCATCCGGTGTGCGCTCGACCTGCGCTTCAAAGAGTTCAGGCACCCCTCGATCCTGCGGATCGGCTGCCTCGGTCGCATTCCACTCCCACACCAAGCGTTGCCGCTCCGCTTCACTCAGCAGCGGTAGAGTCCCGAGTCGTTGCTCGGGATTCGCCACGCTTCCTTCCAACAAGGTCTGGAAGTGACTCCACAGTCGCTCAATCGTCGCCGGGTCGAAGAGGTCCGTGCTGTACTCCACCCTACCGCTCAAGCCCTGAGGCGTCTCCAGCAGCGTCACGGTTAAATCGAACTTCGCCACGTTGCTCTTGATCTCCAGTGGCTCCATGGTTAAGCCGGCCCACGTCTCGGCTTCGGTCGCCAGCGGCTGATTCTGCAATACCAGCATCACCTGGAACAAAGGACTGTGGCTCATAGTCCGTTCCGGTTGTAGCGCTTCCACTAACTGCTCGAAGGGCAAATCTTGATGAGCGTACGCACCCAACGTCACTTCCCGCACCCGCTTCAACAACTCGCGAAAAGTGGGCTGACCTGACAAGTCAGTCCGGAGCACCAGCGTGTTGACGAAGAATCCAATCAGCCCTTCGATTTCGGCGCGGTTGCGGTTGGCGATGGGTGAGCCGACGACGATGTCCCGCGAAGCGTGCCCGCTGTAACGGGCGAGCAAAACTTGGAACGCGGCCAGCAACGTCATGAAGAGCGTCACGCCTTCACGGCGGCTCAGCTGGGCCAGCGCGGCACTTAACGATTGGGGCAGTCGTCCAGAATAACTAGCGCCGCGATAGGTTCGTATAGGCGGTCGTGGTCGGTCGGTGGGCAATTGCAACAACGCGGGTATGCCGGAAAGATGCTCCTTCCAATAAGTTAACTGTTCGTCAAGAATTTGGCCCTGAAGCTGTTCGCGTTGCCAACCGGCGAAGTCAGCATATTGAATCGGCAATGGAGGCAGTAGCGACTCGGCAGACTCAGACGTGGCCCAGGCCGGATAGAGCGCGGCCATTTCACGAATGAGCACATTCATAGACCAGCCATCGGAGACGATGTGATGCATCGTCAACAACAGCACACGCTCATCTTCGGCTAGGTCTAAGATAGTCGCGCGCAGCAGTGGGCCGCGGGTAAGATCGAAGGGCTGCGCGGCCTCCTCGCGCGCCAAGCGCTGCACTTCAACTTCACGTTCGGGCGGTGGGAGCGCGGCGAGTGATAGACAAGTCAAGACAATCGGCTGCTCAGACTTGATGACCTGACACGGTTGGCCCGCGTTCATCTCAAAAGTCGTCCGCAAGGCCTCATGCCGCTGGACGATGGTGTTGAGGCTGTGTTCGAGGGCCGATAAATTCAGCGGACCAGACAGCCGGATTCCAATCGGGATGTTGTAGACGGCGCTGCCGGGTTCCAGCCGATCGAGGAACCACAGCCGCTGTTGGGCGAATGACAATGGGAGGGGCGAGGTATGAGCAATGGGCCGTAGGGGCGAAGCCGTCGCGAAGGGCAGCGCTTGCTTCGCCCCTACTAAACCGGCGACGGTGGGCGATTCAAAAATGGCACGCACGGGAAGTTCGACACCGAAGACTTCGCGCACGCGCGAGACGAGTTGTGTGGCAAGCAGCGAGTGTCCACCGAGTTCGAAGAAGTTATCGTGGATGCCCACGCGTTCGATCTTCAACACTTGCGCCCAAATCCCGGCCAGCAATTCTTCGGCTGGGGTGCGCGGGGCGACGAAAGTTTCACCCACGGTCCGTTGAGCAGGATCGGGCGCAGGCAGCGCCCGCCGATTCACCTTGCCACTCGGCGTGAGCGGCAACCTCTCCAGAAAAACGAAGGCCGAGGGGAGCAGGTAATCCGGCAGTCGCGCTTTCAGAAAGGCGCGCAGTTCTTCGACACGCTTCGCGGGCGCGTTCGGTGGCTCCGCCGAAACAATGTAGGCCACCAATCGTTTTCCATAAGCCTGATCGTCACGAGCCACGACCACAGTCTCACGCACCGCGGGGTGTTCATTCAGCGCCGCCTCGACCTCTCCCAATTCCACGCGATAACCCCGGACTTTGACCTGATGATCCAGGCGACCGAGGAATTCTATATTTCCATTGGGTAAGTAACGAGCGAGGTCACCGGTTTTATAAAGGCGGAGGGATGAAGGATGAAGGATGAAAGAATCTCTTCGCTTTTCTTCATCCTTCATCCCTCCGCCTTCATCCTTTTGCAAGAACGGATTTGGAATGAATTTCTCGGCAGTTAAATCAGGCCGCCCCAGATACCCCCGCGCCAGGTTCACGCCGCCGAGGTAGAGTTCCCCCGGCACATTGATCGGCACGGGTTGCAAACGCGAATCGAGTAAATAAATTTGAGTATTGTTGATGGGCCGACCGATGGGCGGCAGCGCCGACCACTCGCCCGGCGAACTGTCGAGGCTGAAGGCGGTGACGACGTGCGTCTCGGATGGCCCGTACTGGTTGTGCAACCTACCGTTCTTGAGTTTTCCCATCAAGCTTGCAATCGCCGGTGTGATTCTGAGTTGCTCGCCGGCAGTGATAACCTCGCGCAGGTGAGTCGGGGTAAGGTCCCGAGCTTCGGCAGCTTCGGCGATTTGCTGGAGCGCGACGAAAGGCAGAAAAAGTCTTTCAACGGCTCCGGTGTCGAGGCGGCGCAACAGCTCAATCGGATCGCGGCGGGCCTCGTCCGGGATTAAGACGACTGCGCCGCCGGAACACCAGGTGGAGAAAATTTCCTGAAAGGAAACGTCGAAACTGAGCGAGGCGAATTGCAACGTCCGCGCGCCAGCGGGCAGCACCGTGTTTTGCAGTTGCCAATGAATCAAATTCGCCAGCGGGCGGTGAGTCATCGCGACGCCCTTCGGCTGGCCGGTGGAGCCGGAAGTGTAGATGAGGTAAGCCAAGTTGTCGGGAGAGATTGCAGATTGCTGATTGCTGATTGCTGATTGGGAGATGAGAGGCCAATCGGTGTCGAGGCAAAGGGCAGTGACTCGTGACGCGTGACGCGTGATTTGTCCCGCGAAGTGGTCCTTCGTCTCGCGTAGCGGTCTTTCGTCATTTTCTCCAGCCGCCAGCAGCCGCGCTTGTGTCAACAACACTTGCGCTCCCGAATCTTCCAGCATGTACGCCAATCGTTCCGCCGGGTAATTGGGATCAAGCGGGAGATACGCGCCACCGGCCTTCAGAATCCCCAACACGCCAATGAGCATCTCCGGTGAACGTTCGACGCACAGGCCGACGACCGTATCGGGCTTGACGCCCAGAGTTTGCAAATAGCGCGCCAGTTGTTCGGCCCGCCGATTCAATTCGGCATACGTAATGTGTAGTAGGGGCGAAGCATTCGTCCCAAGATGTTGCTTCAATGACTGCTGCGTCGAATGCTTCGCCCCTACTACATCATCAAACACCACCGCAATCGCCTCTGGACTTCTTTCGGCTTGCGCCTGGAAGAGTTGATGCACGCACTGTTCATCGGGATAAGCCGCCGCAGTGGCATTCCAAGTCTCGACGCACTGCCGACGCTCGGCTTCAGCCATCAGCGGCAAATCCATCAGCCGCTGATCCGGATCGGCGACGATACCTTCCAACAGCGTTTTGAAATGACCGAGCAGACGTTGGATAGTGCCTGCCTCAAACAGGTCCGTGCTGTATTCCAGATACCCCACGAGTTGATTGCCCGCCTCGCCCAATTGCAAGGTCACATCAAAGGCAGACAATCCTTTTTCGATGTCGAAGGGCGCAAGGCTCAGCTGAGGAAGTTCTAAAGACCCCATCGGAGTATTTTGAAAGACGAACAACACTTGAAACAGGGGCTGCCGGCTCAAGTCGCGTTCGGGCTGCAACGCCTCCACCAATCGCTCGAAGGGCAAGGCTTGATGGGCCTGAGCCGCCCGCACTACCTCGCGCACGCGGCCTAATGCCTCGCGGAAGGTCGGATTGCCCGCTTCGCGCAGGTCGGTGCGGAGCACCAACGTGTTGACGAAGAATCCAATCAATCCTTCGATTTCCGCCCGGCTGCGGCCCGAGGTCGGGGAACCGACGACGATGTCGTCTTCGCCGGTGTAACGCGCGAGTAGGATTTGAAAGGCAGCCAGGAGGGTGATGAATAAGGTGAGGCCCGCCCGCTGACTCAAGTCTTTGAGGCTTTCGGTCAAGGCCGGCGAAAGCTCGAACGGCTCCACTGCCCCCTCAAAGGTCTGCACCGGCGGGCGTGGGCGATCGGTGGGCAACGAGAGCGCGGTCGGGCTGTCTTGGAGTTGCCCTCGCCAGTAAGCGAGGTGCGCGTCCAAGGCCTCGCCTGGTAATCGCTCTTGCTGCCAGAGCGCATAATCCGCGTACTGAATGGGCAGATCCGGCAACGACGCAACGGTTCCGGAAATTGAAGCCAGATAAAGCGCGGTCAACTCCCGAACAAGAATCCCCATAGACCAGCCATCCGCAATGATGTGGTGCAACGTGATGAGCAACACATGCTCCACCTCGGCCAATCTAAACAAAGCCGAGCGGATGAGTGGGCCGGAGGACAAATCAAATGGCCGCAAGGATTCGTCAATGACCTGTTGCCGGACAGCGGACTCGCGTTCGGTTTCAGGCAGGCGCGTGAGATCAACTGCCTCCAAGAGGACAGACGTCGCGGGTGCAATGCGCTGAAACGGTTTTCCGTCTCGCGCTGCGAATGTCGTCCGGAGTGACTCGTGGCGCTCGACCAGCGCCGTCAGCGCCGTTTGCAGCGCCGCGACATTAAGCGGCCCACGCAACCGGAGCGCGGTGGGAATGTTATAGGCCGGGCT
>Ga0209382_10003556_pt1 | contig 21513 bp, 18 predicted proteins | sample SoiMetdeltSBSDD5_FD_187599 | JGI IMG/M metagenome (GOLD analysis project Ga0209382, IMG submission 187599) | Bulk soil microbial communities from a Populus tree surrounding site in Tennessee, USA - Soil MetaG P. deltoides SBSDD5 (SPAdes) (version 2) | ecosystem: Environmental > Terrestrial >... | reverse complement strand
CGCCGGTGTGCGGTTGAATGCGTTCGGCTTCGCGGTCATCGAGCTGAGCGCGGTGCACGCCTTCGATCGGCCGCGCGAGAAGTGGCAGTTCCTCTTCGCGCTCCAGCCTGGCTTCTGACGCCGACCACCGTCGTGGCCGAACACGGCCGGCGTGTTTGTCGCACGCCGACCGCGCGTCCACGGGCGTTCAGGCCTCCAATCATCGAATCGCGAACCCACCTCTCACGACGAGATGGTTGCCGGCCGTTTCCACCGTCGGGTTCGTGATGCCAAGCACCGCACCCGGTGTCAGCCCGTACACCGCCAGCGCATCACCGATCCGGAAGCCCGGAAGTGGCAACGCAGGCAGCGCTTGTTGTGCGGCGTTCGAAGCGATCGACCGGACGACATCCGACACCAGTTCGCGCAACGCTGCCGCGGTCGACTCAGCCAGCGCTCGGTCCGGGGACAGGTGAAGTTCGTCAACGGTGCAGTTCTCGAGCACGAGGGCATCGCCATTCAACCGTCGATCGCAGGACAGGCGAGCGCCGAGGCTACTGTCGACGGCGTCACCGAGCAACGCGGGGTGATCGACGTGCATGTTCATCGCGCCGATCACAATCTGGACACGGCCGTCGGCGCGGAAACCGACTGCCGGTGGTAAGGCGGTGGTGACGCGCAGCGTTGCACCTGCCGGTACCACGCCGTTCAGTCCGCCCTGCGTCAACACGGCATCGAAGAACCCCGCTCGCCACAACGCGTGCAGCGACTGACCGAGCAGCGAGGCATGTATCGCATCGGCAGCCGGTTGGCCGGAGGACAGCGGATCCAGAATGACTGTTCCTGACGGGACCGATACGCCGAGCGACGGCCTCGCATGCGCCGCTGCCGTCTGGAAACGGAGTCCCAACCCGGCCAACGCCCGAATCTCATTGGTGGCGAAGGATGACACCCTTGTGTCCGCCCGAACGCCGATCGATGTGCCACCGTCGAGCCGCTGCACGTCGAACACCGGCGCCAGCGTCGTCACGTCGAGGCCTCCGACGGTCGCGGCCATCACACTCGCGACCGTCTCCTCGCCGAAATCATCAGCCACGGTTGTCATCGCGTAAGTGATCGGGCCTTGCGACAAGGTGCCGAGGAGGTTGAGAATGAACCCGTCGAGTCCGTTGAAACTCGTGTTCATGGGTCCGAGATCGACGAATCCGCCCGGTCGCCGGGAAATCGTCGGCCGACCGGCGCTGTCCACACCAAGATCGAACACCAACTCCTCCTCGACGTAAGCGAAAGAGACCAGGCCGGTGGTGTCGTAGGAGATGCCCGCAACGTGACCATCCACCCGCAATGCCACAGACGGATGTTCCCACCGCATTCGCGCGACGAGCCCGCCGTTGGTCAGCTGCAGTGATGCGGTGTTCGGACCAGGCGTGTGCGAATTGACGTACCTGATTCGACTTGTCATGAAGCAGATATTGAACGGCCCCCGGGCGTCACAGGAGAGGGGCTTGAGCGGATTCATGGGTTGCAGCGTTGCGTGCAACCTGTCGCGCAAGTTCGTGCCGGACGTAGCAAGGGCAAGAATGTCGCCCACTGAATTTATCGGGCCAGCTCGATTGCCGTCGTCGATAGCCACTTGCGCCGCCCTGAAGCTCACGGTGTCCGGAAGGAACTGGCCTTCGGCCGCCCATACATCTCCGATCATGAAGGCGCACGTCCGGCGTGCTGTGCTTCCTGCGGCATCGGTCATGACGAGATCCACGAAATTGATGCCGCGCACCGCGTTGATCACCGTCGAGAACGCGCCGTTCGCGCCTACTGCGACCTGCGCCCCGTTCACGGTCACAGTGCCCACTCCGAGCGCCGTACTCACCGAGCCGGTGAACGTGACAGCGCCGGGCGCCTGATGGACAAACGCTCCGTCGAACGGTGCGGCACACACGATTGAGCGGTCCGCCGCTATCGTGATTGCAGTCGCTGCCGTGATCGGTTGACCGAACACCGTCACCGTCGCCGTGATCGCGTACGTCCCGCTGGTCTGATAGACGAAGGTGCTTCCGACCCGTGACGTCGCAGCGGGAACGCTGACGAGCTCTGCGACCGCACCGGGCACGACCTGACCGTTCGCATCGACCAGCAGCGTGTGAATCGTGATCGACTGGCCGGTGCTGTACGTCGATTGGTCCGGCGTTTTGCTGATAAGCAGCCGCGTTCCGGTCGTCACTGTGAACGGTGAGGAAGTGGCCTCACCGGCGGCGGTCGCGACCGTGATCGGCCCGCTCGTTGCCCCCGTCGGCACGATCGTTTCGAGCACAGTGGCGCTGGCGGACGTGACGACAGCAGGTGTGCCGTTGAATCGAACTGCGTTGTCGCCGAGAACGGGAGCGAAGCCCGCACCTGAAATCCTCACGAGCGTGCCGACGGGCCCGCTGCCCGGCGTCACCCCGCTAATCACTACGCCTTCGACGGTCAAGAGCACCGGGTTCGACGGGCCGCCACCCGGTGGGGGATTCTGCACGACCACGTTTCTGGTCCCGAGCGTCGCGATCAGGATGGCCGGAATGGGCACGTCCAGCCGGGTAGCCGTTTGTAGCAGCGGAGTCAGCACCGCACCTCCCACGCTGACCGAAGACGCCGCCGTGAAGCCGGATCCGAATACCGACAGGACGAAGTTCCCAGAACCAACGCGAACGGACTGGGGCGTAATACTGCTGACGACCGGCACCGGGTTCTCGACGACGAACGCGCTCGTCGCGGTGCCGCCGCGCGTGGTGACCGACAGCGCGACATTGCCGGCTGCGAGACCGGTCGGCACGGTCGCCTCGAGCTGCGTTGCCGTGGCAGACAGGACGAGCGCGGGTGTCGTGCCAAACGTCAGGACGTTGAGTTGCGGATCTGTATCGAAGTTCTGCCCCAGGATCGTGACGGCGGTTCCCACCGGCCCCTCCCCTGGCGTCACGGCTGCAATCGTCGGTGCCGCCACCGTCGTGAATTCGAAGTTGACGGCTTCAAGGGGGTTCCCGGAGGTATCCGTGATGTGCTCGGTGAGCGTCAGCAGGTAACGAGTGCCCGCCAGCAACGTCTGCTTCGGTAGCACGAAGAGCAGGAGGCCGTTCTCGCTTGCATTGATCGACGCATCTACCGGACCGCCTCCCGTGAGCACGACGCTTCCGGAGTGCAGCGTCGTCACGTTGACCGGTTCAGAGAAGCGCACGCCAATGACCTGCGTCAGATCGACCCCAGTCGCTGTGTGTGCCGGCAGTGCCGCGGAGACCGTCGGCCGCGTTTGGTCCGTCGCCACCGGAGGATACAGCTCGGTGTGCGCCAGCGGACCGGCGCCGGCTTCGCCACCGGCGACGAGAATCTCGCCGTACGGCAGCAGCGTAGCGGTATGGTTCGAGCGGGCGACGTTCAGGTTGTCACGCGCTACTGTAAACGTGTTGGTTGCCGCGTCGAACACAACGCCGCCATTCAGATATCCGGAGCCGTTCTGCCCGCCGAGCACCAGAACTCTTCCATCAGGCAGCAATGTTGCGGTGTGGCCGGCACGAGCCTCGGGCATCCCCGTGATCGCCAGGAATTGGTTCGTGGTGGGTTCGAAGATCTCGGCGGAGGCGAAGTACGTAGAATCGTTGCGGCCGCCAAGGATCAGCACCCGACCGTCGCGAAGCAGCGTTGCGGTGTGATCCCAGCGCGCCTGCTGGAGTGCCTGCGGCAACATCGTGTACGTGCCGGCCCCAGCGTCGTACGGCGGTTTGAACAGCACGGCCGGCTGCGCGTCGAAACGCTCAGCCGATCCCTCGGTCGTCACGGACCGCCCGCCGACGATCAGCACGCGACCGTCAATCAGCACCGTTGCGGTGTGGCCGAAGCGGGAGATCTGCAGTCCTCCTCCAGCCGTTGAAAACTGTACGCTCTCCGGGTCGAAGAGCTCGGCCCCATTCAACGCGCCTCCCGCATCGCGGCCTGCCGCGAGCAGGTGACGCCCGTCGGGCAACACGGACGCGCTCTGCTGGCCTCGCGCGACCTCTAGGTTTCCCGATGCTGCGAACGTCAACGCGGCGGCGTCGAATCGCTCGGCGCTCGAATCCGCGCCGGACGCGTCGTCCCCGCCGCTCATGAGCACCGAGCCATCGTCGAGAACCGACGCGGTATGACCGGAGCGAGGGCGCGTCAGGTCGCCGACGTTGATCACTCCGGTGATGCCAACCGTGATGAATCCTCCTGGTGCGCCCGCCAGAGTGACTTCGAGGACGTTGGTGGACGAGAGGGGTACCGTTCTCGTGATCTGACCGACCTTGGCGGAGAAATCGGACGGACCGGCGACCACGGCGCCGTTCAGGACCACAGTTCCGATGGCCGCGCTCTCTACTGCGACACGCCCGCCTCCGTCCGGCTGGCCGTTGAGGATCGTGAGCGTGTAGGGTCCGGCAACATGTCGTGGCACTCTGAACGTGCGACGAAAGACATTGGGATCGCCGCTGCTGCGCGTGAAGCGCTCGAGCCCGAACAGCAGGCGAAGATGCGGAGCAGCAATCGTCGACGTTGACGAAGCCAGAAGAGATGTCGCCATCAAAAGGCAGGCGACGGTCGTACGAATACGTATAGAAGTCATTGGTGATGGCGCCTTTCTTGAGCGCGTCTGCAAGGCTCGTGGGTATAGTGGTTGCCTCGCGAAAAACGTGACACCTGTCACCAGGAGCTGCGTTTCTTCCCTCACTTGACGTCGAACCTGATCGCATACACCGCGGCCAGCCTTGAACGACCGTGACGTGTCTGGCGAGCGTGTTCGTGGCGAGGTCGAAAACGTAGAGGTCGGCGTTGGTTTCGCCTGGGAGCCTACGCTCCATCGAGATCAGCGTTCCCGAGATGCTCGGGTTCCGGCAACCACGCCGCCGTTCAGGACCACTTTTCCGACGGCCGTGCTTTCTACCGGGAGACACCCGTGCGTACAGTGGTTGCCTCGCGAAAAACGTGACACCTCGACTGCTGTGGATACAGCGTGCGCCTCGACGTTCGCGCATAATGTCCGTGCGCTCACGTTCGTACGTGGCGCAGGGACGCCTCTGCTGAGCGCACAGGGGGTTGGCGTGACGTTCGCAAAATGGGTGGGTATCGCTCTCCTCGTGACCACGTCCGCCGGCCCGGTATCTTCCCAGGGCGAAGACGAATACGAACAGATCAGGCGGCTGCTGACCGCCGCGCACTACGCGGACGCCGAGGCGCGGGCGCGCGCGCTCGTGAGCGCGCTGGAACGCAAGGAACCCGAATCACTCAATCTCGCGCGAGCGCTCGATCTGCTCGTGCAGTCGCTCGTCGAAGGAGGGAAACCCGCTGATCCGGCGGCGCTCCCAAGCGCGACACGAGCCGTCGCGCTCAAGGAAAAAGTGGCGGGACGCGACGATCCCGCGGTCGCGGTCAGCCTCGCCAACCTCGGTCTCGTGCTGCGCCGTCAGGGCAAGCTGACCGACGCGGCCGCGGCGTACGAGCGTGCACTGCGGATACGGGAGGCGTCGCTCGGACCCAACCACGCGGAGGTCGCGCGCACGCTGGCCGCGCTGAGCGCGCTCGCGTCCAACGCCGGCGAGTTCGCGCGTGCCCGCGACCTCGGCGATCGCGCCGTCCGCATTGCCGAGCGCACCGGCGATCCGATCGTCGAGGCGGTGACCGCGAATAATCTCGCCCTCGCGCTCTTTCAGCTCAATGACTACAGCGGATCGAGACAACGCCTGGAGCAAGCGCTCGGCGCCTACGAACGTGCGCTCGGCGCCGATCATCCCGAAGTCGGCAAAACGCTCAGCAACCTCGCAAACGTCGTCGGCGAGTTGGGCGATCTCGCCGAGGCGAGACGTTTATACGAACGATCGATTGCGATCCAGGAGAAGCGCCAGGGTCCGGATCACCCGGACGTAGCGTTGAACGTCAACAACCTGGGGGACATCTTTTTTCTCGTCGGCGATTTCGAGTCCTCAGCGGCGCTCTTCGAGCGGGCGTTGAAAGTCCTCGAGGGGGCATTCGGTCCGCAGCATACACGCGTAGCGATGGCACTCGGCAATCTGGCCCAGGTTCGCGCTACGCAGGGGCAGCGCGAGGAGGCGCGCGCGCTGTATAGCCGGGCGTTGGCGATTCGCGAGAAGGCGGTCGGCCCGGAGCATCCGTCGCTCGTCTACACGCTGACAGGGTTCGCAGAACTGCGGGCGGGGCTCGGAGAACGTGAGTCGGCGCGTGCCTTGTTCAAACGCGCCCTCGCCATTGCCGAGCGCGGCTTCGGGCCGGACCATCCGGCCACCGCACTGGCCTTGCAGGGACTCGGCGATTTGCAGCTCGACGAGGGACAGCTAGCGAACGCGGAGCAGTCGATCGCTCGCGCGCTCCGCATCAGGAGCGATCTTCTCGGGGAGGACCACCCGCTCGTCGCTGAAAGCCGCACCTCGCTGGCGCTCGTTCTCGCGAAAACCGGACGGGTCGACGATGCTCTCGATGCAGCGCTCACGGCCGAGCGCGTCGCGCACTCGCACGTGCAGATCACCGCGCAGGCGCTGGCCGAGCGGCAGGCGCTCAGCTACGCAGAGCATCGCGTGTCCGGCGCGGACGTGGCGCTATCGATCATTGCTGACCAAGTCGAACGCCGTGGAGACGACATCCGCCGCACATGGGATGCTGTCGTGCGCTCGCGAGCCCTTGTACTCGAAGAGATGGCGTGGCGGCAGCGCCTTGCCGCGACGACGAGCGACGCGACCGTCTTGCGTCTCGCGCACGAATTGGCTGGCTCCCGCCAGCGGCTCGCAGGACTTCTCGTCCGACACGCGGCCGATCCCGCGTCGCGCGACCGGATCGAACGGGCGCTCGCCGAGCGTGACGCGGCCGAGCGCGCGCTGGCGGAACAGAGCAGCGACTTCCGCACCGAGCAGGCCCACGCGAGAACCGGCATTGCCGAGGCGTTCTCCGCTCTCCCGCCACGCACGGCTCTCGTCGCGTATGTACGGTTCCGGCGGGCCCCCATCGCGGCGGTGGCCGGCACAGGGTACGAATATCTCGCCTTCGTGGTTCGGAGTGACAGCACGAATCCCGTGGCTATCCCGCTTGGGCGAGCCGATGCCATCGACGAGCGGATCCGTCGCTGGCGTGCTGCGATCGCCACCGAGATCGACGCGGGCCGCGCGACGCTCCGAGCGGAGCGTGTGCACCGCGACCTCGGCGCGGCGGTCCGTCGCCTCGTCTGGGATCCGGTCCGCCGCGCTGCGGGTGAAGCGGCGCGGGTGTTCGTCGTCGCCGCTGGTCCGCTCCATCTCGTGAACTTGGGTGCGCTGCCGAACCGCGACGGCAAGTACCTCATCGAAAGTCCACAGCTGATTCAGTACTTGTCGTCAGAGCGGGACATCGCCCGTCCCGCATCGGCGGTGGGTGACGGCCTTCTGCTTGTCGACAACCCGACGTATCAGCCGAGAACTGCGAATGTTCCCGCTCGCGGCGTGCTTTCTGCCGGTCGCGCCGCGCCAGATCGATGTAACGGCCTTGGCTCGCTGACGTTCGAGCCGCTGCCGGCGAGCGCCCGCGAGGGAGAGGCGGTCGCCGCCTTGTGGCGATCGCTCAATGCCGGCCGTGGTGATGCCGCGCTCGTACGTCTCACCGGCACCGCGGCGACCGAAGCGCAGGTTCGCGCGCGTATTCCTGGCAAGCGCGTTGTCCATTTCGCCACGCACGGATTCTTTCTCGGCGCCTGGTGCGCGCCGGCCGCCGCGAGCGCCCTCGCGCGGCATCCCCTCATGCTCGCCGGCCTCGCGCTTACCGGGGCGAACAAACGCGAAGCGCGCAGCGCCGCCGACGACGGAATGTTGTTGGCCGAAGAGATCGTGGCCCTCGATCTTCGCGGCGTCGAGTGGGCGGTGCTGTCCGCCTGTGATACCGGTACTGGCGTGGTCGCGGCCGGAGAGGAACTATTGGGATTGCGCCGCGCTTTTCAGATTGCTGGCGCCCGAACTGTCATCGTCAGCCTGTGGCCGGTGGACGACGAGACAACGAGGCAGTGGATGGATGTGGTCTACCGGGCGCGGTTCGTCGAGAAGACCTCTACGGCCTACGCGATACGAACCAGCACGGTGAAGATCATCGAGGCCCGGCGCGCGCGTGGACAAAGCACGCATCCTGCTCACTGGGGCGCGTTCGTCGCGGCAGGAGGCGCATAAGGCGGCGGCGCCACCAGATGGCGTTCCCGCTGCTCACGCCGGAAGAACAGGCGGACCTCGTCGTGAGGGTCCAAGCGGGCGACGCCACCGCGGAGGCACGAATTGCCGAGTTCTTCGCCCCTGCGGTCCAGGCGATGGCGCGCGCGCGCTCGCGAGGCGCCGCGGATGCGCAGGATGTCTGTCAGGACGTGATGATCGCCGTGATCACAGCACTGCGGCGGGGACAGCTGCGCGACATCCAACGGCTTGCCCCCTTCGTCGCCGGTGTCGCCCGGAACGTCATCAACGCCGAGTTCCGCACGCGGCGGCGCAGGACTGCGGAGCCGCTCACGGACGCGGACGCTCCCGTTGCGGACCTCCGTGACGAGGTGGACCTGCGCGACCGCGTCCGCACGATCCGGAACGCACTCGAGGAGGTCGGCGCCGACGATCGGCGAATTCTGGTGCTCACCCTGGTGCACGGCCTGAAATCCGGCGAAGTCGCCACCCGACTGGCACTCGATCCGCAGGTCGTGCGCGCGCGGAAATCGCGGGCGCTGCGACGACTGGCAGCACGGCTGCGCGGCAGTTGAGCTCGCCCGTCACAATACCGGGGCCGACGAACACAATTTCTAGAGAAGCACGCGAGCAGCGGCATGACATGCGACGAAGTGGAACGTGACGACGTGGTTGAGGACTACGTCCTCGGCCGGCTGGACGAAGCCCGACAGGAGGCATTCGAGGATCACTACTTCAACTGCGATGTCTGCCTCGGACACGTTCGCGCGCTCCAGGACGCGCGCGCCGAGCTCGCAGCTCGGGAAACCCCTGGGTGGCGCCGCGGAACGCGATGGCGGCAGGCCGCCGGCGTGTTGGCCGCGGCTGCCGTGCTCGTACTGGGCGTACGTGTGGGACAGGAGCTATGGAGCGGCGACGGCGAGGGTCCACCCGCCGCGAAGCCGCGTACTGATACCGTCTTGCCGGCGCCGCCTGCTGCCGCGCCGATCGAGCTTCCGCCCTACACGCCTCCGCGCCTTCGCGCGGTGCCCACCGAGGCGCAGCGCACCTTCCGCGACGCGATGACGTCGTACGCCGCAGGCAGCTGCGCCGAGGCGATCCCCGGGTTGCGACGCGCGCTCGCGCTCGACGCGTCGTTCACGCAGGCACGCTTTTATCTTGGCGCCTGCGAGTTGCACGGCGGCAGTGTCGATGCTGCGTCGGCCACGCTGCAGCGTGTCATCGCGGCCGGCGAGTCTCCTTACCTGGAAGATGCGCACTTCTTTCTCGCGAGGGCGCGGATACAGCGGGGCGACGTCGAAGGGGCGCGACAGGAGCTCCGGCGCGTCCTCGCCTTGCAGGGGGACCGGCAGGAGGAGGCGAAGCAGCTCCTCGAGCAACTGCGATGAGAAGGAGGTCATGTGAAACGAGAGATTGGACAGCTGGCTTTTGCTACGACGCTAATCGTCCTCGGCGGCTTGATGGTGCAGATCGTCGCGCAGCGTCGCCCGCCCGGGCAGACCGACGCCGTGCAGGAAATAGAGACGTCTCTGAGGGTGGGCGCGCAGACGTACCAATCGAATGCACCCGGTCGGTGCACGCATGCGCCAACGGCAGCGATTTACCAGGTGGTCTCGCAGCTGTGGAGCGTGCAGCAGTCGTCGCAGGGGCGCTCGCTCACGCTGACGGTGTGGAAGCCGAAAGATGGCTCCGCAGACATGATCAATCTGTCGGTGAGTAACGGCAACGTGTCGCACGACGTCACGACCGTCCGCGGGGGCGCCGCCACGAGCGGCGCGGGCAAGATCACCATCGAGAAATCGGGCGCTGGCGGCACCCTCACCGTCGACGCGAAGACGAGTTCTGGGACAGCGATCGCCGGCACGATCAAGTGCAACGCGTTCGCGCCGCACACCGCCGAGGGTGGACTCTAGACTTCAGGCACGCTCAGCGCCGACTGCAGGTCGGCCAGTCCCTGACGCAACGGCGCGGTGGTTGTCTCGGGCACTGCGTAGAGTGACAGCCAGACGCCCAACTGATGCGTCTCCTTCATCCCTTCGCGTTCGACGAAGAGGAGCGCGTCGTTCCACGCCGGCACGAGGAAGGCGATGGTGCGCGCGGCATGTCTCACCGCGACGGTGCCATCGACCTCGACGCCGCCAAGTGAGAGATGGCAGGCGTCGCCAGGCCGGAGCCCTCCGACTGGAGGTTTCACGCGCAAGCCCTTCTCGCCGTAGACCGGATGCTCCTCGCCGGTGCGCGCGACGGTGCGAAACCGCGCTGACAGTTGTTGGCGAGCGACGCCGCGATGTCGTTCGAGCGCGTGCTTCAGGTTGAAGAGGAAGTAGGTCCAGCCGGCATCGAGCCCGTCGATGTAGCCGTCCCACGACTCGCTGTCGTCGAAGCCCGAGTGCACCAGACGCACGCGGACGCGGCCGCCTTGGGCTTGCACGTAATAGTCGACCGCGAGGCGCACGATGCCGCCTTCCTTCGTCGGCATTTCGCTAACGGTCTGCATTCGCCGCAACGGTTCCCACACCGTGATCGGCGTGTCCCACATCTCCTTCGGGTCCCAGCCAATGCTGACGCTGCCACCTTCGCCGGGCGTCACCGCGGCGTACGGCGCGAACCATCGCGCGATGCCTTCGCCCGTCGTCAGGGCCTGCCACACTTCTTCGAGTGTGGCGTCGATGTCGATGGTCAGATCGACGGTGCGCTTGCGTTCGTTGGTCACGTCGCCTCCAAGTTGGCCTCGCGGCCGCCGTCGGGTTCAGTCGAGGGTGACGGCACGGCTGGGTAGCCGCACGCGAACACCCGGAATGTACGCCCCTGCGCTGCGTTCGGGTGGTGATACTTGGCCGCCAGCGTGGCGAGCGCAGTGGTGAGCTCGTCGGCGAACCGTCGCTGATCGGCCGGTGTCGCAAACCGCACGTCGGTTTCCAGCGTGAGCGTCGGCACGCGCTTGCCGCGAGCGGCAGCGGCTCGACTGAGCGCGGCGAGATCGTTCAGCGCCCGGCCTGCCACCGCCGAAAGGTAGGTAGAGGAGAAGGCGTCTGCGACGGTTCGTGAATCGACGGCGACTCCGCCCAGCGTTTTCGGCGCGATCGCGTACGACGTCGCGGTGCGGACGTAGGAGCGATCGATGCGCCGGCCAACGTTTCCGTGGTCGTGCGCCTCTACTAGCCGCTGCGCCTCGAGCGTCCGAAGGTGGTAGAGCACTCGCTGACGGGGCATCCCGATCGCTTTCGCGAGTTGAGGCGCCGATTGCGGCCGCTCGAGCAGATGGAGAAGTCGCAACCGTATCGGCTGCAGAGCCGTCCGCGCGCGTGCGGGGTCGTCGATGATGTCGAGGGGTTGGGCGCCCATTACGGACAACTAAATTGGTCTGTTGCGGACACAATAAATTGTCCGAAGGAGATTGTCAAATAGATTCCTCACTAATTTGAACCGATGGAGACGTGGATCGCCTGTATGGATCGGGCGGGCGAAATCAGCGCGTGGTCGCCGGCAGTCAGTTGAGCACGAGGTCCAGGCAAGGATGGCGTACGAGGACGTGCACGCGCCGGCCTGTCCCGCCGGCACGCCGTAGAAAACGTGGCTGATGCCGGGCGTAACCGCACAGCACGCACGGTTCGACGGTCGAATACAGCGAGCAACCACGCAGGTCCAGCGGTCTCGAGATGCTGGCAGGCCTGGCGTCTGGCTTCCACTTCGGCGTGCGCGCTGGGATCGAGTGTCGCTCGAGTGCGCTCGACGCCTTCACCCACGACTTCGTTGCCGCAGACGATCAGCGCGCCACCCGCGGCGTAGCCGGCCAGCGGCGGGCGTGGGAGGGCGGCGACTTCGTTGTATACTCGCGCTCCTTCAGGAGCAGGTTGAGATGAGCGAGCAACAGAATCTCGATCTCGTTCGCCGCATATACGCCGCGTTCGGCCAAGGCGATCTCGAAGGAATCCTGGCGGCACTCGATCCGCAAGTCTCCTGGCGAACGCCGGGCGCTCCAGACCTCCCGACAGGCGGTCTGCGACACGGTCTTCAGGCCGTACGCGAGTTCTTCCCGCTCCTGTTGAACACATTCGACATCGCCGAGTTCCAGCCTCACGACTTTCTGGCCGCCGGCGACAAGGTGGTCGTGCTGGGCACGAGCCGCGAGGGACCCAAGGGAAGCGGCAGGCTCGTGGATTTCCGGTGGGTGCACGTCTTCACGTTCCGCGACGGCAAGATTGTGGCGTTCGAGGAACCAGCCGACGTCAGCGAGCTGGTGACGGAGTTTCGTCGGTCGCGGGCTACTCCTTGAATGACTTCATGGTTGCAGGTGATAGTCGTTGCCCAGCGGGCCGGCGCCCGCAAGGAACTTCCTCGCCCGCACCAGTTCCGCCACCTGCCGGATATGCCCCAAATCGTGTAAGACCCACTCGTGCAACATCTGGTTGAGTGTGATCTCGCCGACTGACTTGTGGAGCGCCTTCCGCTCTCCGGCTTCGACCGGAAGAGCCCGCAGGTATTCGACATTGCTCTCGCGCTGCTCCTCGAACCGATCGAACTCGTCCTCGGGATCGGCGTTGCGGTACAGCTCGAGGTACATTTGCGCATCGTCCGGCTCCAGCTCGGGCCGGTCTTCCGTCATGAAACGGTCCAGGCGCAAGCGATAGCAGTGGCCTTCCGAGTGCGAAAGGTGCGCCAGCACCTCGGCGATCGAGAACCGGTCGGGCGCCGGCTTCCACCGCGCGTCTTCTTCGTCGATGCCGGCCATCAGGCCGCGCAAAATCTCCGGAGTAGCCTCGAGCTGATCGAGGCAGGGAAGCTCATTGGCTGCCATGGGTCAAATCCTCTTCTTGCGTGGTATCGCCCTTCCGAGAACCAACTCGCCACTCGCAATCGCCGCCAGCGTCTTGACGACGGCTTCGCGCTCGCACGCTTGCAGACGCGCTTTGAGGGACTCGACGGTGTCTCCGGCAAGGACCCGGACGCGCTCCTGACACACAACCGGTCCGGTGTCGTACTCGGCGTCCACGAGATGCACAGACGCACCGGACTCCGACTCTCCAGCAGCAAGGACCGCCTCGAACACGCGATCCCCGAACATGCCTTGCCCCCCGAATTTGGGAAGCAGAGCCGGATGAGTGTTCAGAATCCGCGCTGGAAACGCGGCTAACGTACGTGGGCCCAGGCGCTTCATGTAGCCAGCCAGGAAGATAACGTCCGCGCGCGCCAGCTGTAGCGCGCCACAAATCGCAACATCGAGGAAGTCGGCGCTGGAATGCGTCACGGACGAGAGGTGGAATGTTTCGATGCCGGCCGCTCCGGCCCGCCGCAACGCGCCAGATGAGCTGTTATTGCTGATCACAGCCACGACACGACCCTTGATGCGCCCCCGTGCGCAGGCGTCAATGATCGACTGAAGCGTCGTACCCTCGTGTGACGCGAGCACTCCGATTCGCAGCATTTGCGTGTATCTTCGTCGAGTTCAACATGAAGCGTCGAGACTTCTTAAGGCTCACGGCGCTCAGCGCGGCGACGCTCCCAGCCGCTCGACTGCACATGTCGCCGTTCACCCCTGGAGGCCTGCAACGGCGAGGTGCCCCAAAGCGAGTCATCGTGATCGGCGCTGGGTTAGCCGGCCTGTCGGCGGCGTATGAGCTGACGCAATCCGGCCACGACGTCACAATCCTCGAAGCGCGCACTCGGCCGGGTGGGCGCGTCCTCACGCTTCGCGATCCGTTTCCTGACGGCCTCTACGCGGATGCCGGCGCCACCCGCGTGCCAAATCATCACCACTTCACGATCAAGTACGCCGAGCTCTTTGGCCTCACGCTCGAGCCCTTTGCGCCGCGCGATGTGCCGTCCGTCTATCACGTGCGCGGGCAGCGGCTGCGCGTAGCGCCGGGGCAGAAGGTTGAGTGGCCATACGACCTCACGGCGGAGGAACGCACACTTGGCGTGGAGGGGATGCGGCAGAAATACGTCGGGTCAATGCTGAACGAGATCGGCGACGTAACGGATCCGGGTTGGCCGTCACGAGAAACGCTCGAGAAATATGACCAGATGAACCGTTCCGACTTCTGGCGAAGCCGCGGGGCTTCGTCGGAAGCCGTCGCCCTGTTGAGCCTGGGAGGCATCGACGATCGTGTAGAAACCTGGTCCACACTCTTCATGCTGCGGAATCAGGCGCTCAATCGGAAGCGGACCCACTATCTCAGGATCCGTGGAGGGACCGACCTGCTTCCGAAAGCGTTCGCATCCCGTCTGTCCGGAAAGATTCACTACGGCGTGCCCGTGGTCAAAATCGAACAGCAGACGCAGGGTGTCAAAGCGACGTTCCGCGAGGCGGGGGCATATCACACCTTGACGGGCGACTACCTGATCTGCGCCGTCCCGTTCAGCGTCCAAAAGAACATCGAAGTGACGCCCGCCTTCTCGGTCGAGAAACAACAGGCGATCGAGCAGTTGCCGTATTTTTCTGCCTCTAAAATTTTTCTGCAGTCGCGCAAGAGATTCTGGACTGAAGAGGGCTTGAGCGGGTCTGCCACGACCGATCTTCCGATCAGCCAGGTGTGGGACATGACCTACGGGCAGCCGGGCGCGCGCGGCATCCTGCAGGCGTTTCCCATCAGCCTGCATTCACGTCGCGTGACGACGATGCCCGAGCCGGAACGCATCAACTACGCGCTCGGGTACGTCGACATGATTTATCCCGGCATGCAGCATCACTTCGAGGGCGGCGTGACGAAGTGCTGGGACGAGGATGAGTGGGCGCGCGGCGTCAGCGCGTATTACAAGCCTGGCCAGTTCGGCTCGCTGTTGCCGCACGTCGCGCGGCCGGAGGGAAGAATTCATTTCGCGGGCGAGCACACGTCGGTGTGGATTGATGGGTGGATGCAGGGCGCGCTCGAATCGGGCAACCGCGTCGCGCGAGAGATTAACGCGCTGTAACAGGAGATGATTCTGTGTCGCTCGCCATCGTTCTTGTTGCTGCTGCCGTCCGAGTCTTCACGGGTCAGCCGGACGGCGCCTTGGCAATCACGCGTCAAGTATCCGGCAGCTTTGTCTTCACGGATCCGGGTTCGCATCATCCGATCACCGTATGGTTCTGCCGCCCCCCAGCACTCGCGCCTGATACGCGCATCGTCTTCATCATGCACGGCAGCGAATCAGAAACCGCCCGACAGGCGTGCACGATTGCTTCACCCGACATTCAAAGCTTGAACGCGCTCGTCCTTGCGCCGCAGTTCTCCGAGCAGTATTACCCGGACGATGAGTACATGTTCGGCGACATGCTCGATTCTGCGCGCAACATCCGGCCAAAGACACAATGGGCGCTGACCGCGATCGAACGCCTCTTCGATGCCGTGCGGCACGACAACGCGCTGAGCCAGCGTGACTACGACATCGTCGGGTTCTCTGGCGGCGGTCAGTTCGTGCATCGCCTCGTGCTCTTCGTGCCGGAAGCGCGCTTTCGCCGGGCCGTGGCCGCGAGCGCAGGCCGATACGCGTTTCCATCCTGGTCTGAGCAGTTTCCCTACGGCCTCTCCGGCAGTCCGATTGACCGCGAAGATCTAGCACGGGCGTTTTCGCGCGATTTCATCGTGATGCTCGGGGACAGTGACCTCGCTGACAGGGAACGTGAACGCGAGGCGACGACGCAGGGAACGAACCGGTTCGCGAGAGGCTTGCGGTTCTTCGCAGCTGCGAGCGACCAGGCCGTCACGTTACGAGTGCCACTTCACTGGCAGCTTCACATCGTGCACGGCGTTGATCATGCACCGGTGCCGATGGTGCGAGCCGCGCTGCAGATGCTCAGAGACCCGCGTGGTATTGGAAAGAGGTTGCAGCGGCGTGAAAAGGAAGCGGCGGAGTTCGGTGTAGCATGGCCGCACTGAAGGAGCAGAACATGAAGCGCACGGTGTTGACGATGGTGCTGGTGGCTGCAGTGGGAGTGATCGGGCGGGCGGCGCAGGCGCCTCCAGACCTGTCGGGCACGTGGCGGCCACAGAATCCGAATAGCGGACAGGCGAACCCGTTCGAGTTCACCATCACGCAGTCAGCCGACAGCGTGACAATCCGCACGCCACTCGGCAATCCCGAGTCGGTGACGCTCAAACTGAACGCCGAGACACGCACGTCGATCAGCGGCCGGGGGGGTGCCCCCGCCACGGCGGTTTCTACCGCCGGCTGGGAAGGGTCGAAGCTCGTGGTGACGACGGCGATCACCGGCGGGCCCAGCGGCGCCATCAGCTCCGCGAGGCAGGTCTATTCTCGGACGGGCGACAGCCTGACGCTCGAGGCGAGCAACTCGCTTCCCGATGGGTCGATGAGCCAGGTGCGGACCGCGACGTACGTGAAGTACACGCCGGTGCCGATGCCAGCGCCGCCGAGCCGCCCGGCCGAGCCGGGCTACACGAGCCTCTTCAACGGCAAGGACCTGACCGGGTGGAAGGCGAGCGCGAATCCCGATTCCTTCAAGGTCGAGAACGGCGCCATCATCGCCAACGCCGCGGGCCAGGCGTCGCACCTGTACTACGACGGGTCCGTCGGCAACCATTCATTCGCGAACTTCGATCTGCGGCTCGACGTGCTCACCCGCTATCGGTCGAACGGCGGCGTCTACGTCATGACCGAATTCCAGCCGCAGGGATTCCCGGGGAAGGGCTTCGAGATCCAAGTCAACAACAGCCACAGCGATCGCATCCGTACTGGGAGCCTTTACCACATCGTGGATCTCTCGAACATCCCGGGGAAAGACGACGAGTGGATACCGATGGAGATCAAGGCTCAGGGGAGCACGATTACGGTCACGGTCAAGGGGCAAGAGGTCGTCCGGTGGACGCAGCCGGCCGACTGGCAGAGTAACTACGATACGGCCAGCCGCAAGATCGCACCTGGCACGATCGCGTTTCAGTCACACGATACGTACAGCGTGACCGCCTACTCGAACATTCGGATCAAGCTGCTGAACTAGATGCGGCGCGCACGGCGTGCAACCCTCGCAGGTTGCCGCCGCGCGCGTGCAACCAGTCACCTCATTACCGAATCGTGTAGTGTCCCTTCGTCACGGGCATGATCGGCAGGACCGGACGGTCCGTGCACGTCGTGCCTCCCGGCGCGTAAAACTGAGCCGGGCCGCTAAACCCGTAGTCCACACCGTGGGCCGACTTGATCTGTCCGATGGCCTCCGCAAGCGGCGGATCCAGGAACGACTTATCACTGGCTGCCTCGATCGTCACGCCGAACCACACGGAGTCACCGGCGAACTCGAGGCAGTGCACCCGCCCCACCAGGGTTGCCTTCGTGTCCTCCTGGCCCTCGCCAAGCCCCGACAGGTCGAGCAGGTGGACAGTCATCGTGCCGGAGACTCCGCCGTCCGCCGTCTTTCCGGCGTTGATGATCATGCGGTAAACCACGCCGGGCATCTGGGTGATGACAGCGTTGCCGCTCACCGTGCGGGCGCCTGCCTGGAGGGGCGTGCCCGAGGGCGCCGCCGATGCCGCCGCAGACGGCGCCGTCGGCGAGTTCGCTTCGTCGGCGCAGCCGGCCACGACGGCCAGCGCGATGACGGTGAGTGCAATCTTCCACGCGTTTTTCTTCATGACGACTTCCTCTGGGCGGCTACAATGCGTCCCGGCGATACCCGTCGCGCCCCTTGGCGGGTCGCCATGGCCGCGGACTCTAGAACGTCGCCCCGCACGTCGTCCTTTACGGAGCCTCGATTAGTTCTCGATGAGTTCTGAGCCGTCCTTTTACGCGTTCGGCCCCTTCCGTCTCGACCCGACAGACCGTCTTCTGTGGCGCGACGCCCAGGTCGTGACGCTGACGCCCAAGGCCATCGAGCTGCTCCTGTTGTTTGCGGACAGCGGCGGACGGGTGTTGGCCAAGGACGACCTGATGAAGAGGCTGTGGCCGGACACGTTCGTCGAGGAGGCGAACCTTTCGCACCACGTCTACAAAATTCGCGACGCTCTGGGCGAGCCGCCTGACGGTGGCACTTACATCGAAACGCTCGCGCGCCGGGGATATCGGTTCGTCGCGCCGGTGACCAGGGTCCCGCGCATCGAGGCGTCGTCGTCCGTCGCTGCGGCGCCCACGACTGAACCGGCTCCTCCAGCAGCACGCCTGCTGCCCGCTCCGCGAGCTGCCTGGCGTCCGTGGGCTGGCGGTCTCGCCACGCTCGCGATCATTGCGGTCGTCATCGGCTATCTCACGAGGTCGCGGGCGCAAGAACCACCCGTCGGCCCGGCGACAGTGCAAACGCTGGCGGTGCTACCGTTCATTGCGCTGGATCCGGCAGCCAAGGACGATGCCTTGTCGGTGGGGATGGCGACGGCGGTCATCACCCGCCTGACACGAGTGGAAGGAATCGTCACCCGGCCGCCGAGCGCCGTGATGAAGTACCGCGAGGCGGGACGCAGCATCATTTCGGCGGGACGCGAGCAGGACGTAGACGCCGTCCTGGACGGGCAGATCCAGCGGTCAGGCGATCGCGTGCGGGTCACGGTGCAGCTCGTACGTTCGAGCGACGGCGGACCACTGTGGGCCGACACCTTCGACGAAAAGCTGCAGGACGTTCTGACGATTCAGGACGCGATCGCCGAACACGTCGTCTCGGCGCTGCGCGTCACGCTCACGCGCGAAGGATGGCAACGGCTCGCCATTCATGACACCGACAACATGGACGCGTATCGCGCGTTCCTGAATGGCTCCTATCACCTGACGACGTTCGCGCCGGGTGGCTTCGAGAAGAGTATTCAGTACCTGAAAGAAGCGGTCCGGCTGGAGCCGAAGTACGCGCGTGCGCACGCCGGGCTGTCGTTTGCGTATGCCGAGCTCGCCGGTATCGACCCGCATCCGGCGGAGCTCGTGCGGCTTGCGAAAGCACACGCCGAGATCGTGCGCACCCTCGACGACACGATGCCGGAGCTCTACCACGCGCTGGTCAATATCCGTCAGTATCACGACTGGGACTGGGCCGGCACCGAAGCGGCTGCCAACCGGCTGATCGAACTAGCGCCGCGTGATGCGACGTCGTATCAGATGCGAGGATGGGCGCTCAGCCTGCTTGGCCGGTTCGAGCCGGCGCGGGCCGATTTGCGGCGCGCGCAGCAGCTCGATCCGCGGTCCTCTCCGATCGCCGGCGCCCTCATCGCCAACCTGACGTGGTCGAAGCGGCTCGACGAGGCTCGGGCGGAAGCGATGAAGTTGATCGCGGCCGACCCAGGCACCCCGTTCGGCCACATCAATCTGGCGCAGATCGACCTTTTGCAAGGGCGGACTCAGGAAGCCGTGACGGGGATTGAGAATGCGGTCGCGCCGCCTCTCATCCAGTTGGGGGTCTTGGCGAACGCGTACGGCGTGGCCGGTCACCGCTCCGATGCCGAACGTCAGATTGCCACGCTGAAGTCGATGGCGACCGCAGACGCGTCGCCCGCGTACCAGATCGCCCTTGGATACGCCGGTCTTGGCGATTCGACGCAAGCGCTCGACTGGCTCGAACGCGCGCATCGCGAACGGTCGCTGTGGATGGCGTGGCTGAAGGTGGAACCCGCATTCGACGCGCTCCGCATGAACCCCCGCTTCATCGCGCTCGAAAAGAAGATGAACTTCCCCGGCGTCTGAACGCCTGACGGCAGAACCCGGCGGATTGTTACCGGCTCTCGACGCGCACGAGCTTTAGCGAGAACGGATTGTTGAACGGCCCGTTCTGGTTGCGTTGTTGCGTGATGACGAGCGTGTCTCCTTCGAGTTTGTATGAGTAAGTGATGAACACGCCCGGACCCATCACCGCCGGGTTCTTCGACGCAATCGGCCGCATCGTGATGAGATCCGGTGTCACCTCATAGGTCCCAGCTTCGGCGACGAAGGGTCCCCAAACGGCGCGCAATTCGTCGGCGCTTGCTTTTGACACGTCGGGCAGAGTCGGTCGCGGTCCATCGGCTTGGACCTCGACTCGGCTGTAATGCTTGCCCGTGATGATGGTCAGGTTGGGCCGTTCGGCAAACGCGATCGTGCGGGCTCCGGGGCCGGTGACCGTCGCTTCCACCACACGCCACACGCCTTGTATCGAGGGTTGTATCGATGGCGTCGTGCCCTGGCTGGTGAGCACGCTGACGCCAAGTGCCAGGAACAAGAATCTCTGCACGGTGCCCTCCTGTTGAAACCGTCCCCTCATCCTGCGCGGCCGTTCACTTCCGAAGTCGGTCATCAATTCTGCCACCGTGAGAGTCAGCTTGCGCGGCACGCGCATCACAACGTTTTTCGTGGCCGCATCTGGGTGCTCGTGCTCATCACCACTGCTACCGCGCCGTGGCTGGCAGCGCAAAGCTGCGGGGCTACGTTAGACGGTGCGGGGTCGCCACGGCTCGTGCGCGTGCGCGAGCCAGACCAGCTCGGGGTCGAGCGCGCGCACTCGCAGCTGGCCTTCGGTCTGCGGCTCGTCGAGCTCGCCGAACCAGACCGCCACGTCGCCGCCGACGACGACTGGACGCCCGCCTGTCTCGACGACGACCACCTGCATGCCGCGTGTGTGGCCCGGCGCCGGGACGAGCCGGAGTCCGGGAAGCAGCTCGTACTCGCCATCGACCGGCACGTACCGCACGCCGGGCGCCTCGACCCACTCGCGAATGGTGTAGTCGTCCTCGGCGCGCGTCGTCGAGTTCCTGACGCTGGACGTAAATCGGCTTGCCGGCGAAGAGGTGATTGCCGCCGCAGTGGTCGAAGTGCAGGTGGGTGTTTATGACGATGTCGATGCCGGCGAGGTCGAAGTCCTGCTTGCTCAGTGGATGGAGGCGGGGATCGAGGTCGGCCACCGCCGGATGCAGCTCCGTCATGCCGGTGTCGACCAGCACGCGCGCATCGGGATGGTCGATGACGTGCACGTAGACCGGCATCCGCTCGCCCTCGGCCAGCAGGTCGGCAACGCGGACTGGCGTGATGGTGATTGAGGCGGGAGCGTTCATTTTTCTCCTCCGCCCTGTTCGTCTATTTTCAGGGGGAGCCCGAACCGTGGAAAGACAGTGCCTGCGAACGTCACGATCTCCGTGATGATGCCTTCCTCAATCCGCAGCACATCCAGAGCCAGCGCTCGCCACGCGGCATCGCCTGGACGCAGCACGTAGTTAGCGACCGCCGGCTGCAAATTGGCACGTGTGAGGACGCAGCGAAGGCGACCGAAGCGCTCGGACCCAAAGCCTGCATCAACCCAGAGCTTCAACATGGCGTCACGACCAACAACGATGTCCGGCTGAGGGGGCATTCGAAAGATCACGTCGTCGCGGATGATCGACGTGAATGCTTCAAGGTCAGCCTTCTCGCTCGCATCGACGATCTTCTTCAACAGCTCGCGCTCGGCGACGCTGGGATCCTCGCCGGGCCGCCATTCAGA
>Ga0209382_10003555_pt1 | contig 21514 bp, 17 predicted proteins | sample SoiMetdeltSBSDD5_FD_187599 | JGI IMG/M metagenome (GOLD analysis project Ga0209382, IMG submission 187599) | Bulk soil microbial communities from a Populus tree surrounding site in Tennessee, USA - Soil MetaG P. deltoides SBSDD5 (SPAdes) (version 2) | ecosystem: Environmental > Terrestrial >... | reverse complement strand
GACCACCGCCGCGATCCGGTGCCACTCCACCACCAGCCAGGACTCGAACGCCGGGCTGGCCGCGACCCCGACGCCCTCCAGCAGCTCCCCCTCGAGCCCCAGCAGCGACGCCGGGTCGGCCGGCTCGGCGGCCAGCATGAGCACGTCAGCCTCCAGGCCGGGCGCGAGGCCGTTGGCCACCGGGTCCCCACCGAACAGGCCGGGGGCGCCCAGGGGCCGCCGCAGCTCGGCCAGGGTCCAGCGCAGCGCCCCCAGCGGTCGTCGGCGTCGGGCGAACAGCAGCTCGGCCAGGTGCCGGCGGCTGGGCGGGCGGTCGGCCAGCAGCAGGTAGGCGAGCAGCGCCCACGCCTTGCGGCCCCGCACCCCCCGATCAATCGCCCAGCAACCGCTCGCGCAAGCAGTGGTCGCCCTTGGGGCCCATCGTGGGACCAGACCGGCATGTGGTCGCTTCGGTGCCCGACCACCGCCTCTCGCCTGGCCGCCCCACAAACAGCGGTGGCGCCGCCGCTTCACCCCCCCGGGGAGCTACGGATCGGTGCGAGCACGCCCGGCCGGTGGCGGACTGGGGTCTTGATCCGGTCGAGGACGCGGCCGGCTCGGGAGCGAAGCCTCCCTGCCTGGCGGAGGTCACCGACCCGACGCGCCGCCTCTGCTTGGAGCGACAGGGCACGTCCATGCCAGACCGTGAACCCCAGTTGCTGCCATCGCTGGACGGCAAGAGCGAACGCGGCCATCGCCGGTTCGGTGCGCCCCTCGAAGAGTGCCATGAGGCCGTCGCTCTCGGCCACGATCGCCTCCACCTCGATCTCCCTCGCGCCCTCTGGCATGAGCCCCGCAGGTGGTCGCCCGGCCATGATCAGCACCTGGTCCAGCGCTGCCGCCGCGAGCACGAACGTCCCTGTCGCGCCGGCGGCCTGTGCCGACTCGACCGCCCGCTCCAGCTCACCGGACGCCTCGTCGAAGCGGCCGGCCCCCAGGAGCGCCCGACCGACCAGTAGCGGCTCCACTGCTTCGTACAGCGCCCATCCGCTGGCGCGGACCCCGGCGGCCCCCCGCCCCGCCGGTCCGGCCACGCGCCGCCAGTTCCCGCGGTCGAGCTGGATCCCGGCGTCGACGAAGTCGACTTCCAGCATCTCCATGCGTGCGCCGCTGCGCTGCAGGGTCCGGCGTGCCGCTGACAGCTGGCGGGTGGCTCGTGATGGGTCCCCGGCCCTGAGGCCGGCACGAGCGCCAGCTGCCAGGCCGAGTGCGGGGATGCGCACCGACCCGATGGCTCTCCCCATCCGCACGACCTCCGCTGCGAGCCTTCCCGCCTCCTTGGGGGGCGCCACGAGGGATGCGGCCATCGCCTCGATGAGGAACGTATCCGCCTCCGTGTACCGATGTCCGGCGTCAATGGCGATCGGTCGCGCCTCGCGCATGGCTCGTATTGCCTCGCCGTACGCTCCGCAGAAGTAGCTGAAGTACCCCCACGTTCGAAGGACGGCCGCCCGTGACCGAAGGTCGCTCTCGCCTTCGACGAGGCGACGCGCCCGCTGGTGCCAGTGATGGAACTCCTCGCCGCCGACCGTCGTCAGGAGGTACGCGAGGTCCTGGACGGCGACGGCTCGTCCCCAACGGTCGCCGGCCCGCTCGAAGAGCCGGTACGCCTGGCGCATGTGCTTGAGCTCACGGGTGTAGTCCTCCCGCGACCAGGCCTCGGAGAGCCGGTGGTTGGCCCATGCCTGGCCACCGACGTCGCCGACCGCTTCGAAAGATGCCAGCGCCTGCATGAGCAGGCGGCGGGCGACGAGGTCGTCCCCGACATCGGATTCGATGCGTCCCAAGGCGAGCAGCGCCCGCGCTTCGAGGTGTTCGTCACCGCTCCGGGTCGCGAGGCTGCGCGCATCGTTGGCCGGGTCGGCCGCCTCCCGATGCCGGCCGAGCTCGATGAGGCTCTCGGCTCGTCCGAGCGACAACCTCGTGAGCAGCCGGAGATCGACCTCGCCCTCGGATGCTGTCGCGGCGCTGATGGCCCTTCCGTACAGCGACTCCGCCAACCGGATCTGATAGAGGAACGTCTTGTCCGCCCAGCGGCCGAGGTACTCGGCCGCGAGCCTGGCCAGGTCCTGGTCGACGGTCCCCGCGGCCCGGGAACGACTAAGACGCCAGGCCTCCTCATAGTGATACGCCAACTCCGCCAGCGGCTCCTCCGGCAGACCCGCGCTCTCCCGCAGCCAGGTCGCGACGCGAAGATGCAGCGAGCACCGGTCTCGCCTCGGAAGTGACTCGTACGCGACGTCCCGGATCAGCACATGCTTGAAGACGTACTCCCTGGCCCCTGGCAGACGCGAGCGCGGTCGTCGACGGAGCAGGTCTCGATCCACGAGCCGCTGAAGCGCCGACCCCACCTCCTCCGCCGCCGAGACGCCGTCCAAGAGCCGGTCCCAGGTCGCCTCGCCACACACCGCGGCGTCCTGCAGGACGCGCTTCTCGTCCGCGGGCAGACCGTCCAGGCGGGCGGCAATGAGGGTGCGGATGGTGGCGGGCACCTGTTCCAGCAGCTGGTGGTCCGCGACGATCCAGCCGGCGGGACGTTGCACCAGGGCCCCCGACTCCACCAGCATGCTCAGACTCTCCTCGAGGAACAACGGGTTCCCGGAGGCTCGGGCGACGATCCGTCCCAGGACCGAGGCCGGGACTCCCGGACCCAGCGCCAGCTCGCCAAGCTCCCGCAGTCGTCGGTCGGGAAGCGCTTCCAGCTTGAGGGTAGGCAGCGGATCGCCGGATCCCAGGGCTTCCAGACGCGAGAGGCCGAGAAGGAGCACCGGCCCCGACCACGGGTTCGCGCGGGTCGAATGGAGCAGTTCGAGGAGGTGCGCATCGGCCCAGTGAAGGTCGTCCAGGACCGCGATGACCGGTCGTTCACGGGCGAGGCCCTCGAGCACCGCCCGGGCCGCCCGCATCGTCTGTCCAACAGCAGCGGTGGGGTCTCGGACCGCATGGGAATCGACGGCGCCGAGGAGCAGCTTCAGGCCGCGCGTCAGATCGCCCGCCCGACGCGATCCGACCACTCGGTGCGCGAGTCTCCTCACCGCTCGATCGGTCACGGCCTCAGGTGCCTCTTCGGAGAGGCCGATTAGGTCTTGCAGCGCGCTGGCGAGCGGAAACAGCGGCAGTCGCTGGCCATATGCGGTGCAGCGGCCGCTCAGGAGCAGCGCCTCGGGGTGCCGCCTGCCGAACTCCACCGCTAGCCGCGTCTTTCCAGCTCCCGGCTCGGCGGTCACCACCAGGACGCTGGAGCGCTGCCTGTCCACCGCGTTGCTGAGCGCTCGCCCGAGTGCTTCGAGCTGACGATCCCGGGCGACGAAGCCTCCGGAGACCCCTGGGGCGGGCCGGCCGGCAGGCAGCACCGAGCGGACCCCGACGACCTCGGACGCCGGTATTGGCTTGGGCTTTCCTTTGGCCCGATATCCACGGGTGGGTCCGTACCGTATCGCGTGCTCCGTGCGCCGCCTCGTTCGCTCGTCGACCAGCACTATGCCGGGCATCGCGAGATCGGCGAGGCGCGAGGCGGTGTTGACAGTGTCTCCGATGACCGCAAACCCGGCCGGCTCACTGGAAGGAGCCACCATGACCTCGCCGGAGTTGACGCCAGCATGAACTTCGGGGAATGGGGTTCCGGATCGACGTCGTTGCAGCTCCCGCGCGTGATCTCTGACGGCGAGCGCCGCCCGGACGGCACGTTCGGCGTCGTCCTCGTGAGCGGTCGGAACGCCGAAGATCGCCATGAACCCGTCTCCCATCACCTGGGGGACGGTCCCGCCGTAGTCCTCCACGATCCGCACCAGCGCGGTCATGCCCGGCCGTACGGACGCGTAGACCTCTTCCGGATCGAGCGACGACGCGAGCGCGGTGAACCCGGTCAGGTCCGCGAACAACAGCGTGACGAGCTTCCTCTCGCCGCTCGGCGCGGCGTTGGGAGGGCCCCCGGCCGTCACAGGGTGGCGCGGACGCGAGGTCGTACGCTGAGGGGCTCGATTGCCCCGTGACGTGCACGCGGTCGCCGAACTCGTTCAAGACAACTGGCCATGTGCCCGCCCTCCGACATCGGCGGGGACAACTCTGCCCTCCGGGGTGACGCGGCGCAAGGGTTCGACGGATGGGAACGGCGGAAGTCAGGCCGCCTGCGTCGCTCCCCTGTCGGCAACCGCCACCTCCACGCGGCCGACGCCGTCGATTCCTCTGAGCTCCTCCACGTGCCGGCTCAGCGCTTCGCGGTCGTCGTCGCCGAGCTCAACGAGGAGGTGGAAGCCGCCGATCACCGTCGATGCGCCGAGGAAAGAGGACAGGCTCTGGCCATCCTCGTCCAGCTCGTCCCCGAAGTGGGTGGCGATGTTCCCCATGACCACGGTGGGTCGCTGGTTCACGTAGACGCGGGCCATGGCGATGAACCTGGGGGTATTGCGCGTAGGCCCCATAGGTCGCAGTTGCTGGTTCGTGTGCCACTGCCCCTCGGCGACTTTGTCGGAGCGAATGCCGGCGTCCCAGAGCGGTCCGTCGATGAAGTTCCCGACCGCCCGCGCGTCGTCCTGCGCGATGTGGGCGAAGCCCTGGAAATCCCCCTCGAAGACGGAGGCGAAGTACACCGGTCCGACCTCGCGATCGATGTACCGCTGCAGGTTCTCGACGACCGCTGCCGGCGGCGTCTCGTCCTGCTTATACAGGAAGATGAACGCATGCACTCCCTCGTATGGTCTGGGCAAGGGCACCTCCTCGCTGATGCGAAACATGGGCGTGCACACTTTGATCGGGGCGGTTCGGGGAGGCAAGCCGCGTTGCTCTTTGGGGCATGACCTGTCGGCGGGCAATCCCCCACTCAGGAAGCTCCTATCGGCTATCGGCGAGCCAGCCAACGCCAACAGGCGTGGACCCGCGGTAGATCGGTGGGAGGTGTGCGCAGCGGCGGACAGGGCCGCTACCGCGTTGCGGACGGCGCGTCGGGCCATTCGTCCACAGATGCCCGCAGCCGCCTTCCGGCCGGCGGGACGGCGTGGCAGGCTGCGGCCGCCCTGCCTCCCACCTCCTGAAAGGGGCCGCCGTGCCATCCGCCGACCGCGGGCTGCTGGCCCGCCTGGACGCCCTGGTCGAGTTGGCCGCCGACCGCCACGGGCTCGCCCTGCTCCCCGGGGGCCGCCTGGCCGCCGCCGAGGCCCGGGTGGCGGCCCGGGCCGCCGGCCTCACCCCGACGACCCGGGGGACCTCGCCGACCCGGGGGCCGACGGCCGCCGGGTCGGCGCTGGCCCAACGCGACGCGGTGGAGCTGCTGCGGGCCGTCGGCGAGGGGGTCGGGCTGCTGCGCGTGCGCGGCGACCGGCTGGAGGCGACCAGCCTGCGCCACGCCTGGGCCCAGATCGACCCCGTGCTGCGGGCCGGCCTCGTCTACGCCGCCTGGTGCCACCGGGTGCCCTGGTCGGCCTTCCTGCAAGGTCCCGGGCTCGAGGTCGTGGTCGGCGGGCGGCTGTGGGTGCTGCGCCTGCTGCTCGGCCTGCCCGCCGGGGTCGACGTCGGCCTCCAGGGCCTGGTCGAGACGGTGGCCAACGGGCTGGAGCTCGACCTGGACGACTGGCTGCCCCGGGCCCTGGCCGCCGCCTTCCTCGACCCCCTGGTCGCCCTCGGCGAGGCCGACCTCCGCCCCCCGCCACCCCATCCGGGGGCCAGCCTCCGCCTCGGCCCCCGGGCCTCGATCGTGATCGGCTCGGCCCTGGTCGCCGCCGGCGAGGAGGTCTCCCTGGCCTCCACCCCGGCCAACTGACGATGCGGGCCGGCACGGCCGCGTCCCAGCCGGCCCGGCTCCCGCTTGGTATGTTCGCCCCGTCGTGCTCGGACCGGAAGCTCGGGATGGAGGTGTCCGGTGAGGTTCATCGTGCGGGTCCTGGCCGGGGCGGTCGCGCTGGCCGCGGCGGCCTGGCTGATCGGCGGGATCTCGTTCGGACCAGGCACCACCAGCGAGACGGCCCTCACCCTGCTCGCCGTGGCGGTCATCTTCGGGCTGGTCAACGCCATCGTCCGCCCGATCGCCCGGCTGCTCTCCATCCCCTTGCTCATCCTCACCCTCGGCCTGTTCACCTTCGTCGTGAACGCCCTCATGCTGCTGCTCACGGCCTGGATCGCGAGCCAGTTCGACCTCGCCTTCGAGGTCGACGGGTTCTGGTCGGCCCTGCTCGGCGCCGTGGTGATCAGCGTGGTCACCTTCGTGATCAACGTCCTCCTCCCCGACCGCTACGAGGGCCGCTGACCAGCGCCGCCGGGAGCGGCCTGGCGTGGACGACGGTCAGGCCGAGGACGGCTCGGGTCAGGGCGGTGTAGAGCCGCCGCAGGCCGGTCGGCCCCAGGGCGGGGTCGGCGATCTCGGCCGGCTCCACGAGCACGACCTGGTCGAACTCCAGCCCCTTGACCGCCGACGCGGGCACCAGGGCCAGCCGGGTGTCGGTGTCGAACCGGTCCACCTCCCGGAACTCGACACCCCGGGCGGCCAGCTCGTCCCCGGCGGCCGCGACGGCCGCGTCGGCCACGACCAGCCCCACCGACCCGTCGTCGGCCAGCGCCTCGCGGAGTGCCTGAACCCAGGCCGCCGTCACCGCCGGGTCCCGTGCCGCCGCCCCCGCGGCCACACCCGGCGCGGCCTGGCCCGGCGGCGCCGGGACCGGCACGGGCCTGAGGCGAAGGGAGCCGGGGACGCTCCGGACGGACCGGGCCGGGCGGACCTCGGGGGCGATCTCGGGCAGCATGCGGTTCGCGAAGTCGAGCACCTCCTTGGGCGCCCGGAACGCCCGGGGCAGGTGCTCGACCCGGACCGAGCGCTGCTCCAGGTGGCCGACCGCGTCCCCCCAGCGCCCGGCCGCCCACGGCGTCGTCCGCTGGGCCAGGTCGCCGAGCAGGGTCGCCGACCCGAACCGGCACCGCCGCCCGATCGCCCGCAGCTGCATCGCCGACAGGTCCTGGGCCTCGTCGGCCACCACATGGCCGAAGGTGCCCGTGCCGCCGATGACGTCGACCGCCTCGTCGACCAGGAACGCGTCCTCGACCGACCAGGCCGCCGCCTTGAGGCTCCGGGGCCGCCGCGCCCACAGGAGGAGCTCCTGCTCCTGGTCGGTGAGCACCCCGTCGGCCGCCTCGGCCAGGAACGCCCGCTGGCTGAGCAGCCGGAACACCAGCCGGACGGGGTCGACGACCGGCCAGGTGCGCTGGAGGAACTCCCGGACCTCCCGGCGCGCGCCGAGGCTGCGCTGGACCTCGGCCGGGCTGTCGAGCGCGCTCAGGCCCTCGGTGTGCTCCAGGTGGCGCAGGCACCGCTCGACCAGCCAGTCGCGCAGGTGGTCGCGGCCGACCTGGTAGCGGACGCCGCCCGCCGTCAGCTCGTCCACCCGCTGGCGCAGCAGCCTGGCCGGCAGGCGGACCACCCGGTGCCGCCAGCGGACCTCCAGGGGCAGGCCCGGCGGCCGCACGTGCAGGAAGGCGGCCCGGCGCACCACCGTGGCCATGCGGTGGTCGGCCTTGACCGCCGCCACGGCCGGACGCTCGGTCCGGGTCACCGCGACCTGGGCGACCAGGTCCTCGATCGAACGCTGGGCGACGTCGACCTCGCCCAGCCCCGGCAGCACGTCGCGGATGAAGGCCAGGTAGGCGGGGCCGGGGCCGATCACCAGCACCCCGTCCCTGACCAGCCGCTCCCGGTGCTCATAGAGCAGGAACGCGGCCCGGTGCAGGCCGACCGCGGTCTTGCCGGTGCCGGGGCCGCCCTGGATCACGATCGTCTCGGCCAGCGTCGCCCGGATCAGGTCGTCCTGCTCGGGCTGGATGGTGGCGACGATGTCGCGCATCGGCCCGATGCGCGGCCGCTCGATCTCGGCCACCAGCACCCGATCGGCCGCGGCCATGGCCTCCGCCTCGTCCAGCAGGTCGAGGACCTCGTCCTGGATCGAGGTCAGGGTGCCGCCCCGGTAACCGAACCGGCGCCGAGCCCGGACGCCGTAGCGGTGGGCCGGGCTGGCCCGGTAGAAGGGATGGGCCAGCCCGGCCCGCCAGTCGATCACCACCGGCTCGCCCTCGGCGTCGCTGACATGCCGGCGCCCCACGTAGAGCCGCGCCTCCGGCGGGTCGGCGCTGTCGTCGTAGTCCAGCCGCCCGAAGAACAGCCCGGTCCGCCCGTCGTCGGCCAGCGCCGCGACCCGCTGCCGGAGCCGCCGCTCCACCGACTCCGCCGCATACTCGTCGGCCCCGGCAGCCCGCAGCGCCCGCGCCCGCCGCCGCATCGCCGCCAGACACCGCCGGGCGTACTCCAGCATCTCCCGCTCGGCCAGCAGCTCACGGTCGGCCGGCGGCTCCAGTGGTCGGCTCACACGAGTTCACCACCAGGTTCGGAAGGGGAGGAACGCCACCACGGCGGACCCGCCTCGGCGGCAGCCCCTCATCCTCCGCCGCCCGCGCATCCCCGGCAACGCAATTGCCGCCAGCGCCTTCCCGGTCGGGCCGGTGCCGCGGGGCGACGAGGCGCCGGGAACGGCCTGGTCAGTGGCCCATGTGCGAGGACTGCATGCCGGACAGGAGCAGGAGGGCGAGCACCACCACGAACCCGATGGCCAGATAGATCAGCCAGCGGATGTCGTCCTTCGGCGGCTGCTGGTCGGGCCTCGGCGGCGGTTGGTCGGTTCCCGGGCCCTCGGTCATGGGTCTCCCTCCCGGCCATGCCGTCCCTGCTCGTGCCAGCCGGCTGGCGCCTTCGAGCGCCATCGCCCCAATCAGCATCTAAGCAGCCAGGATCCGGATGGTCCAGACGCATGGATCCCGACGCCGGGAGGCGCCACCGTGATCCCGCGCGGGCGGCGTTGCCTCGGCGAGGGTGGGTCGCGGCTATCCGAGGCCGAGCGACAGCTGGGTCGCGGGCTCGGGATCCGGTGCCGCCGGCGCGGAGGCGGTCGGCGGGGGGTCGGGGAGGCGGCGGGCGGTGACCGGGGTGGTGGGGGAGGCGAAGCTCCGGTGGCGGCGCTGCTCGGCCCGGACCCGGCCGGCGAGCTCCTCGCGGACCGACCTGGGGGCGTTGGAGCCCCGGTACAGGCGGCGGTAGTCGGGCACCAGCTCGGGATAGGCCTCCTCCAGCCAGGGCATGAACTCCTCCTTCACCCCCGGGCGGAGGTGCAGGGTGAGCGGGGTGAGGTGGCTGGCCCCGGCGTCGGCGGCCGCCCGGACCACCGCCCGCAGCTGCTCGGGCGAGTCCGAGATCCCGGGCAGGATCGGCGCCATCAGGATCCCGCAGGGGATGCCGGCCCCGACCAGCTGCTTGACCGCGGCCATGCGCGCCTTGGGATGCGGCGTTCCCGGCTCGCTCCGCCGCCACACCTCCTCGTCCAGTGTCCCGATGGACAGGCTGGCCGAGAACCCCGCCGTCTCGGCCAGCTCGACGAACAGGTCCAGGTCGCGCAGCAGCAGCGGCGACTTGGTCAGCACCGAACACGGGTTGGCGTGGTCCCGCAGCGCCTCCAGCACCCGCCGCGTCAGCCGGTACCGCCCCTCGCACCGCTGATAGGGGTCGGTGTTGGTCCCCATCGCCACGTGCGCCCCGGTCCAGCTCTTCCTCCGCAACTCCCGCCGCAACACCTCCGGCGCATTCACCTTGACCACGATCTTGCGCTCGAAGTCGCGTCCGGCGTCGAAGTTCAGGTAGGTGTGGGAGGGCCGGGCGAAGCAGTTGTGCGCGACGGTTCCATCTGCGATGAAGTCTCCCGTCCCGGTGGTGATATCGAATAGCGGGAGCTCAAAGCCTAACGGCTTGATTGACACCACTCGTAGTGGACTACGATTCTTGATCGCTCGTCCTATGAGGGACCGTTTCCGGGTGATGGCGGGGTCGACGGTGTGGAAGAAGCGTAGGTGCTCTCGCATACCGCCGAGCAGCCGAACGATAGTGAGGGATTTTGGCGCCTGGAGGCGAGTCTCGATGGTGAAGGCGAACGCAAACCGCCGCAGGCACGATGTTATCCGCTCGATGATGGCAACGTCCGTGTTGGCGATCCGCAACGCACCGCCGCTGTGATTGTAACTGCCTTCGGCGTCGAAAATGCCAGCCAGGAACCCCTTGCTCCATTCGGCGGATGGGGCGCAGGGCCAGTCGATGATCTCCGTGATGGTAGTCACGCCGCGATAGGATGATGTGCGGATCGCATCGACCTGCTTCCGCTCTCCGACGGCTTCTTGAAAGACGAATTGATCAGTGTGGACGTCCAGTTGGGCCAAATAGGTGCGGGCTCTCTGCAGTGCCTCGAGGTCGGTCAATGCCAATCGAAACCGATGAACATTCCCGTGGACACGACCAGGGCGTAGATATTCGTACGAGCCGACATGTCCGTCGCCGCGGATGATGCCGCAGAGATAGCCTCGTCGGTACTCCGGCCCCTCCTGTGGCGGTGAGGCGAACCCGCCTGTGCCCAATAGCTTGCTGTTGACCGTCAGATGGGGCCGCTGTCGTCCCTGCTGCGAGCCGGTCACATGCTTCCAGCCGCAGTCGGTCAGGAATCGGTGGTCTCCGCTGGTTATGAGTTCGGTGCCGTCGTCAAGGGTAAGGCGGTACGCCGGTTTGATGGTCGACCAGTGATCGAGCACACGCGTTACGGTGTAGTGGCGATGCCGGCTAGAGAGGTCGGTCCCGTAGATGGCATCCCCAACTCGCACATCCGCCAGGGGCTTAGTGCGGCCGTCCGCCATGAGAATCGGGGTGTCACCGGAGCAGCAATACGAGCAAGCATGACTGCACCCACGGTACACGTTGATGGTCCACTCGAACGGCATGCGGCTGGCGGCGGGGACTCGGTTGAGGATGGACTTGGCTTCGACCTCGTAGAAGGTGATGTCGCGGAACTCGGGGCTGTCGAAGGTGCGCACCGTCGCCGGGGCGTCGAAGAGGGGCAGGTCGGTCGGGGGCCGGGCCTGTCCTCGCAGGTCGGTGAAGGTCTGCACCCGCCTACCCTAGAACGTGTGTTCGGGTAGGGCAAGGACGGTGGGGAGATCGGTCGAAGGATGGCGGGAGGCGGCCGTATGCTGCGCTCGCGAGTGATTCGAGGATCGCCAACCAGCCGAGGAGTGCAGAGATGTCCGACCTACGCATCGCCGTCCGGGTCGAGGGGGACGAGCGGGCGGTGGAGGAGGGCGCGACCGCCGGGGACCTGGTCGGCGGGGACGGGGCGGTGGTCGCGGCCCGTGTCAACGGCGTGCTCAGAGACCTCGGCCATGTCGTGGGGGAGGGCGACGAGGTCGAGCCGGTCGCGGTCGACAGCGACGACGGCCGGATGGTCATGCGCCACTCGACCGCGCACGTGCTCGCCCAGGCCGTCCAGGACCTGTTCCCGGAGGCGAAGCTGGGCATCGGGCCGCCGATCGAGAACGGCTTCTACTACGACTTCGACGTCGCCCGGCCGTTCCACCCCGAGGACCTGGAGCGGATCGAGCAGCGCATGCGCGAGATCGTCAAGGAAGGGCAGCGCTTCGCCCGGCGGGTCGTGACCGACGACGAGGCCCGCGCGGAGCTGGCCGACGAGCCGTACAAGCTGCAGATCATCGACCAGCGCAGCCGGGCCAGCGACGAGGAGGCGGTCGAGGTGGGCGACGGCCCGCTCACCATCTACGACAACCTCGACCGCAGGACCGGCGAGCGCCGCTGGCGCGACCTGTGCCGGGGCCCGCATATCCCGTCCACCCGGGCCGTGCCCGCCTTCAAGCTGCTGCGGTCGGCCGGCGCGTACTGGCGTGGCAGCGAGCAGAACCCGCAGCTCCAGCGCATCTACGGCACCGCCTGGGAGTCCAGGGAGGCCCTGCAGCGGCATCTCCACCTGCTGGAGGAGGTCGAGAAGCGCGACCACCGCCGGCTCGGGGTCGAGCTGGACCTGTTCTCGTTCCCGGACGAGATCGGCTCCGGCCTGGCCGTGTTCCATCCCAAGGGCAGCATCGTCCGGCGCGTGATGGAGGAGTACTCGCGCCGGCGGCACGAGGAGGCCGGGTACCTGTTCGTCAACTCGCCCCACCTCAGCAAGGAGGTCCTGTTCCAGACCTCCGGGCACCTCGGCTGGTACGCCGAGAACATGTACCCGCCGATGGAGGACGAGGGCACCCGATACTACGTCAAGCCCATGAACTGCCCGTTCCACATCCTCATCTACCGCTCACGGGGCCGCAGCTACCGCGAGCTGCCCATGCCGCTGTTCGAGTTCGGCACCGTGTACCGGTACGAGAAGTCCGGGGTCCTGCACGGCCTGACCCGTGTCCGCGGCCTGACCATGGACGACGCCCACATCTTCTGCACCCCCGAGCAGCTCGAGCCGGAGCTCAGGAAGCTGCTGCGCTTCGTGCTCGACCTGCTCGGCGACTTCGGGCTCAGCGACTTCTACCTCGAGCTGTCGACCCGCGACGAGGAGAGGGAGAAGTACGTGGGCTCCCAGCAGGAGTGGGCCGCCGCCACCGAGGCCCTGCGCCGGGCCATGGTCGCCGAGGGGCTGGACTACGTGCTGGACGAGGGCGGCGCCGCCTTCTACGGCCCCAAGATCTCGGTCCAGGGCCGGGACGCCATCGGCCGGGCCTGGCAGCTGTCCACCATCCAGGTCGACTTCCAGCTCCCGCAGCGCTTCGAGCTGGAGTACCAGGCGTCCGACGGCTCCAGGCAGCGGCCGATCATGATCCACCGGGCGTTGTTCGGGTCGATCGAGCGGTTCTTCGGCATCCTGGTCGAGCACTACGCCGGGGCGTTCCCGGCCTGGCTGGCCCCGGTCCAGGTGGCGGCCATCCCCATCTCGGCCGACCAGGTGCCCTACCTCGAGGAGCTGGCCGGGCGCCTGCGTGACCAGGGCGTACGGGTGGACGTGTACGACTCCGACGACCGCATGCAGCGCAAGATCCGCGACGCCCAGCGGGCCAAGGTCCCGTTCATGCTGCTGGCCGGGGAGCGGGACGTGGCCCAGCACAGCGTCTCGTTCCGCTACCGCAACGGCCAGCAGCGCAACTTCGTCCCCCTGGACGAGGCCGTGGCCCAGGTCGTGGACTTCATCCGGTCCCGCGACAACCGGGAGCCGTCGCCCGACACCGTCCCGGCCTCGGCTCAGCCGGCCGGGTCCGGCTCCTGAGGGTCGGGCCCCAGGGCGGTCGCCGGGTCGGGGTCGTAGCGGTCGTTGGTGCGCGAGCGCTCGACCATGCGCTCCAGGCGGCGGATCGCCTGGAGGAGCACGGCGATGGGGACCTTGACGTGGTCGGGGACGCAGCCGGCGTGCAGGACGCGGGCGTCGTTGGTCATGAACACCACGCGGTGGTCGACCGGGCGCCCGCAGATCAGGCACTTGATCCGGTGGTGGACCATGGTCGAGGAGGCGATGATCGTCATCCGCCCCGCGTGGTCGTCCATGCGCGTCTCCTACTTCCGGCCGTACGCGCAGTTTGCCAGGGTCCCGCCGATCAGGCCCGGGGGACCGCTCCGGTCCCGGCGGCCATGGCCCGCAGGTGGGCCGCGGAGGCGATCCGCTCCTCGGCGATCCGGTCGGCGACCTCGGCGGTCGGCGCCCCCTCGGCCCGGGCCCGGCGGAAGATGAGCCGCAGGGCCTCGGCCACCCCCTGCACCGACACCTCCAGCCGCTCCGGCGAGTAGCGCAGCTCACCGGCCCCGATGACCGCGTACGGGGCGGCCGAGTTGATCACGTAGTCGGGCGCGTACAGGATCCCCCGCTCCAGCAGCCGCCGGCCGTCGGCCTCGCTGGCCAGCTGGTTGTTGGCCCCGCCGGCCACGATCCGGCAGCGCAGCCGGGCGATGGTGTGCTCGTTCAGCACCCCGCCGACGGCGTTGGGGCTGAACACGTCGCAGTCCAGGTCGTAGAGGGCCTCGGGGTCCTCGACGGTGATGTCGAGCCGGTCGGCCAGCTCCTTGGCCCGGCCCGGGTCGAGGTCGGCGCCGGTCACCACCGCCCCGTTGGCCACCAGCAGCTCGGCCAGGTGCCCGCCCACCCCGCCGAGCCCCTGCACGGCGATCCGGCGCCCGGCCACGTCGGGGGTGCCGTACACCTCGTCCAGGGCGGCCCCGATCCCGGCGAACACCCCCCGGGCGGTGAGCGGGGTCGAGTCGCCGGTACCCCCGAACCGCTGGTCGATCGCCCACACATAGTCGGTCTCGCGGGCGATGTCGACCATCTCCTGGGCCGAGGTGCCCAGGTCGGGGCCGGTGCCGAAGCGGCCGGCGAGCAGCTGCACGAACCGCCCGAAGGACCGCAGCAGCACCCGCTTGTCGGCGGCGCCGTCCTGCCTGAGCAGGACCGCCTTGCCGCCGCCGCGCGGCATGTCGGTGAAGGCGAACTTGTAGGTCATGCCCTTGGAGAGCCGCAGGGCGTCCTCGAGCGCGTCCTCCTCGGAGGCGTACGCCTTGTAGCGGGTGCCGCCGCGGGCCGGGCCGAGGGCGGTGTCGTGGATGGCGATGATCGCCCGCATCCCGGTCTGCCGATCGAAGCAGAACACCACCTGCTCGTGGCCGTGCTCGGCCATCCTGTCGAAGACGCCCACATCGCCCTCCTGCAGTTCGCGGTCACGCGGGGCAGGGGGGGACCCGCCCAGCGCCGTTGCCGGGGTCGTTGGTGACGGGACGCCCCGCCACCCCCTCACGATACCCCTCGGGCGCGGGCAGAGTCCGGCCGTGCCCGGATCGGTAGGATCGAGCGGTAGCAGGACCGCGTCCGGCCGGGAGGTCGAATGGTGAAGGTGGACACCACGAAAGCGGACACCATGTGGGACCCGCGGGCCGAGCGGATGTCGGCCGACGAACGGGCCGAGCTCCAATCCAGACGCCTGGACGACCTGGTCGGGCGGCTGGCCGAGCGGAGCCCCCGGTACCGGGAGCGCCTGGTCGGCGCCGGGGTCGGGCGCGGTGGCCGGGTCGGCCTGCACGGGCTGGCCGACCTGCCCTTCACCACCAAGCAGGACCTGTGGGACGCCTACCCCTGGGGCCTGCCGGCCGTGCCCCGCGAGCAGGTCGTGGGCGTCCACGGCTCCTCGGGCACCGGCGGCCGCCCCACCTGGTCGCCTACTCCCGCGCCGACCTGGGCATCTGGGCCGAGGTCTGCGCCCGCGCCCTCGGCTGCGCCGGCGCCGCCCCCGGGGACCATCGTCCACAACGCCTACGGCTACGGGCTGTTCACCGGCGGTCTGGGCACGCACGCCGGGGCCGAGCTGATGGGCTGCACCCCCTCCTACGCCGCCCGGCTGGGCGAGGCACTGGCCGAGGCCGGGATGGCCAAGGACGACATCTCGCTGCGGGTCGGGATCTTCGGGGCCGACCCCTGGACCGAGGCCATGCGGGCCCAGATCGAGGCCCTGCTGCCGCTGAGGGCGCTCGACGTCTACGGCCTGTCGGAGATCATCGGCCCCGGGGTGGCCTGCGAGTGCGTCGAGGCCCAGGCCGGCCTGCACGTCAACGAGGACCACTTCCTGGTCGAGGTCGTCGACCCGGGCACGGGGCGGCCGCTGCCACCCGGGGAGCGGGGCGAGCTGGTCTTCACCACCCTGACCAAGGAGGCCATGCCGCGGCTGCGCTACCGCACCGGCGACATCCCCAGCCTCGACCCCTCGGCCTGCGCCTGCGGCCGGACCCTGGCCCGGATGTCCAAGGTGACCGGTCGCCGCGACGACATGCTGGTCATCCGGGGCGTGAACGTCTACCCGAGCGAGGTCGAGGCGGTGCTGGTCGCCGAGCGGGCCGTCGCCCCCCACTACCTGCTGGTGGTGGACCGCACCGGGACCATGCCCAGGCTGGTGGTGGCCTGCGAGCTGGCCGCGGGCTGGACGATCTGCGCCGAGACCGAGGAGGCCGAGTGCGAGCGGGTGGCCGGCGAGATGGGGGCGGCGCTGCTGCAGCGCCTGGGCCTGGCCACCGAGGTCCGGGTCCTGCCGGCCGGCGCCATCCCCCGCGTCGAGCTGGGCAAGGCCAGACAGGTGGTGCAGCGGACGGTCGAGGACAACCCGCTGCCGGGCTGGCTCTAGCCGGTGGGTCCCGGTTGTCGTCCGCCCGGCGTCGCAGATCCCGCCGGCCTGGGGTGCGGGTCGGCGCCGCCGTGGTCGGCGCGGTCGCGCTGCTGGCCGTCGTGGGCCGCGTCACCGGCCCCGAGCCGCCCGCGCTCCGACCGGGCCCGGCGCCGGCGACGACCCGGGCCCCTCCCCAGCGTCCCGCCCCACCGCAGCGCGGGGTGACGGCCCGGATCGAGGTCGGCCACGGTGGGGGGCCGCTGCTGTTCGGCGCCGGCGGCCTGTGGGTCGGCGCCTGGCGGGACCGCGAGGTCGTGCGGGTCGACCCGCGTTCCAACCGGGTCGCGGCCCGGTTCCCGGTCGGCGGCCGGGAACCGGCCGGGCTGGCGGTCGACGCGAGCACGATCTGGGTGGCGCATCCCGACACCGACGAGGTGGTGCGGCTCGACCTCGGGACCGGCCGGGCGGTGGCCGTCATCGGGCTCGGTCCGTTGCCGTTCGAGGTCGCGGCCGGCGACCGCCGCTTCCAGCCGTCGCTGGTGGCCGTGGGCGCCGGCGCCGGCTGGGTGGCCACCCGTCGCGGTGCCGTGGCCCGCGTCGATGCGGCCGGCAACCGCGTGGTGGCGGTGATCAGGCTCCCGCACCCGGGCTCCGCGGGCATGGTGGTCGCCGGCCACGTCGTCTGGGTCGCCCAGGGCGGCCACGGCCTGACCAGGATCGACGCGGCAAGCAACCGGCTGCTCGGGACCGTCCGCCTCCGCCTCCGGGCCGACCGGATCGCGACCGACGGCGCCACCGTCTGGGTCGGCGGTCGGTCGCTGGACCGCGGCCTCGAGCCGGCCGGGGTCGTCGCCCGGATCGACGCCGCCACCGGCCAGGTGCGCCAGGTCGTCCCGGTCGTCCCGCCGACCGGCCTGGCGGCCGGGGTCGGCGGCGTCTGGATCTCGGAGCGGGACGCCGCCGGCGGGGCGCTGGAGTGCATCGGGCCGGGGCGGCCCTCCGTGGCCGTGAGCGGGCTGCCCGCGCTGGGGGAGCTGGCCGTCGGCGGCGGCGCCGTCTGGGCGGCCGACCCCGGCGGGTCGTCGGTGTACCGGGTCGACCCCGGCCAGTTCCCGTGCAGCGCGGCCTCGGTGCTCACCCGCCCCGCGGGCCCGCCATGACCCGGGCCGTCGTCGGTCCCGGCTGTGGACGGCGGGACGGAACCGTCGGGGGCGTGTGGCAGACTCGGCAGCCGTGCACCCCAAGTTCCTGACCCATGACCTGAACCCGGCGCAGCGGGAGGCGGTCGAGACGACCGCGGGGCCGCTGTGCATCCTGGCCGGGGCCGGGACCGGCAAGACCCGGGTGATCTCGCGGCGGGTCGCCTACGCGATCGCCACCGGTGCCGTCCACCCGGGCCACGTGCTGGTGGTCACCTTCACCGACAAGGCGGCCAACGAGATGCGCGAGCGGCTGGCCGCCCTCGGGTTCCCCGGGGTCCAGGCCCAGACCTTCCACGCCGCCGCCTTCCGCCAGCTCCGCTACTTCTGGTCGCGCCTGTCCGAGGGCCGGCTGCCCGAGGTGCTCGCCTCCAAGGCCCCCCTGCTGGCCCCGCTCCAGCGCAGTCTCCCCGGCGGCTACAAGTTCACCGCCGTCAAGGACCTGGCCGACGAGCTGGAATGGGCCAAGGCGCGCCGCCTCGACCCCTCCAGCTACCGGGCGGCGGTCGAGGCCATCGGCCGCACCCCGCCCATCCCCGGCGACCTGTTCGTCGGGGTGTTCCGGCGCTACGAGCGGGCCAAGGAGCGGGCCGGGCGGATCGACTTCGAGGACATGCTGGTCCGCATGCTGGAGGGCTTCGAGCGGCGTGAGGACGTGGCCGAGGAGTTCCGTGGCCAGTACCGCTGGTTCTCGGTCGACGAGTACCAGGACACCAACCCGCTCCAGCAGGCGCTGCTGGAGGCCTGGCTGGGGGAGCGGCGCGACCTGGCCGTGGTCGGCGACGAGGACCAGACCATCTACACCTTCACCGGGGCCACCTCCGAGTACCTGAGCGGCTTTGTCCGCCGGTTCCCCGAGGCCCGGCTGGTCCGGCTGGAGGACAACTACCGCTCCAGCCCGGAGGTCCTGGCCCTGGCCAACCGGCTGCTGGCCGCCACCCCGGGCCGCGGCCCGGGTGCCGGCAAGCGGCTGGTCGCCACCCGGCCGTCGGGCCCGGAGCCGGCCGTGGTCGCCTTCGAGAACGCCGAGCGCGAGGTCAGGGCCGTGGTCGGCGAGGTCGGCCGCCTGGCCGGGGCCGGGATCGACCCGGACGAGGTGGCCATCCTCGTCCGGACCAACGCCCAGATCCCCCCCTTCGAGGAGGCCCTGGCCGCCGCCGACATCCGCTACCAGGTCAGGGGCGAGCTGTTCTTCCGCCGGACCGAGGTGCTGCGGGCCGTCGGGGTGCTCCGCTCGCGCACGGCCAGGGCGGCCGGCGGGGGGCTGGTCGACGCCCTTGAGGCGATCTGGTTCGAGCGGTTCGGGTTCCGCCGTGACGACGAACCCGACGGCGAGGAGGCCCGCCAGCGCCACGCCAGCCTGGTCACCCTGCTCGGCATCGCCGAGCGCCTGGAGGCCCGGCCCGGAGGTTCCGGGACCGGCGCCGAGGAGGCGGCCGATGCCGTGGCCGGCATGGCGTTGTTCCTCGAGGAGGTCGGGCGGCGGGCCGCCCAGGAGGCCGAAGGGACCGGGGGCGGGGTCAACCTGCTCACCTACCACCGGGCCAAGGGGCTGGAGTTCGACGCGGTGCTGCTGCCGGCGATCGAGGAGGGGGTGCTGCCGATCCGTCAGGCGAGCACGCCCGCCGAGGTGGCCGAGGAGCGGCGGCTGCTGTACGTGGGCCTGACCAGGGCCCGGGTCCACCTGTGGCTGTCCTGGGCGGCGCGCCGGGCCGGGCCGTCAGGCCGCGAGCAGCCGCGGAAGCCCTCGCGGTTCCTCGACGACCTGGTCCCGCCGGGCGGGTCGCGGGTGCGGCCGCGGGCCGTGGCCACCGGGATGACCCGGACCGGCAGGGCCAGCGTGCGGGCCGACGGCCCCCTGGCCGAGCAGCTGCGGGCGTGGCGGCGCAAGCGGGCCGAGGCCGACGGCGTCCCCGCCTATGTGGTGTTCAACGACCGCACCCTGGCCGCCCTGACCGAGCGGCGGCCCCGCAGCCGCGGCGAGCTGCTCGCGGTCGAGGGCATCGGCCCCAGCAAGCTGGACCGCTACGGCGAGGAGCTGCTCGCCCTGCTCGCCCCCGGCGTGGTCGAGTAGCCGCGGGCCGAGCGCGGCCGGCACAATTGCCCCATGGCTCGACAGAAGGAACGGGAAGGGGGCGCGCGGCCGCCGGTGTGCCAGTACTGCGCCGCGATCGCCGACACCACCGGGCCGGGGCTGCCGCTGGGCTGGACCATCCAGTCGGGGGTCCGCGGCTGGACCTACCTGTGCGCGAGCTGCACCCGCTCCAACCTCCGCTCGATCGAGTCGCGCCTGTTCGACCGGGACGCGCTCGGGTTCGGCGCCGCCAACTGAGCATCGACCGGGCCGAGCTGGCCGAGGCCATCGGAGGGGGGCGCGCGGTTGTCCACAACCCCGCCGGCTGGGGTCCGGGCCGGGTTCGAGCTGCTGGAGCACACCGCCGATGTCGGCATCCGGGCCCGCGGAGCCACCATCGAGGAGGCGTTCGAGCAGGCCACCCTGGGCCTGGCCGAGGTCCAGGGAACGCCGGCCCCCGGGCCCGAGGAGGGGCGGCGGACCCGGAGGAGCCGGCGCGGGAGTCAAGGGAGGCGGTGGCGGTCGAGATGTCGGCCGCGGACCCGGGGGGCTGCTGGTCGACTGGCTGACGAGGTGTACCTCGATGTCTGAGCTGCGCCGGCTGGAGCCGTCGGTCTGGGAGGTCCCGGTCGGCTACGTGGACGGCATGCGCGTGCCCGGGATCGTGTTCGCCTCCGACGAGCTGCTCGCCCGGGCCGTCGAGGACCGGGCGGTCGAGCAGGTGGCGAACGTGGCCACCCTGCCCGGGATCGTCGGCGCCTGCTACGCCATGCCCGACATCCACTGGGGCTACGGCTTCCCGATCGGCGGGGTCGCGGCCACCGACGTGGCCGCCGGCGGGGTCGTCTCCCCGGGTGGGGTCGGCTTCGACGTCCTGGCCGGCGACCGGCGCGCCGAGGCGCGCTCGTTGGCCTCCACCTGCCACGGGGCCGGGCGGTCGATGAGCCGGACCCGGGCCAGGAAGCTGATGTCCGGCCCCGACCTGCGCCGCCAGCTCGAAGGCGAGGGCCTGGTCCTGGCGGCCAGCAACTGGAAGCTGCTCAGCGAGGAGGCGCCGTACGCCTACAAGGACGCGACCGCCGTGGTCGAGACGTGCGCCCAGGTCGGCCAGTCCCGGTGGTGGCCCGGCTCCGTCCGGCCGGGGTCCTGAAGGGCTGAGTCTCGGCCGGGCGAGCGAAGGGAGCGAGGAGGCCATGGGCGGGGGTGGGGACAATCCTCCGCAGGGGTGTGGCCGACGGGGATAGGGTGGGGACAGACGCAATGGGTATGCCCAGCCGGAGCCGTTGCTCGTCACGAGGAGGACGATCGATGACCGACGCCGTGCCCGAGGCAGACGCCCTGGAGCAGCGCCAGCCGCTGCTCGACGGGGACGCCTCCGAGCAGGTTCCCGAGATCGACATCGAGGTCCCCGAGGAGGACGCCCTGGAGCAGGCCATGCCGGTGCCGTTCGACGAGGACGACGCGCCGCGCTGACGCGCCGCGCGGACGCCCGGGCCGCCACCGTGCCGAGGACGATGTTCCGCGACCGGGCCGAGGCCGGCGACGTCCTGGCCGGCGGGCTCGGCCACTACGCGGGGCGGGACGACGTGGTCGTGCTCGCCCTGCCGCGGGGCGGGGTCCCGGTGGCGGCGCGGGTGGCCTCGGCGCTGGGGGCGCCGCTGGACGTGTTCGTCGTGCGCAAGCTCGGCGTGCCCGGCCACGAGGAGCTGGCCATGGGGGCGATCGCCTCCGGCGGGGTCCGGGTGGTCAACCAGCAGGTGGTCGGCCGGCTCGGGCTGGGCGAGGCCGACCTGCGCCGGGTGGCCGAGGCCGAGGGCCGCGAGCTGGCCAGGCGCGAGCGCAGCTACCGGGAGGGGCGGGCCCCGCCGGAACTGGCCGGCCGGGTGGTGATCCTGGTCGACGACGGGCTGGCCACCGGCTCGACCATGCGGGCGGCGGTGGCCGCGGCCCGCCGGCTGGGCCCGGCCCGGGTGGTGGTCGCGGTCCCGACCGCGCCGGCGTCGACCTGCCAGAGCCTGCGGGAGGAGGCCGACGAGGTGGTGTGCGCCACCACCCCGCGACCGTTCCGGGCCGTCGGCTACTCCTACCGCTCCTTCCCCCAGACCTCCGACGAGGAGGTCAGCGCCCTGCTCCGGTCCGCCTGGGCCACCGCCCCGGGCGCCCCCGGCCACCGTCCCGGCGCCGGCGGGGAACGAACCTGAACCCGATCGAGCTGAGGAGCGAA
>Ga0209382_10003552_pt1 | contig 21523 bp, 23 predicted proteins | sample SoiMetdeltSBSDD5_FD_187599 | JGI IMG/M metagenome (GOLD analysis project Ga0209382, IMG submission 187599) | Bulk soil microbial communities from a Populus tree surrounding site in Tennessee, USA - Soil MetaG P. deltoides SBSDD5 (SPAdes) (version 2) | ecosystem: Environmental > Terrestrial >... | reverse complement strand
GCTGCCAATCGGATGGTTGCGGCCCGCCCGCGCAGCCCGAGAGGAGTGCCGCAGCCGCGAGCACGCCCGCTCTCATGGCAGCGTGATTTCGCTTTCGCGCTGGAAGGGCCACTTGCGGTTGATCTCCTCGACGAGGCGCGCGATCTTGCGCACGCTCTCGTCCACCTCGGCGCGCAACTGTCCCAGGTCCGCAGTCGCCGCCTTCGCGCTCGAACCCACGCTCTGCGCATCGGCGAGCACCGCATCCAGCTTCTTCAGGCTGCCGCGCACGTCGCCGAGCAGGGCCTCGGCCTGCACCACGACCTTGCGCGTTTCATCGACGACGCCGCCGTCGCCGAGCACGCGCCGGTCCGTATTGGCGAGCAGCGTATCGAGGCGCGTCGATGCGCGCTCGAGCGAGGCCAGCAGCGTATTCGCCCGCTCGATCGTGCCGAGCACCTTTGCCGCCTGCTCATCGCTCCCCAGCACCGCGCCGAGCATGCCGTGCCGTCCCGCCATGCGCTCGCTCAGCGTCTGCAGATTGGCGAGCGTTGCCTGGACGGAGCCACCCGTTCCGGTCAGGCGCTCCATATTCTCGAGAATGCCGCGCGCGGTTGCCACGAGCTGTGGCACTTCCTCCGCGGTGTCCCCGCGCAAGACGGGGCGCACCGCGCCGTCGGGCAGCGGCGGATCCTGCAGGTTGCCGCTGTAGGCGCGGATCTTCGCGCCGCCGACGAGCCCGCGCTCGATCGTAAAGACGCTCGAGGTGCGCAGCCATTTCGCGTCGTCGTGCGGCACGTCGATCTCGATGCGCGCCTTGCCGGCGTCGTTGAGCGTGATGCGGCGCACCGTTCCGATCGGGAACCCGGCGAACGTGAGATCCATGCGGACGCTGACGCCCTCGGCGTTGTCGGCGACGAGCGTCAGGCGCTGGACCGCCTGGAACACGCCGCGCGCGTAGAGCGCGTACACCACGAAGCCAACGGCGATCACGAGCGTCACCGCGAGAAGCAGCGCGACGCGGAACTGCAAGTGTTTCGGTACCTGCGTGACCGGTGCTTCGATGTCCATTTCAGATGTACTTTACCGCGAGCGCGAACAGCTCGACGGCGCCGAGCGCGAAGAACAGCCGCACCATTCCGTCCAGCACCACGACCGGGACGGATTTCAGCCGCGTCGAAGCATGCAGGCCGGCGGCGATCGGAATCACCGCGACCAGAGCGCCGAACACGACGCACTTCACCACGAATCCGCCGAGCGCCGCGGGCCCGAACACCAGCGCCACCACGCGAGTGAAATCGTCGAAGCCGTCCGACGAGGCGCCGTACATGACCGTATAGGCGAGCGCGACGGCGACGGCACAACTCATCACCGTCAGCGAGAACACGGAAACCGCCGCCGCGGCCACGCGCGGAACGAACTCGCGCTCGAGCGGGTCGCCACCCGCGGCCTGCATGCGTTCCAGCTCGCCCGTCGCCTTCATCAGCCCGATCTCGGTGGCGATCGCGGCGCCCGAGCGCAGCGCGACGAACAATGCCGTCACCAGCGGGATCAGCTCGAGCACCAACGCGCGCAGGATCAGCTCGAGCGCGTACTGCTCGAGGCCGAAGTCGCGCGCGGTGTTGACCGAGATTACGATGACCACCAGGCTGAACAGCGTCGAGAACAGCGCGAAGCCGGGCAGGATCTGCCAGGCGGTGAAGTAGATCTGCTTGAGCGCTACGTCGCGCGTTTCCGGACGGTATGCCGACGGCGACATTGCCGTCGCGATCGCCAGACCGGCAAACCGGACCGCCCGCGCCCACCCAATGAGCCATTCGAGCAGCGGGTTCGCCGGACTCATCCGCCGTCGCGTACGCGCTTCTCCACTGTGGCGCGGTCCAGGCCGACCTTCGCCGCGGCCGCGACGATTTCTTCCCAGGTATTGCCGTCCAGGGCAATGCCCTCGCGCTCGCGCCTGGCGCGCATTTCGCGTTCCGGCTCGCCGGCGATGCGTACCTTGTCGAACCCGGGCGCGACGCGCGACTTGCGCAGCGACGCGAGGAATGCCGTGGTCTCGGTGGCGAAGGCGTCTGCGGTGCCGAGGCGCTGCGGGTCGATGAGGATCGTCAGCATGCCGTTCCAGACGCGCCTCTTCGAGCGATCGTCGGTATGCCAGGTCCCGCCCCCGGTGAGCGCGCCGCCCAGCAGCTCGCACACGACCGCCAGGCCGTAGCCCTTGTGGAAGCCGAACGTGCGCAGCGCACCGAACGGCTCGTTGACGCCGAACTTCGGATCCGCGGTGGGGTTGCCGGCGTCGTCGAGCAGCCAGTCGGGCGAGACCGGCTCGCGCTTGTTATGCGCGACGCGGATCTTGCCCTGCGCGACCGCGCTGGTCGCCATGTCGAGAATGAACGGCGGCTCGCCGGGCAACGGAATGCCGACGGTGACCGGGTTGGTGCCGAAGCGCGCGTCGCTACCGCCCCACGGGGCGACGATCGCGCGCGAGATCACGTTGACGAAATGGATCGAGACGAGACCCTGTGCCACCGCCTGCTCGGCCCAGTGGCCGATGCGGCCGAGGTGGTGGGCATGGCCGAGGCCCATCACGCAGACGCCATGCTTGCGCGCGCGCTCGATCGCGAGGTCCATCGCGTCGACGCCGATCGCCTGGCCGTAGCCCATCTGCCCGTCGAGCGCGAGCATCGTCCCACCGTCGAGCGTGATGGACGGCTGCCGGTTGGGCTTGAGTCCGCCTTCTCGCAGCGCGTCGACGTAGCGCGGGATCATGCCGACCCCGTGCGAGTCGTGCCCCATCAGGTTCGCGAGGACAAGGTTGCTCGATACGAGCTTCGCTTCGCGCGCCTCGCTTCCGCCGGCTGCGACGATTGCCTCGATCGCACGGGCGAGCGGCGCTGCCTGATAGACGCGCTGGGTCATTGCGCCGGCCTCACTCGGGCTGAATGCCGCCGCGCTGCACGACTTTCTTCCAGCGCTCGACTTCCGCCTTCATGAACTGGCCGAATTCTTCCGGCGTTCCGGCGACGACGTCGAACCCGATCTGCGTCATCCGCTCGCGAATGTCCGGCGAGCGCAGCGCGCGCACCGTCGCGTCGCTGAGCTTTTTCACCACGTCGCGCGGCGTCTTCGCCGGGGCCGCCACCGCCTGCCACGACGTCACGACGAGATCCGGGAATCCGGCTTCGCCGGTGGTCGGCACGTTGGCGAGCTGCGGATGGCGCGTTTGAGCCGTGACCGCCAGCGCCTTCATCTTCCCGCCCTTGATGTAGTTGGTCACCGCGCCGAGGTTCTGGAACGAGATGTCGACCTGATTACCCATCAGATCCGTCTGGCATGCCGCGCCGCCGCGGTACGGCACGTGCAGCGCGAACACCCCGGCACCCTGCTTGAAGAGCTCGCCGGTAAGATGATCGGACGAGCCGGTTCCGCTCGAGCAGTAGGAAACGCGGCCGGGGTTTTTCTTCGCGAACTCGACCAGCTCCTGCATCGATTTCGCCGGCAGGTCGGGCTTCGTCACCAGCACGTTTGGCGTGGTGACCGCAAGCGTGATCGGCGCGAAGTCGCGCAGCGGGTCGTAGCGCAGATCCTTGAAGAGCGCCGCGTTGATGGAAAAAACGCCGATCGAGCCGACCAGGATCGTGTGGCCGTCCGGGTCCGACTTGGCGACGAACTCGGCGGCGATCGAGCCGTTCGCGCCGGGCCGGTTCTCCACCACCGCGGGCTGGCCGAGATACTCCTGGAACTTGGAGCCGATCGCGCGCCCGACGATATCGGACGAGCCGCCGGCGACGAACGGAATCACGACCTTGATCGGCTTGGTCGGATAAGCCTGCCCGTGCGCGGCGCTTGCCGCGAGCGCCGCGAGCAGCGCGCATGCGATCTTAACCATCCGGTTCACAATTTCTCCTCGGAACTTTTCTCTGGCGGATGCGGCAAGTTTACAATGCCGGCTGACCGTCCTGAAAACCGCCCGCCCCGCAAGGAGACGCCATTCATGCACGCCCGACTCGCCATCGCCTTCGCAACGCTTGCCCTCACTGGGTCCCATGCACTGGCGCAAAGCTATCCGAACAAGCCGATTCGCGTCGTCGTGCCATACGCCGCGGGCGGTACGTCGGACATTCTCGCGCGACAGATCGGACCCAAGCTTACCGAGACATTCGGCCAGCCGGTGATCGTCGAGAACAAGCCCGGAGCCAACGGCAACGTGGGTGCCGAGTTCGTCGCGAAGAGTGCGCCCGACGGCTACACCCTGCTGCTCACGGACGTGGGCGGCCTGGTCATCAGCGCGAGCGTTTACCCGAACCTGCCGTTCGATCCTGCAAAGGACTTCAGCCCGATCGTGATGGTGTCGTACTCGCCGCACGTGCTCGCGGTGCATCCGTCGGTGCAGGCAAAGGATGTCAGAGAGCTCGTCGCGATGGCGAAGGCGCATCCCGGAAAACTCAACTTCGCGATTTCGGGCATCGGCGGCGCACCGCATCTCGCGGGCATCGAGTTTGCGCAGCGCACCGGCGTCAACTGGACCTACATTCCGTATAAAGGCGGCTCCGATGCGGTCACCGGCGTCGTCGGTGGCCAGGCACACGTGCTTTTCAACGGCATGCTCGCCACCTGGCCGTCCGTGACCGGCGGCAAGCTGAAAGCACTTGCGATTTCGAGCGGCACGCGGGTTCCCGCGGCGCCGGACACGCCGACCGTCGCCGAGCAGGGGCTTCCCGGCTTCGAGACCGGATCGTTCCAGGCGATCGTCGGTCCGGCCGGGATCCCGAGGGAAACCGTCGGCAAGCTGAATGGCGAGCTCAGACGAGTCCTGAATACCGCGGACATGAAGGAGCGCTTTGCCAAGCAGGGCACGGAAGTGCGGGCCGATACGCCGCAGCAGCTCGCAGACTACCTGCGCGTCGAGAAGGCGCGCTGGGCGAAGGTCGTGAAGGATTCCGGCGCAAAGTTCGAGTGAGCGACCCCGTGGAACTTCCGCGCAACACGTTCAAGCGCGCGCTCGCAGAAGGCCGCCAGCAGATCGGGCTGTGGTCGAGCTTGTCCTCCAACTACACGGTGGAGGTCATCGCCGGCGCCGGCTACGACTGGATCCTGCTCGACATGGAGCACTCGCCGAACGATCTGGAGTCGCTGCTCTCGCAGCTGCAGGCTGCCGCACCCTACCCTGCGCACCCGGTCGTGCGCGTGCCGTGGAACGATACCGTGACGATCAAACGCGTGCTCGACGTCGGCGCGCAATCGATCCTGATCCCGTACGTCTCGACAATCGCGGAGGCAAAGGCCGCGGTAGCTGCGACGCGCTACCCGCCGGTGGGCGTGCGCGGCGTAGCCGGGACCACTCGCGCGTCGCGTTTCGGCCGCGTCCAGGGCTACGCGAAGAAGGCGCACGAGGAAATCTGCGTGCTGGTGCAGGTGGAGACCCGGCAGGCGCTCGACAACCTCGAGGGGATCTGCGAAGTGGAGGGCGTCGACGGCGTCTTTATCGGACCTGCGGACTTGCATGCATCGCTCGGTCATACCGGCGAGACGTCAAATCCCGCGGTCGTACCCCTGATGGAGGAAGCGATGCGGCGGGTTCGCAAGGCGGGACGCGCACCCGGCTATCTTTCGCCCGTCGAAGCCGACGCAAAGCGGATGCTTTCGGCAGGTGCGCTGTTCGTCGCAGTGGGTGCCGACATTGGGTTGCTTGCTCGCGGTGCGGAGGGGCTGTTGATGAAGTTCAAATCATGAGAATCCCCCAATGAGCGCTGAAATCATCCTCACGGTCGAGCTCTATCTTCAGAAGGAGCTCGAGGCGAACTTTCGGTGCCATCGCCTCTATGAAGCCAAGGACCGCGCTTCCTTTCTCAGGGAGAACGCGCCTCGGATACGCGGCCTCGCAACGTTCGGCAAGTGGGGTGCGGACCAAGCGCTGATCCAGGCGTTGCCGAAGCTGGAAATCATCGCCAACATGGGCGTGGGCGTCGACGCCATCGACCTTGTCGAAGCCAAAAAGCAGGGCATCATCGTGACGAATACCCCGGACGTGTTGAACGATTGCGTTGCGGAGACCACCATGTCGCTGGTGCTCAACATGCTGCACCGGTTTCCGCAAAACGAGGCGTACCTGCGTTCAGGTGCTTGGGCTACCCAGGGCGGGCCGCCACTAGCGGCGGAAGCAAAAGGCAAGACGCTCGGCATCCTCGGCCTCGGACGCATCGGCGAGAAAGTGGCACTGCTTGCCGAAGCCTTCGGCATGAAAGTTCGCTATCACAATCGCAGCCGAAAGAATGTCGCGTTTCCGTATGATCCGGATCCGGAGACGCTGGCCAAGAACAGCACGGTGCTTCTCATCGCGACGCCCGGCGGAAAGACCACCGAGAAACTCGTTGGCGCAAGCGTGCTCGAAGCACTCGGACCCAAGGGGTACGTTGTAAACATTTCACGCGGATCGGTAATCGACGAGGAGGTGCTGATTCGCTATTTGCAGGACCAGCGCATCGCGGGCGCCGGGCTGGACGTTTTCGAGAACGAGCCGAATGTGAATCCCCAGTTTTTCGCTCTGCAGAATGCAGTGCTCTATCCGCACGTGGGAAGCGCCACGCATGAAACCCGGAATGCGATGGGCATGCTGCAGGTGGAAAACCTGCTGCTGCACTTCGCTGGCAAGCCGGTGAAGACAAGAGTCGTCTAGCCGGGTGGTCTACACGTCAACGGGCTTCACAGGAGATAAAACCATGCGGACCTGGATCGCAACCCTCGTCGCGCCGCTTGCCCTCGGTTTCGCTTCGGCGGCACACGCGCAGCCGTGGCCGTCCAAGCCGATCAAGTACATCGTCAATTTCGCGCCTGGCGGAACCACCGACATCCTGGCGCGGATGATTGCACCCAAGCTCTCAGAGGCGCTCGGCCAGCCGGTCGTGGTCGAGAACAAGCCGGGCCAGGCAGGCTCGGTCGGAGCGGCGGAGCTCGCGCGCTCCGCGCCGGACGGCCACACCATCGGCTCGGGCACGATCAGCTCGCACGCGATCAACGTCTCGCTGTACCCGAAGCTGCCTTACGACGTCCTCAAGGATTTCTCGCCGATCACGATGCTCGCGACGTTACCGAACATGCTGGTCGTGCATCCCAGCATCCCGGCGAACAACGTGCAGGAACTCGTCGCGTTCCTCAAGGCGAATCCGAACAAGCACTCCTTCGGCTCCGCGGGCAACGGGACGTCGCAGCACATGTCAGGGGAGCTTTTCAAGACGATGACCGGCGTGCAGATGCAGCACATTCCCTACAAGGGAAGCGGTCCGATGATCCCCGATCTGCTCGGCGGCACGATCTCGATGAGCTTCGAGAATCTGACCACTGCGTATCCGCCCGCCAAGCAGGGCAAGCTGAAGGCGCTCGCGGTGACGAGCGCGAAACGCTCGTTCATCGCGCCCGAGGTGCCGACGATGGCGGAAGCGGGACTGTCCGGCTACGACATCAGCTCGTGGCAGGCGCTGTTCGCGCCCGCGGGACTCTCCAAGCCGGTGCACGACCGCCTGTACGCAGAAGTGGTCAAGGCGCTCAAGGCGCCGGACGTGGTCAAGCGCCTGCAGGATCTGGGATTGGATGCCGGCGGCATGACGCCCGACGAGCTCGCGGCGAAATTGCGCGAAGACATCCCGCGCCTGGGCAAGATCGTGCGCGACTCGGGCGCGAAAGTAGACTAGCCGGTCGGCACTCAGGCGGGCGCAGCCTCCGCCGGGTCAAAGTCGATCTCGACCTTGGCGCCGTTCGGATCGTGGAAAAAGAGCTGCCACGTGCCGTACGCCGGCAGTTTCCTCAGCTCGTAGGCGATGCCGTGTTCCTTGAGCTTTTTTGCGGTCGCCGGAAGATCGCGACCGGTGAATGCCATGTGATCGATGACGCCCTTCACCAAGCGCTGCTTGTCGATCCCGGCGACGATATGCAGGATCGGCTCGTTGCCGCCGGTCGCGTACAGCCACGCACCGGGGAACGTGAACGGCGGGCGAGCGCCGGGCTTGAGTCCCAGATGCTCGTCGTAGAACGCAAGCGTCTTCTCCAGGTCATCCGTAAGGATGGTGAAGTGGTTCATTCCTGCGACTGCCATCTGCGCCTCCTCAGGAGCGGGCCGCGCCCGCCTGTCCCTGCTTGACTCGATCGAGAACGCTCATCGCGGTGGCGATGAAGCCGGCGACATCGCTCGCGCTCGCTGGAATGATCATCGTGTTGGAGCTCTTCGCGAGGTTGGCGAACGCATCGATGTACTGCTGCGCCACCTTCAGGTTCGCCGCCTCCATGCCGCCCTTGTCCGAGATCGCCTCGGCCACCGCGCGCACGCCCGCCGCGTTCGCCTCCGCGATGACGCGGATCGCGGTGCCCTCGCCCTGCGCCCGGTTGATGGCGCTCTGCTTCTCGCCCTCGGATTCCAGGATCGCCGCCTGGCGCTGGCCGTCGGCGACGTTGATCGCCTGCTGGCGCTCGCCCTCGGACTTGGCGATCAGCGCGCGCTTCTCGCGCTCGGCGGTGATCTGCGCCTGCATCGCGCGCAGGATCGATTCCGGCGGCGTGATGCTCTTGATCTCGTAGCGCAGCACCTTGATGCCCCAGTTGCGCCCCGCCTCGTCGAGCTCGGCGACGATGTGGCGGTTGATGTCCTCGCGCGACTCGAAGCTCTTGTCGAGCTCCATCTTGCCGATCACGCTGCGCAGCGTGGTCTGCGCGAGCTGCGTGATCGCGGCGATGTAGTTCGCCGAGCCGTACGAGGCGAGCCGCGGATCGGTCACCTGGTAATAGAGGATGCCGTCCACCGCGAGCTGGGTGTTGTCCTTGGTGATGCAGACCTGCTCGGGCACGTCGAGCGGCACCTCCTTCAGCGAATGCATGTAGGCGAGGCGGTCGAGGAACGGGATGATCAGGTTCAGGCCCGGCTCGAGAATCCCGTGAAACTTGCCGAGCCGCTCGATGACATAAGCGCTCTGCTGCGGGACGATGCGCACGCCTTCCATGATGAAGGCGACCACCGCGGCGATGAAAAACACCCAGACCGCATATTTGACGGTACTCGTCGCGAAATACGTTCCGATCGATAGAACGAGCGCGATGATGAGCTTGATGAACATTTATTTTCCCTCCCTGGAAAATTCGCTTCAGCCGGGGTGTTTCAGCGAGACCCTGAGCGTGTTGCCATGGGTCGACACTACGTACACGACCGCGCCCGGCTGAGGGGCCTGATCGCCTTCCACCTGCGCGTCCCAGGACGCCCCGCGATAGCGCACGCGCGCGAGGCGCGCGCCCTGGTCGACCCAGTTCTCGAAATTCGCCGGCTGACCGGCATCGATCTGCCGCATCTGCTCTTTCGCGCTGTTGACGCGATAGACGTGCACCCAGTACGCACCCGCCGCGGCGACCAGCCCCGCAACGATCGACTGGATCGGGAAGTCATACCCGAGGTACGCGGCGGCGCCGGCTCCGAACGCGGCCACGCCGAGCATAACGAGATAGAACGTGCCGGTGACCAGTTCGGCGATCACAAGGATCAAGCCGAGGATCATCCAGGCGAGATACGGTTCAGGGTCCATTCCGCGCCGGCATACTATCATCCGCGCATGACCGCCGCCGCCTCCGATCCCCTGTCGGTCGAGCTGATCGGACTGGACGATGCGCCGCGCGAAGTGCCGCCGTTCAGCGCTCGTTACCCGGGGCTCACCCCGGAATCGGGATATCGCGCCGCAGCGCAGGTCCACGCTCACCGCGTGGCCAGCGGCTGGAAGCCACTCGGCCGCAAGATCGGGTTCACCAATCGCACATTGTGGGAGCGCTACGGAGTCCACGAGCCGATGTGGGGCATGGTGTATGACCGCACGATGCTCGTTGCAGCAGGCGACCGGATCACGGTAGCGCTGGCCGGCCTCGTGCAGCCCCGTATCGAGCCGGAGATCTGTTTCAAGCTGAAGAACACGCCTCGCGAGTCGCGCGATCCGCAAGAGATGCTCGCAGCGATCGAGTGGGTCGCGCATTCGGTCGAGATCGTGCAGTGCTATCACCCCGGCTGGAAAGTGACGCTCGCTGATTGCACGGCGGCCAACGGGCTGCATGGCCGCCTCGTCCATGGCACTCCGATTGCAGTTGCCGAACTGCCGGATCTTGCGAAGTTGCTGCCGGCGCTCGAAGCGACGCTGTCGAAAGGAGATTCGATCGTCGACCGCGGCAGCGGTGCGAATGTGCTCGGCAGCCCGCTGCTCGCGCTGGCGCACCTGGTCGGCCTGCTGGCGAAGCAACCGTCGGCGGCTGCTCTTGCTCCCGGCGAGGTGATCACGACCGGCGTGCTCACCGACGCGCACCCCGTCCAGCCGGGCGAGACCTGGAAGACCTCGCTGCGCGGCGTTCCGCTCGCAGGCCTCACGGTGACATTCGCGTGAAACGGCCGCTCGAAGGGGTCACCGTGCTCGCGCTCGAGCAGGTGATCGCCGGCCCGTTCTGCACGCGCCAGCTGGCCGAGCTCGGCGCGCGCGTGATCAAGATCGAAAGACCCGGCAGCGGCGACTCCGCGCGTCACTACGACCAGACCGTCAACGGTCTCGCCTCGCATTTCGTCTGGGTCAACCGGTCGAAAGAGAGCTTCTCGCTCGATGTGAAGCACGCCGAGGCGAAGACGATCCTCGCGCGGCTGGTGGAGCGCGCCGATGTCTTCGTGCAGAACCTCGCGCCGGGCGCAGCCGAGCGCCTCGGGCTCGGCGCGGCGGAACTGCGCGCGCGCGATCCACGGCTCGTCTGGTGCGGGATCTCGGGGTACGGTCCGGCCGGTCCCTATGCAGCGAAGAAGGCCTATGACCTGCTCGTGCAGTGTGAAACGGGTCTGCTTTCCGTAACCGGCACGGAGGATGCGCATGCCAAGGCGGGAATTCCGGTCGCGGACATTGCGGCCGGAATGTACGCACTGTCATCGATCCTCGCTGCGCTGCTTCGCAGAGAGCGCGACGGCTGCGGCGCGACGCTCGACATCACCATGTTCGAGTCGCTCGGCGAATGGATGGGCTTCCCCGCCTACTTCACCGCGTACGGCGGAAGCGCGCCGCCGCGCTCGGGTGCGTTTCACGCAACGATCGCGCCGTACGGGCCGTTTGCGGCGGGCGACGGCCAGACCGTTTTCCTCGGCGTGCAGAACGACCGCGAGTTCGCGCGCTTTGCCGAAGTCGTGCTCGGCGACGCGGCATTTGCATCCGACGCGCGCTTCGCCACCGGCCCGGCGCGCGACGCGAACCGCCAGGCGCTGCGCGCGGAGATCGAGCGCGTACTCGGCAGCCTGACGGGTGCCCAAGTGCTCGAGCGGCTCGAGCGCGCGGAGATCGCCAGCGCGCGGCTGAACACGATGCAGGAATTCTGGGACCACGAGCAGCTGACGGCGCGCGATCGCTGGCGCGACGTCGGCTCTCCGGCGGGAACGCTGCGGGCGATGAAGCCGCCGTTCAACCTCGATGCGTTCGAGCCGCGCATGGACGCGGTCCCGGCGCTCGGCGCGCACACGCGGCCGATCCTTACAGAGCTCGGCTTCACGCCGGCGGAGATCGAGCGCTTCGCCGCCCAGGGCGCGATCTGAGTATCGGCCAGCGCGCGAAGACTTGGTCGCTACTGCTACGGCTTCTTGGCGGTCTCGATGTGCGCTGCGCGCGCCAGATCGCGATGCACCCGCGCCACGCGCTCGACCTCGCCCTTGGCGGCGAAGCGCTCGTAGAAGCCTTCCTCGCGGAACTGCTTCGCCATCTCGCTCCAGGGCGCAAGCCGCTCTTCCCAGCGCGCAAGGCGCCCGGCTTCGGGCTCTGCATCCTCCTTGGCCAGGTCGGCGCACACGCGGATCAGCGCCTTGATCGTCACGGGCTTGGTGACCATGTAGCCATCCTTGCCCCAGACCGCGTCGCCGAAGACGCTGCGCGCCGCCTTGAGAAAGTCCCGGACCATCGCGTAATAGCGCGGTACTTCCTTCGAGCTGCCGCCAGCGAGCTGGATCGAGCGCCAGCGGCCGCGCACCCAGCGGTGCAGCTCGTTGAAGAGCTCCGCCTGCAGCACCCACTTGTCGCGCTGGCTGCGTCCGCCGAGCCGGTTGATCCGGTAGCGGATCGGGCTCTCGCCGTCGCCGTAGAGCTTTTCGACCAGCCGCGCTGCGAACTTGCGATCGGGCGCAGCCCACGAAACCCGCTCGTACAGGTCGATCAGGTGGCTCTTGTTGATCCGCGTCGGCGTCGAATTGATGATGACGAACATCTCCGCGGCGAAATCCTCGCTGCGGCCGTCGAAGATGATGCAGGGCACGCTGATCGTCGCGGCGTCGGTCGGCCGCTCCAGCATGTAGAAATGCAGCGCCGCGAGCCGGTGCTGCCCATCGATGATCAGGAACTTGGTGCCGGGCTCGGTAAGGTGGCCGACGCCGTCGCCGTTGGCGCGAAACGACAACTTCTCGGACGTATACAGCAGCACGGTCCCGGGAATCGCCGGCTGCGACACCGCAGTCTCGTAGAAGTTGGTCAGCTGCCGGATCTTGGCCCGCGACAGCGCGCGCTGGAATGCGTGGTCGTTACGCTCGATGCGCGAGATGAACTGCGCGATATCGTCGTCCTGGGCGATGCGCGATGCGGCGATCTCTTCGCCTTCGCCGTAGAACCGGCTGATAAAGCGCACGCGGGCGAGCAAATCCTTCGCCCGATAGCTGGCAAAGTAGAAGATCCCGTCCTTCTGGCGGATCTGCGTCGCTTGCACGTCCCATGCCTCCCGGAACCCCCGCCCCCGGCGGCGGTATGGCCTGAATATACCCGAGGCCGCAAAATCGAGCAGAAATAAGGCGTTCCACCCCCCTGCTAGGGGCAGGCCGGAAGCATCAGCGCCTGAAGGACCTCTGCTGTAGCCCGGTTCTGGATGAAGGCGACCACCCCGGAGTTCGTGGCGACCGCCCTAGGCAGCAGCGGGAGGGCCTTTCGTACGCTGAGCCGTCCGCCCGGGCCGAGCGCAATCGGCCCCAGCCACTCGAACGCCACGTAGTCGTGCACCAGGGTCTTGCCACGGTTCTCTCCCGCCCCTACTGCCGAGACCAGCTTGTTCTCATAGGCAGCCAGGTAGAGGGCTGCATCCGCCCTCTGGGCCGGCTCCAGGACCTCCACCCGGACTTCGACGGGGAAAAGCCCCCCGGAGGCCCTTTCCAGCATCAGTTCGATCCTGGCGCGCCCTGGCCGGGCGTTGATCCTCGCGACTGCCTCATCGAACGCCGCGGTATGCCAGCGCCTGAAGTCCTCGCCCTGCAACAGGACCTGGGGCGTATAGACGATCTTCGCCCGCATGACCTGGGCGAGCCTGCGCTGGCGGGCGCTGAACCGCGCCTTGGCGTAGGGATCCTTCCACCCGATGTAGTCCCAGTAGTCCACGTGCAGGGCGATCGGGACCACCCGATCCGCTGCGTGGCCGCGGCTGCCGAGCGACGAGAGCCAGCGATCCGCCGGGGGGCAGCTGTCGCACCCTTCGGACGTGTACAGCTCGACCAGGGCCGTCGTATGGGGCCCGGAGCGGGCGCTGCACTGGACGGCCGGGGCGGGCACGGCGTGCAGCAGGGCCAAGGCGACAGCCGTACGCAGCAGGTTCGCGGTCATTGCCCGTTGGTCGATGCGTCCCGGGTGGAGCTTACGCGTGCGCCCGGCATAAAATGCGAATCGGGGGTGAGACCATGGCAGAAGAGCGGAGCGCGCTGGCGACCGTGCAGCAGTACCGTGCGGCGCTGGAATCGGTGGAGGTCTGGCTGGCTCGCGATCCGGCCGCTGCCGACGTTGCGCGCACGCTGGAGCGAATCGTCCGGTTCGAGATCGAGCACCGCATTCCGGAGGAAGAGCGCCTGGCGAGCCGGATCGCAGCGCGCGGACGCACGCTGCCCTCGCGCACCGCGATCATCTCGGACATCCATGGCAACCATGCGGGCCTGATGGCCGCGCTCGCCGATATCGATCGCCAGCGCTGCGATCAAATCGTCTGCCTCGGGGACCTGGTCGACGGCGGACCGGACAACGAGGCGGTGATCGAGACGCTGCAGCAGCGCGGGATTCCGTGCGTGCGCGGCAACCACGACGAGATCAACGACGTAGCGCTGCCCGGGGCGATGCGCAGCTTCCTCCTCGAGCTGCCCGAGCGCATCGTCGAAGACGACGTGCTGTACATCCATACCTCGCCGCGCAAGAACCAGCGCAAGATCAATCACGCGGTCGAGGCCTGGAACGTATTCGACGACACGAAGTACCGGCTGATGTTCATTGGCCATGTCCATGAGCCGCTGATCTTCGGCATGCATTCGACCGCTTTCGGCGAAGCGGCGAAACACGCGTTCACGTATAACCAGCCGTTCGCCTTGTCGGCGGACGACCGCTACATCGTCAGCGTCGGCGCAATCGGCTACGGGCGCGATCACGTCGGAAAAGTCCGCTACGCGATCTACGATCGCAACGCAGACTCGATCGAGCTGCGCGCCGTCGACGGGCCGGTCCTGGCGCTCGACTGGGCGGCTGGCGCACGGAGCGCGGAAGCCTCGTAACCCCGCTCGGGTTCAAGCCTGCCGGTTGACTGGGCGCTGCGGCGCCGCCCGCTACTGCTTGTGAAACCGCGGGTGGTTCGGATCGTCGATGTCCATCCGGTTGAAAGGCTCGGAAGGCTTTGCGGCCTGGGCCGGCGTTGTAACGGGTTGGGCCGGCGCCGCCCTCGGCTCGCTCGGTTTTGTCTGAACGACCGCCGGCGCACCATCGAGCAGCTTCGCCAGATCACCGAAGCCGCGCTCGCGCGCAATGTCGCCCGGCGTCTGGCCGCCGGCGTTCTTCGCGCGGGGCTCGTTCGTCCGCGCAAGCAGCAGCTTCGCAACGCCATCGTGCCCGCCGTCTGCCGCGCCATGCAGCGGAAGGTTGCCCTTCTGATCGCGCACGTTCGCATCGGCGCCCCGCGCGAGGAGTCTTTGCAGCGTGAGCGGGTTGCCGCTCAGCGCCGCCCAATGCAGTGCCGACTCGCCGTGGTCGTTGCGCACCTTCGGGTCGGCGCCGGCCGCCAGCAGCAGGTCGGCAAACACCGGATCCGGGTGCAGCGCCGCGAGGTGCAACGGCGTCTCGCCGGTCGCCGAGCGCAGGCCGGCGCGCGCGCCTTTTTTCAGCAGCAGCTCAACCAGCTCCTTCATGCCTTTCTCGACGGCTCGATGCAGTGGCGTTTCGCGCTCCTTGTTGATCGAATTCACGTCCACCTTCTCGCGCGCGAGAATCCCCTCCGCGACGATCGGCTTGCCCTCGTCGATCGCATCGAAGAGGCGTGTCACAGCCGACTGCGCGTGCAGCGACTGGCAGAGCGCAAAGAGCAATAGCGCGACCAGGATTCGCATGCGCGCATTCTAGCGGCGGGCACGCCCGCCTCCCAGTTGTGTTTTCCCCGATGCAAGCGGAGGATTGCTTCGAATGGACGTTCCCGAAGGCTTCCAGCCGCTGTTTCGCACCAGCCCGGTACTGGAGCTGATCGGCCCGCTGTACGGTCGCGGCGAGGGCGCCGACCTCGTGGTGGGATTGAGAGTCGAAGAGAAGCACTGCAATGCGCGCGGCACGATCCACGGCGGAATACTCGCCACGCTTGCCGACGTGGCGATCGGCTATGCGATCGCCTCCAGTACCGACCCGCGGACCGCTGCGATCACCGCGAACCTATCGCTCGATTACGCCGGCACGGCGAAGATCGGTGACTGGGTCGAATCACGGGTCGACATCCACAAGCGCGGCACGCGGCTCGCGTTCGGCAACTGTTACTTGTGCGTGGGCGAGGAGCGCATCGCGCGCGCCAGCGCGGTTTTCCTGATCGCCGGCTAGATGTAGTCGGCGACCCTACGCCGCGAGCGTAGCCGGATCCACCGACTCGAGGAGCGGCGGCAGTGGGCAATCGAGCACCGCGCCGACCATGCGCATCAGCTCCGCTTCGGCGATGCGAATCGCGCCGTCTGCGGTGACGGCGGCGAACAATCCCTTCACCAGGATCGCTTTCTGCAACGGCGCGAGTGCCTTCAGCGCATCGAGCGCCGCGCCGGCCGACTCCGAGGTGGCGCCCGCGGCTGCTGCGACGCCCGCCTCGCCCAGGCCCATTTCCGTCGCGCCCGCGCGCAGCGCTGCCTGCAACTCCTGATCGCGAGACCCCGCGGCATCGGCGCGGATGCCCGCGTGTGCGACGAGATGCAGCACCGTCGCCGCCTCTGAGCGCAACTGGCCGATCTTCATGCTTCCCGCAGCGCCGGGCTTGCCTTTCGGCGCAAGCTGCTCTCGCACCAGCGTAAGGACGACGAATTCGTGCAACGACACGCGCCGGTCGGCCTGGATCACCGCCTCCAGCGCCTTGATCAGTTGCTGGTTGGCTTCGCCTGGAGCAGCTTTCAGCGCGGGGAGCGCAAGGTCGACGACCGGCAGGTGATACGCGGGACCGAGCCGGCGCACCAGCGGCGCAGCTGCCCTGGCTCGCTCGGCAAGCGCCTGCAAGCCGGCAGCGCGAAGCGCATCGAGCTGCTGTTGCATGACGTCGTCCTTCGGCGCGAGCAGCAACGCGACGAGCGCAGCGCTGGCGCCGTCCGGATTGCGCATGCTCTCCCTTAGCGGCTGCGGCAACGACGCGAGGAGCCGCGTCGCGTAGTCGACCTTGGCGCCGTCAATGGTGCCGACGAGCCTCGCGCTTTCGCCTGCAGAGCGCCCCCACGCCGCGCCTGCATCGGCGACCCGCCTGCCCTCGCCCTGGCCCGCGCCCCCGGCGGATCCCGCGAATCCCGCCGCCCTGCCGAACGCGGTGTCTGCACCCGAGGCGGTCTGGGGTGCCTCTGCCTCGCGTTTCGTGCGGTACTTCGACGGTTGAAATCCCGGATGCACGCGCTTGATGCGCTCATCGAGCGCGGGATGCGTATCGAACAGCCCGCCGAACCACACCTTGATGCCCTGGCCGAAGAACATGTGCGACATGTCTTCGGCGCGGCGGTTCGAGATCAGCGCCGTGGAAGCGCGGATGCGGTCGAGCGCGCCCGCGATGCCTTCCGGATTGCGGGTGAACTGCACGCTCGATGCGTCGGCGAGGAATTCGCGCTGCCTCGACACCGCGGCCTTGATGAGACGGGCGAAGAAAAGCCCGACATAGCCGATGATGAAGAGGGCGAGGCCGACTGCGAAGATCCCGCCCGAAGCCGAGTCCTTGCGGTCACGGCTCTGGCCGACCGAGCGCATGATGAAGCCGCCGATCGAGCCGATGAACACGATTCCCGCAAGCACGCCGATCATGCGGATGTTGAGCCGCATGTCGCCGTTCAGGATGTGGCTGAACTCGTGCGCGATCACGCCCTGCAGCTCGTCGCGCGTGAGCGTCTGCAGCGTTCCCCGCGTCACGGCGACCACGGCGCCTGAAACGTCCCATCCGGCAGCGAACGCGTTGATTCCCTGCTCGCCATCCATGATGTACGCCGCGGGAACGCGAACGCCCGAGGCGATCGCCATCTCCTCGACGATGTTCAGGAACCTGCGCTCCAGCGGGTCGCGCGTCTCGGGCGAGATGCGCCGCGCGCCCACCATCCGCGCTACGGCTTCGCCGCCGTCCGCGAGCTTGGCCACGTTCACGGTGCTGACGATGAGGATGATCGCCGCGGTAGCGACGGCGCCCCAGAGATAGAGCCCGACCGGTACCGAGCGGATCAGCGTCATCCATCCGGGCGCCCTGCCCGGCTCGACTTGGCGCGTTTCCGACACGCCCCAGATCCACACGCCGGCGAGCACCAGGTCGACCGCGATCACCACCGCGACCACCGCGAGCAGGAACAGCAGCACCATGACGCGCGTATTGCGGCGCGCGATCTGCTGGTGCTCGAAGAACGTGGCGGCCGCCACGCGACGCGGTCCGCCTAGAACTTCACTTGCGGAGCCTTGCGCTCCTCTGCCGACTCGGTGGCCTGCAGCAGCTCGGCCGCGCTGAAGCCGAACATCCCGGCAAAGATCGTGTCGGGGAACGACTCGCGCTTGGTGTTGTATTCCATCACCGAGTCGTTGAACGCCTGGCGCGCGAAGGCGACCTTGTTCTCCGTGCTGGAGAGCTCTTCCTGGATCGCGAGCATGTTCTGGTTCGCCTTCAGGTCGGGATACGCTTCGGAGAGCGCGAACAACCTGCCGAGCATTCCGGTCAGCGCACCTTCGGCCTGCGAGAGACCCTGCATCGCCGCCGGGTTGCCGGGATTCGCGCCGGCGGCATTCGCCGCCGTGACGGCCTGGTTGCGCGCCTTGATCACGGCTTCCAGCGTCTCGCGCTCGTGCTTGATGTAGCCCTTCGCCGTCTCGACCAGGTTCGGAATCAGGTCGTAGCGGCGCTTCAACTGCACATCGATCTGCGCGAACGCATTCTTGAACCGGTTGCGCAACTGCACCAGCCGGTTGTAGATCGACATCGCCCAGAAAGCGAGGACGACGATGACCCCAAGAAAGATCCAGCCGCCCATTCCCATGTCCCCTCCCTGTGCGCGCCGATGATCCGGAATCGGCCTCGGCTACTATAGCGCATGCGCAGCATCCTCTGCAGGGCGCTCGGGGCGGAGCCGCACGAGCTGCCTGCGCTGGGCTGGGCCTTCGCCTATTTCTTCCTGCTGCTCTCGTCCTATTACATCCTGCGCCCGGTGCGCGACGAAATGGCCGTGCAGGCAGGCGCCGGCCAGCTGCAGTGGCTTTTCACCGCAACGTTCGTCACGATGCTCGCGCTCGTTCCGCTGTTCGGCTGGCTGTGCGCGCGCCTGCCGCGCGCGAAGATGCTGCCAGCGGTCTACTTCTTCTTCGCGCTCAATCTCGCCGCGTTCTGGGCCGCCTCGCGGATGGGCGTGCCGGCCCGCGACATCGCGCCCGTGTTTTTCGTCTGGACGAGCGTGTTCAACCTGTTCGTAGTCTCGGTATTCTGGAGCTTCATGGCCGACCTGTTCGACGATGCGCAGGCCGCGCGCCTGTACGGCGCGATCGCCGCGGGCGGAAGCTGCGGCGCGATCGCCGGTCCGGCGCTCACCGCGCTCGCGGTGACGGATCTCGGCGCGTCGAACCTGCTGCTGGTGTCGGCGCTGCTGCTCGTCGCCGCGGTCGGCTGCATCCAGGAACTGCTCGCGTGGGGCCGGCGCTACCCGCGCAAGGGCGAGGCACGCGCCGAGGAGCCGATCGGCGGCTCGATCGCAGCCGGCGTGCGCGCCGCGTTCTCGTCGCCCTACCTGCTCGGCATCTGCGCGTATCTGCTCTGCTACACGACGCTCTCGACGACGCTCTACTTCCAGCAGGTCGAGATCGTGCGCGCTGAGGTGCCGGATTCGACCGAGCGCACGCGCCTTTTCGCGACGATCGACCTGGTGGTGAACTCGTTGACGCTGATCGTGCAGCTCGTCCTGACCGCGCGGCTCGGCGCGGTCCTCGGCGTCGGCTGGATGCTCGCGCTGATGCCGATCGCGTCGCTTGCCGGGTTCGCCTGGCTCGGCGCAGTACCGACGCTCGCGGTGCTGATCGCCTTCGGCGTCACTCGCCGCGTCGGCGAATTCGCGATCTCCAAGCCGGTCCGCGAGGCGCTCTATACGGTCGTGCCGCGCGAGGACCGCTACAAGGCGAAGAACTTCATCGACACGGTCATCTATCGCGGCGGGGATGCGTTTTCCGGATGGCTGGTCGCGGGATTGCGCGGCCTGGGCCTCGGCGTATCCGGCATCGCGTTCGCGGCGCTGCCGGTCGCGGGCGGGTGGCTCGCGGTGAGCTTCTGGCTCGGGCGCAAGCAGCAGCAACTGCGTGCATCCGCCCGGGAATAGAATTCCGCCATGGATGGCGCCCGACGTGAGGCGCTGCGTCTGCTCGCAGCCTGTGCCGGCTTACTTGCCATGAATCGCGCGACACCGCAGCAAAGTGCACCGATCACCCGCGCGATCCCGGCGACCGGCGAGCCGCTGCCGGTCATCGGCCTGGGCACGTGGCAGGTCTTCGACGTGGGAAGCGACGGTGCGGCGCGTTCGCCGCTGCGCGAAGTGCTGCGCACGTTCTTCGCTGCCGGCGGGCGCATGGTCGATTCTTCCCCCATGTACGGCACGAGCGAATCGGTGGTCGGAGACCTGTGCACCGAGCTCGCGATCTGCGAGCCGCTGTTCGTCGCGACCAAGGTCTGGACGACCGGGCGCGAGGCCGGGATCCAGCAGATGGAGACGTCGTTCCGCCGCCTGCGCGTAGCGAAGATGGATCTGATGCAGGTCCACAACCTGCAGGACGTCGCCGTGCACACCAAGACGCTCGCCGACTGGAAGGCCAAAGGACGGTTGCGCTTCATCGGGATCACGCATTACACGTCGTCGGCGTATGCGGAGGTAGAGCGCTGGCTGAAGACCGGGCAGTACGACTTTCTGCAAATCAACTACTCGCTCGCCGAGCGCGAATCGGCCGAGCGACTGCTGCCGCTCGCGCGCGAGCGCAAAGTCGCCGTGATCGCGAACCGGCCGTTCGCCGAGGGCGCGATGTTCCGCCGGGTGCGCGGCAAGCCGGTCCCGGAGTGGGCCAAGGAAGCCGGGATGGCAACCTGGGCGCAATACTTTCTCAAATGGATCGTCTCGCACCCGGCTGTTACGTGCACCATTCCGGGGACTGGCAAGCCCGAGGACATCGTGGATAATCTCGCCGCGGGAATCGGACCGCTGCCCGGGGAGACGCTGCGAAAGCGCATGACCGGGCATTTCGATTCGCTATGAAGCGAGGGAGGATCTCATGAGAACCGGAAAGGGAACCTTGATTCTTGCTGCAGTGCTGGTCTGCTTCGCAACCGTGTCGCTCGAGGCCGAAGCAAAGCGCGTCGGCGGAGGCAAGACGACCGGCGCGACGAAGCCGTCCAGCTCCAGCACTACGAAGGCGAAACCGGACGAAGACAAGAAGGAATCGGCAGGCGGAATCAACATCTCGCCGCGCATCCAGACCGGCACTTCGTCGTCCGCCCCGTCGAGAGCCCCCGGGGCAGCAGGGGCGGCGGCAGGCGCGGCAGCGGGGGCGGCCGCAGGCGCGGCAACGGGCGCCGCGGCCAGCACCTCCAGCGCCCCCGACGGTCCGGCCGCAGAGGAGCGCCAGCGCAAGCGCAACGAGGAGCGCGAGCGCAGGCGCAAGGAGGAGCTCGCCAGCATGCGCAAGGCGCAAGACGATGCGGACGCCGCGCTCACGGCGAAGCAGAAGCGCGAGGCGCAGGAGGCGCAGAAGCGTGCTGCCTTCGAGCGCTCGCGCGAGCAAAAACGCCGCGAGCAGGAGCGCCAGGCGCAATGCGTGATCAAGCCGGTGATGTCGGACGCCGAGATCGCGAAGTGCCGCGAGGTCCGGGGCGGCGGCTAGCGGGTCGCGCTGCCCTGCAGCAGCAGCTGCACGAAGCGCTGGATGTCGAAGGACGTCGTGGCGTCGGCGGACGTGAACTCGATTCCCGAAAGATGCCGGCCGTCGACGACGAATGACTTGAGCACCTTGGCGTAGACCTCGGTGCTCTTGCGCCCGAGCAGCGAGAGGTCCAGCTCGAGCCG
>Ga0209382_10003551_pt1 | contig 21525 bp, 19 predicted proteins | sample SoiMetdeltSBSDD5_FD_187599 | JGI IMG/M metagenome (GOLD analysis project Ga0209382, IMG submission 187599) | Bulk soil microbial communities from a Populus tree surrounding site in Tennessee, USA - Soil MetaG P. deltoides SBSDD5 (SPAdes) (version 2) | ecosystem: Environmental > Terrestrial >... | reverse complement strand
TAAAATACGGATACTTGTGGCTCCGCTCCGGCCTGGTATCGGCTCTGCATTACTACCCCGGCAGGAGGACAAAGGCGATGATCAGCACGATGGTTCGGACGCTGTCGCGAGTCCCGATCTCGCTCCGTAGCCTCGCGGTGTGCGTGGCGTGCGAGGAGTGCTTCGAGCTGGGCGACCCGACCTGCCCCTCTTGCGGCAGCGACGAGTACGTCCCGCTCCTGCATCAGCTCGAGGGCCGCATCCTGAACATGACGAGCAACAACTAAGTGCTGGTTCGGCGCGCTGAGTCGACGCTGCTCGACCGAGCCCACGCGCTAGCGCGGGCGACGCGACGGCGTGGAGTCACCGCCAACCAGCCGGCCCTCCGTTCGGCAGTCTGAATCTCGTCGTAGACCCGTCCAGACAGACCCCGCTGAATCGTCACCGCCCCTGCCAGTCGGGCTTTCGCTTCTCGAGGAACGCGCGGACTCCCTCGTGGAAGTCGCGGCTCATGTAGCAGGACACGATCAGGTCGTCGAGGTCCGTCGGCGTGATCGCCGCCAGCATCCGGCGCGTGGCTTCCTTCGTCGCGGCGATCGTGAGCGGCGCCATCTCGGCGAGGCTCGCCGCCAGCTCCCGCACTCGGGCCTCGAGCTCCGGCGCCGGATGGATCCGGTCGATCACGCCGCTCGCCCTGGCCTCCTCGGCATCCAGCAGGCGCGCCGTGAGCACGAGCTCGCGGGCCCGCCCGGGTCCGAGCGCAGCCACCAGCAAGGAGAGACTCACCGGCGCCAGAAAATTGCCGAGCGTGCGAGCCACCGGCACGCCGAAGCGGGCGTGCGGGGCCGCGAGGCGCAAGTCGCACGCCAGCGCGATGAAGAGCCCGCCCCCGATCGCGTCGCCCTGTAGCATCGCGATCGTCGGCTTTTTGACCCCAGCCAGCCGTGAGAGGACGCGGCTCAGTCGAGCCTCGTAGCCGAGGGCATCCTCGCGCGTCGCGAAGTCGAGGAACTGTCGGATATCGGTCCCGCTCGCGAACGCCCGATCGCCCGCGCCGCGCAGCACGAGCACGCGCACCGAGGGATCGGCGTCGAGCGCGGCACACGCGTCGTGGAGCGCCTCGTACATCTCGAACGTCATCGAGTTGCGGGCGTCGGGGCGATTGAACGTCAGAAGCGCGATGGGGCCGTCGCGCTCCACGAGGAAGTGATCGGTCATCCGAGCCGTCGTGGGGCCACCCCGAAGCCCCAGTCGCGGAGGTCCTGGTCGAGCTGCTCCCGCCGGCGCTCGGCGCGGCGGCGCTCTTCCGTGAGCTCCAGGAATACCTGGCGCTGCTCGCCGCGCCGCCGATCGAAGAGCACGCGGATCCTCTCGGCGCCGGAGAGCTCCTGAGCGAGGAAGTCGTAGAGGTCGGGCTGCGAGCGCGCCACGATGAAGAGATGGCCGAGCTCGGCCACTTCCTTCTCGGCCTGTTCCTTGCCGGAGCGCATGTCGAGCTGGTCGAAGATGCGCTGTGCCTGCACCCGGCGGCGCGTGGCCTCGCCGGCGTCGCCGAGCCGCGCCGAGAGCACGCCGAGGCTCAGCACACAGGAGGCGGCGAGCGGCCGGAGCCCGAGCGTCTCGGCCAGGCCCAGCGCCGCCTCGTAGTTCGCGCGCGCTTCCTCCGGCTTGGGCGGCTCACCGCGCGCGGCGACGTGGCCGAGCACGTAGACGGCCGCGGCTTCGTGACCGCGCTCGCCGTGCTGGCGCGCCATGTCGAGCGCTTCGGTCGCCGTCTCGAGGGCACGCTGAGGCTGGCCATCAGCGAGATAGCCTTCGGCGAGGTTGACGAGCCAGGCGGCGAGATACGCGCGAATCCCGAGCTCGCGGCTCACCGCGACGCCGTCCTCCAAGAGGCGCAGGCCTTCGTGCACGTGGCCCATGCGGACGAACGCGAGGCCGAGCAGGGACAGCGGGATCGGCAGCCACACGGTCAGGTGCTTCTTCCGGCACGCTTCCAGGCCGCGCTCGAGCGGTAACACCGCACGGGCCAGCCGACCGCGCCGGATCCACACGAGCCCGATCAACGTCCAGGCGATCAGACGGCTGTACGCGTGCTGGGTCGTCTCGGCCGCACGCTGCGCCTCGGCCAGGTACGAGTTGGCCGCGTCGAAGTCGCCGCGATCGGCGAGGCTGAACGCGAGCCAGCCGCACGAGGCCACGTAGGAGATCGTCGCCTGATCGTAGGCGGTCGCCTCGATGTTCTCTCGCAACGTGCGCTCGGCCAGCGCATAGTCGCCCTGCGCGTGATAGCTCTGCCCCATGTACTGGCGAGCCAGACCCTGGAGCGCCGGATCACCGATCGCGCGGCCCACGTCGAGACACCGCTGGCCGTACTCGATCGCCTGGCTCGTCTCGCCCTTGAGGTAGTGATAGTTGATCAGATAGGTGTAGACGCGGGCCAGGCGCGGCTCGTCGCGGAGCTCACCGGCCAGCCGCTCGGCCTCGCGCGAGACCGCCAGCACCTCGTCGAGCCGGCCGAGTTGCAGGAGCGGGGGCCGCAGATCGAGGCGCAGATCGATCGCCTGCTCGCGCGTCTCGCGCGTCTCGGGCAGCCGCTTGAGCGCGGTCAGCGCGTCCTGGAACGCGGAAACCGCCTCGCCGTTCGCCGCGTGCAGCACCGCGCGCGCGCCGACCTGGCGGTTGTAGACGAGCGCCTTGTCCCACACCTCGCCGCGGGAGGCGTGAAACGCGAGCTGGTCGACGTGACTCGTGCGGCGCTCGTGATAGAGCCGCTCGATGGCGTCCACGATCCGCGCGTGCAGCACGCGCCGCTGCACGCGCAGGAGGCTCGCGTAGGCGACGTCGCGCGTGAGCGCGCTCTTGAAGCGATAGACGACGTCGGGGAACAGGCTCGCCTCGTAGAGGAAGCCGGCGGCCTGCAGGCTCGCCAGCGCGCGCCCGACGCTCTCGGACGGCACGTCCACGATCGCCTCGAGCAGGGCCTGGGGCACGTCCGAGCCGACCACGGCGGACGACTGGAGCAGGAGCTTCTCTTCGCTGGCCAGCCGATCGATCCGCGCCGCCAGCACTGCTTGCACGGTGGCAGGCACCTGCTGCGCCTTGAGCTCGCCGGCCAGCCGGTAGTCTCCGCGCTCGCCGAGGAGCGCCTGAGTTTCGAGGAGCGTGCGCACGATCTCTTCGAGGAAGAACGGATTGCCGTTGCTCCGCTGGATCAGGAGATCGCGCAGCGGCCGGAGCGAGCGATGCCCGCCAAGCAACGTACGCAAGAGCTCGTCGGTCGCCGCCGTCGTGAGCGGGTCGAGGTCGATCTGCGTGTAGCCCGGACGCCCGGCCCAGTCGTGCTCGTACTCTGAACGGTAGTCGACGAGCAGGAGCAGGCGCGCGGCGGGAAGGCGGTCAAGCAGGCTGTCGAGGAACGCCTGGGTCTCGTTGTCGACCCACTGGAGGTTTTCCAGCACGATGACCAGCGGCTGGCGCTCGGTCTCCTTCAAGAGCACCTGGGTGAGCGCGTCGACCACCCGGTCGTGCCGCTCGCGGGCGTCGAGCGAGCGAAACGGGTCGTCCGAAGGCAGCACGTCGAGCAGCGAGAGCAGCGGCGCCACCGCGTCGCCGAGCTCCGGATCGAGCTGTCGAACGGTCGCGCCGACCTTTTCGATCACGCGGGAGGCCGGGTCGAGCGCGTCCAGCTCGAAGTACGCGCGCATGAGCTCGATGATCGGGCGATAGGACGCCGCCCGTTCGTAGGAGTGCGAGCGCCCTTCGAGGATGCGCCCGGCATGGGTCTTTGCCGAGCGAAGGAACTCGTGGAGCAGGCGCGTCTTGCCGACCCCCGCCTCGGACCGTACCGCCACGACCTGGCCCTGACCGGCGCGCGCGAGCTCGAGCAGCGCGTGCAGGCGTTCGAGCTCCGCGATCCGGCCGATGAAGCGCGAGAGCTGCTGGACGTCGGCTGCCCTGAGCTTCGACCGGGTCGGCGCTCCGCCGACCAGCTCGGAGACCTCGACCGGCGCGTCGAGCCCTCGCACCGGCCGGGTGCCGAGCGAGGTGACCTGCACCGCGCCTTCGGCGAGCCGGAGCGTGCTGGGCGCGATCAGGATCGTGCCCGGATCCGCCATCTGCTCCATGCGGGCGGCCAGGTGAGTCGTCTGGCCCACCGCGGAGTAGTCGGGGTGGGCATCGTTGCCGATCGAGCGCACCACGACCTCGCCGGAGTTCAGGCCGACCCGGATCTTGACCGAGACGCCTTCGGTCTTCTGGATCTGCTCGGCGTAGCGCCCGACGGTCTCCTGCATCCTGAGAGCGGCGTAGCAGGCGCGCACCGCGTGATCCTCGTGGGCGAGCGGGGCGCCGAACAGCGCCATGATCCCGTCGCCCATCACCTGGTTCACGTAGCCCTCGTACCGGTAGACCGCCTCGAACATGCGCTCGAGCACGGCGTCGAGCAGGCGGCGGGCTTCCTCGGGGTCGCGGTCGGCGAGAAGCTCCATCGAGCCCTTGAGATCGGCGAAGAGCACCGTGACCTGCTTGCGCTCGCCGATCATGGACGCTCGCGAGGCGAGGATCTTGGCGGCGAGATGGGCGGGCGTGTAGGCCTGCGGCGCGGCGGCGAGCGCCGCTGCCGTCAGCTTGGTGCCGCAGCCGCTACAGAACCGCGCGATGTCGGGGTTGTCCTGGTGGCAACCCGGACACCTCATCCCTTGACGCTCCCGGCGGTCAGGCCCTCGACCATGTAGCGCTGCAAGTACGTGTAGACCGCGATGACCGGCAAGGTCGTCAGCACGGCGCCCGCCATCAGATAGCCCCAGCCGTAGACGTCGCCCGTGATGAACGTGGAGAGGCCGACCGGCAAGGTGCGCTGCTTGACGTCGCTGATGAAGACCAGCGCGTACAGGAACTCGTTCCACGCCTGCGTGAAGGCGAACAGCCCCGCGGCCAGCACGCCGGGCGCGGCCAGCGGCAGGATGATGCGCCGGAACGCGCCGAAGCGCGTGGCGCCGTCGATCATCGCCGCCTCTTCGAGCTCCTCGGGAATCGAGCCGAAGTAGCCCATGAGAAGCCACGTCACGAACGGCACCGTGAAGGACGGGTACGCCGCGACCAGGCCGGCCAGGCTGTCGGCCAGGCCCATCGTGCGGATCTGGGCGTAGAGCGGAATGAACAGGATCGACGGAGGCACCAGATAGGTGATCAAGGTCGCGCTCGACAGGAACGCGCGGCCCAGGAAGCGCAGCCGCGCCAGCGCGTAGGCGCCGATCGTCCCGATCGCGGTCGCCACGAGCGTGCTCGAGATCGCGACCAGCGCGCTGTTGCGGTACCAGATCCCGAAGTCGGTCTTGGTCAGGAGCTGCGTGTAGTTCTCGACGACGAACGGCGAGGGCCAGAACATCGAGACCAGGCTTCGCATCTGGTCCTCGGTCTTGAACGACGTGACCGTCATCCAGTAGAACGGAAACAGCACCAGCAGGAGCAGGAGCCCGAGGACCGTGTACGCGACCGTCGCCTGGATTCGCTCGATCGCCTCCCGCCTCACTTCGCGTGGCTCCGCCGCATGTAGCGCGAGAGCACGATGATCACCGCGGCCAGCGCCGGCAGCATGTAGAGCGCGACCGCGATCGCCTCGCCCAGACGCTGGGCGCCGAACGCCATCTCGTAGGTGAAGACCGGCAGCACCTGCGTCGCGCCGCCCGGCCCGCCCTTGGTCAGGATGTAGACGATCGCGAAGTCGTTGAAGGTCCAGATCGTCGACAGCAGCATCACGATGATGATGATGTTGCGCAGCGCCGGCAGGGTCACGTGGCGGAATCGCTGCACGACGTTCGCGCCGTCGACGGCGGCCGCCTCGTAGTGCTCGGCCGGAATGGCCTTGAGCCCCGCCAGGAACGAGATCCCGAAGAACGGAAAGCCGCGCCAGATGTTCACGAAGATCACGGACGCCATCGCGGTCCCGGGCTCGCTCAGCCAGCCCACGCCCTGCGGGAGGATGCGGAAGACCTTGACCAGCAGATAGTTCAGGACGCCGAGACTCGCGTCGAAGATCCAGAGGAAGTTCAGCGCCGACACGACCGTCGGCGCGACCCACGGGACCAAGAGCAGGCCCGTGAAGAGGTTGCGGTAGCGGATCTTCGAGGTGAGCACGAGCGCCATCGCCATGCCGAGCAGCAGCTTGAAGCCGACCGACGCGAACGTGAACACGAACGAGTTCCAGACCGCGCGACGGAAGAAGCCGTCGTAGGCCAGGCGGACGTAGTTCTCGAAGCCGACGAAGACGGGCGGGACGCCGACGTACTTCCGGGTGAGGCTCAGATAGGCCGCGTAGACGAACGGGTAGGCGACGAGCGCGATAACCATGACCACCATCGGCAGCACGAACAGATAGCCGAGATGCCAGTCGGCGCCGAGTCGGCGCCTGAGCCGGGCACGCGGCCGGGCCGAGCGCGCTTGGTCGACGGGGATCTGGGCGACGGTGGCCATGGGCGACGCGCTCGGCGCTACTTGCCTCCTCTGATCTTGTAGACTTCCTCGATCCGGCCGTGGGTTTCCTTCAGCGCGGCCTCGAGCGAGAGCCCCGCCGACACGACGCGCCCGGCCATGTCGCAGAGCATGTACTGCGCCTGTACCTCGATCGCCGCGGGGGAGATCGGGCCGGGGTAGCCGGGCCACACGCTGCGCATGATGTTCTGCAGCATGCCTTCGTAGTTGGGATTGCTCTTCCAGTACGGATGCTCGGCGCGCGTCTTGTACACCGGACCGGCCTGGCCGCTGCACGCCTTCATGAACTCCTCGAAGCGCTTCTCGTCCTCGACCCAGCGAATCATGTCCTCGGCCAGCTCGTGATTCTTCGACTTCTGGAAGACGCCCCAGTTGTAGGCGCCGGCGAAGACGAACGTGCCGGCGGGCCCGCCCGGCGTCAGGATGACCTGCGTCTTCTCGAACAGCGGATGATTCTTCGCGCCCATGGCGTAGTAGAGGCTGGCGCCGTTGTTGGTGGTGACGAGCTTGCCTGCCATGTACGCCTCGTTGTTGCTGGCGTCGTTCCAGCCCATCACACCGGGCGGCTGGACCTTGTGCTTCTGGATCGTATCGACCGCGAACTGCAGGGCCGCCATGTTGGCCTTGAGGTTCGAGGTGGCCAGCGCCGGCTTGCCGTCCTTGTCCCAGGCGCCGCCGCCGTAGTTCCACAGGATGTTCTGCATGAACCCGTTGCCGTCGTCGCAGCGGTTGAGCGTCTGGCCGAATCCCCAGAGATCCTTCGACGGATCCTGGGTCTTCTTGGCGACCTCGATGACGTCCGGGTCGTACACCTTCGGCATCTTGAGGCCCTTTTCCGCGAGCAGATCTTTCCGGACGTGCAGGCCTCCACCGAACGCCAGCCGCGCGATGCCGAAGTACTGGCCGTTGAGCTGCACGACGCGATCGGCATACGACAAGAGCCCGCCGCGCGGGGTGGCCAGGTCCTTGGCCAGCTTCGATACGTCGCGGAGCGCCGCCTTGTAGCGCATCGGGCCCTGGTAGTTCATCTCGGCGACGTCGGGAGGGTTGCCCGCCTCGATGGCGGCGACGAACTTCTGCTCGCGGTCGCCGAACGTGGCCCAGTCGAACTCGGGCTCGACGTTGCGCTCCTTGGCCCAGGCCTCGATCTGCTTGGCGAGGATGTCGTTGCCGGCCGTCACGTAGCTCTTGAAGAGCCAGATGCGCAGCTTGGTCTTCGGCTGAGCTCCGGCCATCCCGCGCAGGACGGCCAGGCCCGCGGCGGTCCCACCGGTGATGATTGCGGATTTCCGGAGAAACTCTCGACGGGCGATCGTCCCCCCGTCGAGCTGTTCGGCGAGGCTCCTGAGACGCGGATCGATCATTGGGTCGGGGCTCCTAGTCGCTCGCCAGCTTGCCGTTGACGCCCCAGTTCGCCTTCTCGACGTCCTGGAACACGATGTGGACCTGGTCGGCGGTCGTCTTGCCGATCTTCACCATCGCGTCGGTGATCGCGGCGGTGATCTCGCGCTTCTGCTGGTCGGTGCGCCCGGCGTACCACTGGATTGTGATGTTCGGCATGGCCTCTCTCCTCAAGGCGTTGGGATCGTGTCGATATGTGGCTGGGATTATCGCAGCGCGCCGTCCGCCGGGCAAGGCAGCCCCGCGGGGAACTCTCTTGCCGCGAGCCGGTCTAACTGCACGACCGAACGACGAGCGCGGCCGCCGCCGGCCGGGAGGGTGGGCGCATGACCAGACGGAGCCTCTTGCAAATGCTGAGTGTGGGAGCGGGCGTGGTCGCTGTGGCGGCGCCGGCGCGAGCGGACCGGATCCGAGTGCTTCCGGGCGGAGGTGCTAGCGAGACGCCGCCCGGCGCCGGCGCGACCGGCGCCGATCTCGGACGGTTTCTCGAAGGTGTCCGTATCGGTGAGCGCCGCACCTATGGTGGGCTCACGGTCTTCTGGCTCCATGGAGCCCGCGGCCCGACCCCGCTGGCGATTCGCACGCTCGATGAGGCGCGGACCCGCGGCGAGCTGCTCGTCACCGAACGGGCCAACGCGTCGGTGTCCGAGCTCACGATCGAGAACCGCAGCGCGGTCCACGTGCTCGTGCTCGCGGGCGAGATCCTCCTGGGCGGCAAGCAAAACCGCATCGTGCTCGAGGACGCGCTGGTCCCGCCGCGGAGCGGACCGCTGACCCTGCCGGTCTACTGCGTCGAGCAAGGCCGCTGGGCGGGCGAGGCCAAGGGCCTAGCACCGCGCGAGATGGTCGCCGCGCCGAAGCTCCGCTCGCAGATGCTCGAGCGCAGCGACCAGCAGCGGGTGTGGGCCGAGGTCCAGCGATACTCCCAGGGCGTTGCGGCGCCGTCAGCGACGCAGAGCTACACCGCGGTCCACGACAAGCCCGAGGTGCAAGCCCTCCAGAAGGACGTGGAGACGGCGCTCGGCGGAAAGATCGTGCCGGGCGCGCAGGGGGCCGCGGTCTTCGCGAGCGACAGCTTCATCGGGCTCGACCTGTTCCAGGACGGCTCGTTGTTCGCGCGCGAATGGCCCAAGCTCCTCCGCGCCGGCACGATCGAGACGTACGGACGCCGCATCGACGGCAAGGTCGACGAGAGCCGGATGCGCGCGCACGCCGAGGATCTGTTGAAGTCGGCGGCGGGCGCGATGGGTCCGGTCAGGCGCGGCGTCGGCGTCGGCTGGCTCGTCGAGCTCCGGCTGAGTCGGGCGCGGGGCCTGGCGCTGGTCGCCGAGAGCCAGGTCGTGCACGCCGCGATCCTCTAGCAGGCTGCCGAAAAAGGCCCTCTGCTTCGTTGACGCCCTCGGCTGCGCGCTCAACGTACAGGAGTACGCCTCGCGCGCAGCCGTCGGGCGTCGCCTCGCATCTGGACCTTTTTCGGCAGCCTGCGAGCGCTTGCGGCCGGTCCGGCGCGCGCGGGCGCCGGGGGCGTGCGCAGGAACAATCTCAGCATGCGCTCGTCGAACGGAGCATCGAACGCGGCCGTCGGCGGGTAGCGGTGATAGAGCGAGTGCGCCTCGAGCAGGTGCAGGCGCGCACCGCCGAGCAGCGGCGCCAGCTCGGCGAAGCTCGGCATGACATGGAGCATGTCGGCCCAGATCGACGCGGGATGTCCGGGGAACATCTCGCTCAGCATGAGGTCGACGACCAGGAGCGCACCCGGCTCGGTGAGCGCGACCAGGTGCGCGAAGCCGCGCGCGAGCTCCTTGCGGTCGCGCGCGTGGTTCAGCACGGCGCCCAGCGCGGCCACGATCGCGAACGGCCCCTGCGCGGCGAGTGCCTGCACGTCGCGCGCGTCGAAGACGTCCGCGCGCTGGAGCCGGCCGGAGAGCACGGGATGGCGCGCCGCCGCGGTCGCGAGCAGCTCCGGCTGGACGTCGGTCATGAGCACGTCGTAGCCGCGCTCGAGCGCGGCGGTGGCCAGGTCGCCCATGCCGCCGCCGAGCTCCAGCCAGCGCGCGCCGAGCTGAAATTCCTGACGGTAGCGGGCGAGCGACGCCCAGAGATCGAAGGACGCCGGCGTCAGATACGAGGTGATCTCGTCGGCGGAGATCGCGAGATAGTAGTCCTTGATCTCGCGCCGGCGTCGCGTCTCTCGCATCACCTGCGCTAGCTGTCGATGCGATAGACCCGCCGCACGTTCTCCCACAGCATCTTCGACTGGATCGCCGCCGGGATGCCCCGGAACTGCTCCTCGATCGCCTTCTGCGAGAAGGGCCACGTCCCGTCGCGGTGCGGATAGTCCGAGCCCCACATGACGTTGTCGGGCGCGATCTCCGCCATCGCGCGCACGCCGTGGAAGTCCTTCTGGAAGGTCGCGTACATCTGCCGCTTGAAGTAGGCACTCGGCGGCAGCTTGAGCCCGAGGTCGTCGGCCAGCCGCTCCTCGTAGGTGTCGTCGAGGCGCTCGAGCATGTACGGCAGCCAGCCGATCCCGCTCTCGCCCAGGATCAGCGTGAGCTTGGGATGGCGCTCGCAGACGCCGGACAAGATCACCGAGGCGCAGATCTCGTCCATCTGCAGCGGCGCGACGACCGTCCACGAGCCGGCCGACGCCGGGCTCTGGATGCCCTGCACCGCGTAGCCGACGGTCGCGGCGCCGCCCTCGAAGACGTGGAACGAAATCACGACGCCGGTCTCTTCGGCAGCCGACCACAAGGGCTCCCACATCTGATGCCACACCGGGAGCTTCGAGCCCCAGGGGACGAAGACGGCGCCGCGCAGGCCGAGCTCGGCGCAGTGGCGCACCTCGTCCGCCGCCGCGGCCGCGTCGTGGTTCGGCAGGCAGCCGAGCCCGAAGAAGCGTCCGGGCGCTGAGCGATTGAAGTCGGCGATGTAGTCGTTGTACGCGCGGTACACGGCAGCGAGCGTCTCGTGATCGGCGATGCCGCTGTGGGTGAACAGGCCGCGCGAGATCCCGATGATGCCGTAGATCACCTCGCCCTCGACCCCGTCGCGCTCCTGGTCCTGGCGCCGCTCGACCGAATTCGACGGCCGCGTCTGCGTGCCCGAGGCGAAGCCGGCTTCGGCGAGGATGCGGCCGCGCCGCCCGCCGGTCACGCCCGGGCCGTACACGCCCCACGGTCCGAGCACGGCGTCGCCCGAGACCCACACCTTGCGCCCGTCGCGCTCGACCACGCGCGGCGCCCGCTCGCGCCACGTCGAGGGCATGCGCGAGGTGAACGTGTCGGGCGGGAGGTAGATGAGATCCATGTGGCTGTCGGCCGACATGACTCTGAGTGACATGGGTGGCTCCTTTGCTCCGCGCGCGCGAGTGAACGCGAGCGTAGTCCCACTCGCGCGGGAACGCAAGAATCCGGAAACACCTGATGGCACGGTCAGAGTGGCCAGAAGCGGACAGTCTGGCTCAGGCGTGTCGAGCGCCAACTTTCCGGCCGGTGGTCCAAATCTAGAAGAACCTTTCGGTTTGATTTTTCTGGAAATCCGGAATCGCGTGGCATTTTGCTTGCTCCTCCTGGACTTCGCCGCGCGCACGAGAGAGCGACCGAGAGGTGCCGACGGCAGGGGAGACACATGAGTCTGGTCAAGCGAGTCGTCGCAGCCTTGCTGCTCACCGGCGCCGCGGCCCTGCTGCTGGCGTCCTCCAGCTTCGCGCAGGAGCGGGTGGGAGTGGTGACCACGATCGAGGGCTCCGCGACGGTGGCCCGCGTGGCGCTGCCCGAGCCCCGGCCGCTTCGCTACAAGGACGACCTCTTTCTCCGTGATCGCATCACCACCGGTGAGCGCTCGCTCGTGCGCGTGCTGCTGGGCGGCAAGGCGACCGTCACCGCGCGCGAGCGGTCGGTCCTGACGATCACCGAGGTGCCGGGCCTCGCCACGATCCATCTCGGCTCCGGGCGCGCGGCCGTCGCGGTCGTCAAGGGACTGATGAAGCCGGGTGAGGTCATCGAGATCCGGACGCCGAACGCGGTCACGGCGATCCGCGGCACCGTCGTCATCGCCGAGGTCTCGCCGGCGCCCGACGGCTACCGCTCGACGATCACGATCCTGAAGGGCCTGGTCGACGTGACGAAGCTCGACAAGACGGGCGCGCCCAGCGGCCAAGCGGTGAAGGTCGGCGCGCTCGAGCGCGTGACGGTCGTCGGCGCGCGGCCGGTTCCGGCGCCGGAGAAGATCTCGCGGGAGGCCGCCTCCGCGCTCGCGTCGGACTTCAGCGCGGTGCCCAGGACCGCGCCGGCGGCCAGCACGGAAGCGCTCAGCGCCGAAGCCAAGCGCATCTCGCTCCGCGAGGCGATTCAGCTCACCGGTGGCGCCACGCCGACCGCGAGCCCGACCGCTTCGGTGGGCGCCACCACCGCGGGCGCCGGCCAGACGGTGACGACGGTCGTCGGCGGCGTCGCCAACACGGCGAACGGCACGGTGAATGCGGTCGGCAACGGCGTCGCGGGCCTCACCGGCGGCGCGGCCAACACCCTGAACGGCGTGACGGGCGGGGCCACTGGTGCCTTGACCGGCCTGACGGGCGGTGCGACCGGCGCACTGACGGGCGTGACGGGCGCGGCTACTGGGGCCCTGACGGGTGTGACCGGCGGCGCGACGGGCGCGCTGACGGGTCTGACCAGCACGGTGACGCCGACAGTGGTTCCTCCAGTGACCAGCCCGGTCACCAACCTCGTGACGACCGTCACGAATCCGGTCAACACTGTGACGAGCCCGGTGACGAACACGATCCTTCCCAACCTCTTGCACAGGTAAACAGACGAGTCCCTTCGCAGAAGCGCGAGGGACGAAACGCTCGGGGGTATCGCCGCCCGTCGCCGGCAGAGGCCGGCGACGGGCGGTTTCGTCTAGGACGGTCTAGTTGGCGCCGGGGTAGAACGCGTCGCGGCCGCGCTGGTACGTCCGCTGGATCTGGGCCGGGTTGCGAGAGACCAGCGGGCGCATGAACATCGGATGCGTCGCGCTGCGCACCTCGTGCTCGATCGTGAACAGTACCTTCGACGTCTCCGGATCGACGATGTCCTTGAACCGGTACTGGACCGGATTCGACTCCTCGCTGACGAGCCCGCGGTCCTTCAGCCACCGGTGCGGACCCGAGAAGTTCGTGACGTAGATCGCGATGTGATGACCGTCGTACGGCACCTCGGGCTCGTTGGTCTCGCGGAAGATCAGGTGCTGCCTCACGCCGACCTGAACCTTCGCCGAGGTGTTGCCGTTGAACGTGACGCTCGCGGGGGCGCCCATCGCCATCTGATAGAACTTCGCGATCCCGACGGCGGTGTTCGGCCGCACGTTGAACTCCACGTACGGGACGCCGAGGGTCATATCGCCGAACTCGGGGCCGGGGGCGTGGAAGCGCATCTTGTTGCCCCACGGGCACGTGACGCTCACGTACTTGTCGTCGGCGGCGCACATGAACTTCGTGCCGCCGAGCTTCTCGCGCGCGCTCGTGAGCCGCATCTTCAGGCCCTCGAGGTCCGGTATGACGAATCCGATCGTGCCGCGGAGCACTTCCGGCTTCCCGGTCGGCATGTGGAACTGCTGCTGGCCCGCGTTGATCCACATGTTGTCGGTGCCGGTCATGATGTACGGGTCGCGCGTGAGCCCGAGCGCCGTCACGTAGAAGTTCGTCGCGGTGACCTGATCCGGGATCTTCACGTTGACGTGCTCGAGCAAGATGATGTTGCCGAGATCTTCTGCGCTCCGATCGAACACCCTATCGCCTGGCATTGTTGCCCCCCTCCATCTTGGCCCCCCGTCATGGGACGCTCACGCGTAGGATAGCCCGATTTCGATCGCTGGGGTGGCAGGGAATTCCGTACGCCACCCACTGCGCCTGGCCGGCGGCGTACCCCCTGGCGGGACCGCTCAGTCCCAGAGGCGGGTGGAGAAGTAGCGCTCCCCGATGTCGTTGAACAAGGTCACGAACCGGCCCCGGCCTTCGCGCCGCGCGACCCGCGCGACGCCGGCCATGTAGGCGCCCGACGACTGGCCCACGAAGAAGCCGGCCGCCGCCAGCCGGACGCACATCGCGTACGCCTCGTCGACGCTGACGGGCACTCGCTCGTCGATCAGCTTCTCGTCGAGGATCGCCGGGACGATGTCCTCGGCGCGTCCGAGCGGCTTCAACCCTTCGACGCCGGGAAACGCCTCGGGGATGATGCACACGAGACGGATCGCGGGATCGTGCTCCTTCAACCGCCGGCCGAGCCCGGTCAAGGTCCCGCCGGTGCCGACGCCGACCACGACGTGAGTGATGCGACCGCCGGTCTGCTCCAGGATCTCGACCGCGGTCGTCTCGTAGTGGGCCCGCCAGTTATCGTGGTTGCTGTACTGATCGCAGAAGAAGTAATGCTCCCGATCGGCCTCGTAGCGCCGGCGCACCTCGCGCAGCGCCTCGTCGTAGCCGAGCAGCGCGTCGGTGAAGGTGAGCTGCGCGCCGTGCGCGCGCATCCGCTTCTTGCGCTCGGCGCTCGCGTTGTCGGGGATGACGATCTCGACCGGCACGCCGATCATCCGACCGATCATCGCGTACGCGATGCCGGCGTTGCCCGAGGAGCTATCGAGCACGGTCTTGCCTTTGAGCCGGCCGTCGTCGAGAGCGCTCAGGAGCATGCGGAGAACCGGACGGTCCTTCAGGGAGCCGCCGGGATTCAGCGACTCGAGCTTGGCGAACACTTCCACGTCGGGCAGCTCGCGGCGCAGGACGTCGACGGGGACGAGCGGCGTGTTGCCCACCGCCCGCAGCGACGGATAGCGGTCGATCAGCGCTTTGATTCGTGGATCCCAGGGCATCGCGTCTATCTCCCCGACCCGGACAACGGTCAGGGGAGATTCTATCGTCATTGGCAAGCGCCAGGCGGCCCAGTCCGGGCGAGGGGCGCCTGACGAGATCGGGGGTTACTGGCTGCAGCGATCCTCGGCGCCCACGGCCTCGGTGGTGCGCCCCGTCACGCTCGCGATGGCCTCGAGGAGCATCTCGTCGTGGAGCGGCTTGCACAGGTACGCGGCGGCGCCGGCCGCCAGGCACCGGGCGCGCGTCTCCGGCTCGTCGTGGGCGGTGATGATGATGGTAGGGAACCGCGCCCCGGATCCGGTCAGGATCCGCTGGACCTCGAGGCCGGTGAGCCCGGGCATCTGCAAGTCCAGAACGAGGCAGTCGGGCTCACGCGTGCGAAGCGACTCGAGGAACTCCTGGCCCGATGCGAAGACGACAGCGTCGAGCTGGACAGCGAGGAACAACCGTCGAAGCGACTTTCGGATCGATTCCTCGTCGTCGACCACTGCGATGAGAGGTCTGCGAGACAACTGGCTCATATCGACATTGTTGATAGTAACAGACCCTACCGATCGGCTTCGCGTTGGACCAAAGTCGGATTGCTCTGCGACCCTCGGATCCCCTATTCTCCGGAAATCTCGTGGTGTCACTGGGGTACCGTCGATCGCACCCGAGACACGAGGTTGTGAGCGCAGCCCATGGCAAATTCCCTTGGTCAACCGTCCAATCGCGAGACGTCTCGCTCGTCCGCCGCTCCCCGTCCCGGCGGAGAGACCGGCGATCAGCCGATCGTCTTCGTGATCGACGACGATGACTCGGTGCGCCGTTCACTCGAGCGGCTCCTGCGCTCGGTCGGTCTCGACGCACAAACGTTCAGCACCGCGCGCGAGTTCCTCGCCCAGGGTTTACCGGATCGCCCCTCCTGCGTTGTCCTCGATCTGAGACTGCCCGGCCCGAGCGGCCTCGAGCTGCAGGAGAGCCTGATCAAGTCGGGACACGACGTGCCCATCATCTTCATCAGCGGCCACGCCGACGTGCCGTCCAGCGTGCACGCCATCAAGGCGGGCGCGGTCGATTTCCTCCAGAAGCCGTTCAGCGACCAGGCGCTGCTCGACATCATCCACGGCGCCCTGCGGCGTGATCGGGCGGCGCGCCAGGAGCGTGCAGAGATCGCCGGTATTCGCATGCGCTTCGACACGCTGACGCCGCGCGAGCGCGACGTGCTCGGCCTGGTCATCCAGGGCCGCCTCAACAAGCAGATCGCCGGCGACCTCGGCATCAGCGAGAAGACGGTGAAGTTCCATCGCGGCCGAGTGATGGAGAAGACCCAGGCCGGATCGGTCGCCGAGCTGGTCCGTCAGGCCGATCGTCTGGGCTTCAAGCCGACGACGGGCCGCGAGCGATTTCCGCTGGGTGGCCGCGAGGTCTGAGCGCCGCGGGTCACACCGCGCGTACGAGGCTGTCGTCGCGCGGCAGCAGCAGACGAAATGCCGATCCGCGGTCCGCGTTGTTCCCGGCCCAGAGCTGACCCCCGTGAGCCGTCGCGATCGAGCGGCAGATCGTGAGGCCGAGCCCCAGCCCCTTCTGCTTGGTGGTGACGAACGGCTCGAACAGCTGGTCCAGGATGTCGGCCTGGATCCCGCCGCCGTTGTCGAGCACCGAGACGGCGACCGTGTCGACGTCGACGACGCTCGTCTCGATCAGCAGCATGCGATCGTTCGGCTCGTTGGCGATCATCGCCTCGCACCCGTTGACGATCAGGTTCAGGAGGACTTGCTGGATCTGAACGCTGTCGCCGAGCACCTTCGGCAGCTCCGGCGTGAGCCGAGTCGTCACCTGAACGTGGCGGGTCAGGATGTCGCTGCGCGCGAAGTCGAGGACGTCCCGCGCGACCTCGTTGAGGTCGAGAATCTGCCGATTCGACTCCCCGCGCCGGAACATCGCGCGTAGGCGCCGGATGACCTCGCCGGCGCGCCGGTCGGCGCTGGCGATGTCCTCCAGGATCTCGTCGATCTCGCGCAGGTCGACGGAGTCGCGCGCGAGCATCCGGCGCGCGGCCTGCGCGTTGCTCAGGATCGCGGTGAGCGGCTGGCTGAGCTCGTGCGCCAGGGCACCCGACAGCTCGCCGAGGATGGCGACGCGACCCAGATGGGCGAGGACCTGGCGCTGTTCCTGCGCCTCCCGTTGGACGCGCTGGCGCTCCGTGACGTCCCGGATCGTGGTGATGACACACGGATGGCCGCCCATCTCCACGGCCTCGGTCGCCAGGATGGTCTCGCGCATCTCCCCCGCGCGGGTGAGGAACCGCGCCTCGACGTCGCGCATCGGGCCGGGCATCTCGGTGAGTCGGCGCAAGGTCGCCTGATCCGGCGGCCCGGCGCCGGCCGGCAGCTCGGCCAGGCTTCGGCCGATCGCCATCTCGCGTGCGTAGCCGAACAACGTCTCCCAGCGGTCGTTGACGTCGATGATCTGACCATCGCTGCGCCGGCTGATCACCATCGCGTCGGGACTGGACCGAAACGCCCGGGCGAACAGCTCCTCGGAGGCGCGGATCGCTTCGTCGGCTCGCTTGCGGTCGGTGATGTCGACGTTGACGCCCAGGAGCCGGACCGGCTGCCCGCCGTCGCGCACGATCTCGCCCTTGCCCATGATCCAGCGGATGCTGCCGTCGGGGTCGATCGTCCTGAACTCGATGTCCCACGGCGCTCCGTGCTCGATCGCGGAGGCGATCGCATCGGCCACCACCGGCTGATCGTCCGGATACACGACTCTCAGGGTGGCGCCGAACGGCGTGACCGCGGACGCCAGGGTCGACTTGGCCACGCCGGGCGGCAGGCTCCAGTCCCAGATGCTCATCTGCGCCGCGTCGAGGGCGAGCTTGAGGCTCTCCTCGCTGTGGATGGCCGCTTGCTCCGCCCGGCGCCGCTCGAGCATGACCGCGCTCAACAGCAAGAGCGGGATGGCGGTGAGGATCAGGCAGAGCTGGATCGACAACGCGCTGTCGCTCGGCGAGCTTTCCACGAACGGGCCGATCCGGTTCACCGCGCCGCGCGTGGCGAGCAGCGCCACGACCAGGGTGGCGGTGCTCGTGCCGAGAGAGCCGAAGCGGACGGCCGCCCAGACCAGGAACGGCAGCGGCGCATACAGAAGCGCCTGCACGCCTTCCAGCCCCGGACTGCGCCACATGAAGACCACGACGCTCACGCCGAGGAGGCTCGCGGCCAGGCCCAGGCCCTCGGCAACGGTGCGCGCCGATATGCGCCATAGCCGACTCATGTCCAGGCGAGCGCACGTGAGGATCATCGGCACGAACGTCAGCTCGGCGAGCACGTTCGAGAAGAGTCGGGTACGCCAGTGCTCCCAGAACGTGCCTTCGAACCGGCCCACCAGCGTCACGAAGCCGGCGTCGAGGAAGGTCGACGCCAACACGCCGACCAGCGAGCCCAGGACGAACACGCCCACATGGCGTGAGTTGTCGAATCGCAGCGGACCGCCGGTGAGCCGGCGCATGACGAAGGCGCCGATCAGCGCCTCGGAGCAGTTGCTCACGAACCACAGCAGGATCATCGTGACCGGTAGATCGTTCGCGAGCTGGATCGCGAGATGGGCGGGAAACGCCGACAGCAAGAGCCAGCCCCAGGAGCGGGTCGGCGCCAGCAGCAGGACGGCGAGCAGGATCGCGTTGGGCGGCCAGAGGGTCGAGATCGGGGAGGGGTGGATCGTCAGCGCGAAGCCGATCTTGGATCCCAGGAAGTAGCCGGCGCACACCAGCAACGCGGCAAGGAGGTGCGACTGAGCGGCGGTCGGGCCCTTCCTCGTCATCTGCGCTTCACCACCAACATCGGCGGGATTGTGTCACGGCTTCGCCCGACGGGCAAAAGCGGCCTGGGCGCCTCGCTCGGGGGGCCGGCGATCAGCGCTGGGGACGCAGGCGTGCGGCGAACTTCCGGCCTTCTGCGGCGGCGCCATTCACGACCAGGAGCCGGGTATCCGGCGGCGGCTGCGTGAACATCGCCCCGGTCGCCTGGCCTCCGCGCTCACCCTTGAAGACGATCCTGCCGTCGGCGATGGCGACCGTGCCCCGAACGTCGAGGAGACCGATCTGGCGGGTCGACGCGGCCCGGTAGGCGCCGTTCGAGTCGATGATGATTTCGAGATAGTCCTCGCGGTCGCGCCCACCCTCCATCTCGAGCAAGCCGGACCATCGTCCCGCGAGGCTCGCGACGTCGCTCACTGCGATCGGGCCCGGCGTCGCGGTCGAGCCGCTGCTCGCGCAGGCGGCGAGGCCGAGGGCGATCACCAGGAACAGCACGCGCGGGGGCCATCCGTCAGCTCGCATTTCTTGTCCTCCTGAGCCCGTGATCGCTGGGCGAGTGGGCCAGCAGTCTACCGCGTGCGCCCGTCATTGCTCGGGAAAACGTGCTACCGTTCACGGGGCAGCCGGAATCAGACTTTGGTCCCAGGCTTGCTGCGGGCACTGGAGCCCGGTTATCGGACCAACGTCCTATTGAGGACAGCGGCACCCGGCGTGTAACACGAGGAGCCACAAACCAGCCTGACCGGAGGACCAACGTGCGTACGATCCTTGATCGTTCAATTCTTGCCTCGATCATCGTCGGGCTCCTGTTCGTCTCGGCTTGCGCCAAGCGCCCGGTGGCGACCGTCAGCCAGGCGCCGGCTCCGGCGCCCGCGCCGGCACCGGCACCGGCCGCGCCGCCGCCGCCCGCGCCCGCTCCGGCGCCCGTGACGCCGCCGCCCCCGCCGCCGGTGGTTGCGCCGGCGCCGCCGCCGCCCGCGCCGCGGCCGGCGCCGCCCAAGGAGTACCGTGCCGACGACGCGCTCAAGCCGATCCATTTCGCGTTCGACTCGGCGACCCTGCGGCCGGCGGACACGAAGATCCTCGAGGCGACCGCCGCATGGCTGGTCAAGAACGGCGACTATCTGGTGCTGATCGAGGGCCACTGCGACGAGCGCGGCACGGACGAGTACAACCTGGCGCTCGGCGACCGTCGGGCCCGTTCAGCGATGAACTACCTCGTGGCGAACGGCGTGAAGAGCGACCGCGTCACGATCGTCTCGTTCGGCGAGCAGAAGCCGCTTTGCACCGACAAGAACGAGGCGTGCTACTCGAAGAACCGCCGCGACATGTTCCTGATCAAAGAGAAGTAACGAAGGAGATCGGCGGAAGCGCGCGGCGCGACGCTGCGCGCTTCCGCCTCGATCGGTTCTTACCGCGCCGCGCTCTCGGCGCTCACGCCTTCGTTCAGCACGAGCACTTCGACCCGCCGGTTCTGCTGGCGCCCAGCCGACGAGTCGTTGTCGACCGCCGGATACTTCGGCCCATAGCCTTTCGTCGTGATCCGCTCCGGCGCGATGCCCCGTGACACGAGCTGGTCGCGGACGGCGTCGGCGCGCTGCTGGGACAGCTTCAGGTTGAAATCCTCGTTGCCGGTGTTGTCGGTGTGACCCTCGATCAGGAGATTGCGGTTCGGGTTCTTCTTCAGGAACTCGGCCAGCTTGTCGATGCTCCTGAGGTCTGCTGCGCCTCGTCGATCGCGCGCTCGGCCTGCGTGACCTTGGTGCTCGCCAGCGGGCGCGCGCTCGCGCAGCGGGCCGCGACCAGCGCGATCAAGCCCCGGGGAGAGTGCTGCCAGGCGATGTCGGGGAGTCCAGTCGCTCACGGTCCGCCTCCTTCAAGGCTCGTCGGCTCGAGCGCGCCGAGGCGCGCATGCGAGCCGTATCGAGAAGCTAGGGGCGGCGCCGACGGCGCACCATCGGACAATCGGTCCACGGCGCTCGGACATTGGTCCAATCGCGTGGGCGCGCAGAGAAGCCGGGCGCGCAGGCGAGCCGGGCGCTCAGGCCTGGCCGAGCGCGCGATTGATGCCGGCGATCAGGAGCTCGTCGTTGAAAGGCTTGCGCAGGTAGTCGATCGCTCCGGCACGGCGCGCGCGCTCGCGCGTGAGCGAGTCGTCATGAGCCGTGATGAAGACGACCGGAATCCGCCGTCCGGCCGAGACGAGGCGGTCGTGCAGCTCGAAGCCGCTGAGGCCGCCGAGATGCACGTCGAGCACGAGGCAGCCGACGGAGGCCACATTTCGCGCCAGGAACTCTTCCGCTGAGGAGAACGCCTTCACGTGGAACCCGCTGGCGCCGAGGAGACGCTGGAGCGCCCGCAGGAGCGAGGCATCGTCGTCGATCACGCACACCACGTGTGATCGGACCTCCTGATCCATCGGAGCGATACCCAATTGCGATCGTCTCCTTGGAGCCCACGCTAGGCGCGTTGGCATCCCGTCGCCATGAGGTCTTAGTCCAGTAACGTCTAGCCCAACACCCCCGGCGCGTGCTCGATGCGGCCCGCCGACAGCGCGCCGCTCTCGCAGGGAAGCTCGACGTACACGGTCAAGCCCTGGTCAGGATTGAGCGCGGCCCGGATCCGCCCGCCGTGCGCTTCGACGATCGAGCGGCTGATCGACAAGCCCATGCCAAGCCCGCCCGGCTTGCTGCTCACGAACCGCTCGAACATCCGCTCGAGCTCGACCTGCCGGACACCGACGCCCGTGTCGCGCACCGCGATCTCGACGATGCCGGGCAGGTGATGGCTCGTGGTGACCACGATCCGGCGGCCCGTGTCGCCGCCGCGCTCGATCGCCTCGCTCGCGTTGACCAGGAGATTCATGAGCACCTGCTGGAGCTGGACCGGGTCGCCCGCGATCGGGGGCACGAACGGATCGGACACGCGCAGGGCGGTGATGTTGCGCCGGCTGAGGTCGTGGCGCAGCAGGCTCACGACGTCGTCGACCAGCGCGTTGACG
>Ga0209382_10003550_pt1 | contig 21533 bp, 17 predicted proteins | sample SoiMetdeltSBSDD5_FD_187599 | JGI IMG/M metagenome (GOLD analysis project Ga0209382, IMG submission 187599) | Bulk soil microbial communities from a Populus tree surrounding site in Tennessee, USA - Soil MetaG P. deltoides SBSDD5 (SPAdes) (version 2) | ecosystem: Environmental > Terrestrial >... | reverse complement strand
TTGCCGGCCAGGTGCTCCGTCAGGCTCTCGATCACCGGCTTCCGCGCATCGAGGCGGACGTCGAGCGTCTGGGCGATGGTCGAGGCGACGAGGTCGGGATCGGAGATCGGGGCCAGCGCCACGAAGAAGACGCCGTCGGCGAACCGGTCGATCGCATCGGCGGCGATCTGGAGGCTGAGGCGGGTCTTACCAATACCGCCGGGGCCGGTGAGCGTCAGCAAGCGGACATCGTCACGGAGCAGGCGCTCTCGGACGCGGGCAATCTCGTCGCCTCGGCCGAGCAGCGCGGTCGGGTGAATCGGCAGGTTGTGGGGCCGGCGCTCCAACGTCTGAAGCGGCGGAAACGTGCTCGGCAGGTCCGTAGCCACAACCTGGAAGATGCGCTCGGGGCGGATGAGGTCCTTGAGGCGGTGCTTGCCGAGATCGACCAGGGTGGCACCATCGGGCGAGGCGTCACGGACGAGGTCGTAGGTCGTCTGCGAGAGGAGCACCTGACCGCCGTGGCCGGCGCTGAGGATGCGGGCCGCCCGATTCAGTGCGGGGCCGTAGTAGTCGCCGTCGCGCTCCTCGGCTTCACCAGTGTGGAGAGACATGCGCACGCGCAACGGCCCGATCTCGCCCCAGGGCTCGGCCTGGAGCTGACGCTGGGCATCAAGGGCGGCAGCGAGGGCGTCACAGGCGCGGGAAAAGGCGGCATGAAATGCATCGCCCATCGTCTTGACCACGTAGCCGCCGTGATCGACGATGGCTGCCAAGAGCAGAGCGTCATGACGGGCGAGGGCGGCGCGCATCGCCTCCGGCTGGTGCTCCCAGCGCGTGGTGCTGCCCTCGATGTCCGTGAACAGGAACGTCACCGTCCCGCTCGGCAGCTCCGGCATGTGCTCCAGCCTCCCGCTACAGTGGGTCTTCGAGGGCGTAGGCGACGGCCTGCTGTAAGCTCATGCCCTGCCCGTCCGCCCACGCTGCGGCGAACGCGTTATCCCCGAGCCGGCCGCGCAGGAGCTCGGTGGACTCGTCGAAGCTGCCGGTATGTGAGTACGCCGTGAGCGACATGCCCGTGAGCTCCTGTAGCCGGCCACTCGCCGCCAGGAGGCGTGCGGCACGTTTCGCATCATCGGCTTCAAGCGCGACATAAGCGAAGCCCGCCAAGGCGTGCATCGTGCAAGCATAGTCGCGAAGCCCATCGGCGAGTCGAAGCGCCTCGGCTTGCAGACTGGCCGCCTGCTGGATGTCACCCTGCCGGTGAGCGAGCAGGGCCAGATACCGGAGGCCGCCTAGCGTTGTGTGCTGGTCGCCGTCCGCGCGCCCGTTCTCGACAACCTGGCTGGACAAGTCCCGCGCCGACTCAAGATCGCCAGCCAGCCAAGCGGCTCGTGCCTCCATGAAGACCAGCGGATATTCGAGATCATCCTGGTCACGCAGATGACCTGACAGCGCTCGACTCCGATTCAGCATAGTCCTGGCGCGATCGAGCTGGCCCATCCTCCCGTAGGCATCGGCGATGCGGGCGAACGCGAGGGCGACGTGGCGCTGGTCGCCGATCGTCTGCCACTCCGCCAGTCCCTCTTCACCGAGCCGTAACGCACGAGCGCCATCGCCCACGAAGTAGGCCAGTCCGCTCGCTACGAGCAGCGCGCGGGCGTGCGCTGGCGTTCCTGTGGGCGCCCTGGCGATGAGTCGCTCGACCCGGAGGCGTCCCTGCACGAGATGGCCACGGATCATCCAGAACCAGGCGCAGGCCTTCGCGACTCGCGTCGCCAAGTCAATGCCGGTCGAGGTTCCTTCTGACTCGCCCCAATCGATGGCCGCACGAAGGTTCTCATGGTCCGCCTCCATGCGATCCAACCAGATCCGGGCATCCGGGCCGCGGAGGCCCGGTCGCGCCGCCTCGGCAAACTTCAGGAAATACTCGGAGTGACAGCGATGGAGTTTACCTGCCTCCCAACTCGTTCCCAATTGCTCCGTCGCGAATTCAGAGACAGTTTCGAGCATGGCGAAGCGTGACTCGCCATCCGGGCCGTCCGATAGTCTCACGAGACTTTTGTCGAGCAGCGATGCGACACCATCCAGGACGTCGAGGCCGGGGCCAGCGCCCTGCCCGCAGACCGCCTGCACCGCCTCAAGGGTGCACCCGCCCACGAAGACAGAAAGTCGACGAAATAACGCCTGCTCATCCTCACTGAGCAGGTCGTAGCTCCAGGAGATCGTGTCACGAAGCGTGCGCTGCCGTTCTGGCAGGTCACGCGCTCCCCCGGTCAACAGCGGCAGGCGATGCTCGAGGCGTGCCAACATCGCCTGTGGTGTGAGCAGCTTCACGCGGGCCGCCGCCAGTTCAAGAGCCAAGGGGAGGCCGTCCAGGCGACGGCAGATCTCGGCCACGCACCCGGCGGTAGCATCGGTGAGCGCGAAGTCGGGCCGCACATCTGTCGCCCGCTGAACGAACAAGGCGACGGCAGGAAAGGTCGCGAGCTCCTGTGCGAGGGACCGCCGCCCCGGCTCGGGGAGCGAGAGCGGCGGTACCGGAAACTCGTGCTCCCCACGCAGGTGCAGCGCCGCTCGGCTCGTCACGAGGATCTTGAGCTCTGAAGAGGCACCGAGCAGGTCCGCTACGAGCGGGGCGGCTGGCAGGATCTGCTCGAAGTTGTCCAGCAGCAACAGAAGCTGCTTGTCCCGCAAGAACGCTGTCAGGCTCTCCATGACGGGGCGGTTCCCGAGATCGTGGACCCCGAGCGTCTGGGCGATGGTGGCTGCGACCAGCCCCGGGTCGCGGATGGAGGCAAGCCCGACAAAGACGACGCCATCGTCGTAGGAGCCGACGGCCTCAGCGGCTACTTGGAGCCCCATCCGGGTCTTGCCTGTCCCGCCGGGACCCGTCAGGGTAACGAGGCGAACATCTTCTCGAGCGAGCAGAGCGCGGAGCGCTTGAATCTCGTGCTCCCGACCGATGAGAACTGTCGGCTGGATGGGGAGATTGCGCGCATGAAAGTCAAACGAGGCCAGACGCGGGAAGTCACCGGGCAAGTCAGGCACGGACACCTGGAATACGCGCTCAGGTTGGCTCAGGTCTTTCAAGCGGTGCGTGCCGAGGTCGTGGAGCACGGCACCGGCCGGGGGCCCCTCCCTGAAGAGCGTCGCCGTCGCCTCGGACAGCAAGATCTGGCCACCGTGCCCGATGCCCAACAGCCGCGCCAACCGGTTCATCGGCGGCCCGTAGTAGTCGCCGTCGCGCTGCTCGGTTACCCCGGTGTGCAAGGCCATCCGCACCCGGAGCCCGCCGATCTCGTCCCAGGGTTCAGCCTGGAGCCGGCGCTGCCCGTCAATGGCCGCGTTCACCGCATCACGCGCGTCACGAAAGGCGGCGTGGAAGGCGTCGCCCACTGTCTTTACGACGTGGCCACCGTGCTCGACGATGGCCGCCCGGACCAACTCATCGTGACGAGCAAGCGCCGCCTGCATCGCCTCGGGCTGGCGCTCCCAGCGGGCGGTGCTGCCCTCGATGTCGGTGAACAGGAACGTCACTGTTCCGCTTGGGAGGTCGGGCATGAACACTCCGCCGGCAGCATCGTTGAGTCGCGACCAGTGTACCCCCATCCACCTCACGCGCGATCGCCCACCGGGGCTGAGGCAGTCACATCCAGGGCGAAGCTTGCGGCCTCATCCAGGCTCATCGCCCTTCCCTCGGACCAGGCTACGTCGAAGTCCGCGTCCCCAAGCAGGGCCCTCACGGTGGCGACGGACTCTTCGAAGCCGGCAGCGCCGAACCCCGCCGCCAGCGCCGATCCCGTCACCTCGTGCTGCCGACCGACTGCCGCCAGGAGACGTGCCGCTCTCTCCCCTTGCTCGACGTCGACCGCCAGGTAGGCCAGGCCCGCCAACTCATACATCATGCAGTTGGGGTCACCAAACTCCCGTGCCAGTGTCAGAGCTTCGCAATACTGCGTGCGAGCCTGCTCCACATCACCTCGTTGTCGGGCGAGGAGGCCAAGGTAGCGCAGTACAAACTGAATTGTGTGAACGTCACCGTCCGCGCGTCCCATGGCCAGACTCTGCTCGAACAGCGGTCTGGCGGAATCGAGATCTCCGGAACCCCAGATGGCCAGAGCGTGCAGACAGATAAGCGAGTGGTCGAGATCACCCCCGCGACGAGTATCGCTGGACAGCCTTTGACTCTCCTCCAGGAGCGCCTTCGCCCGGTCGAGCGAGCCCGACATCCGCCCATAGACCTCGGCAGCACGGGCGAGCGCCTCCGCGAGACGGTCACGATCACCCAGCGCCCGCCATGCTGCCACGGCTTCCTCAGTGCGCTGGGCAGCCTCGGCCTGATTGCCCATTTGACGGGCAAGAGACCCGGCTACGACGAGCGCCCTGGCATGAGCCGCGGTACCCGCGGGCGCACGGACGAGGAGGCGGTCGGCATATTCTTTGCCTTGTCGGAGGTGGCCACGGATACGCCAGAACCACTCAGCGGCCCCGGCGATGCGAGCGGCAATCTCGATCCCAGGTGCCACTTCGTCGTCACCGCCGTCTTCACTCGACCGGTCGGTCATTGCCAGACCCCAGTCAATCGCGGCGCGAAGGTTGTCGTGCTCGGTCTCGAAGCGATTCAGCCAGGTGGACCCTCGGGGCCCGCGAAGGTGCGACCGGGCGAGCTCGGCGAATTCGAGGAAGAACTCGGCGTGTCGCCGGCGAACGCGCTCGACCTCGCCACTCTCCTCAAGCTGCTCCAAAGCGAACTCTCGCACCGTCTCGAGCATCGAGAAGCGCGGCTCACGGTTCGGGCCATCGATCTGCCGCACGAGGCTCTTGTCCACCAGTGACGCAACGCCTTCCAGGACGTCCAGGCCCAGAGCATCGCCTCGGGCGCAGACCGCCTCGATCGCCTCAAGCGTGGACCCACCGACGAACACCGAGAGCCGGCGGAACAGGGACTTCTCAGCCTCGTCGAGCAATCCGTAGCTCCAGTAGATCGTGTCGCGCAGCGTTCGCTGGCGCTCCGGTAGGTCTCGGGCTCCGCCCGTGAGCAGCGGCAGGCGACGCTCGAGCCGCATCAAGATCGCCTCCGGGCTCAGCAGCTTGACGCGCGCTGCTGCCAGCTCAAGAGCCAACGGCAGCCCGTCGACGCGGCGGCAGATCTCAGCAACGGGCGCGGCGGTCTCCTCGGTGAGGGAGAAGTCGGGACGGACGTCAGCCGCGCGTTGGGCGAAGAGCGCCACCGACGGCCACGTTGCAACGGTGCTCGCGAGTACCTGGGACCCAGGCTCGGGCAACGCTAGGGGAGACACCAGGAATTCCTGCTCGCCGCGCAAGTGCAGCGGGGCGCGGCTGGTTACCAGCACTTTGAGTCCGGAGCATGAAGCGAGCAATGTGGCGACGATCGGGGCGGCCGGCAGTATCTGCTCGAAGTTGTCCAGGAGGAGCAACAAGCGCCTCTCGTGCAAGTAGGCCGTCAGGCTCTCCAGGATCGGGCGGCTCCCCAGGTCGTGAATCCCGAGCGCCTGGCCAATTGTTGAAGCGACGAGGTCTGGATCGCGGATTGGCGCGAGTCCGACGAAGACCGCACCATCGGTGAACTGGTCGATCAGCTCAGCCGCGACCTGCAGGCCGAGTCGAGTCTTGCCAGTCCCGCCGGGGCCAGTGAGTGTCACGAGACGGGCGCTGTCGCTGCTGAGCAGACCGCGCACCGCCTTGACGTCGTCCTCGCGTCCGATCAAGGACGTTGGCTGAATCGGCAGGTTGTGCCGGAGTGTGCTCAGCGACGTCAGTGGTGGAAAGGACGACGGCAGATCAGGAGCGACCAGCTCGGAGACGCGCTCGTGGCGAGCAAGGTCCTTGAGTCGGTGTTCGCCGAGATCATGCAGCACCGCCCCTGAAGGGAGGCTATCGCGCACCAGTGTCGCGGTCGTCTCTGAGAGCAAAATCTGGCCACCGTGCCCGATTCCGCGAATCCTCGCGCATCGATTCACCGCTGAGCCGTAGTAATCGTCATCCCGAAGTTGAGCCTCTCCAGTATGGATGCCGATTCGGACTTTGATCGCTCGGGGCGTCGGCCAGGGCTCGCCAGCAAACGCTCGCTGGATCGCCAACGCAGCGGCGACGGCGTCGGAAGCCACCGCAAACACGGCGAAGCGACTGTCACCTTCACCGCGCGGCCGGATATGGACTCCGCCCTGCCGAGCAACGGCCGTCTCGAACAGCTCGTCGTGGCGCGCGAGCGCGGCCCGCATCGCCTCCGGGTCGTCCTCCCAGAGGGCAGTACTTCCCTCGACGTCAGTGAGGAGAAACGTCACCGTCCCAGTTGGCAGCTCAGCCATCGTTCACCCTCGGAGCGGGCACGTATCTTCGATCAGGCTAACCGGTCTTGCCGTAGGCGTCAATCAACTCCGTTAGAGGCGAGGCGCGTCCATGGTCGAGCGACCGCCCCCTTCGTTGACGGCTCTGTTCCCAATCCGGATCGCTTCTGCGGTGTGGTCGTGATCGACGTCACAGGTGCCCATTTCGACTGCGTGCTATGCTGGCGGCCGTGCAGCGGAACATCTCGCCGAGGATTGCGGAGACGGTGTGATGGCTGACGGCATCCACACAGTCGAACAGCTCGAAGCCGAGCTTCGTCAGCTGCGTCAGGTGCGCGACCTCTATCAAGCTGCCCGAGCGGAGGCCGATGAGCTCCGCTTGCAGCTCCTGGAACGCGACGCCGAGCTTCAGGAGAGTAATCGCCGAGTCGCCGCGGCGCTGGAGCAGCAGACCGCCACCAGCGAAATCCTGCGCGTCATCGCCACCTCCCCCATCGACGCCCAGCCGGTGCTGGACGCCATTGCTGAGAGTGCCGTGCGCCTGAGCCGCAGCGTCGGGGGCTCAGTCGGAATCCGTGAGGGCGGCTTCGAACGGCTCGTCTCAATGTTCGGCCGGTTCGGCAACCGACCCGTCGGCACGCTGCTGGACCTGTCCGAGGGGCATCCGGGGCTCATCGCGACGCTGGAGGGACGGACAATCCATATCCCCGACCGGTCAACCCCGGAGTTTCGAGCCCAGTTTCCAATGGCCAACGCTGCTCCCTTTGCCACGCTCCACGTTCCGTTGATCGCGCAGACCGGCTGCATCGGCAACATCAGCGTTGGTCGCGAGTCGGCCGAGCCGTACAGCGACCGCGAGATTGCGCTGCTGGAGACGTTCGCCGACCAGGCGGTCATCGCCATCGCGAACGCCCGGCTCTTCGACGAACTGGAGCAGCGCAACGGAGAGCTGGCTGAGGCGCTAGACCAGCAGACCGCAACGGCCGGGGTGCTCAAGGCGATCAGCCGCTCGGCGTTCGACCTTCAGCAGGTTCTTGAGACGCTAATCGAGAATGCTGTCAGGCTCTGTAATGCGTCCCATGGCGGACTCAGCCGCTTCGAGAACGGGCAGTTTCTGCTGGCCGCCGCCTTCGGCTCCTCACCCGAGCTGCTGTCCTACCAGCAACAAACCGCGATCCGCCCGGGACGAGACTCGGCCCTCGGGCGAGCCGCACTGGAGCGTCGAACGATCCACATCCCGGACGTGCTAGCCGACTCCGACTACGGGTACGGAGCCATGCGGCTCGGCATCCGGACCATTCTGGCCGTGCCGATGTTCCGAGAAGACGATCTGGTTGGCGCGATGTTCCTCTGGAAGGACGAAGTCCAGCCGTTCAGTGCTCAGCAGATCGGGCTACTGGAAACTTTCGCGGATCAGGCGGTGATCGCGATCGAGAACGCCCGCCTGTTCGACGAGCTAGAGCAGCGGAACCACGATCTGAGCGAGGCCCTGGAGCAGCAGACGGTAACTGCCGACGTATTACGAGTGATTGCCGCCTCGCCCACCGACCTTCAGAAGGTGCTCCAGGAGGTCGCCGAGGGGGCGATGCGAGCGAGCGGCGCCGAGGCCATCACCCTGTACCGGCTCGACGGCGACATGATGCGGTGTCCGGTCCGTGCCGGCCCGTTTCGGACGGGCGGAGCGCTCCTGGACAGGATCATCGGCGAGGGCGTGCCACTCACCCGCGACTTCCTGGCGGGACGAGCGGTCCTGGAGCGCCGCACGATCCAGGTCGCCGACCTCCGGGAGGCCCCCGACTATCCGATGGGACAGCAGCTGGCGCTTGCCGGTGGCCATCGCACGACGCTCTCGGTCCCGCTGCTGCGCGATGATGTAGCCATCGGGGCGATGTCGGTCGGGCGAATGGAGGTCCTCCCGTTCACCGAGCGCCAGATTGCCCTGCTGGAATCTTTCGCGGACCAGGCCGTCATTGCAATCGAGAATGCGCGCCTCTTCGAGGAGCTTCGGGACCGCGTCGACGAGCTGCGGACACTCGGCCAAGTCGGGCAGGCCCTTGCCTCCTCACTCGACCTGCGAGAGGTGTTGACGACGATCGTCGGGAACGCCACCCGCCTCGCCAATGCCGACGGGGGCGTCGTCTACGAGTACGACGACGGGACCGGGATCTTCGAGGTCCGCGCCACCGAGCGCTTGGCCGATGAGCTCGCCTCCACCCTCCGCGCGGCGCGGTTCCGCCTCGGGGAAGGCGCCATAGGCCAGGCCGCCGCGACTCGTGCGCCAGTCCAGGTCGAGGACGCCGAGGCGTCAGATGTGCTGACGCCGTTGGTCCGCGAGCGACTGCTCGACCAGGGGATGCGGTCGATCCTGGCCGTCCCGCTCCTGCGCGAGGACCGCGTCCTAGGCGGGCTAGTGATGGCGCGGCGGACGCCCGGTGCCTTCCCGTCGGAGGTGGTCGCCCTGCTCCAGACGTTCGCCACCCAGTCCGCGCTGGCGATCGACAACGCCCGCCTGTACCGAGCCCTCGAAGACGCGTCCCGGCACAAGTCGCAGTTTCTGGCGAACATGTCCCACGAGCTGCGGACGCCGCTCAACGCGATCATCGGCTACTCCGAGATGCTCCAGGAGGAGGCCGAGGACCTCGGCGAGGAGACCTTGATTCCCGATCTCCAGAAGGTCAACGCCGCCGGCCGTCACCTGCTGGGGCTGATCAACGACATCCTCGACCTCTCCAAGATCGAGGCCGGCCGCATGGACCTCTTCGTCGAGACATTCGAGGTCGGCCAGCTCGTGCGCGACGTCGAGGCGATCGTGCGGCCGCTCGTGGAGAAGAACGAGAACACGCTGGTCGTCACCTGTCCTGACGACATCGGCTCGTTGGACGCCGACCAGACGAAGGTCCGGCAGGCGCTGTTCAACCTGCTCTCGAACGCCGCCAAGTTCACCGACCACGGCACCATCTCCCTGACGGTACGGCGTGAACCGAACGACTGGCTGACGTTCGCCGTCTCGGACACCGGGATCGGGATGACCGAGGAGCAGCTCTCCCGGCTGTTCGAGGCGTTCTCCCAGGCCGAAGCCTCCACCCGGAGCAGGTACGGCGGGACCGGACTCGGACTGGCGATCAGCCGCCACTTCTGCCGGCTGATGGGCGGCGACCTGACCGTCGAAAGCGTCGACGGCGAAGGGTCGACGTTCATCGTGCGGGTGCCTACGGCAGTGGCCGCGACGTTAGAGGTCGGCGCCTGACGAGCCGAGCTGGGCCAGCTCGGCCTCGGCCTCCGGCAGCCAGAACGTCATGTCCATATCACGGAGCATGGTGACAGCTCGGGCAAGCTCGGCACGGGCAACGTCGTCGCGCCCGACCCGGCGATACAGCTTGCCGAGGCCAAGGTGGCAGTGGGCCTGGAGCGGCCGCATGCCGCGCGGATCGGCCAGCGCCAGCGCCGCGCGGTAGCGGTCCTCGCCGCGCGCGGCATCGAACCGGTCGGGACGGGTCGCGATGTCGCCGTGCAGTTGCAGCGCATAGGCCGCGAACCCCAGATGCTGGGTAGAGAATTCGAGCGCCCGGTCAGCCATTCGCGGCGCCTCGTCGAGTCGGCCGAGCATCAGACAGGCGCGCCCTAACCCGTGGTAGGCCCAGCCGGCACTGAAGACTCCCCTCGCCGCGAGCTGGTCATTGACCTGCTCGCCTTCTCGGAGCCGGGTCAGCGCCTCGGTCGCTTCGCCGAGCTCCGCCAGAACCCAGGCGGAACAGGCGATCGTGGCGGGAAGCAGGAGGACGACGCTCCCCGTCCGGATGACCGTGACCTCGTGCTCGATCAGTGGGCGTGCTCTCGCCCAGTCACCCTGGAGGAGGTGAAGCGTGCCCGCGGCGCGATAGGCCACGGCGACGGTGAACGCATGCTGCGTCGGCTCGGCGAGCCGGATCGCCTCGGTCGCGTACTCGACCGCCTCGGTAAACCTGCCCAGGTGGGCGAGACTCATGACCAGGTAGGCTCGATCGAAGACCGATGCCGGTGCAGTGAGTCCGAAACGTTTCGAGACCCAGTCGGCGGGCAACGCCGCGATGTTGTCGGAGGCCAGCTCGACTGCCCGCTCGTAGTCACCCTGAAGGTAATGCGCCATAACAAGGTAGGTGGTGGCGGGGATGCGGAGTCCCAGGTCCCCGAGGCGCCTGGCGATCTCGAGCGCGCGAGTGCCGGTCATCACCGCATCGGTCAGCTCGCCGAGCAAGAAGTGGGCGTTGGTCATGAACGAGTAGACCCGGCCCCGCCGGCGGTCGTCGCCGAGAAGCTCGGCGACGGCCTCGGCCTCGCGCAGCCGCTCCAGCGCCCCGCCGGGATCACCGAGCTGGGTCAGGACCGGCCGCAGTTCGAGGCGGATCTCGAATGCCTGCTCCAGGCTGGACCGGCACTCCGGCAGCGTCCCAAGCACCGCCAGCGTCTGCTCGAACCAGGTGCGCGCGTCCGGGAGGGCCGACCGCGCAGCCGCCAGGCCGGACAGGAGCATCGCCACCGACAGCGCGCCGGACATCTGGCCCCGGGACCAGCCGAGGTCGGCCTCCTGGGCCGGCATGAACGACGAGAAGCCGTAGTAGGCGATGCCCCAGGTGATGGTCTGGGTGATGCCGAGCATCACGGCAAGCACCCAGCCGTAGTAGATCCCGTTCAGCCGCGCGGGCACGATCAGGTGCTCACCGGCAGCACACGGACGACCCGCTCCCGACCCCCGCCAGGACCGGCAGCTCGTTTGGCGCCGGGTCGTCGGTCAGGTCGGTCGAGCAGGCGCCCGTCTCCGGCAGGACCAGTTCGACGTTGCGCGCGGCCTCCATGTCCCCGACGATCGCGGCGACCACCGAGCGCACCTGCTCGTAGCCGGTCAGCATCAGAAAGGTCGGGGCGCGCCCGTAGCTCTTCATGCCGACGACGTAGAAACCGGCCTCAGGGTGGCGCAGCTCGGCCTCGCCGTGCGGCGGGACGCTGCCGCAGGAGTGGACGTTCGGGTCGATCAGCGGCGCCAGGGCCGTCGGAGCCTCGACGCTCGGATCGAGGTCGACCCTCAGCTCGGAGAGCAGCGACAGGTCGGGCCGGAAGCCGGTCGCGCCGATGATCTCGTCGACCGGCGGCAGGTCGCGCTCGAGGCTGGAGACGACGATCCCGGCGCCCATCTGGACCAGCTTGTGGACCTTGAAGCCAGCCATAAACGTCAGGCTACCAGCTTCGACCATCTTGCGGACCATCGTGCCGAGGAGGCCGCGGGCGGGCAGCATGTCGTTCGTCTCGCCGCCGAAGAGCTGGCGGAGATCGGCCCGGCGCACGACCCAGGTGATCCGCGTCGCCGGGACTTCCTCCGCCATCCGTCCCAGGTCGATCAAGGCGTTGAAGGCCGAGTGGCCGCTGCCGACCACCATGACGCGGCGGCCGGCGTAACGGTCGCGGTCGGAGCCGAGAACGTCGGGGATGCCGTAGACGATTCGGTCCGCGACATCCCGCTCGCCGATTGCTGGCACCCCGTTGCCGCCCAGCGGGTTCGGGGTGGAGTACGTCCCGGAGGCGTCGATGACGGCCTTGACCAGGATCTCCTCTTCGACGCAGCCGCTCGACACCCGCACCACGAACGGCGCCTCGTCACGGCCTGCCGTCTTCATCTTGTCGAAGCCCTGGCGGGCGACCGAGATCACCCTGGAGTCGAGGCGCAGGTGCGGAGCAATTTCGGGCAACTCGGCGAGCGGCTTCAGGTAGCCTTCGACAAGCTCGCGTCCGGTCGGCAGCCCCTCGGGCGGTGGCGGCGTCCACCCAGACGGTTCGAGCAGGGAAACGGACGCGCGGTCGACGACGTAGCGCCAGGGTGAGAAGACGCGGACGTGCGCCCACTTGAGGATGCTGGCTCCGACGGCCCTGCCGGCCTCCAGCACGACCGGCGTTTCGCCACGAGACACCAGGTGGGCGGCGGCGGCGAGGCCGATCGGCCCGGCGCCGATGACCGCGACTGGCAAGGAAGTCTGACTCATGGTGGTCTCCCCACTGGCCCGATTATATCGAAGGCCATCAATATGTGACCATCTTGCCAGACCACATCGACGTGTGTCAATATACTTCTATGAAAACTGCGATATCAGTCTTGGACTGCTGCCCCGCCCTCTTGCAGAGCAGCCCGCTCACCCAGGTCGAAGCGGAACAGCTCGCAGCCGCCTTCCGGGTGATCGCCGACCCGACTCGCCTGCGCCTCATCAGCCTGTTGGCCAGCTCGCCGGGTGGCGAGGCGTGCGTCTGCGACCTGGTGGAGCCGCTGAGGCTCTCCCAGCCGACCGTCAGCCACCATCTGAAGCTACTGTACGAGGCAGGCCTGGTAGCGCGAGACAAGCGCGGGCTCTGGGTGTACTACCGCCTGATCCCGGAGCGGCTCCAGGTGCTACGGAACGCGCTCGGAGCACCGGCGATGAGCCCGCCGATTAGCTAGGCGCTCCAGACCACCCCGGCGGGAGCACGAGTCGCCTCGCGAACCGGGATGAATCTATGCGCGCATTTCCCCGACGATGCGCTGGGCGTCGAGCGCGGCGTGGTGCTGGAGTGCCGATCGACGCTACGGACTCTGGCGAGCCCAAGGACAGCCGCGACCGCGTGATCCGAGAGCCCCTGACTCCTCAGCCAATGGGCACAGGTAGCGCGGAGCCCGGTCGAATCCACCAGCGGCAGGCCAGCCCGCCGGCAAGCATCCTGGAGCACGTCCCAAGCCGCCCGATAGCTGAGCGGTCGGCCTGGCGCTCCGCGCGCACAGAGAACGGGACCGGACAGCGATTCGACGCTACCACCCATCGTGCCGGCCAGCGCCTCGACCGCGTCTGAGGCAGGTCCCGGCAGGAGCAGCCGCACACGCCGGCTGCTGCGCTCGACGGTGACCGTCAGGCCATAGTGCCCGCTCACGGTCAGCTCCTTGGAGAGATCTTCCCATCGTAGCCCGACGATCTCCTCGGGACGCAGGCTGGAGTAGCAGTGCAGGGCGACCAGAGCACGGTCGCGAGGAGCCTGTTTGATCGATCCAGAGCCGGCGGCATCGACCAGGCGGCGAAGATCGGCGACATCGAGTGTCGGCCCTCGGCGACGGCGACGGCCGGGCGTCCAGGCCACCAGCGTTCCGGTCGTGTGCCAGCCGGTCGACCGCCGCGTCGGAAGCAGCATGTCCAGCGCCGCCAGGTCTGCCGCCGGATCTCGGCCGAGCACCGGCCCGACAGTGCGAATGAATCGCTGAATCGCGAGCAGACGGACACGTCCAGTCGAGCGTGAGATTATCGTCACCGGCTCGCGCAGCAGCCGAGCGAGTAGCTCGAGATCGGCAAAGAGTGTCCGCAGGGTGGATGCCGGGTCAACGGTGCGAGCTTCGCGCAGCAGCACTCGAAGCTGGCCCGCCTCACGCTTCGACGAGCGATGGTGAGCGCCCTCCGTAACCCTGGCATCCTGGAACGTGGCGAGAAGGCGCTCCGAGTCGTTATCGGGCCGGAGAAGGCCGTCGGTCGTCACCGTAGAGCCAGCATCCGAGCTAAAGAGTGCGAGCTGCGTCACGTGAGCTGCCCTTGCTGACTCTTGGTCGAGCGTCGTCATATTCCTGCCGGGTCAGCTTCGCTCGGATCGCCCCGACGCGAGGCTGGACGTAGTGATCGTCCAGGCGTTCGAGTCCTTCCCAACCGCCGGCCCGAGCGACGATATGGCGCGGCAGCACGCTCGCGGCGTCGGTGGCGAACGCCCGGCGGAATGCGTGGGGCGTGAAACCGGGTACCTCAGCGGACGAGCAGCCGTCACGCAGCGCCGCGCGAATGTCAGTATCGGACCAGCGACCTCGGGACGAGTTGCGCCAGACCTGCCCCGGCTCACCGAGGCGAACGCGCACCGGCCATCGTCGGACGGCTGCCAGGTAGTTGAACGCCTCGGCTTAGGCGCGCAACGCATCCACCGCCGCTCGGCTCAGCTCGACCTCGCGACGCTCACCCTTCGATTTCTCATGGAGGAAAAGTCGGAGCCGGCCAGAGGGCATCTCGACGCAGTCGACACCATCGAGCTGGCGCAGGGCGTTGACCCGAGCACCACTCTCGGCCAGGATCAGGAAGAACGCGCGATTTCGGGCGCCGAGGTACCCAGGAGCCCGTCCGACCGCTTCGAAAACGTCCCGGACCTGGCTATCAGACGGCGCTCGCCCGCCACGTCGCCGAGGAGTCCCGCCGGTCAAGCGATACCCCGTGCCGACCCGTTCGGCGACGGCTCGGAGCGCACGGTCCACGCGATCATGTGGATCCTCGTTCAGGAGCACCATCAGCTCCGGCCGCATCAAGGTCACGAAGTCCCGGATCGCCGATCGCCGCTGTGCGAGCGTCCACCGCGACAGTCGAGTACGGAGGGTAGGCGCGGTATCGTCGACGAGCACGCGGCCGAGGAGCGCCACGTCCTGCAAGAGATCGGCACACGGCATCATCCGTCCGGTCAGCCTCGCTGTGATCAGCAACATCGACCGCATTTGATACCCATAGACGAGTTGCCCCTTCCAGGCTCGCCCCTGGGCTCTGAGCCGGCGCATGAACGCCGTCAGCAGGGGGTCGTCTGGTGGCGATGTGCTCGGTCGCTGAGTCGCCGGGCGGGACCGGCGGCGAGGTTTCCGGACTGTCGGAGGCTCGATCCCTGGGAGCGCGAGCTGCTCCGCGATCGGCTGGTCCGGCGGCTCGGAGTCGTCGAACCGCAGATCACGGCTTAGTCGATCTCGGACGACTGGCTGTTGATGACGTTCTGGGCCAGGTCCTTCAGCTCCTGGTGAGCTGCGCGCTCGGGCACCAGCCTGGCCATCTCGATCGCGCTCTGGTGGTGCGGGATCATGAGGACGCGGACGCGACGCTCGCGCACGCACAGCTTGCGGTGGACGGCGCGACATCGATGATTGCTCCGCGCCGATCGATGGTGACCGGGCAACACGCGATCAGGAGTGCCCGGAGTTGGAGGCGCGCCCGCTGAACCCGCGACTTCATCCCAGAGATCGACAGCCCGAGTTCAGCTGCGGCTGCGGCCTGTGTGAGGCCATCCAAGTCGGTGAGCACGAGGGCATCGCGAGCCATGGTGGGCAGCTGCTCGATCAGAGGCCGCAGGCACTGCGCAAGCTCACGGACGCCTGAATCGTCCGCGTTGTCGGGGTACGGCCACGCGGATGGATCAGCACGCTCGCTCGCCTCCTCGAGCGGCTCCTGGCGACGGCGGGTCCGGTAGTAGTCGATGACGGCGTTGCGTGCGACTCGGCCCAACCAGGCCGGGAGGCTCCTGAACTGCTCACCGCCGGCCGCCGCCGTGGTGAAGCGGAGCAGCACGTCCTGAACCAGATCCTCGACCGCCTCGGGATCGCCGACGCGGCGCCCGATCAGCGCACGTAACTGCGCTCGCACCTGGTCCCAGGCGACATGCAACTCCGGGGAAGTCGAGGATCGTTGGTTCATCTCGGTCTCAGTATGGATGGGCGCGCCGCTCAACGGCAGCCGCAGCCGCCAGCGGCGGTCGCGGCGGATCCGCAGCAAGCGTCGTTGGCCGCGGGCTCGCAACACGTGGTCTGTTCGATGGGCGAGCAGCACGCGGTCGGCGCAGGGGGGCGTTCGGTCACGGTGGGAGTCGGCGTGGGTCCGCCATCGGGGGTCGGTGTCTGGGCCGTCATGAGGGTCTCTCCTTGGTTGCATGGGTTCTGACTCTTCCAGACGATGAAGGGTGCCGATGGACGCACCGTCCGGCGGCCCGCGCGCTAGCAGAGACGGCGGACCTGGCAACAGACGAGTCCGATGCGTTTCGCGTAACCCTCCATTCCACGTACTGCGGATTGTCTCTGCCACCTTGAACGGCTTGATGAGCGGTTCGCAATAAGCGGCAGCAGCACCTGTTAGGCGAACCGCCCTCGGGGTGGGTGGACGGCTGACCGGCCCGAGGTCCCCGCCGCCGTTCCGACAGTCGCCCACTCTCGGAGGCAGCAGCGACCTTGATTCCCAGAACCTCCATTCTGGGTCTACACCTCAAAGAGCGAGCACCCCAAGACGACACCGATCGCCGCTCCACCCATGAGCACCAGGATCGGATGCACGCGTCGGGTGGTTGCCACCAGCGCTGTCCCGGCGATAACGACGGTCGGCCACCCTAGAAAGCTGGCCTTTCCAATGTCGAAGGCGCTCACCACCAGCAGCGCCACGACAGTTGGCGCAGCACCACGCCCGAATGCCCGAACCCAGGGACGCTGTGTGGCTGTGCGAAGAACTCGGGCCGATCCTGCGGCCAGAAACCACGGGATGAGGAAGACCCCACAGGCAGCCGCGAGGCCACCGGCCAGGCCTGCGACGTGGTAGCCAACAAAGGGGGCCAGGATCAGCACCGGGCCTGGGGTCATGAAGGCAAAGGCGATCGCCGTGGACAGGTCAGCTGGGGTCAGCCAGCCAGTATCGGCGACAACGGTACGCTCGACCAGGGAGAGCGCCGCCTGACCACCCCCGAAGGCCAGCGCACCGATCAGCAGCCAGCGCCACAACAGCTCGGCGATGACCTCGCTCATGATCGGGCTCCCTGGGGTGCGGCAGTCGCCGCCTCGGAGGCCGTGTAGGCCACGATGCCAACGAGTCCCGCGAGGAGCACCAGCAGCGCAGCGCTGACGCCGAACACCCCACCGGCGATGACGGCTGCTACGGCCAGCGCGATGCTGAGGGGCTGGCGAGGTGTGATCGAGCGTTTCCCCAAGCGCCAGGCCGTTGCCAGCAAGAGCCCCACGGCCGCAGCGGTCAGCCCGTCAGCCGCAGGCCGCACCAGCGGCAACCCGCTCACCGCGATGTAGCCTGCCGCCAACGCCATCATGGCCAGAGTTGAGGGGAGAAGGTAGACGATCGTGGCCACGGCCGAGCCCGACCAGCCGCCGAGCCGATAGGCCAGGTAGGCCACGATCTGGACGACGGTGGATCCAGGCAGCGTCTTGGTGTAGGTAAGCGCATCGGTCAGATCCTGGTGCGTGAGCACGCCACGCCGCTCGACCAGCTCACGTTCGATCATGACGAGCTCGGTCTCGCCGAAGGCTGTGGCTCCGATCCGGAAGAAGACCCACGCCAGCGTACCCATGGACAGAGCCGGTTGCAGCTCAGCAGCTTCGGCCATCGGCTGCCCTCCAGGTATAATGTCACTAACGTTACATGAAACGTCTGTGACACACAAGCGATGCGGTAGCCTTGGGCCATGAGCGATGCGCACGACCCGCGACGCTGGCTGCTCCTGATCTACCGCGTCCCCCAGGACCCGCCGGGGCGGCGCACGTACGTCTGGCGCCAGCTCAGGCAGCTTGGCGCGGTGTACCTTCAGCAGGCGGCGGCCGTGCTTCCTGAGCAGCCCGAGCTGCGCACGGCCCTTGACGCCCTGAGCCAGCGCATCCGTGAGTACGGTGGCGAGGTGTCCCTCTTATCGACCGTCTCACCGGACGAGGACTGGGAGCGTGAGCTACTGGAGCGGTTCAACCAGGCCCGCGACGCCGAGTACACCGAGATCGTCGAAAACGTCGAGCGCTTCGAGGATGAGATCAAGCGCGAGCGGCGCAAGGGACGGTTTACCTTCGCCCAGCTCGAGGACATCGACGGCGAATGGGAGAAGCTCCAGCGCTGGTACGAGCGCATCCGCGCCCGCGACTTCTTCCGTGCACCTAGTCGCGGTGGCGCCGATGATGCCCTGGGGCGCGGCCAGACCGAGCTGGAGACCTTTACGGCTGAAGTCAGCGCTCGTGAAGGTGCTGAGCCCGAGGACGTATGAACGCGATGCAGACCGAGCACGCCACGCCAGGAGAACGCCGCTCAGTTGACTGTGGGTGCGAGCCGATCGCTCGTACGATTGCCAACCCCCGCCTGCGACAGTGGGCGTGGTGGCTCACCGCCCTCACCATTGGCTGGAACAGCCTGAAAGCGGTCGTGGCGATCGCCAGCGGCGTGATCGCCGGGTCGATCGCGCTGGTGGGCTTCGGGCTTGACTCCATCGTGGAGGTCGGTAGCGCCCTGGTGATTGTCTGGCGTCTCTCTCATCGAAGCACCGACCGTGAAGCCGATGAGCGCATCGAGCGACGCGCTGTCCGACTCATTGCGTTCACCTTCTTCGCTATCGCCCTGTACGTGAGCTATGACTCATCTACGAAGCTGCTCGGGATCAGCGAGGAGCCGCACAGCAGTCCGATCGGCCTGGCCATCACCGCGCTCTCGCTGGTGGTCATGCCCACCATTGCCTGGGCGAAGCGTCGCGTCGCCACCGGCCTCGGATCGGTCGCGCTGAAAGCCGATGCCGCCGAAACGCAGCTGTGTACGTACCTCTCCGCCGTAGTGCTCATCGGCCTGGCTCGTCGATGTATCCGACAGCGTGTGCGGGCCGATGAGAGACGTGAAGCTGCTAGAGACCTCGGGGCTGCTCGACCGGCTGAATCCCGACGTCGGTGCGCTGGGCGACCTGGCCTATGTCGGAATGGTGCCGCTCCACCCGGCCGGCCGGGGGTTCACGCCGCGTCGCAAGCCGCGCGAGAAACCGAGGCCGGCCGAAGACATCGTCTACAACACCGCGTTTGCCGCCGCGCGTATCGTCGTCGAGCACACCATCGGACGCCTGCGACGTTACCAGGCCTTGACGCACCAGGATCGCCACCACCGACAGGCCCACGCTGCCCGCGTCCGTGCGGTCGCTGGCCTCGTCAACCGACAACTGGATCACCGATTTGGAGCGCACATATGCGCCTGACTGCCGTCGCGGGGAGGGGGGATCATGCCCTCCTCCCCTATTGCGCACATTAACTACTGACTCCAGGGCGCCCATTACGCGGCTTGTCCGACGCTCCGTCGACATCGTCATTGCGACCTCAATACGCTCAAAGACTCCACCACCAGTATTAAGAATGAGGGAGAGCCGCCATCATCTGGCCGAGTTTGGGCCGGACCGTACCACGCGACTCGGTACGGCCCTCTCGGCACTCCACGTCGGCATGAGGAGACAGCCATGTTGCCATTCATGACGGAGCAGACCCTGGGTGTTTGCGAGCGATACAACCTGGCGATGGGACGACGCGGCCGGCGGCCGCAACGATACGCCGCGCCCGAGATCGTCGGGCGCGGCCCAGTCCAGGCCAGGATCACTGAGTGGGCTGAAGCTCCCTTTGCTCAGCGATGGGTCCCGTGTGCGCCTCGACCGGGAGAATGTGAGCGCGCGACAGCATCCCGCCTGACACGTCCTTCGCCATAAACCCGTGCTGCAAGAGGATCCGTGTCGCCGTATGGGCCCGCTGGCCGGATCGACACACGACGAGGATCTCCCGATTGCGGGGCAGCTCGTCAAGGCGTGCACGGAGCTCTCGGAGCGAGATGTGGAGCACGCCCGGCACATGCTCCACTGCGACCTCGTCTGGCTCGCGGACGTCGAGCAGGAAACCGGACGTCGCTGCATCCCACTGGCAAATCGGCAGGTCCCCGCGCAGCACGTTCGCTGCCACCATCCCCGCCAGGTTTATAGGGTCCTTGGCGCTCCCGAACTGAGGCGCGTAGCACAACTCTGCTTCCTCGAGGTCGTAGACGGTGGCGCCCATCTGGAGGAACGCGGCGAGAACGCTGATCCGCTTGTCCACGCCGTCCTCGCCGAACGCCTGCGCCCCCAGGAGGCGCCCGTCAGACTTCCGGAAGAGGATCTTCATCGCGATCGGACGGGCGCCCGGGTAGTATCCCGCGTGTGAGCTCGGATGGAGATAGACCTTCTCGTAGTCGGCGTCGCCGAGCCGATTCAGGAGCTTCTCGCTAACGCCGGTCCATGCGATGGTCGAACCGAACAGGCCCACGATGGCGGTGCCCTGTGTGCCACGGTAGCGTGCCTCGCGTCCGGCGATCACGTCGGCTGCGATCCGCCCCTGCCGAGCGGCCGGTCCGGCTAGCGCGACGAGGCTCCAATGGCCGGTCGTGGCATCTTTGACCTCGACGGCGTCGCCAACGGCGAAGATGTCCGGATCGCTCGTGCGCATCTGCTCGTCGACGCGGATTCCACCGCGTTCGCCGATCTCCAGTCCGGCCGCTTTCGCCAGGGCAATGTCGGGGCGCACGCCGAGGGCGAGAATCACCAGGTTGGCCGGGTAGGTCGCGCCCGATCTCGTGGCGACATCGATGGTCCCATCTGGAGCCTGTCGGAAGCCTGCCACCCCGTCGCCGAGGGCAAGGCGGACGCCATGCCGCTCCAGCTCGGCCTCGACGAGGCGGGCGTACTCCCGGTCGACTGGAGGCAGCACCTGGTCGAGCATCTCGACCAGCGTCACGTCGAAGCCGCGGTGGACCAGGTTTTCCGCCATCTCCAGGCCAATGAACCCTCCACCGACGACCACTGCCCGGTTCTTCGGCCGCACGGCCCGCGTCTCCGACCCCTGATCCATGGCCGAGCGAGCCACGTCTTCTCGGGCGATCCACTCGCGGATCGCTCTGGCATCGGGTACGGTCCTCACCTGGAAGATGCCGGGGAGGTCGATGCCCGGCAAGGGCGGACGGATCGAGACCGCGCCCGGCGCGAGCACGAGCGTGTCATAGGCATGGGTGGTCACTTCGCCGGTCACGGTATCCCGCAGCTTCAGCGTCCTCTCTTTTGGGGACACCTCGATAGCCTCGCAGTGCGTTCGCACGTCGACGCAGAACCTCTCCCGGAACGCCTGCTCGTTCGTCACCAGGAGACTCGATTCCTCTTCGATGACGTTCCCGACGTGGTACGGCAGCCCGCAGTTTGCGAACGAGATGTACGGTCCCCGTTCCACCATGAGGATCTCGGCCTGCTCGTCCAGACGGCGCAGGCGCGCGGCACACGATGCGCCACCGGCGACTCCCCCGACGATGATGACTTTCATAGCTGTAGCCTCCTTGCCTGATGCCATCCACTCGCAAAACATTCGGTTCAGCTCACGGATGCTCTCAATCAAGCTCGCCATCCGACCCATCCTCATGCTAGGCCCGTGAGCTGCTCGACGGGAGCGCTGTCAGCGTCGTGGAAACCAGCGATCTCGAAGACGTTCACGGGCCGCGCCCGGCCACGGATCGTCTCTGGGCCGCGCTCGTGCACCAGTGCCCAGCGCTCGACGGCCGCGGCGGTCCTGGCGTTACAGAGGATCTCGCCCGGCCCGGCCGCACTGACGAGCCTGGCCGCCAGGTTCACGTTGTTGCCGATGACGGTGTACTCCAGCCGTTCGGGCGAGCCGATCGCGCCGAC
>Ga0209382_10003549_pt1 | contig 21545 bp, 21 predicted proteins | sample SoiMetdeltSBSDD5_FD_187599 | JGI IMG/M metagenome (GOLD analysis project Ga0209382, IMG submission 187599) | Bulk soil microbial communities from a Populus tree surrounding site in Tennessee, USA - Soil MetaG P. deltoides SBSDD5 (SPAdes) (version 2) | ecosystem: Environmental > Terrestrial >... | reverse complement strand
GCCTACAGCTACGAGTCGGTGGAGAAGTGCTACGCCGGCGGCCTCGCCTTCGCGAAGGCGATCCGCCAGTCGATGAGCTGACGACCTCACCCCCCAGCCATCATGCCTACCATGGGGCCCAGAATCATGCCTACCATGGGGCCCCATTCGCCCACGGCCCCACGGCCACTCCGGCGCGGAGAGGGGGAGCAGGGGCTCCCTCTCCCTCTGGGAGAGGGTTGGGGTGAGGGCTGGCTAGCGGCGCTCCACTACGACGCGGGCGCCCATCGTGAAGCCCGCTGGCAGGTCGTCGAGCGGCTGACCTGGCCGCGCGGCGGCGTGGCGGCGCAGTTCGCCGTCGGCGGCGACATCCACCGGACCAACGCGGACCTCGTGACGGATACCGGCCGGGCCGCCCAGCTCCACGTCAACCTGCCAGGCGCCGTCCTTGTCGGGCTGGAGCGGGCGATCGAGCGCGTACCAGCGGCTTCCCTCGATCTCGGCTCGTACCAGCAGCCAGAGCGGCACACGACGATCGGCCTCGGCGGTCAGACGCCCGCGCACAGTCAGGCGGCGCCCCACGACGTGCCCATCGAGCGGTCCATCGATCAGGATGCCGGGGGCGGCCACCGCCACGGCAGACGCCGAGCCGGCATCCGGACCCGGAGGCGCACGTTCCGCTGATGCTGGGACGGATGCGTCAGGGCCTATCTTGACCGGGAGTGTGCTTGCAGGCGGAGGCACCTCGGACGGCGCCGCGTCGGGCGCTGGCAGGGTGGCTCCCGCTTCAGCCTCATGCGTCGCGCGGGCGGCAGCAGCAGTTTCGGCTTCGATCGCGGCCTGCGCGGCACGCTCGGCGTTGGCGCGGATCGTCTGCTGCGCCAGCTCCGGCGGCTCGGCGACGACCCAGAGGCGATGTGAGTAGTCCTGGCGCACCATACTCCACTGACCCGTGCAGGTCATCAACGTCAGCCGAGGCGTCGTCGTCGGCTGCGTCGGTACGACGTCGTCGTGAGGCTTGACGGCGATCTCGCTGACCACGAACCGGTATTCCAGCCCGCGCGAGATCGCCACGACCTCATCGCCGGGCCGCAGCCGGTCCAGCCGGGCGAAGACGTCGCCCGCCGGACCCGCGAGGTGGCCGATCAGGACGGTGTTCCCCTCCGAGACGGCGGCCGTGCCTTGAAGCTGCCCAACGACAAACGGCGGCGGCTCCCACGGCACCGGCACGACCGCCGCTCGGACGCCGAGCTTCGGAATGGTCACGGCGCGAGCCGGTCCAGGACGCGGCCGGGGCGCGACCGTACGCGGCCGAGCTCGCCCGATCTCGGCGTCGCTGCCAAGCACGATCCGCACCTCCGGCGCCTCGATCTCCTCTCCGGCGGCGAGCACGTGGAGCTCGACGGTCTTCCGTTCGCCCGGTCCGAGCCCGTCGAACACGAACTGCCGCTCGCCGTCGCCGTACGCCCGATCGTCGAGCACGTCCGGGATCGCGCCGAACACCGTGAAGTCCTGGAGCCAGCGCGCGGGCACGATCACGCTCAGCGGACCGGTCGGAGCACTCGCGCGATTGACCAGGCTGACGGCCAGGCGCGCATGGGCGCCTGGCTCGGGCGGATCGAGGAAGCGAAAGTCGATATCGGCAACCTCGACCTCGGCCGGCGCTGCCATGATGGGCGGAGCGGCGAGCGAAGGTGGATCTGGCGCGGGCTCTCGTGCCGCCACGCCGGTCTCGTCCCGATCCGGGGCTCGGAGCGGGGAGCTGGTGACGACCGGTTGCGGCGCAGCAGCCTGTCTGATCGGCGGTTGTGAGACAACGGGCCAAGGGTCGACGGCAGGCGGCGGCACGACCTCGTCGAGCCAGATCGGCGCCTCGCTCGGCACGGCGGCGTGTTGCGCCTCAGCCGAACCGGCCCAGACCTGGCTCGTCTGCCATGCTTCTACGAACACGCTCGCGCCGGCCAGCACGGCGCCGACCCCGAGCACGACGGCCAGAGCCGCTATGACCTTCTGGAATCGATGCCCCACCGGGGATTGGCCCGTCAGGCTGGCCTCTTGCGGCGCCGCAGCGCATACAGGCCGACACCGGCAACTGCCGAGCCCCCAGCGACGAGGGCACCGGCCAGTTCCAGGGGGATACCACCCGCACGCGGGGCGGTCGCGGCACCGGCCGGCTTGGCGGTCGGCTTCGGGGTCTGCGCCTCGGCCTCGTTCACCGGGCTGCCGACGATCGAGGCCGAAATGAGGGCGGTGGCGGCGAGCGGCACGGCGATCAGGGACGGTACACGTCGCATGAGCACTCCTCGTTCGCTCGACGCCGTCATTCGGCGGCGAGATCAGATCTGGGGCACCAGGCACGTCATGACGGCCAGGTCACCGCTCCCAGGCATCATACACGTCGGTCTACTCCCGACGCGCCTCGGCCGGAGCCCGGCCACGGGCAACTTCCGTACCAGCGGCGCACACCGCATAGCCCATCAACTGTCCCCGCCGGCGACGCTCAGTTCCGCGTGTCCACCTACCACCGGAAGTTACGCCAGATCGAGCACCGCCGGCCCGAGCGGCTCAGTGCCCGGCGCCGATCAGCGAGCCCCAGACGTCCACGATCCGCCCGTTACAACCGAATGTTAGCTCATGGCCGTCAGGATCGACGTCCAGGTGCGGCAGCTCCTTCGCCCGGTTCACCAGCGATGCCGAGATCTCGATCTCCCCGATCTGGAGCGTGTTCCGAATGTGCATCACCCCGACCACGTCCGAGCGCGGCTCGCCGCAGGTCTGGATCGCCGCCTTCACCGCCGCCAGATCAGTCGGCATCACCATCGGCACCTGGCCGCGCTGGAGCCCGCCGGTGCTGGCCGTCAGGCAATTGATGTAGAAGGCTGCGAAATCGACCTTCTCGACGAGTCGCTGCGTCGTGAAGTCGGCGAGGCCGAGGCCGGCCGCGTTGCCGTGCGAACCGTCCGTCAGGTCAAGGACCGCTATGCTGGCGATCCTGGGCCGGGCGAACTCCTCGGAGCCGTGAACCCACATCCGGCCGATCACGTTGGTGTCCATACCGCAGCCGGAGATCTGCTTCCCCATCTCGTCGACGACCAGCACGTCCAGCGTGTCGAACGGCAGCGAGGCCATCAACGATTTCGCCGTCTCCTGGAGGCGCCGCTCGTCGTCGTCGGCGATGCCTGAGGCCGGGATCGCCTCGACGATCGCCGTCTGGTCGTAGGCGTTCTCCACGAGCGCGACGCCGAACAGGACGTTCGCGTGTTTGACCACGACCTTCGCCGCGATCGGCATCCACTTCGCCAGCCCCGGCACGCCGTACGAGTGGACCGCCTGCGCGCCCTTCTGCTTGCCGATCCCGATCGTGCACAGCTTCGCCAGGCCGCTCTCGATCGGCGCGTTGAAATCCGTGTGCGGCTTCACGCGGTTGACCACGATGACGCCGTCAGCTTCGAGCGCCGTCTCGGCCACGTAGACCGGCATGCCGCACTCGTCAACCACGCCGACCTGGCGGACCTCCATGTTCGAGACGATCGGCATGTTGGTCGTCTGCTCGGTGATCCCGAGCTCGCCGAGCATCTCGATCTGGCCCTCAGCCGTCGCCTTGCCGTGGCTGCCCATCGCCGGCATCACAAACGGCTCGGCCCCGAGCGCCCGCACCTCGTCGCCGATCGAGCGGATGACGCGTGCGATGTTCGCGATACCCCGGCTGCCGGCCGTGATCGCGATCCGAGCGCCGGGCTGAATTGTCTCGGCGAACCGACGCACCTGGCGCCGCGTCTCCCCCTCGATGTCCTCCAGGACGGGACCGTCGAAGGTCTGGCGGACGCGGTGCATCACCGGCAGCGGCACGTGGAGTTGAATGGCGCTCAGGTCCGGCGCGGCGATCATGACAGCCCTCCCGACGACAGCCTTGCTTGCATTGTAGGGGTGCAAGTGGGTTCCAACAACGCCGCCGAGTTGCGGGCTGTCACAAACGAAGGTGACAGGATGGTCCGCGCCTCTGGCCAGCCCCAGTCCCACAGTGTCACCCCGACGCAGGAGCCCCACAATGTCATCCCGACGACTCCTCTTGTCATCCCGACGACTCCTCTTGTCATCCCGACGCAGGAGGGATCTCACGCTGACGTGCACGAGGCATCGAGATCCCTCCCTCCGCTCGCAGGCTCGCTTCGGTTCGGGATGACATTGGGGGAGAAGCAGGCTCGCTCCGGATCGGGATGACGCTGGGTGTCGTGCGGCCCATCTCGCGCCGAACCTACGTCAGCTCGAACGACAGGCCCTCGCTGCACCCATGTCTGCGAAGTAGTAGCGACAGTCAGGGAGAGGCGACGTAGCTCAGGGCTGCCAGTACATCCTCGCGGGCGAGCATGTACTCGTCCATCACCTCTTCCATGCTCATGCCGCCGCCGAGCTTTCCGACGACGAGCTCGACTGGAACCCTCGTCCCTCGATGACGGGCTTCCCGAATCGGATCTCCGGATCGACGATGATGCGCGGAGCGAGCTCTATTCGCGTCTCTCCCTCCTCCACTCGTTCTAGCATACACGGCATCCCTGGCTACATCCGGAACTGAACGCACCAGAGGCCCGACCGGAACTGCCGGCCGGGCCTCGTGAGCCGTATCGAGAGTCGCCGATTACATTCGTCAGCGGCTAGCACGTAGCAGCATCAGTCCATGCGGGCGCGCGTCGAGTTTGCCACCGTCCGCGTTGCTGACCGGCTCTCGCCCGCCAGCAGCCAGATCACCCGTGCCACCAGCCAGGCGACCAGCATATAGACGATGATCGCGATCAGCGTGGTCAACTCCAGCACGCTGCCGCTGCTCCCAGGGTTGGAGAACAGATTGCTGAACGGCGCCACGAACGGCTCCGAGGCGCCGTAGATCAAGCTGGCGAAGCCGGCCGCCTCGTTCGCACCGAGCAGCTTCAAGATGAACCTGATCGCCAGAATGCCTACCACGATGCCGAACAGCAGCCAGATCGCCTGCACCAGCTTGTACGACGATCGTCGCCGGTTCGCATACGGATCGTACGCCGTCGCGTGGACCTCGTCGACCCCCGCGGCGGCCGGCGCCGGCCCGACCGGCCGATACTCTGCCGATGTCACGACCTGACCGGACGGATCGCGAACCACGCGCTCGGTCCGCTCCTCGGCGTAGCCGTCGACCCCCGGATCGGCCACCTGGTTGCGCTCTACACGTCGCTCCTGCATGAGATACCTCACTCTCGCTGGCGGCCAACCTCGGCACCGCCGAGACGCCGCCACTGCACCACGCCATACCGAGCGCCCCACTCCCGAATCGTCAGGTGTCCGTCAGGTGCTCGTCGGTGCCTCTAATGCAGACGCCGTGCCAGACGTCCGGCGAGTGTCGCGACTTCAGGGGGCAAGGCGGTCCGAAAGCGGGCGGCCACGCCTGCCAGGACTGTGGCGCCAGTCCATAATCCGGATCTCGAGTGCGGAGGTGCGCTGTGCGGGTAACTCCGTGGACAAAACCGCCAAAACGCCATGACCGATGCCCACACGGGGCGGGAGCAAAGACCGATGGCTGAACTGATTCGGTTCGCGGAAGTTCGGGGCGGCCTACGAGCCGAGGTGGCAGAACAGGCGGCGTTCGCGGTGCTGCCCATCGGCGCCGTCGAATGGCACGGCCCGCACCTGCCGTTCGGCACAGACGTCATCCTGGCCAGCGAGTTCGCCTCGCGGATCCGGGGCGACTTCACGGCCGTCCTCTTCCCGGCGATGCCGTACAGCGCCTGCCCTGGCAAGACCTCTGGCCATGAGGGCACCATCGCGATCCGCCCTGAGGTCGCCCTGGCGTACCTCTGCGACGTTCTCCAGGGGATCGTCGAGAGCGGCTTCGAGCGGGTGCTGGTGCTGAACGGCCACGACGCCAACATGTCGATGGCCCGGGCCGCGATGGAGTGGGTGTCCGGCAAGCGCCGAGCGAGCTTTCTGCTGGTCAACTGGTTCCAGTTGCTGAGCCCCGCCGAGACCAGCCACCTGTTCACCGGCCACAACGGCCGTGGGCACGGCGGCCCGTTCGAAGCTTCCGCCGTCTGGAGCTTCACGCCGGAGAGCGTCGACACGGACGGGGTGCCGGATCTTCCGCCACGCCCGGCCCTGGACACCGATCGGCCGCACGTCCTGGTCGAGTCGTACCCATCGCCGTGGGACGGATGGTCCGGCTACGTCAGCCAGGCGAACCGGGCGAAGGGCGACGAGCTCGTCGACGGCGCGCTCGACCGGCTCGCAGAGGTCCTGCACGCCTGGATCGCCAGCCCGCGCACGGACCCCCCGAGGGTGATAGGTGATAGGTGATTGCCCTCGCACCGTCCTCGCAGTAGTATCGGCACACTCGACGTGCCGCTCGGCATCCATGACGGCCACGGCGCCGGCGCTGCCCAGACACGGATCCGCACCGAGAAGGACTCGCCAAAGGGCGACGTCTTCATTGGGGGGTCGAGCGAGTTCCACGACCCGCTCGGCACTGAAGGCATTCTGACGCCGTACGCCTCGCCGAACGCCGCAGCGGTCGACGCGGCATACAAAGATCCAGCTGGGAACTGGACTGGCTGGTACCTCGGCATCTTCGGCCTGATCGTCAACAAGGACCGCTGGGCGACCGAGATGGGCAACGTGGCGAAGCCGGCAACCTGGGACGACCTGCTCGACACGGCGTACGCTGGCAAGCTGGACATGCCGAGCCCGGTCACGACTGGCGGCGGCTACATCTTCGTGGCGAACCAGGTGTTCCGCTTCGGCGGCGACGAGGAGCGCGCCATGCAGTACATGACGCAGCTCCACGCCAACATCGGGCAGTACGTCGGCGGCTCACCCCAGGCGATCGAGCTGGTCAGCCAGGGGCAGTTCCTGATGGGGCCGAACTGGGGCCACGACATCCTGACCGCCGCCAACAACGGCGCGACGGTCGAGTTCATCGCCCCGGCCCAGACCGCATTCGAGATCGGCGCCGTGAGCATCATCAAGGACGGCCCGAACACCGAAGGTGGAAAGGCGTTCGTAGACTGGGCTTTGAGCAAGGACGCCGCCGCGCTGAACATCAAGCTGTCGAACCGGCTCTCCGTCTATCCCGACGTTCCGCCCGCGCCCGGCGCCCCGACCCTCGATCAGGTCACGCTGGTACCGTACGATCGCGTCTGGGCAACCACCCACAAGGATCGCCTGATCAAGATGTGGCAGGCCGCGGTCGGGATGTAACCCGTTGATCTGGTGAGAGTCTTCGTTCGCGAGCCAACCCTCGGCCTGACGGCGTTCGTGCTGATTGGGCTCATGGCGCTATTCATCATCTACCCTCAGGTCCAGGTCGTGACCGTGCCGGGGGTCGGGGGGTATGAGCGGTTCTTTCGCTCGGGTCCGAACTGGATCCGAGCGACCCAGAACAGCCTCTGGGTGATGACGTTCAGCACGACGACGGCCGTGCTGCTCGGGTTCGTCTACGCCTACGCGATGGTCTACAGCCGGATGCCGTGGAAGCCGTTCTTCCGGCTGATCGCCATCCTGCCGCTGCTGTCGCCATCGTTCGTGGTCGCGGCCAGCTACATCCTGCTGTTCGGGCCCCGAGGACTGGTCACCTACTACGTCTTTGGCGTCAGCCCGAACATCCTGGGGTTTTACGGCCTCTGGGGCGTTCAGACGATCGCCTTCTTCCCGATCGCCTACCAGCTCATTGCCGACGTGATGTCCCGCGCCGATCCAAGATTGGAGCAGGCCGCACGGAATCTCGGAGCCGGGCCCTGGCAGGTGTTCTGGACGGTCACCCTGCCGCTCGCCCGACCGGGCCTGGTGGCGGCGATCCTGCTGGTGGCGATCTACGTCGTGGAGGACTTTGGGAATCCGGCCCTGATCGCCGGCCAGTTCACGGTCTTGCCGACGCTCGCATACGGCTTGATCATCGGTTTCGGTGACTTCGCGGGCGCTGCCGTCGTCAGCACGATCCTGCTCGGCCTGGCCCTCTCAATGTACCTGGTCCGGATGCGGCTCGAAGGCCGCCACGGCTACGTGACCATCAGCGGGCGCGGGTCGTCGATTCCTCGGCCGCCGGTGCCGGCGTTGGTGACGTGGGTCTGTTTCGGGATCTGCCTGGTGCTGGCAGGCCTGATCGTCCTCGTCTACGGAGTCCTCGTCCTGAGCGCCTTCGTCGAAGCGTACCCGTTCAACTTTCAGCCGACGCTCAAACACTTCGTCTACGTCAGCACGCGGTTCAATTCGCTCCGCAACAGCCTGGTATACGCACTGACCGCGGCGGCAATCTGCTCGATGTTCGCCGTGCTGCTGGCGTACCTCGTCCAGCGCAAACCGTGGCGAGGGCGTGGGCTGGTGGACTTCGTGGCGATCATGCCGGCGGCGGTGCCGGGCCTCTTCTCCGGGATTGGCTACGCGACGGCGTTCAATCAGCGGTGGTTCGATTGGGTCGACCGTGGCGCCCTGATCACGATCAGCATGATCTTCTGGAACATCCCGGTCGGCTACCGGGCGTCGCTCGCGGCGCTCCAGCAGATTGACCGGTCGATCGACGAAGCGGCGACGAGCATGGGCGCCGGCAGCTTGCGCTCGTTCCGCGACGTCCTGCTGCCGCTGCTTCGCGGGGCGCTGACGACCGGCTTCATCACGACGTTCGTGCGGGCGATCACGACCCTGTCCGTGGTGATCTTCCTGTTCACGCCGTCCACCACGGTGGCCACGATCACGATCTTCCAGCTGGTCAACGACTTCAACTGGGGCGGCGCCACGGCGTTCACGGTGTCCGTCATCACGATGGCGATTCTCGTGCTGACGGTGGTCTGGTGGATCGCCGGGCGGCACGTACGATTGGACGAGGTGGCCGGTGGCTGAGCCGCACATTCGACTGACCAGCGTGAGTAAGCGGTTTGGCCCGGCGGGACAAAATCCGCCTGCCGTCGACGACGTCTCGTTGGAGGTGCCGCGAGGCAGCTTCACGACCCTGCTCGGACCGAGCGGCTGCGGCAAGACCACGACGCTCCGGATGATCGCGGGATTTTACGAGCCGGACGTCGGCGACATCTTCATCGGCGATCGGCGGATCAACGACGTCCCGGCCCACCGACGGGGCACCGCGATGGTGTTCCAGGACTACGCGCTCTTCCCGCACATGAGCGTCGCCGACAACGTCGGCTACGGCCTGAAACTGGCCGGTATGAAGACCAAAGAGCGCCAGATACAGGTCGCCGAGACGCTGCGCTTCCTGGGACTCACCGGCCTCGACGCCCGCTCCCCGAGTCAGCTCAGCGGCGGCCAGCAGCAGCGGGTGGCACTGGCCCGTGCGCTGGTGATGAAGCCGGAGGTCCTGCTCCTGGACGAGCCGCTCTCCAACCTGGACGCCAAGCTGCGCCTCTCGATCCGCGACGAGCTGACCTCGATCCAGAAGCAGCTCGGGATCACGACGATCTACGTCACCCATGACCAGGACGAGGCCGTGGCGATGAGCGACTGGGTCGCCGTCATGAACGCGGGTAAGGTGGTTCAGTGGGGGCCACCCTGGGACATTTATTACCACCCGCGTACCCCGTTAATGGCCGACTTCGTCGGAACGGTGAACCTGGTGAAGGGCGTGGTAGCTGCCGCCGAGGGCGACGCCGCACACGTCCGCGTTGGCGGCGAGGAGATCGTCGTGCCCGGCGACTGGAGCAGCCTGGCGGCCGGGCGCGAGGTCGTCCTCTCGATCCGGCCGGAGAGCCTGCGCGTCACGGCGCCAGACGACGGCCGCGCCCAAGCTTGCCCCGACGCAGGAGGGGGAGCGACGTTCTCCGGCGAGGTGGTCCGGCACACGTTCCTCGGCCGGCTGATGCGATACGCCGTCAGGTCCGGCGACCTGGAGTGGCTGGTGGACCAGCCGGATCCAGGAGCGGGCGCCCCGCTCGAAGGCCCCGTCCTGGTCCGGGTGAACGCCACGCGGGTCCACATCATCCCGGACGCCGGCTGACTATGGCGGAGAGCCTCCGGACGATCGTCTGGCGGCACCTGTACCGGGGGCGGCTCCGCTGGGCCATCCCGAACCTGCTGATCGAGCAGACGTCTGAGCGTGTGGTCACGCTGCTGGTGCCAGGCACCGTCTGCAAGGCGCCGGTCGAGTACGGACGGGGCGACTACGTCCAGCAACTGCTCCAGGCTGAAGAGGCGATCGGCGACTTCGTCTGGCACACCCGGCGCTCACTGATGATCGCGCCGCGCCACGCGGCACACACCATCAGCCTGCACTGGGACCACGCGACCGGCACGTTCCTCGGGTACTACGTGAACCTCCAGGAACCGATGCGCCCCACGTCGATCGGCTACGACACCTTCGACCAGATGCTCGACATCTGGATCGAACCGGACAGATCGTGGCGCTGGAAGGACTGGGACGAGCTGGTCGAGGCCGAGCGAGTCGGCATCTTCACCGACGCACAGGCTGACGAGATCCGCGCCGAGGGCCAGCGCGTGATCGACAGCCTCGACACGCTCCTGCCGACCGGCTGGGAATCGTGGCGGCCAGACCCCGCGTGGCCGCTGCCAGCACTCCCAGGAAACTGGGACCGCGTCTAAGGGCAGGAGGCAACCGGGTCCGACCGCGCACCTCAGCCGAACGTGAACTCCATGCCGACGCGGGACGCCTTCGCACCCTCGACGGCCAGCGCGGCGGTCACGGCGTCCTGGAACGCCAGCCCGTTCGACTTGAACAGCGTGACCTCGTCGGTGCTGGTTCGGCCCGGCTTCTTGCCGAGCACGATCTCGCCCAGCTCGGCGCCGACGTGCTCGCGCGTGATCGCGCCCTCCTCGATCGGGATCATGATGTCGCCCGATTCGGCCCAGCAGGCGTCGTACGAATCCACGACTACCCGGCTGCGGACGACTGCCTCCGTGTCCATCTCACGGGCCGTCATCGAGTGCGACCCGACGTTGTTGACGTGGGCGCCCGGCTTGAGCAGGCTGCCGGAGAAGAGTGGTGAGGTCTGCGTCGTCCCCGTCACGACGACGTCGGCCGCCGCGACCTCCTCGATCGATCCGGCCGCGACGACCTCGGCCGAAACCTGAGGGGCCAGGCTCTTCGAGAACGCCAACGACTTCTCCGGCGACGATCCGATCACGATGATCCGCTCGATCTCGCGGACGGCCGGGATCGCCAGGGCATGGTACAGCCCCTGGACGCCGGTCCCGAAGATCCCGAGCGTCTTCGCGTCCTCACGCGCCAGGTACTTCGTCGCCACGGCAGAGGCGGCGGCGGTGCGGAGACCGGTGATGAGCCCGGCGTCCATGACGGCGACCGGCATGCCGGTCTCGTAGTCCAGAAGGACGTAGAGGGCCGGAATCGTCGGGAGGGCACGAGTAGGGTTCTGGGGGAAGACCGAGACGATCTTGGTGCCGAGCGCCTTGGACTCGGTCATCGCGCACGGCATCACCAGCATGACGCCCGGAGGGTCCTGCACCCGAACCGCCGTGCGGACCGGCATGACGATCCGGCCGGCCGAAAAGTCGGCAAACCCGCGCTCCACAGCCTCAATGACCGCCCTGACCTCAAGAACCTTCTCGATCTCGGCCCGGTTCAGCAGTAGCGTCATCGTTCTCCCCTCGGCAGGCCGGCCCGCCCACACGGCGCGGGCGGCCTGCATCCCTCACGTATCGCACTGACAACGTGCCGCGAGTGTACCGAGCCCTGGCGGGGGCCAGCCAGCCGGAACAGCGAAGCGCCCCTGGTCCCAGACGGGGCCAGGGGCGCTTCGCTTGTCTGACGCGAAGTCAGCGCGAGGCCGGCGGCTTAGTACTCCGGCATGGCCGGTGCAGCTGCCGGTGCCGGCGGCTGCGGGACTTCGGTGATGAGCGTCTCGGTCGTCAGGATCATCGTCGCGATCGAGGCGGCGTTCTCCAGCGCGGAGCGCGTCACCTTCAGCGGGTCGATGATGCCCCGCTCGATCATGTTGACATACTCACCCTTCGCCGCGTCGTAGCCCTCGCCGAACGGCCGCTTGCGGACCTCCTCGACGATCACCGAGCCCTCGAGACCAGCGTTCGTCGCGATCCGGCGGATCGGCTCCTCCAGCGCCCGCCTGAGCAGGGCCACACCGGTCCGCTCGTCGCTCGCGCCGTCGTAGCTCTTCAGCACCTCGTCGATCGCACCCATCGCGCCAATGTAGGCGATGCCGCCACCTGGGACGATCCCCTCTTCGACGGCCGCGCGGGTCGCCTGGAGCGCGTCCTCGACGCGGTGCTTCTTCTCCTTCAGCTCGACCTCAGTGGCAGCGCCGACGCGGATCACCGCGACGCCGCCGGCCAGCTTGGCCAGCCGCTCCTGGAGCTTCTCGCGATCGAAGTCGGAAGTCGTCTCGCCGATCTGGGTGCGGATCTGGGCGATCCGGCCCTTGATCGCGTCCTCGGAGCCACGGCCCTCGACGATCGTCGTCTCGTCCTTGTTGGAGACGACCCGCCGCGCCCGGCCGAGGTCCTGGATCGTGGCGCTGTCGAGCCGGCGGCCGATCTCTTCAGAGATCACGTTCGCGCCGGTCAGCACCGCGATGTCCTCGAGCATCGCCTTGCGGCGGTCGCCGAAGCCCGGAGCCTTGATCGCCAGGACGTTCAGCATGCCGCGCAGCTTGTTGACGACCAGGGTCGCCAGCGCCTCGCCGTCCACGTCCTCGGCCAGGATGACCAGGTTCTTCGTCACCTGGACGATCCGCTCCAGCAGGGGCAGGATGTCCTGGATCGAGCTGATCTTCTTGTCCGTGATCAGGATGTACGGCTCGTCCAGGACGGCCTCCATCCGGGTCGGGTCGGAGATGAAGTACGGCGAGATGTAGCCGCGGTCGAACTGCATCCCCTCGACGTACTCGGTCTCGAACTTGAGGGTCTTGCTCTCCTCGACGGTGATGACGCCGTCCTTGCCGACCTTGTCCATCACGTCGGCGATCAGGCGACCCACTTCCTCGTCGGCGGCCGAGATCGCGGCCACCTGGGCGATCTCACCCTTCTCGCCGATCGTCTTGCTGTTCTTCTTCAGCTCGTCGACGATCGCCGCCACGCCCCGCTCGACGCCGCGCTTCAGCTGAAGCGGGTTCGCGCCGCTGGTGACGTTGCGGAAGCCCTCGTGGACGATCGCCTGGGCCAGGACCGTCGCGGTGGTCGTGCCGTCGCCGGCGACGTCGTTCGTCTTGGTCGCGGCTTCCTTCAGCAGCTGGGCGCCCATGTTCTCGAACGGGTCCTGGAGTTCGATCTCCTTGGCGATCGTCACGCCGTCGTTGGTGATGGTCGGCGGACCGAACTTCTTGTCCAGCACGACGTTGCGGCCCTTGGGGCCGAGCGTGATCTTGACGGCGTCGGCCAGGGCGTCTACGCCTCGCTTGAGGGCGCGCCGGGCCTCCTCGCTGTAGTTAAGCTGCTTAGCTGGCATCTAGACCCTCCCCCTACTACTTACCGTTGCTCACCAGGATGCCGAGGATGTCCTTCTCGCTGAGGATCAGGAGCTCGTCGCCCTCGTGCTTGAACTCGGTGCCGGCGTACTTCGCGAAGAGGACGCGGTCGCCCTCCTTCAGGTCCACGGTCACCCGGTCGCCGTTGTCGAGCACCCGGCCAGGACCGACTGCCAGCACCTCGCCCTGCTGCGGCTTCTCGGTCGCCGTGTCCGGCAGGACGATGCCGCCCCTGGTGACCTCTTCACGGGCCAGCGGCTTGATCACAACGCGGTCGCCCAGCGGCCGCAACCCGGTAGCCATGCTGCTGCCTCCCTCACTCATGAGACTCTCGGCCGAGACGGGCTCGGCAAGTACTCCCACCGTTTAGCACTCGACGTGACTGAGTGCTAAGTCCGGTGCTCATTGTAGGAAGATTCTCCGCGATGTGCAAGCACTCTCGGCGGTCGAGTGCTAATCCGTCCCCGGCGCGCCGACCGAGCCTCCTTCGCGTCACGCCACGGGCGGCGCGCGTATCAGGCTGGCCTTCTTGACACATGCTGAGGGACGCAGCATAGTACCGGGCACACTTGGAGTGGGATCGATCGTCCATTCCGCCCGGGCGGACGCGATCTGGGCACGCGTCCTGCCAACAGCGCACAGCAGGCACCAGGCGCCACCGCGACACCACCAGCACAGCGGATGACACGCGGCCCGACGATGGGCCGTCAGACAGGTCTCATGCGGCCCAGCCCAAAGACGGGCCGGCCGGAGCACAACGCTGCGAGGAGTGCCCGCATGTCCGAGTCGTCGATCGGCCGAGAGGTCACGCGCCGCCGATTTCTGACCGCTGCCGTCTCCGTGGCCGGGCTGTCGATCCTGTCAGCCTGTGGTGGATCGAGCACACCGGCTGCCCCGGCCAAGCCGGCGGAGCCTGCCAAGCCAGCAGAGGCCGCGAAGCCGGCCGACGCCTCGAAGCCGGCCGCCCCGGCCGCCGCCCCCGCCGCGACCCAGGCCCCGGCCGCTGCTGCCGCTCCAACCCAGGCACGCGTGGTGCCGGGCCAGGCCGGGGCAGCGGCCCCGAAGGCGAGCGGCAAGGTGACGGCGCTCGCATTCCAGCAGGAGAACTCGTTCATCCCGGCCTTTGATGAGCACTTCCAGAAGGTGATCATCCCGAAGTACAAGCAGGAGACGGGACTCGATCTCAGCTTCGACGGCATCAGCGTCGGCGGCCTCCAGGCCAAGATCACGGCCGAGGTCGAAACCAATTCAGGTCCGGACGCCACGATGCTCGGGTTCAACTGGCCGCAGTTGTACGACTCGAAGCTTCAAGACGTGTCCGACATCGCCGACGAGATGGGAAAATGGGGCGGCGGCTGGCTCGACAACATCCGGGAGGCCGTCGTCGCCAACGGCAAGTGGAAGGCGATCCCGCTCGGCAACGTCGGCCAGCAGATGGTCTACCGGATCGACTGGTTCAAGGAGGCCGGCTACGAGAAATTCCCGGACACCTGGGACGAGTTGCTGGAGGCTGGCACGAAGCTCAAAGCCGCTGGCCGCCCGTTCGGCTTCGAGTACGGCTACGGCTTCGGCGACAATCACGGCTGGATGTACCCGCTGCTCTGGTCGTACGGCGGACGTGAGGTGGACAAGGACGGCAAGACGATCGCCCTGGACTCCGCCGAGACGGCGAAGTCGGTCGACTTTGCTCGCTCGTTCTTCGAGAAGACGCAACTCCAGGACGTCCTCGGCTGGACTGACGTCAACAACAACCGGGCGTTCCTGGCCGAGCAGGTCTCCTGCACCAACAACGCCACCAGCATCCTCCAGACGGCCCAGAAGGAGTTCCCGAAGCTGGTCGACGTGATCGGGCACGCGCCGAACCCGAAGGGACCGTCCGGCGAGCGGTTCTCGCTCCTGAACCCCTGGGCGTTCAGCGCGTTCACCTTCTCGCCGGACCCGGAGGCGGCGCGGGGTCTGGTCAAGTTCCTGGCGCGCGAGGATGTCTACTCGGAATGGATCGCCGCCGCCGACGGCTACTACGCACCGTTCCTGAAGAAGTTCGATACTCACCCGATGTGGGGGAAACAGCCCAAGTTCGGCCCGTACAAGGAGTCCGTCGCGAGCGCGCACTTGCCGGGCTGGCCGGCCGCGAACAGCCGGGCGGCCTCCGAGAGCCTGGCGAAGTACGTGCTCGTCAACATGTACCAGAACGCCGCGAAGGGGATGCCGACCAAAGAGGCGGTCACCACGGCGACGAACCAGCTCAAGGAGATCTACGGTAAGTCGTAATCGCATCCTGTCATCCTGAGATAGGCGAAGCCTGTCGAAGGATCTCGACTCAGCCCACCCCGCGTACGACGAGATTCTTCGGCAGGCTACGCCTACCTCAGAATGACACGGCGGATTTCGGAGTCCCGACGATGGCAGTACGTTCTCAATCGGTCGCGGCGAGCGGCACCCTGGTACGCCAGGGTCCGCTGGGTCGCCTGCTGGAGCGCGAGGCGATCTTTAGCTGGCTGATGCTGGCGCCAGCCCTGCTCTTCCTGCTGGCGTTCGTCGCCTATCCGTTCGTCTACGGCGTCTACCTGAGCCTCCAGCAGCGCGCCGTTGCCCAGGAGGGCGTGTTCGTCGGGCTCCAGAACTACGTCGACAACTGGCACACGCCGATCTTCTGGCAGGTGGCGCAGAACACGGTCGTCTTCACCTTCGCGGCGACCGTGTTCAAGCTAGTCGGCGGCATGGGCCTGGCGCTGGTGATGAATCAGCAGTTCCCGTTCAAGAACCTCGTGCGCGCAGCCCTGCTGCTGCCCTGGATCGTGCCGACCGTCCTCTCGACGATCGCCTGGATGTGGATCTTCGATCCGACCTTCAGCGTGATCAACTGGACGCTGGTGCACACCGGCCTGATGGAGCGCGGGCCGTCCTGGATCGGCGACGGCTTCTGGGCGATGGTGATGGTGATCATCGCGAACGTCTGGCGCGGACTGCCGTTCTACGCGATCACGCTGCTGGCCGCGCTCCAGACGATCTCCGGTGAGCTGTACGAGGCGGCGGCGATCGACGGCGCGAACGCCAGCCAGCGATTCTGGCGGGTGACCCTCCCGCTCCTGAAGCCGGTCCTGATCATCACGACGATGTTTTCGGTGATCTGGACGTTCTCTGACTTCCAGCTCGTCTACGTCTTGACAGCCGGCGGTCCCTCCAACGCCACCCACCTGTTTGCGACCTACGCGTTCAACGTGGCGCTCGGCGCGGGGCAATTGGGGAGCGGCGCCTCGATCGCCCTGTCGATGCTGCCGCCGCTCCTGATGGTGATCGCCGCGTTGAGCCTCTACCTGCGGAGGTCGTAGCCGTGGTCGGTAGTCGCGCGTTCAGCTACCGGCTCACCACGGTCTGGGTACCGCTGCTCTTCTTCATGGTGGTGACGCTCTTCCCGTTCTACTGGATGGCGATCACCTCGGTGAAGCCGAACTCCGAGCTGTACAACGCCCGGATCTTCCCGCTGATCGTCCGCGAGCCGACTTTAATTCACTATCAGGAGCTGCTCTCGAAAACGGCGTTCGTGCAGTGGACCGTCAACACACTGCTGGTCGCGATCGTCACGACGGCGATCTCGCTGGTCCTCGGCGCGATGGCCGCGTATCCGCTGGCGCGGATGAATTTCCCCGGAGCGGCATTGGTCGCGCTCTCGATCGCCGCGACCTATCTCGTGCCGCAGACGGTGCTGTTCATCCCGATGGCCGACGTGATCCACCGGATGGGACTCCAGAACTCGCTCTGGGCGGTGATGCTGACCTACCCGACGTTCCTGATCCCGTTTTGCGCCTGGCTGCTGATGGGGTACTTCAAGACGGTCCCCCGTGAGCTGGAGGAATCCGCACGCATCGACGGGGCATCCCGGTTCCAGGCGATGCTCCGGGTCGTGCTCCCGCTTTGCGTGCCGGGGCTGCTTTCGGCCGGGATCTTCGCCTTCACCCTCTCGCAGAACGAGTTCCTGTACGCGTTGATCTTCCTGACCAAGAGCGCGATTCGGACGGTGCCGGTGGCGGCGATCTCGGAGCTAATCCGCGGTGACGTCTTCTACTGGGGCCAGTTGATGGCGGCGGCGCTGCTCGGGTCAGTGCCAGTCGCCCTGATCTACTCGTTCTTCGTCGAGCACTACGTAGCCGGTCTGACGGCCGGCGCCGTCAAGGGATAGATGCGATACGTCGCGTTCCTCCGGGGGATCAACGTCGGGAAGCGGCTCGTCAAGAATGACGCGCTGGCGAGGGTCTTCGACGACCTGGGCTTCGAGAACGTCAAGGTGCTGATCGCGAGCGGCAACGTCCTGTTCGACGCCGCCCAGCAAGACGAGTTGAAGCTGACGAAGACTGTCGAGGACAGCCTGGAGCAGGCGCTCGGCTTCGACGTCGCCGTGATGCTCCGATCGGTCCCCGAGATCCAGGCGATGCTCGACCTGGATCCGTTCAGGAGCATCGAGGTCACGAAAGCGACGCGCCTCTACGTCACGCTGCTTGCCGAGAAGACGAAGAGCACGTTGAAACTGCCGTTCGCCTCGGAAGACGGCACCATCCGGATCCTCTCCCGGACCGACCGCGAGGTCTTCAGCGTCATGCTCGTCAACGAGCAGGGCGGGCGAACGGTCGACCTGATGGCGATCCTGGAGAAAGAGTACGGCAAGAGCGTGACGACCCGCAACTGGAACACGATTCAGAAGGCCGTCGCTCTTTGATGCGCAGTGCGCGTCAGGCCGGGCCGGTATCACGCGGGAAGGCGACTCGTTCGTAGACGTCGTCCAGCCGGATAGTGCAACCGATCGCCTCGATCGTCAGCACGTCGTCGGGCCTGCTCAGCTCCGTCCTCTCCCAATCGTCGCCCTGGCGCGCGTACCGCTCCACCCGCATCAGGTCCTGGGATACCAGGACGTACTCACGGAGCGAGTCGAGCCGGCGGTAGTGGTCGAACTTCTCGCCACGGTCGTACGCCTCGGTACTTGGCGACAGCACTTCTACCAGAACGGTCGGGTTGAGCAGCGTGTCGATGTGGCTGTCCTCGAAACGAATCTCGCCGCAAGCGACCACCACGTCCGGGTAGGTGTACAGGCCGGTCGGGCTGACCTTGACCCGCATGTCCGCGACGTACGTCTCGCAGCTTCCGCCCCGGAGCTGGAGGCTCAGCTCGCGGCCGAGGTTGAGGGCGATCAGGTTGTGCCTGCGGCTCGCGCCAGACATCGCCACGATCTGGCCGTAGCGGTACTCGCTCTTCGTCGCGGCGAGGCGCTCGCGCGCCAGGTACTCCTGGGGCGTGTAGGTTGTCCGCGTGGCTCCGGTCGTCACGTTCATTCCCCGGGCCGCCAGACGGCCACGATCGACGCTCCTTTCATCATACAGGCAGGAGCGTCGATACGTGGCCGCGCGTCAGGTACGCTGAAACGAGATCCTACGGCTCGACGAGCGAGGCGTGCGCCAGGCTGCTGATCTGGTCGAGCCTCCGCGAGTGCCACGGCTCGTCCGCCCGGCCATTCGTCAGGTACGTGAACGACAGGCCGGACTCCGGATCGGCCCAGGAGTACGACGTTCCAGCCCCGCCGTGCCCGAACGTGGTCGGCGTCGCGATCGAGCCGAGCCCTCGAATGACCGGCGTCGTCCCGCGAACGTGCGGGCCGAGGCCACGGTGCATCGGGATACCGAAGCTCTCGTCCACCCGGTCGCCGGTCTGGTTCGTCGTCACCCAGCGGATCAACCGGGGGCTGAACAGCCGTGTTCCGTTCAGCGTTCCGCCGGCCGCCAGCATCTGGTAGAACGCCTGCAGCGCGGCGGCCGTCGCGTAGCCGCCCCCGCCCGGCACGCCGGCCGCGCGGAAGGCCGGGCCGTTCACCTGGTCGGTCGGCGACGCGTCTGGGCCGCTGCCCAGGCCAACGTGTTGCCCGTCCTTCCGCTCGTGCATGTCGATGCAGCGGTCCTGTTGCTCCGCCGGAACGCCGACGAAGATGTCGTCCAGGCCGAGCGGGTCGAGCACCTCGCTTCGGATGAACTCGCGATAGTCGCGGCCGGTCACCGCCTCGATCAGCACCGCGCAGGTCCAGTGGGCGGATGCCCCGTGATAGAAGACCTTCGACCCGGGCCACCACTCGAGCTCGAAGTCGCAGACCACTCTACGCAGCAGCTCGTGATCGGACCAGACCTCCGCGCCGGGCCGGGCGCTCGGGAAGCCGGCCTGATGGGAGAGCACCTGGTGCAGGGTAATACTGCCCTTGCTGTTCGCCGCGAACTCGGGGACGTGGTCCGCGATCCGGTCGTTGAACGTCAGCGCGCCCTGCTCGACCAGAACCCAGATCGCCGCCGCCGTGACGACCTTGGTCTGGGAGTAGAGCAGCCAGATCCAGTCGTCGGTGGCCGGCCTGGAGGTCGGGGCGACCCTGGCTTCACCAAACGAGCGCTGCGCCAGCAGCTTGCCGTGCCGCGCCATCGCGACCTGTGCACCCGGATACCGGCCCTCGGCGATGTGCGCCTCGATCACGCCGTACAGCCGGTCGAGTCGATCCGGATCGACACCCTCGGATGCCGGATCGGCGGTTGGGAGCGTCAATCGGGTCCCTGCTGCAATCGCCATCTCGTCCTCCCGCGTTCGCGGTCCGATCTCGGCCCCACCCTCACGCCGGTCCGGCCGCGCTGCCTTCCGTGGCTATCGTACCCCGGCCGCCAACTGATATTCGCGCAACCGGTGGCACCACGAGCCGCGCTCAGGTCGCACTACAGGCCGTCCTCCTTCCACACCGGAGGCCACGCACCTTCCGCACCGCGAGTCCTTCGCAGGCTCAGAATAGACTCCGCGAGTCGGACCTTCGTGCCTATCGCCGAGCGACTACTCGACGCGCTCACGCAGGACGCAGAACTCGTTGCCCTCGGGATCGGCCAGCACGACCCAGCTCTTCTCGGTGCCTTGCCCGACATCCACGCGGCGCGCGCCGAGCCCGATCAGCCGCTCGACCTCCTGATCCTGGTCGCAGCCGACCGGGTTGACGTCGATGTGCAGGCGGTTCTTCCCCCGCTTCTCATCCGGCACTGGCACGAACGTCAGCGAGGGGCCTCCGCCGTCCGGGTCGGCGATCTCCACGGCACCGGAGTAGCGGCCGGTCGGCTGCCAGCCAAGGACGGCGCTCCAGAACTCGCTCAAGCGTTCTGGACTCGCCGCGTCGATCACCAGCTCCGTGAACCTGCTTCCCACGATCAGACCCTCCGCTTCGGCCTGCTTGAAGCTGCCGATGCACCGTCTCAACGGGAAAACGCCGATCAGACCGGATCACATCCGGCACACTGCCGCATACTCCTGGCTCGTCAAGGAGGGCCCCATGTCGCTGCATGAGCTTCGGGCTCGCGCGCTACAGATCCAGGATCTCTACTACCGTCTCAACGAGCGCGAACGGGGCCGGCGCTGGACCAACGAGGAGACGATGCTCGGCTTCGTCGGCGACGTCGGCGATCTCGCGAAGCTGGTGATGGCCCAGGAAGGCGCCCGCGACGTTCCAGGCGGCCGCGCAGCGCTCGCCCACGAGCTTGCCGACTGCCTCTGGTCGGTGCTGGTGCTCGCGCACGCCTACGGCATCGACCTGGAGTCCGAGTTCCAGTCGACGATGCGCGACCTCGAGCGCAGCATCACGGCCCGGCTGGACGCGCCAGCCGGGCCGTGACGATGGCACCTAGCGAACGGGAGAAACCGGCAGCAGGTTGAGCAGCCGTTCGAGCTGATAGTTCGATGCGCTCTCGGCGTCGCGGAACGCCCGTGCCAACGCGTACGCCCTGGTCAGGCCCGCGCTGCCGTTCGGAGACGCCTCCGTACTCGGCGTCGTCTCGCCGGCAGGCGTTGGCATCGTCAATAGCGTGATCGCGGTCGCCAGGAGCCCCGCCACCAGCGCGTCGAAGCGCTCCTGGCTGAACCAGAGCACCTCGCGATGGCGATTGACGCCCAGGAAGTCGCGCACGTCGCCATCACGTAGCAGGCGCTCCAGCACCCGACGCGGCCCCAGGCCGTCGGAAGCCGCAAGGGCCTGCTCGTGTGCCAGGAGGACCCGGGTCAGGGCCGCGCCCACCATCGCGGCGCCGTCGTCCAGGCCCAGGCCGGCGAGGCTCCGCTCCGCGACCGCCCCCAGCAGCCACTCGTCGTACA
>Ga0209382_10003548_pt1 | contig 21552 bp, 25 predicted proteins | sample SoiMetdeltSBSDD5_FD_187599 | JGI IMG/M metagenome (GOLD analysis project Ga0209382, IMG submission 187599) | Bulk soil microbial communities from a Populus tree surrounding site in Tennessee, USA - Soil MetaG P. deltoides SBSDD5 (SPAdes) (version 2) | ecosystem: Environmental > Terrestrial >... | reverse complement strand
CGTCCATAATCTTTTTTTATTAGGTTAAATTTTAAAAAATCTTTTTTTTGTTTTATAACTATAATATAATTACAATACAAGGATACAAATTATTTCACTAAAAAAATAAAATTTTATATACAACTTTCAATCGTAGGATGTTAATGGTCTGGCTACGACGTACAACGCACTATCTATTCATAGTGGTCGTTGCTGTTAACAGTACATTATTGACTATCAATGCTGGTGACTATATCTTCTATACTGATTGGGCTTGGACTTCATTTGTAGTATTTTCTATTTCACAATCTACTATGCTTGTGGTAGGAGCAATTTATTATATGCTCTTCACAGGAGTTCCAGGTACGGCGACATATTACGCAACAATTATGACAATATATACTTGGGTTGCAAAAGGTGCATGGTTTGCTTTAGGATATCCATATGACTTTGTAGTAGTACCCGTCTGGATACCTTCTGCAATGTTATTAGACCTATCGTATTGGGCTACAAGACGAAACAAACATGCAGCCATTCTAATAGGTGGAACACTGGTTGGAATGTCATTGCCTGTGTTCAATATGATAAACCTGTTGCTAGTTAAGGATCCGCTTGAAATGGCATTCAAATATCCTCGACCTACATTGCCCCCGTATATGACGCCTATAGAACCTCAGGTCGGTAAGTTCTACAATAGTCCTGTAGCCTTAGGAGCAGGTGCAGGTGCAGTGCTTTGTGTGCCAATAGCAGCACTAGGCGCGAAGCTGAATACTTGGACTTACAGGTGGATGGCAGCCTGGAGTAAATGGGATTAAACATCCCTCATTTTTCATTTTAATTTTTTTGAAAAAATTTTAATTTGCCCAATAAAGAAAAAAATTTTATAATTGTTTGATTAGAAAATTTGATTATTAATATTTGATTTTAATATAATAATGTGGTTTGATGTATGATTATTATCTGTTTAATATAATAATGTGGTTTGATGTATGATTATTATCTGTATTGATTTATGCGTTAACTTTGAATGATTTTAATAATTCATTTATATTAGAATTTGTTTTATTTTTATCTAAAATAATTTCTTGTTTTGCAGGGGGATACTTTAAATAGTTTTCTATTTTCATCTCAATTCTTTCATCATACGATGCAACATTTTCATTTTGATAAAATATTCCAATAGGTATTCTATCTCCCCATTCATTTGACTTTTCGATAACTCTTGAAGCAATTTCATAATATTGATCTGGGTCCTTTAATTCTCCATTATAACCAGAACTCTCTAATTTATATATACGTGGTGTGGCTTTTTTATTTTCTTGATCAATATTGTCCATACCTTGGAACCACTCCTTAGTGTTTATATCATTATAAGTTGGGCAAGGTTGTAGAATATCTAAAAAGGCTAACCCTTTATGTTGTACAGCCTTTACTATCAGATCTTTTAGATGTCTTATATCGTATGCATATCCTCTTGCAATAAATGTGAAACCAGAAATAAAAGCAAGTGCTATCGGATTAATAGAATCATTAACGTTAGGTTGAGTCAATGATTTTGTTTTCATACCTAATTTTAGTGTAGGGGAAGCTTGCCCCTTTGTTAATCCATATACCCCATTATTATAAATAATATATGTCAAATCTATGTTTCTTCTTCCGGAATTAACAAAGTGTCCTACACCTATTCCTAGGCCATCTCCATCTCCACCAACGGCAATTACTTCAAGTTCAGGATTACACAGTTTAGCTCCTTGAGCAAATGGAAGTACTCTACCATGTAATGTATGGATTCCATATGTGTGAATAAAATGAGGTGTTTTTCCTGAACATCCAATACCTGAAAAAATAGCAGCCTTATGTGTAGGGATTGCCAGTTCAGCTAATGACATTTGTATGGCGTTTAATATTCCAAAATCCCCACAGCCTGGACACCAATCATTATGTACTTCTGTTTTATAATCTGCCGGTTTAAGTGCCATAATCTAAAACAATTCTCCTTTTATCAGTATTATTATTAACTATCTCCTTTATTATTCTATACAACTCATCACATGAAATAGGTCTACCATTATATTTTACTATTTCATAATCTATATCTCGGTGCAAATTCTGTTTTATAAGTTTTGCTAATTGGGAGGAATAATTCATTTCTATATTAATAATTGTTTTAGCTGAATTTAACATCTTTTCTAATAATTGTTGAGGAAAAGGATTTAATAATTTAACCTGGACAAATTTTATTTTTATTCCTTCTTTGTTTAACTCATCCAATGTGTCCAAAATAGCTCCCTTGGTGGATCCCCAACTAGTAATTACAATATCAGAACTTCCATTATATGTTAAAGCTTTGTCTTCGTCTTGTATTTCCTGTAAAATCAAATTTAATTTGCCCATACGTTTATCCATCATTTTTATTCTAACCGTAGGATCTTCTGAAATGTGTCCTTCTTCATCATGCTCATCCCCAGTATTCCAAAAAATCCCATTCTCTGTACCCAGTGGTGGTCTAGGAGAAATTGCTGTATTTTCTTTCAATTCAAATCTTTTAAAATGTTTTAATTTTTCCTGATCTTGTGTTTTCATATTAATTTTCTTAAGAAAATATCCTCTATCAATAGTAATTTTATTTGCATCAAAAGTTTTACAAGTCATTACGCTACTTGCTATTGCTTTATCTAGTAAATGAATTACCGGTAACTGAAAAATCTCTGCAAAATTAAATACTTTTAATGTATCATAAAAACTTTCTTCAATATCTCCCGATGCGAAAACTATCCTAGGAAATTCTCCATGACCTGCGTTAATTGCAAATAATAAATCTCCTTGTTCATGTCTAGTAGGAAGCCCTGTTGATGGACCTGCTCGTTGATATAGTGATACTACTAGTGGGACTTCATTGATACCTGCCCATCCCAAGGCTTCTGCCATAAGTGAAAAACCAGGTCCAGATGTTGCGGTTGCAGTTCTTGTTCCTGTCAGAGCACCACCAATAGCCATAGTTATTGCAGAAATTTCATCTTCTGTCTGTATTACTAATACTGACCCCTTATTTCCATCTATTTGTTCTATTACCTGATTTGTCTCTAAAAATTCACTATCTTCACTTGCAGGTGTTATAGGATAATATGTCTGGAATCTACATCCGGCAACTATTTTACCTAATGCAGATGATTGACTTCCTTGTACCAAAATAATATCAGAAAAATCCCTTTTATTTTCATAAAAAGTAAATTTATTATTCTGAAATATCTGTTTAGCATAATTATAAGCATATTCTGCAGCTGCGACGTTGATTTCTGCGATTTTTGGCTTCGTTCTAAATATATATTTTATTGCCCTAGATAATGCTTGACGATTAATATTAATAAATGATAAAGAGATAGATAATGCCAAGACATTTATCATTCTGGCAAGTTTACTCAATGCAGGATTATTACTATATTCTGAAAAGTTTTTTAATAATTGATGATATGGAATTCCATAACATTTTATAGAGTTTTGTTGTATTTTTTCTATTAATTTTTGGATTGTAAGTGGATCACTACCACTGTAATTACAGTATTCTATTATCTTGCTTTGAACGTCTGAGTCTAACGTCGGAATTTCATTTATTGATGTTTCAATCAATTCAGAATTAAATATAATGATTCCATCAGTAGACACATCTTTTGCATGTCTAAATAAAGTCTCGGCATCAAAAGATACTAGAATATCTATAGATTCTTTATGTGATCGTATTGGTTTATTTGATACTCTAACAGTGAAATAGCTATGCTCGCCTTTTATATTTGAATAGTATTCTCTTTTTCCAAAAATATATAATCCATCTTCTGCACAAGTTTTAGAAAATATATTAGCAGCAGAATCAACACCACTTCCTTGAGCTCCACCAATCAACCAAGTGATCTCATTTACAATTTTATCTTTCATTCTATAATTTACAAGGTGCTTTTATCTAATAAATATCTTAAAAATACTTTATCCACCACCAGTAACAGCGTCATATAAACAACATTCACAAGAATTAGTTTCGCCACAATACGGACATACACACATACATATTTCTATGGGATTTCCACAATAATCACATGGAGGTTCATTATCCCCAATAGGCTTTTTGGCTGTGGTATTCATTTTTAATATAATTATATACCTTCTTATAAATAATTATTTATAAGAATTTAATTTCATTATTATAATTATGAAAAGATTTATTTTTGAATTATAACAAGTAAAATATTATGTCTAACGAAGAACATGAAACTGAATTTGAAGAGGACTTGAAAGAAAGTTATGATGAATTTGAAAGCATAGATAATTTGGCTGAGGAATAATCTAATAAGATACTATTTAATTTGATATAAAAATTTTGAATATCATAGCTATTTTCCATTATTTCTAATCTATAAATAAAGTAACACAAGGATATATAAAATATGATTTCTGAAATTTCAGAATATACTAAAATTTGCAATGCTATTTGTTCTGTTATAGCAGATCTAAAAGAAGAAGGAATAGATATAAACACTAAATTTGATAAGGAATATGGATTTATTGGAATATATACATCTAATACCTCGATTTTAAAGAAAGCTAAAAATGGTTTAAACGAAATATTAGAGTTATCATACTCTACAGCAGAGCATCATCCTTATTGGAATATAATATATAATACTGCTGAAATAGCAAGAGTCATACTAGATACTTGGAATGAAAATTTTAGTCTTGACCAGATACAAGAAATGCTTTGGAGAAATGACGAAATTAAAAATACTCTAAATAGACTAGAAAAATAAGATTTATCTTTTAGTTTGGTATTGGTAGCAATAATCATATAAATTTAATAATATTAAAAAATATAAAGAGTTATTTAATGAAATGGCTTATAATTTTATTTGTAATTACTTTAATTTTTTTAGTAATATTCAAATTTCTCTATTTTGGAGAATCTATTCCAATTTTAAATTTGTCTAATAATTTAGGAGATAATTCTCATACTTCCTTTTCTCTAAATGGTTCTATATTTTCTTTGATGTTCATTGGAGACCAAATTCATGTGAATGATAATAACAATTTTGCAAATTTTTTAAATTTCGGCAAAGAAAAAGAAGAAGATGTAAATTTTGTAGATTTTCTAACAAATAGTTTAATTGATATTATCTCTAATGAAGACGATTCAAATTTTTCTTTAGAACAAGTACTTTCGAATTCAAATATTACTACATCTAATAATCCTAATAATTTAAAAAAACTACTCCTTCTTAATGGTAGTTGGAACTTAGATGTAAGAAATGGGAATATTGTATCATTTGATGCTAAAATATCTACAATAAATAAAGATGGAATGTCTCCACATATCTATGAAATTCTCAATCTAGTAGTTCTAAATAGTAATATGCCTATAAAATTATCTAAAAATGATAGTACTATTATAGAAGGTAGAGCAGATATTATAACTCCTGATAATATTAAAAATATCGGTCTTTATTTAATTTTGCAAGAAAATTCAATAAGTATTATTTTAGATCCCAAAATATTAGGAAATGACTACAATGGACAACCTATTTATGGATTAACCAATTATATGCAAAATTAGTATATTTAACCAATTATTTGTCCAATATGGTTACTGTTTAACTTTACATATTATTTCATACTAACCAAACCTATAATAGATGCTTTTTAATAATTTAAATAATGACAATTTCTCTTGTTGCAACAGAGGAAGAGAGTAACGGCATCAAGTTTAAGAATTTACATGATGAACAATTAGTTCAAGGAACTACATTAGTAAAGAGAGGTTTTGCTCATATGCAAAAACATGGTGTTATTATGGATGTTACTACTGTAGAACAGGCACAAATCGCAGAAGATGCAGGTGCTGTAGCAGTCATGGTTTTAGATAAATTACCTTATGATGTTAGAAAGGCGGGAGGAGTCGCTAGGACCGCAAGTATTAAAATTATTGAAGAAATAATGGATGAAATTACAATACCACTTATGGCAAAATGTAGAATTGGGCATATATCAGAGGCAAAAATACTTGAAGTAATAGGTGTTGATATGATTGATGAAAGTGAAGTCCTTACACCTGCCGATGAGGAGAATCATATATGGAAATGGGACTATACTACTCCTTTTGTAAATGGTGCTAAGAATCTAGGTGAGGCACTACGAAGAATAGAAGAAGGAAGTTCTATGATTAGAACTAAAGGTGAGCCAGGAACTGGAAATATTGCAGAAGCTGTACGACATATTAAACAAGTGAATAATGATATCAGGAAACTTCGATCTTTTTATTTTGACAAGGACGAACAAGAATTAATTAAATTTTCTCGTGAACTCAAAATTTCTTATTCATTAATTAAGGAAACTGCTAAATTAGCTAGATTACCAGTAGTAAATTTTGCTGCGGGTGGGATATCAACACCTGCCGATGCGGCATTAGTTATGAATTTAGGATGCGATGGTGTTTTCGTTGGCTCTGGTATTTTTAAAGCTGAAGATCCAGAACAAAGAGCTAAATCAATAGTGTTAGCTACAACATATTATGATGATCCTACGATAATTATGGAAGCTCAAAAATTAGTAGATGAGAAAAAATCATTATTAGGTCTAGATACTAAAAGTCTTGAATTACGTATGCAAGAAAGAGGTCCTATAATTTGAGCACCAATATTAAGGTAGGAGTACTAGGGATTCAAGGAGATATAGAAGAAAATATATTATCAACAGCTGAAGCATTAAAGAAGCTAAACTTACGAGGAACAGTGGAGTCGGTTCGTTATTCTGAATCCATAGCAGAATTAGATGGTTTAATATTACCAGGTGGTGAAAGTACTGTAATTGGAAGTTTGCTCTCTATTCAAGGCAAAGTCTTTCAAACTATAGAGAAGAAAATCAAAGAAGGTATGCCTGTATTTGGTACGTGTGCTGGTTTGATAATGTTATCAAAACGAACGTATGATAAAGTTGTTGGAGAGACAAAACAAAAATTATTTGGAATATTAGATGTTGTAATTGAAAGAAATGCATTCGGAAGACAACATGAATCTTTCGAAGTAGATCTTGAAATTCCAGTGTTAGGTAAGGAACCTTTTAGGGGAATTTTCATAAGGTCACCTGTAGTAAATAATATTGGAGAGAGTGTAACTATCCTAACTAAACTCAATGATAAAATTGTTGCCGTAAAACAAAATAACATTATTGGAACTTCATTTCATCCTGAGCTTTCAGCAGATAGAAGGTTACATGAATTATTTATCAAAGATATTTTAGAATTTAGGAAAGATTAATTTATCTCACATGCGGGGGGTGGGATTTGAACCCACGAACCTCTAAAGGACGGGATCACCCATTTTTAGATCTTAAGTCCCGCGTCTCCAAATTTTTGTTATTTGGCCGGGCTCTACGACCCCCGCCCATAATGCAAATTTGATAACCCTGATATTAAACTTTACAAGGTTAAAGGTGATTTTTATACCTAACTTCTTACATCTTTTAGTAGATAATTTTAATTTGACAACAATTAAGGAAATGGTACTGCAGTAAACGGAAGTATAAATGGCACTTCATCTTCCTCTTCTTTTCCATCCTCTTCTTTTTCTTCCTTTTCTTCCTCTCTTACATTATTGTCATTATCATTTCCATCATTACCATCCTCATCGTCAAACAATTCATCTAGAGAAGCATCTTCAAAATCCTCTTCTTTTTCTTCCTTTTCTTCCTCTCTTACATTATTGTCATTATCATTTCCATCATTACTATCTTCTTTTTCTTCCTTTTCTTCCTCTCTTACATTATTGTCATTATCATTTCCATCATTACTATCTTCTTCCTCTCCTAGTACAATATGATTATAGGAGGAATAACCTATAATTAAAAATAGTGAAATACTTAGTATAAATGGAAGATAGATTTCTTTTCTAAACAACTATAGTACCATTACTCATGTTATTCTAAATTATATTAGCTTTAAGTAACGTATTACTAGATAATAATACTGGTATATTTAATAGAAATAATTTCTATAGGAAACTCTCATTAGATTGTTTGTGATATTTGCTATCCTATTCTTTTCATTTTTGAACCGCATTTTGGACACATTAAATTATCATGCTTAGTTCCACATACCATACAATAATAGTTAATCTTGTTAGAATTAAACATGGAAAAATTCTCTACCCCTCCTCCAAATTTCCTCATTTCTCTTCTTCTTATATAAAAGCTTAAAAATAATACTACTGGAATTATTACAATTATTGAATAGGGAAATGGAATTATAAAAGAAATTACAATACTAATTGCAAAATATATTGATATCCATTTTAATTGTTGTAAAATAAAATTTTTATTATTCAATAACTATATTATATATTTCATCTAAATAAATCTTGATCTACTTTTAATTATTGAAACATTTTTTGATATAATAGCTCATCAAACAATTAATTAATATAACGAAAAGATTCGTATTGTATCTAAATAACTATAAATGATTGATATAACTTTAGGGCATACTCCAGATGCTGATGATGCTTTTATGTTTTATGGATTAGCAAGTGAAAATGTAGAGTCTAATGAATTTCAGATTACCCATGTGATTGAAGATATTGAAAAGCTTAATAAACGTGCATTAAATAATGAGTTAGACATAACAGCTATCTCTGTTTATGCCTATGCTTTTCTGAAGGATTATATGATTCTTCGAAGTGGAGGAAGTTTTGGAATAAATTACGGTCCAATTATTTTAGCAAAAGAGAAATTTTTAAAAGGTGATTTGAATAAAAAGACAATAGCTGTACCTGGAAGGATGACTTCAGCGTATTTATTATTATCTCTTTTATTAGGTAATTTTAAAGAAAAAGAATTACCTTTTCATATGATACCTCAAGCAATTATAGACAATCAAGTTGATGCTGGCTTAGTAATTCATGAAATTCAACTTACGTACAAATCATTAAGTCTACATAAAATTATAGATTTAGGATCTTGGTGGAATAAGCTTACTAATGGTTTGCCTGTACCATTGGGTATAAATGTTGCAAATAATAAAACATTAACAATAGAACAGATTAGACGCTTTGATTACTTGTTTAAAAATTCTATAATGTATGGTCTAAATAACATAGAGGAAGCGTTAGAGTATGCAATGAGATATGGAAGAGGTCAATCAAAAGATATGATATCTAAATTTGTTAAAATGTATGTAAATGAAATCACTGTTGATATGGGTGAAAGGGGAAAGACATCTATTGAACGAATCTTTCAATTGGCAACTGAAAGAAAGATCATATCTCCATTTCAAATCTATTTTGCTTAATTTATAGAATTTACAAAACCAAACAGATAAAATATATCCTCATTAAAATTACAATTAGAACTATTCTTAAAATCACATCATTAGGATTTATTTATGAGGATATAGTAAGCATACAGTTTTTATATGTTCATAAATTTATAAATCGAATTATTACAGAATGAATGTTATAATAAAAGTTAACAATAGTTTATTGTAGATTTTGTAATTTCTGATACTGTTGATTTGTATAACTATTATTAGTATTTTTCTATTACTTTAAAAAATGTATCTCGTTGGGCAGGCTCCCTTTTTATTTCTTTGATCAAATTTACAAGTTCCTGTATTGATATACCACTAGTTTTTCCTGCAGCACGAAATATTTCTTCTGAAAAAGCTGTACCAACTAAATCATTACCTCCATATGTAAGTGCTACTTGTGCTATTTTTTTACCTAGAGAAACCCAATAAACTGATATATTATCTAAAACATCTTTTAATAACAATCTAGCAATAGCTATTATTCTCAAGTCATAAGTAGATGCACTTTCTCTAACAATCAATTTTTTCTTCTCTAGTTCAGTATTCTCTAGACTAAATTTAAGTGGTATAAAAGTATTGAAGCCATGAGTTTTTTTATTTAGATCTCTAATTTTTATAATATGATCTACTACATGTTCTGGCTTCTCAATATGTCCAAAAAGCATAGTAGAATTAGTTTTTAAACCAATTTCATGAGCTTGTTTAGCTGTATCAAGCCATTCTTCTCCTGAGCATTTTCCTCTTACGATAATATTTCTTATATCTGAGCTAAAAATTTCTGCACCTCCTCCAGGAAGAGCATCCAAACCAGAATCTTTTAATCTTAATAAAATCTCTTTAACTGAGTTTTTGGTTAATTTAGATATGAAAAAAATTTCAGCAGGAGTGAGAGCTTTAACTTTTACAAATGGAAATTCTTTTTTTATATTCTTTATCATGTTTTCGTAATATTCCAAACCAAGTTTTGGATGGAATCCTCCAACTATATGTAATTCTGAAGCACCCATTTGTTCTATAGCTATTCTAGCTCTTTCAATAATCTGTTCATTAGTTAATGTATAAGCATCATCTTCATGTCCTTTTCTATAAAAAGCACATAAAGAACAACTTGCTGCGCAAACATTAGTATAATTTAAATAATATGATGAAACAAAAGTTACTATATTTCCTTTTGATTTTCTTCTAATTTGATCTGCAACAGAACCTAAATTGAATAGATTTTCCTCAAATAATTGTAAACCATCGTTATACGTTAACTCCTCTCCAGATAATACTTTTTCAATAGCTTCTGTAGGTCGTGATATAATACTATTAATACTATTAGTAATCAATTTAGTTATAATAAATTAATTTATTAATTGATATATATTCTTCTATGTTATATAGGATACATTTCTTGTAAAGAATAAATAGAATAATCAAACTATAATTTTCAATTGCAAAATAGTTTAAATTATATTACTTCAAAATCAGAAATTGGATATATTCTAAATAATGTGTTAAAAGGAGATAGACTTACTCTTCATGATTGTAAAGAATTAATAAAATCTGATGATCTGTATACAATTGGACTTGTTGCTAGTACACTTAGAAAAATTCTTTTTGGTAATACAGCAACTTTTATAAATAATATTATTTTGAATTATACGAATGTTTGTGTAACCTACTGTAAATTTTGTGCTTTTTATCGACCACCAGGTCATGAAGAATCATATACACACAATATCAAAGACATAATGACGAGAATCGCCTTGTCAAAAGAAATGTTTGGAATTACTCAAGTTCTTTTTCAAGGGGGACATAACCCAAATTTATCTATTGAATATTATGAAGAAATATTTAATGAAATAAAAAAATTTTATCCATCAATTGCCATTCATGGTCTTTCTGCTTCGGAAATTGATATGATATCTAAAGTAGAAAGAAGCAGTATCAAGGAAGTAATTTCTAGACTAAAAGATGCAGGATTGGATTCATTACCAGGAGCAGGAGCAGAAATTCTTGATGATGAAGTAAAATCAGTAATAAGTCCGCTTAAGATAAAAAGTAACCAATGGCTAAACATTATGAAGGAGGCACACGATCTTGGAATCAAGTCTTCTGCAACAATGATGTATGGAACTGTAGAAACTGATGATGAAATAGCACAACATATCATGAAAATATCTGAATTACAACAAAAAACTAATGGATTTATAGCTTTTATACCATGGGGATTTGAACCTAATAATACTCAAATGCAAACAGAAGGAATTGCGAAATATCCTTCTGGAGGTTTAAGGCTACTAAAAATGATTGCAATATCAAGAATTATGTTTTATGGGCTAATCTCTCATATTCAATCATCATGGCTTACAAATGGAATTGGAATGGCACAATTGGCTCTTCAGTTTGGTGCTGATGATTTTGGTGGAACATTGATAGGCGAAGAAGTAGTCAGTGCAACCGGAGCACGATCAACTGAACTTACTTCGATGAAAATTATTGAATCTATTAAACAAGCTGGATATTATGCTGCAGAACGTGATAATTTTTATAATGTCATAAAAAACTTCTAATACATGATCACATAGATTAACATATAATCTAATAGAATTTTTCGTCTAAAACATATACTGTTTTTTAATAAAAAAACTTAATAGTAATCACAAGTACATTTAAATGTCTTTTAGCAAATTGAATTTCATATGCCTGTTGGTATTGATGATATGGCAATTTATGTTCCTAAATTATACATCGATTCAAAGGATTTTGCAATAGCTAGAGGTATAGATCCTCATAAACTGGAAATTGGAATAGGAATATATAAAATGGCTATGGTTGATACTAATCAGGATCCTGCTTGTATGGCAGCAAATGCTTGTTTAAAATTAATGCAAAAAAATGATCTTAAACCACAGGATATTGGTAGAATGTATGTTGCAACTGAATCAGCATTAGACGAATCAAAAGCTATGAATTCTTTTGTAATTGGAATGCTTGAGCAGATTTATGGTGATGGATCCTTTGAACATGCGGGAGGTATAGAATGTAAGTTTGCTTGTGTAAGTGGCTCATATGCATTATATGACAATGCTAATTGGATCAGAGCTGAAGAAAATAATGATAGAGCTGCTATTGTTATTGTAAGTGATATTGCAAAATATGATTTAGGATCAGCTGGAGAATATACACAGGGAGCTGGTGCAATCGCTATGTTAGTAAAGGAAAATCCTAGATTAGTTGTTTTTGATCCTAAAGTTACTTCTACAATAATTAAAAATGAGTATGATTTTTATAGACCTTTTGGACGTGAAACTCCTTTAGTTAATGGAAGTTATTCTAATTATTTGTATCTTATTCAAGTCAAAAAAGCCTTTGATAGTTATAGAGAAAAAGCAATTAAAACTAAATTAATTCAATTGCAAGAAAATGAATCAATAACCGATAAAATCGATTATATTAGTGTACATTTACCTTATCGAAAAATGGGTGAAAAAGCATTAGCATATCTTCTACGACATGAATGGAGATGTCTACCCAGATGGAAACAAATAATAGAAGAAGTAGGAATGGATGAACCTACTCCTAAGGATCCTCGTGGAACCATTGAATCCATTTTAGCTGATAAGGATTTTATGAAAGCAGATGAACAGTTCAGGAAAGCGTTTATGCGTACTTCTTTCTTTAAACAAGTTTTTGAACAAAAAATGGCTAGCTCTCTTGAAGCTTCATCTATAATAGGTAATCTTTACACCGCATCCATGTATATGGGATTAAGAAGTTTATTAGAGTTCGAATATAAGAAAAATATTGACTTGGAAAATAAAAGAATAGGATTTGGTTCATACGGAAGCGGAAGTAGCGCGATGGTCTTTAGTGGTGTTATACAATCTACATATAAGGAAATTGTTAAAGATATGAATTTAGAGAAAGAAATAGGTGATCGTTCTAAATTGGATATGCAGGAATATATTCGTCTTCATTCCAATGAAGGAAAAATGAATGAACCAATTTCAAATTCTAATAATGAATTTGTTTTAGTAAAAATAGGTGGTAATACAGCCGATAAGGCAGGGTTAAGAGAATATGTTTTTTCTAACTAAATTTTATACCTGCATCCAAGAAAGCCGCTAGTAACAAGATTATTATAGAGAGAATCACAATTAATCTGCCATAGTTAATGATTTTTGAACGGATTATATTAATATAGTCTGATCCTCTAGTTTCAATAATTTTTGCTTCTGTCTCTTTTCCGAAACTTTTAATATGGATAATATAGCTTGCAAAAGTAATAATTACTAATATAATTTTAATCAACAATAAAATTCCATAATCTGTTTGAATAAAGTTATACGGATATTCAAAAAAAAATCTTGAATTATATAATCCTGTTGACATCAAAATAATAAATGAAGGAAATGCAATATTGTTAAATCTTCTACCAATTTTAATCATGATAATAACTCTTTCTTCCACTGAATTTCCAATATGCTTTAACATGGGAGCAAGAATTATTCCTATAAATATTGATCCCCCAACCCAAATGCTTGCAGATAATAAGTGAATCCATATAACAAAGCCATCAATTATACTCATAGTTCAACAGTGTTAGTTTAAGCCATCTAATCACTTTAATGTATCTTAATAGTGTTATAGTGCTATATGATAATAAAAATTAAGAAACATTTTAATTCTTTTTTTGAAACTTTATTTGTAATATATGTTCCTTAGTAAAAGAAGAATAGTACTTTTTGGAGTAATAGGTGCTTTAGTGATTACGATTATTTTACTTCCACGAATCCAATATTTTGTTAATGCTCCTGATGTGAATGCAATTGACTTTAATCTAGCAGCTGTTAATATTAGTAATCTTTCAAATAATACTAATAATATTGAGCTATCCTTACTTTTTGATGTTTACAATCCTTCTGACAAAAGTGCAACTACATCAAAAGTTGAATATGATCTTTTTGGAGATAATAAATTATTAGGTCATGGAGTTTTATCTTATGAAGATATTCCATTAAATGGTAGACCCCAATTTTCTCCTGGACAAACCACTACTTTGAAGTCTCCTATTATTCTTCAACCATCTGAAATGAATATGGATGTAATTGAAAAATTAATAAGTAATTCATCGAATTCAATAAAAAGTATAAGATGGAATGTTAATGGATCTAGTCAGATAGAATCCGCATTTGTTATTTTAGAAAAAGATTTCAGTGATGTTCTTTAATTCTTAGATTAGATAGATAATAAAAAATAATGAAATTTTTTGTTAATTCTCTATAGCTGATTTGATAGTCCTCTTTTTTTTGTATCTTCAATAACCCATTGCTCAATCCAATTACATTTTGCAGGACTATATTGGCTTGTCTCATCCTCTGTAGAACATAAATGTTGAAAAGTACAACTAAAACATGGAGCTCCTTCTACACTAGCAATCTCAATTGGTCTCCTATTTGCTTCTTTTAATTGAGGTATTTTTTTTACTATTAATTTATAAGTCCACCTGCCTTTGTATAACATTCTTTCTCTAGAAATAAGAGATTGTTTTTCAAGATTTCCAACCAATCTGGACCCATCTCTACTGTCTATAGCGAACGATTTGCAAAGTTCTGTTTGAAATATTCCAGTTTCTCCACTCTCTACTATAGCTTGAAACACTTGTTCTGTTAATTCACTTTTATTTTTTGCAGGCAACTTTGGTATATTTACATTTGAAGACAAAAGATAATACTTTTTAGTTTATTTGATATAAAAATCTAATGTATTTGCTTATGTAATAAATTTAATATATCTTAATTACATAGCAAGTTAATTTGTTAGAACTAGAGTAATCATTAATAATTGAAGTTTCAAAAAATATTATAAAAATTCACAATCATATAATTCCATATCAGTGAAATAAATATTATTTGTTTGATAACTGTGATAATATAGTATAATAGAAGCGAAAAAGTAATAAGAACAATATAACTAAAATAATTTGTTGGAAAAAATATCAGGAAAAAATATCACAATAAGATCTAGTATGACTCTGTCTACTATGATGATAGCTGGTACGTTATTGTTATTTTCTTTTAATGTGGATATAATAATGGGAATTCCACCTGATTTTGTAAAAGGAGATTATTTGTTTGGAAGAACAGTAGGTATTGTAGATGACGAAAATGGAAACCCACTATGGATAGTGTATGGCATTTGGAAGACCAATTTATCAAATCAAACTCAAACTACAAACAACAATAATTCCGCTGTTTTTGATGCGTCTTTTGAAATGATCAAAACTGATGGAACATCAAAACATACTCACACTTTGACTAATTTTGTTTTAGCCGATACTTCGAACCAAAATAACTATACTATATTTAATGGGACAGGAACTATTAGTATGCCTCAAGGACCAGTCACCGAGGTTCCTATAAGCATTAAAGTAGTGAATAATAGTCTTGGTATAATAAATATTGGACCTAATAAAATAGATAATCACTTTGGTACTGAACCACTATATGGTATTCCTTTAGAAGAGAGAGACCACTATAAAAGATCCTAACTGATCTTAAACAAATTTTTTTATTTTAATTTTAGTAATTTTAACAATTATAGGAAGAGTTAATATATAATTTATTTTGTTAACAAAGTATGAATTTTAAAAATACTATTTTTTTTAGCGGTATGACCATTTTACTTTCATTTTTGATTTTAAATGTTAGTAGTGTGACATACCAATCTTCATTTGCAGCAGCAATAGAATATGAACACAAAATGAAGTGGGGATCAAAAGGTTTTGCTAATGGTCAATTTAACCAAGCCAGTGGGATTACTGCTGATTCCGAAAATAATATTTATGTCGCTGACTTTACAGGTCGTTCAAATATGATTCAAAAATTTACAAATAATGGTTCCTTTATCCTTGGTTTTGGCGTATTAGGTAGCGGTCCTCAATTTTTCACTAATCCTTCTGGCTTAGTTGCTGACTCTGACGATAATATCTACATCGCTGATTTTGGAAATCCTACATATGCAATTAAAAAATTCAGCAGTGATGGAAAGTTTATAGATTCATTTGGTTCCTTTGGCTTGGGAGATGGAGAATTCATCACTCCAGGTGGACTAGGTATAGATAAGGAAAATAATATTTATGCAACGGATTTTGGAGAAAACAATAATGTACAAAAATTTGACAAAAATGGTAATTTTATAATGAAATTTGGTACTTATGGCTCTGGTGATGGAAAATTTTTGAATCCAACTGATGTAGCGATAGATTCACTTGGAAATATCTTTGTAGTTGATTCTTTTAACGAGCGAGTACAAAAATTTGACAAAAATGGTAATTTTATAATGAAATTTGGTAAATCAGGTACCGGTAACGGAGAATTTAATACACCTCTGGAATTAGCAAGTGATTCATCTGATAATATTTTCGTAGTAGATCAAGGTAATAATCGCGTACAAGTATTCGATAGAGATGGTGGATATATTACTCAATTTGGCAACCAAGGTCCAATTGCGGACATTCTTCAAAATCCAATTGGTATTGCGATAGATTCTAATGGTAATGTATACATAGCAGATGGGATTGATAGTGATATACATGTATTTAGTAAAGTAAAACAATAATTTTTTATTTTACATTTACTAGGGATATCAACAAGGCATATTTTTTTCCAAAAGTAATGTATCAATTTTTTCCTTCAAGTTTTTTAGTAGAATGGGTTTGTATATTACATATTTTTCAATATTAGGAATCTTTTTCTTTAATTGCTCCAAATTTGCAATATCCGCCGTAATTAAACAGATACTTGCATTATTATCTATTTTCTTTAATTGTTGATACATAGTAATCCCATCTAGCTGTGGCATTTTTAAGTCAAGTAAAACCAAGTCATAAAATCCTTTTTTGAAATAATATAAAGCATTTACTGGGTCGGTATAAGCGTCTATTTGGTATCCCCGATTCTCTAAATATATTGTAAAAAGATTATTGATATCCTCATCATCATCTATTATCAACACTCTTTTTTTTGCCATGGACATTTTCCCTAACTTTAGTTCAATAGACAGTATTGTTTATTAAGATTGGGGGAATAATACTATATTTGACCTTTCAGTAAAAGGATATTGACATAAGAAATCAAAATAATAAAGAAAAATCTAATTGTTTTACTAGGATATTTTTTTCTTTATATCGATAGTGAGCAATTGCTGTATTTCTGTTTTAAGTCTATCAAGATATACAGGTTTTTCTAATATTCTATCAATTTTCATATTATATGATTTATCATATGGAATATTGTCTTTTATGTAAGCACTAACCATTATAGTTTTTATTTTGCAATCAGTATCTTTTTTTCTTATTTTATTTATAAAATCCAAGCCTGACATTTGCTGCATTCTATAATCTGTAATAACTAGAGAACAATTATTTGGGTTTTTATAAAAATATTCTAATGCTTTAACTGGATTGTCAAAAGAAATTATATTAAAACTATTTGATGTTAAGTATTCGCTAAATAAGTCAAGAACGTCTTTTTCATCATCTACCAATAAGATATAATTATCTTTATGGTTAGATAATTTCATCCCTTTTTGTATTTGCTATTGAAATTAATAAACAATACTATTTGTTATTATTATTTTATAATAATTAGGCACTATAACAATAGTAATAATAAGTAAAATGTTAAAAATATGTGTTTTCATAATTATACTTAAATTATATTATTAGTTAGTATCAGATAGAATTATCGTATTCTGTGAGCTAAATAAATAAAAATTATTCCTATTGCTAAAATGGATAAGGTCAATACAATCATTTCAAAAACTTCGGTAGAAGCTGGAGAGTATAGAATAATTGCCATGCCGTATAAACTCATTAAGATAAAAAAAATTCCAAGTATATATCCTAATTTTTTTTTAAAGGTTGACAATTCTCTTTGTTATTTATTTTGATATATGAAGTTTATTCCAACCTTATTACTTCTGAATCTGTAGTGATCAGAATATTATCACTGCATTTATTAATCTTAATGGATTTTTCATGGTTTCGCAAAAATTTATGCTAAAATAAATTTGATAATATAATAAAGACCTGATCAAATCTTATTCTATTCTCAACAGATAATTATTGTGAGTCAATCAATTATTACAATTTCATATTTGATAACTTTCGCATATGCAATAACTATACCTTTTGAACAAAAATTTTATATGCCTAAATGAAAGTTTAATTCTAATCTAATACTAATCATTTGAGTAATAGAAAGGTGTCTATATGGCGAATAAAAAGCAATGGAGAGGGAAGGCAATTTTGCATGTCGATATTAATTCATTTTACTCTTCTTGTGAAGAGATTAAAAACCCATCATTAAAAGGAAAACCTCATGCGGTTATTATGACACCTCAAGACAGTAATAATATTACAAAAGGTGCAGTAACAACATGTTCTTATGAGGCTAAAAAACTTGGTATAAAATCAGCAATGCCATTATATAAAGCATTAGAATTATGTCCTAATTTAATATTACATGGAGTAGACAAAAAATTCTATGAAAAGATATCAAACGAAGTTATGGAAATATTAGAAGATTATGCAGATATTTTTGAACAAGCAAGTATAGATGAAGCTTATCTAGACTGTACAAATAAAATTTCTACTACGGAGGTAATGGTAGAAGAATATGCTCAAGATATAAAAAAATCTATAAAAGAAAAATGTGGCGGCTTACTAACATCTATAGGTATAGCACCAACAAAATCAGTTGCAAAAATTGCATCTGATTATCAAAAACCTGACGGTCTTACTATAATACATTTTAATGAATTAAAAAATTTTCTCAATCCATTAGATGTTGAAACAATTTCAGGAATAGGAATCAAAACACAAAAAATTCTAAAAGAACATATGAATATCAAAACTATAGGTCAACTATCAAATACAGATGTTCAACTTCTTATAGAAAGATTTGGAAAGAAGATAGGAACATGGATGTGGCAAGTTGCAAATGGTTTAGACAATGAGTTAGTTCTTCCACGCAGAAATCACATATCTTTAAGCAATGAATCCACATTAGAATTTATAACATATGATAAAGAGATAATAAAACAATCTTTATATGAGTTGATTGATGAACTTTACGAAAGGATAAAGAACAACAAATATCAATTTAGAACCGTTGGAATAAAAATAATGAGAACTGATTTCAGTATTGAAACTAGAGAAAAATCTTATATCAAATATCAAAGCGAAAGAAAAAGTATCGAATCTCTGATAGAAGAGGTTTTAGATAAATTTGATTTGGAAGACAATAATTTAGTTATTCCTTCGAGAAAAACTCCTAGAAAATTTTTACCCATAAGAAAAGTAGGATTGAAAGTATCAAATTTGATAGCAATAGAAAAAAGTAATAAAGACAATGAATACAAACAAAAGACGTTATTAGATTATTGTTAGCCATATAACCAAACTGACACTCATATTTAATAATAATTATATTGTTATTGGTAAAGGTAGTACGAATATCAGATTAGTTTTTATTATTATTTAATATACTGAACTATAATACCATCAAGAAGCCTATTAAAATGGACTGCTGATGGTGGTTATTGCTGACCTACTTATTACTGACCTATATATATCATTTTAAACAATTAAGATATAATTTAAACTGGTAGAATACATTTGCTAAAATATTACTATTACAGTAGTTTAGTGAATATTTATTATTATTTTCATTTACTAATTTTATTAGTATATGTTTAAAATGTTATAACCATAAATATTATACTATTTTCATAATAAAAGCGAAGCGAGCGACTCTTTTTACATTTTAATTTTTATTGATATCCTATAGTGGAATATTAGAAAATATTAGTATTAAAAATTGAATATAGAACTTTATTGTAGTCACTCTAATAAAGTTCTTTTAATAAAATAATGTTTAATTAATTATAACTTTACCTGTCATAAATGGATGTATTAAACAATGATAATCGAATTGTCCTGGTGAATCAAATGTATTATCCCATGTATAGCCTGGAGATATAGAATTCGAGTCAAATAATCCTTCATCAGAAGTTACAGTGTGCGTTATTGAATCATCATTTGTCCATGATATTGTACTTCCAGATGATAAACTGATTTGAGGTGGAACAAATGTTTCGTGATTATTTGGGTTAGCTGCACCTGGTGAAATTGATATTGATTCTTGAGCAAATGCATTTGAATATGGAATAAAATTAATAGTTGATAATAATATTAATGAGGTTATTAAAAGTAGATCAAAGCATATAAACTTATGCATATATCATTAAAGCTTTTGATATATTTGTATAATTCTAAAAAATATTTAGTAATAATAATTTGAAAATTGAGATATAAAAATCTAGTATTGTTTTATACTAAACTATAAACTATATTAAAAATGCTATACTGAAAAAATCTTATACATTAAGATATTTTATCAAATTGGGATCTAATAACAGTTGATATATAGATAAACTTGCTATAAATTATAAAAAGTCATGAGAGCAAAAAAAACATTAAGAGAATTAACAAAAATATCTCAATGATTGCCAAAAATTTATTTGTGAGAAATGTACATTGTATTGTATCACTGAATAACTATACTGATTCTCTGTAATACTGTCAATTTTTGAATAGGTATCTAACGCCATTCAATGCCTTTGTGTTCGTTCACTATTATAGAGAATAATAATAGCATCCTCTACCATCAATATAGTTATTCAGTGAAGTTGAAATGGGAAAAATCCATATAATAAGCATATAATTGAAATGGTAATTTAGTAGAATTATTGCAGCAGTAGTTCATTAACCTCCCTACTGTTCTGCTTTATTCACTACTATTATCATTTCTTCCTTTTTTTCCATTCAATCAATAAACTAATAATAATATTTATTGTATAAAATTTTCTTTTCTATAGTTTTATGTATTCTTTTCTAGTAAGTGTTCCTCAATCCTGGCATCTTTAAACAAAATGCAATTATAATAGATATAATTGGGAATTTTGATTATTTTAACAGATAAGTGAACTGAAAAAATAATAGAAAACAGGGTTAAGTATTTTTAGCTCTAAACCAATTTAAAATAAACAGTGAAGGAGAATTGCAGATTTATCGGATAAACTATGATTTAGTTGGTTTATCAATATAATTGTAGATGCTTTTTTGTATTTATTCAAGATATATTAAATGATAATTAAGTTGCCAATTGGTCTAGTTTTAT
>Ga0209382_10003547_pt1 | contig 21555 bp, 27 predicted proteins | sample SoiMetdeltSBSDD5_FD_187599 | JGI IMG/M metagenome (GOLD analysis project Ga0209382, IMG submission 187599) | Bulk soil microbial communities from a Populus tree surrounding site in Tennessee, USA - Soil MetaG P. deltoides SBSDD5 (SPAdes) (version 2) | ecosystem: Environmental > Terrestrial >... | reverse complement strand
TCGTGCTGGTGATCGGCGAGCCCATCTACCCGCCCACGGGCGACGGCACCGGCCGGGTCAAGCGGCGGGTGGTGCGGGAGATGACCGAGCAGCTGGCCGTCGACCTCCAGGCCGTCTACGACGAGGCGCGCCGCCGGGCGGAATAGCTACGCCAGCATCGCCAGCACGTCGCTGGCCTGGAGCTGGCGGTCGTTCAGCGACGGGCGCTGCGGGACCGAGCCGCCGAGGGCGAAGGTGGCGAGCACGTCGACGCCCGCCAGCAGGTCGCGCAGCTCGCGGGGCGGCGGGAAGTACTCGTCCTCCTCGGTGATGCTGACCTCCTCGACCCCCTCGCGCGGGTCCAGGCGGGCGATCACGGCTTCCACCACGCTCTCGGGGGCCGAGGCGCCGGCCGTCACCCCGATGGTGCCGGCGAGGTCGTCGGGCAGCTCACCGGGGCCGTTGACCCGGTAGACCCGTTCGCAGCCCGACTCGCGGGCCAGCTTCTCCAGCGCCCGGGTGTTGGACGAGTTGGCCGACCCGATCACCACGACCGCGTCGCAGCGGGGGGCGATCTCGGCCAGCGCCGACTGGCGGTTGGTGGTGGCGAAGCACAGGTCGGATCGTCCCGGCCGCCACAGGCCCGGGAATCGCTCCGCGGCCCGCTCGGCCACGGCCGACCAGTCCCGGTGGGACAGCGTGGTCTGGGCCAGCAGCGCGACGGGCTGCTCGGACGCCGGCAGGGCGTCCACATCGGCCACGGACTCGACCATGTCGATGGCGTCGGGCGCCACCGCCATGGTCCCCACCGCCTCCTCGTGGCCCTCGTGGCCCACGTAGACGATGCGGAAGCCCTTGCCGGCCCGGGTCTTGACCTCGTGGTGGACCTTGGTCACCAGCGGGCACACCGCGTTGACCACGTAGCTGCCCCGCTCCCGGGCCGCGGCCACGACCTCGGGGGCCGAGCCGTGGGCCGACAGCATGATCGGGCGACCCTCGGGCACCTCGGCGATGTCGTCCACGAACACCACGCCCAGGTCGCGGAAGCGGTCGACGACGCCCTGGTTGTGGACGATCTCGTGGTAGCAGTACACCGGCGGCTCGAAGGCCCGGACCATCCAGGCCAGGGCCTTGATGGCCATCTCCACGCCCGCGCAGAAGCCCCGGGGCGCGGCGAGCAGGACCTTGTCGACGGGCATCGCCGCCACCCTACCGAGCGGCCTCCGAGGGCCACACCTGGCCCTAGCGGCGGGCGCCGCGCCGGGCTATCCCTGGGCCATGGGGTTCGAGAGCGGTTGGGCCACGGCCACGGGGCGGCGCCCGGACAACCAGGACCGGGCCGCGGTCGCGGACGGGTGGGTGATGGTGAGCGACGGAGCCGGCGGGCTGCGCGGCGGCGCCCAGGCCGCGGCCTTGACGGTGGCCGCGGCCGTGGCGCGCCTGGAGGCGTCGGCGGGCCGGATCGACGACCGCGTGGTCCAGACCGCGGTCGAGAACGCCAACGCGGCGGTGCGCGCCGGCCAGCGCGACGATCCCACGGTGGCGTTCATGGCGGCGACGCTCACCCTGGCGGCGCTGGCCGCCGATCGGGCCGCGGGCAGCCTGTGGCTGGTGGCGGGGGTCGGGGACTCGCCCGCCTGGCTGGCGACGGCCGAACGGGTCACCCGCATCACCGACGACGACAACGCCGCGGCCGAGCTGGTCCGGGCGGGCGTGATCTCCCGGGCGGAGGCCCGCACCCACCCGGGGCGCCACATGATCACCCGGGCGATGGGCGCGGCCGATGCCGTCACCCTCGATGTGGCCCACGTGGCGCTGTTCCCCGGGGATGCCCTGGTGCTGGCGTCCGACGGCATCGACGTGCTGGACGAGGCCGAGATCGGCCGCATCGTCCGGGCGGCTCCGTCGGCGGACGCGGCGGCCCAGCGGTTGGTGGACGCCGCCCTGGACGCCAAAAGCACGGACAACGTGACCGCCGTGGTGGTACGCCAGGACGCGTGACCATACGCGTCCGCATCCATCCCGGGCCGTGGACCGCCAGCTTCGAGCGGGGCCACATCGTGCGCATCGGCCGGGGCCGCGCCAACGACATCCGTGTCGGCCACCAGCTGGTGGGCGGGCGCTGGACGGTCTCCAAGGAGCAGGCGGTGATCCGCTGGGACGGGACCCGCTGGGCGACGCTCAACGTGTCCCAGCGACCCGGCCTGCTGTCGGTGTACGAGCCGGGCTACGAGGAGGTGCCGCTGGAGCCCGGGCGCCTGTGGGCACCCGTGCGCCACCGCTGGAGCTACAGCATCGGGCGCCCGGACTACCGCTTCCATGTGGTGTGCGTGACCGGCGACCACCTCGGCCCCGCGGCCGTGGCCGCCCCGCCGCCGGCGCCGGACGCCGATCCCGACGACGAGGAGCCGACCGCCGGCTTCGACATGACCGTGGCGCTGAGCTTCACCCCGCTGGAGCGGAGCGTGATCGCGGCCTACTACGACGACTTCGCCCGCCTGCCCCGGCCCGCCACCCTGGAGCCCCGCTCCCACGACGACGCCGCCCGCCGCCTCGGCCGGTCCCGGGACTCGACCCGCAAGGCCATCGAGCGGGTGAACGAGAAGATCGCCGCGGCCCACGACGCTCCCGCCATCGCCATCGGCCGCAACGTGTCGGGGGAGATCGGCCGCTGGCTCGCACGATCCGGCGTGCTCGACCCGGACCTCGTCCACGCGGAGTAGCCGTAGACTGTCACCCCTATGTCCGCTCCCCGTGTCGTCGCCGTCGCGCCCGCGTCGCCGGCGGCCCGCGCCGGGCTGGCGGAGGGCGACGAGATCGTCTCGATCAACGGGGACGTCCCTCGTGACCTGCTGGAGTGGCGGTCGCTGGTCGACGAGGCCGACCTGGCCCTGGAAGTGCGCCGGGGCGGGCTGGAGTCCCTGGTGGAGATCGGCAAGGCCGCGGGCGAGCCGCTGGGGGTGGAGGTCCACTCGGCCCTGTTCGACCGGGTGCGGACCTGCGACAACCACTGCGAGTTCTGCTTCATCTACCAGCTGCCACCGGGCCTCAGGCGCAGCCTGTACCTGAAGGACGACGACTACCGGCTGTCTTTCCTGTACGGGAACTTCACCACCCTGACCCGGTTCACCGAGGCCGACCTGGAGCGGGTGGTGACCGAGGGCCTGAGCCCGCTGTACGTCAGCATCCATGCCACCGACCCCGAAGTGCGCTCGGCCATGCTGCGCAACCGGCGGGGCGCCACCAGCCTGCGCTGGCTGCGGGCCCTGCTCGACCATGACGTCGAGGTCCACGGCCAGGTGGTGCTGTGCCCCGGGGTCAACGACGGCGCGGTGCTGGACGACACCCTGGCCGGCGTGCTCGACCGCTACCCGGAGCTGGCCACGCTGTGCGTGGTGCCGCTGGGCGTGTCCCGGTTCAACACCGAGGCCCGCATGCGGCCCCACACCCGAGCCGAGGCCGCGGCGGTGGTCGACGCGGTGGCCGACTGGCAGGACGTCTACCTGACCGTCCTGGGCCGGCGCCTGGTGTTCGCGGCCGACGAGTACTACCTGCTCGCCGGACGGCCCTTCCCGGCCGCGGCCGACTACGGCGACTTCCCCATGCACGAGGACGGCATCGGCATGGCCCGGGCCTTCGAAGCCGAGCTGCTGGAGCTACCGGGCGCCACGCCCCAACGCGAGGCCGACCCCGACCGGGGCGGGTTCTTCCACTCGGCCGACGGCGGCTGCTCGGCGGTCCTCGACGGCTCGGGATCGAGCGATTCCGAGTACGAGCCCTACCGGGCCGTGCGGGCGCTGGGGGACCAGCTGCTGCGCATCGGGCCGTCCCGCGGCGCCCCGGTCGCGCTCCTGACCGGGCCCTACGGCGCCCGGGTGCTGGCCCCGCTGCTGGCCGAGCTGGGCCGCCCCGACGTCCGCGTCGTGACCGTCGAGAACCGCTACTTCGGTGGCAACGTCGGCGTGGCCGGGCTCATGGTGGGGGAGGACCTCGCCCGCGTGCTGGCGGCCGAGCCCGAGGGTCACCGCTACCTGCTGCCCGACGTGTGCCTCACCCGGGGCGTGTTCCTGGACGGCACGGCCCCCACCGACCTGCCCCGGCCGGTCGAGATCGTGCCCACCGACGGCCACGCTCTGCGGGCCGCGCTCGGATCGGCAGGCTGACATGACGCTGCCCGTCGTCGCCATCGTGGGGCGGCCCAACGTGGGCAAGTCCACCCTGCTCAACCGCATCCTGGGCCGGCGTGCGGCCATCGTCGAGGAGCGCCCCGGGGTCACCCGCGACCGCAAGGACGTGGAGGCCGACTGGCTCGGCCGGCCCTTCCGGCTGGTCGACACCGGCGGCTGGATGGTGGGCGGCACCGACCTCGACGCCAAGGTCAGCGCCCAGTCCGAGCGGGCCATCGCCGACGCCGACGTCGTGCTGTTCGTGGTGGACGTCGTCACCGGCTCCACCGAGGACGACGCCCGGGTCGCCGGCCTGCTGCGGGCCTCGGGCAAGCCGATCCTGCTGGTGGCCAACAAGGTGGACGACACCGGCCGCGAGCACCAGATGTGGGAGCTGATGGCACTGGGCCTGGGCGAGCCCTACCCGGTGAGCGCCGTGCACGGCCGCGGCACCGGCGACCTGCTCGACGCCGTGGTCGCCATGCTCCCTACTGACGTCGAGGACGCCGAGGCCGACACCTCTCCTGCCGACGCGGAGCGAGGCTTTGCACGTGGCGAGCGAGGCGCAGCTTCGAGCGAGGCCATAACAGGAGTCGCCATCGTCGGGCGGCCCAACGTGGGCAAGTCGACCCTGTTCAACCGCCTCACCGGCGACGAGCGAGCCGTCGTCCACGACACGCCGGGCACCACTCGCGACACGATCGACACGGTGGTCGAGACCGAGCTGGGACCGCTGCGGCTGGTCGACACCGCGGGCATGCGGCGCCGCTCGAAGATCGACGAGGGCACCGAGTACTACTCGCTCGTGCGGGCCCTCCAGGCGGTCGACGACGCGGACGTCGCCTTGCTGGTCATCGACGCCACCGACGGCGTCACCGGGCAGGACCAGCGCCTGGCCGAGCGCATCGACGCGGCCGGCAGCCCGATCGTGGTGATGCTCAACAAGTGGGACCTGCTGGACGCGGACGCCCGGGCCGACCTGCGCTGGCAGGTGTCCGAGCGGCTGCGGTTCATCGGCGACGCCCCGGTCCTGCCGGTCAGCGCGCTATCGGGCAAGGGCGTGCACAAGCTCTTCCCCGCCCTGGAGACCAGCGTCGACGCCTACCGGCGGCGCATCCCCACGGCCAAGGTCAACGCCGTGATCCGTGACGCCCAGCTGGCCCAGGCCGCCCCCGGCGGTGCTCGGGTGCTGTACGCCACCCAGGGCGCGGCCAACCCGCCCACGTTCACGCTGTTCGTCAACCGGGAGTTGCCCCAGCCCTACCTCCGCTATCTGGAGCGAAAGCTGCGCGAGGCGTTTGACCTGGGCGCGACCGCGGTCAAGCTCCGGGTCCGGAGGCGCGGTGAGTGACAGCCTCGTGACAGTCGGTACCAGCTGTCTCACACCGCCACTAGAGTCAGCGGCGACATGACGCCGATCCTGGCCCTCGTTGGGGTCGCCTCGCTCGTCGCTGCCCTCGTATGGGCGCGCTCCACGCGGCGGTTGCACGTCGTCTGGAAGCGTGTGGAGAACGAGCACGGCCCCGATGCCGACGTGACCGTCCTGGCGCGCTCGGCCTTCCGCAAAGACCTGCACGCCGCCTGCCTCTACGGGGTGCTCGCCGTAGCCGCCGTCACCGTGGCGGCCAGCGGCGAACGGGCGGTGCCCAGCCTGCTGTTCGTGCTCATCCTGGTCCCCGTCTCGCTGTCGATCGCCTTCGGGCGGGACTTCGCCCGCGAGGCGCGCCTGGCCGAGGACCGCACCACGCTCGAACGCCGGGCCGAGGAGGTCCTCAACCAGGAGGAGCTGGCCCCGAAGCGCTGGGCGGCCCGCCTGGCGCCCGAGGAGCTGCCCGACTTCGCCGGCTTCGAGCTGGGGCGCGTCTACCAGGCGGGCACCGGCATGATGGCCGGCGACTTCTACGACGTGTTCCGGGTGGCTCCGTCGCGCATCGCCGCCGTCATCGGCGACGTCACCGGGCGCGGCATCGAGGCCTCCATCACCGCCTTCCAGGCCAAGTACCTGCTCAGGGTGTTCCTGCGCCAGTACCGCGACCCGGCCCAGGCGCTGGAGGAGCTCAACCGGCAGATGGCCGCGCCCGAGCGCACCGAGGAGTTCATCTCGCTGGTGGTCGTGGTGTTCGACACCGACGCCGGCACCCTGCGCTTCGCCTCCGCCGGCCACCCCGCGGCGTGGCTGTGGCACGACCGCGAGGTCCGGCCGCTGCGCTCGACCGGCCCGCTGCTCATGCTCGACCCCAACGGGCACTACCACTCCCGCGAGATCCCGCTGGACTCCGGCGACCTGCTGCTGCTCTACACCGACGGCCTGGCCGAGGTGCGCAACGGCGACCAGATGTTCGGCGAGGAGCGCATCGCCAACTCGCTGCGGCGGGACCCGAACGTGGCCGCCGGCGTGCTGTGCAAGAACCTGCTGGAAGCGGCCCGGGACTTCGCGTCGGAGTCCATGGGCGACGACCTGGCGATCCTGGCCATCCGCCGCGGCTGACGTGGCCCCGCCGGACGGCACCCAGCCTGGGGACCACACGAGCGCCGACCTGGCCCGCCGTGTCGAGCGGGCCCAGGCCGGGAACCTCGCCCGGGTGGGGGACAAGCTCGCCGCCCAGAACAAGCTGTTCGTCCGGGACCGGCTGGCCCTGCTGCTCGACAAGGGGTCCTTCGTGGAGGACGCCCTGCTGGCCAACAACCAGGCCGAGGACCTGCCGGCCGACGGTGTGGTCACCGGGGTGGGCCGCATCGAGGGCCGGCCGGTGTGCGTCATGGCCAACGATCCCACGGTCAAGGCCGGCTCCTGGGGCGCCCGCACCGTGGAGAAGATCGTGCGCCTCACCGAGTACGCGCTGCGCCACGAGCTGCCGGTGTTCTGGCTGGTCGACTCGGCCGGCGCCCGCATCACCGACCAGGTCGAGCTGTTCCCCGGGCGGCGAGGCGCGGGGCGCATCTTCTACAACCAGGTGCGGCTGTCGGGGAAGGTGCCCCAGATCTGCTGCCTGTTCGGCCCGTCGGCCGCGGGCGGCGCCTACATCCCCAGCTTCTGTGACGTCGTGTTCATGGTCGAGGGCAACGCCTCGATGTACCTGGGCTCGCCCCGCATGGCGGAGATGGTCATCGGGGAGGTCACGTCGCTGGAGGAGATGGGCGGGGCCCGCATGCACGCCACCGTGTCGGGGTGCGGCGACAACCTGGTGACCGACGACGAGGACGCCCTCGACGCGGCCCGGGCCTGGTTCCACTACTTCCCCCAGAACTGGCGGGAGGAGCCGCCCCGCTTCGAGCCACGGCCGCCGGCGCGCGAGCTGCGGGCCTCCATGGTCCCGGCCGAGGAGCAGCGGGCCTACGACATGCACGACGTCATCGACGCCCTGGTGGACGGCGAGTCGTTCTTCGAGCGCATGCCCCTGTTCGCGCCCGAGGTGATCACGGGGCTGGCGCTGCTCGACGGCCGGCCGGTCGGCATCGTGGCCAACAACCCCGCGCAGAAGGGCGGGGTGCTGTTCGTCGACTCGGCCGACAAGTGCGCCCGCTTCATCTGGCTGTGCGACGCCTTCAACATCCCGCTGGTGTTCCTGGCCGACGTGCCCGGGTTCATGGTGGGCACCGAGGTGGAGCGGGCCGGGATCATCCGCCACGGCGCCAAGATGGTCACCGCCGTCAGCGAGGCCACGGTGCCCAAGGTCTCGGTGATCGTGCGCAAGGCCTACGGCGCCGGGCTGTACGCCATGTCGGGCCCGGCGTTCGAGCCCGAGGCCACGCTGGCGCTGCCCACCGCCCGCATCGCAGTGATGGGCCCCGAGGCGGCGGTCAACGCGGTGTACGCCAACCGCATCGCGGCCATGGCCGACGAGGCCGAACGCTCGGCGTTCGTGGCCGCCGAGCGGGAGGCGTACGAGGCCGATGTGGACCTCTACCGGCTGGCGTCGGAGCTGGTGGTGGACGCGGTGGTCGACTTCGGCGACCTGCGCGGCGAGCTGATCCGCCGGCTGGAGCTGGCCGACGGCAAGGCCCGGGCGTTCTCGGCTCGGCGCCACGGGGTCCCGCCCGTCTGACCCGCGTCCGGGCCGGGGTGGCCCCGACGGGCGGCGAGGTCGTAGCGTCGCGTCGCCGCCGCGGGGACCCGGTCACGTATGCAGCCAGCACAACCCGGCTCGGGCCGCGGCCGAGGTGCCCATGCCCTGGTGCGAGACGTGCAGCCGCTTCCTCAACCCCAACACGCTCGAGCCCGACGGCTCATGTCCCACCTGTGGCCGCGTCGTCGCCGAACCCTCGGAGCCTGGCGCCGCGCCCGGCGACACCGAGGTCAAGAAGAAGGCGCCGTGGCACTTCAAGCTCCTGCTGGTGCTGATCGTCGTCTACCTGACCTGGCGGTTCATCCAGATCGGCACCTGGATCTTCCACTGGCTGGTCGGCTGACCACGTTCGTGGCGACCTGATCGCCTTACCGGCACCGATCCGGGGTTGCTACGATGGCATCTCCCCCTCGGGCTGTGGCGCAGTTTGGTAGCGCACTTGACTGGGGGTCAAGGGGCCGCGGGTTCAAGTCCCGCCAGCCCGACCAGCAGTGACCAGGGCCTCGGCCCTGGTCACTCGTCGTTGTGGGTAGATCAGCGCCGTCCGGGTGCTGGAGTGACCCCTCGCCATCAGCTCCCGGAGGCTGGCGCGCTCGGCCGCCAGACCGACCGATCGAGCGGTGTGACCGGCGTCGCTGACCAACGTCACGACCGGAGCGTGTCGTTCGCGACGGTCGCCGACGGCTCAGCGGCGCATCGTGTCCCCCATCGGATGACAGCCATCCGACAGTAGGGAGGCGGAACAATGGCGGACACCAGGATCAAGAAGCTCAGTTGGGTAGCGGCTCTCACCCTGGCGGTGGGCGGCTTGGCTGCCTGCGGCGAGGAGGTCGTTACCGATAGCGCATCGGCCTCGCGCGTCGAGGCGTCCAGCGGCAGCGACCAGCACCTGTACAACGAGGCGGCCGAGATCGAGGCCCGGAACGCAGCTCGGGAAGCTGCTCAGGCCGAGGCGGATCGCTACGTCGAGGGTCTGCAGTCCCGGGCGGAGACGGGCGCCACGACCACGACCCCTCCCAGCTACTACCCCCACGGGTACGACTACGGGGCCGAAGAGGAGCAGCCTGCTCCTCTGCCGGGTTCGCACAACGTGCCGAACTAGATCGCAAGACAGCCCGCCGGACTCCCCTCCGGCGGGCTTTCTCGCGTCTTTCCAGCCTTTCGCTGAGTTCCGGTGGGACTCGGACACGGAGCAACGCAGTAACAAGGCCCGCAGCGAAGACGTACGTGGCCGCCAGACCAGCGGCACACCCTCATTGGTCTTGACCTTCATGCTCGGTTGAAGGTCTACGGTCGGTCCGTGGGCGAGTCGAAGCAGATCGACGCCAAGACCGGTGCCGGGGTGGTGGGCGTGAGCGCGGTGGCGTGTGCCGCCTGCTGCGCCGGGCCGATCCTCGGGTTCCTGGCCGCGGTGGGAGTGACGGCCGCGGTGGGCGCGGTCCTGTTCGGCGTGCTGGGTGTCGCCGCGGTGGTCCTGGCGGCCGTGGTGTGGCGGAGGCGGCGGCGGGCTCGACGGTGCCGGCCGGTGGCGGCCGAGCAAGTGGCGGTGGCCGCCCCGCGGCTCCGGACGCCGTCGTGACCCGCCCGCTGGGCTGGTCCCGGGCGGCGCTGCCGCTAGTGCTGCTGGCGGCGACGGCCCTGTTCGTCCTCGGCGTCGCCCTGGAACCGAGCTCGGAGCACGCCGGGTCGGAATCGGGCGAGCACGCCGCGTCCGAGGTCGGCGAGGAAGGGCCGGAGCCCGCGGGCGGCGAGGAGCGGGTGCTCGGGCTGGATCTGGAGTCGCCACTGGTCGTCGGGCTCGCGGTCGCGGCGTCCGTCGGGCTCGCCCTGCTGGCGTGGTCGCGCCCGGAGCGGCGGTGGCTCATGGCCATCGCGTTAGTGGCCGTTGGGTTCGCGGTGGTCGACGTGGCGGAGGTCCTGCACCAGCTCGACGAGGACCGGATGGGCCTGGCGCTGCTCGCCGCCGCGGTGGCGGCGCTTCACGCCCTCGCGGCCGTGCTGGCCGTCAGGGCCATGCAACCGCTACGAGCCACAGCCCGGTAGCCGCGGCCGCGAGGCCGCCGGCCAGGCTCAGCGTGATGTTCAGCGCGGCCTGGCGCAGCCGGCCGTCCTCGAGCAGCCGGACCGTGTCGTAGCTGAACGTCGAGAACGTCGTGTAGGCACCGACGAACCCGGTGCCGACCACCGCTCGGGTCGGGTCGGCGACCCCGTGGTAGAGGCTGAGGCCCACCACCACTCCCAGCACCAGCGATCCGGTCACGTTCACCACGAGGATGCCCGCCGGCCCGCGGGACGCCGTCCGGCGCGTGACCGCGAGGTCGACGACGTAGCGGGCCACCGCCCCGAGGGCCGCGGCCAGCGCGAAGGCCACGGGCATCACCCGGCGCTCACCGGCTCGGGCTGGAGGTCGAGGTCGGCGCTCCGACGCTGGGCGACCGGCCACAGCCGGCCCAGGGCGATGCCCGCGACCGTGGCCGAGAGGCCGCACCCCAGCGTGGCCGCCAGGTAGACGCCGGCCACCGCGGCCCGATGCTCGCGCACCAGCAGCACGGTGTCGGTCATGAACGTCGACCAGGTCGTGTAGCCGCCGCACACGCCGATCGCCGCGAAGGGGCGGACGTACTGCGAAGGCGGCCACCGCTCGATCACGAGGGTCGCGATCAGGCCCAGCGCCAGCGCCCCGGTGACGTTGACCAGGAACGTCGCCCACGGGAACCCGCCCGCCTCCCGAGGGAGCGCGAGCGCCACCTCATACCGGGCCGCGCTGCCGAGCGCCCCACCCACCCCGATGGCCAGGAGCACCCCGGGCCGGGCCCGGGTCCTTCGGTCTTCGGGGGCCATGACAACCTTTCGGGAACGGTTCCGCCGGCACCACGCGGAGGACGCGGTGGCCGTGGCGAGCGCCCAGGTGTCCCCAGTGGCAGAGGGAGCGAGTGTACGAGCCCTGCGGTGCTCAAACGACGGTGCCGGGTTCACTCCGCCCGCTCGCCAGGGGTGACGGCATGGATCCGTACTCGCCCGAAGCGCCTTCCGGCTCGATTGCCGACGACCGGTACGTCCATGACCTGGGCTACACGGGCCAACTCCGCTGGAGTCGCGCACCGGACACCTACCGGCAAACAGCGAAGGCGCAGCCGCGGCGTCGGCAAGTGGGCTTCCCAGGATTCCGCCAGCCAGAACACGGCATCGGCAAGGTCGTCCTGGAGGTCGAGCAGGCCGGTCAGGGCAGCGTCAAGCCAGGTATACGGCCCAGCCGCGGCCTCTCGATGCTGCCGGCATTCGGCCTGAGCCGCCGGCTGTTCGTCGGCCCAGCCACTCGCCCAACCGCACGTCGTCAGACGCTGGTCGTATGACCTCCGTCCTGTTTCCGGCCGATGCCTTTCACCTCGTTCAGGTGGTCGCACACTCGGCATGTGGCTACCGGGCCGAGTGCTTGTGCACGACCGTAGGCCGCTGGGAGCAGGGCACGTCGACCCCACAGCCATGGCACCGACGTCCGCTGGCCGAGGCCCTCCGGGTGACGCTCGACACGCTCGATGACCTCCTCGCCGAGGACCACGAGTCGCAGGCAGAGTGGTGGCAGCATGGCGGGATGGACCGCAGGACCTTCCTGGCCGGGTTCGGCGGTTCGCTGACCGCGGCTCTGCTCCAGCTGGAGCAAGCCGCGCAGACGGCACCCAGGGACGAACGACGGCTGTCGGTGTTGCGCCTCCTCGGTCATGCGCATCACGCGGCCGGGGAGTCGGCGTTCGACCGGCTCGAGCTTCACGCGGCAACGGACCAGTTCCAGCAGGCGTACGAGATCGGCCTGGAGCTGGGGGACAGCGACCTGGCCGCGGGAGCGCAGGTCCAGCTCGGGGACTTGGCCCGGCGCCGTCGCCAGTACGGCCGTGCGCTACGCCTTCTGGGTGCAGCCGAGCGGGGAGCCGCCACCGCCAGTGTCACCACCCAGATCCGCGGTCACCAGGCGCTCGCGCGGGCGTACGCGGAGATAGGTGATCGAGCGCGGTTCGAGCGTTCTCTGAGCCGCGCCGATGCACTGGCGGGCACGATCTCGCTCGAGCACCAACGCGAGCCCAGTCACAGCGCGCAGGGACTTCGCCTCGAGCGCGGACAGGGACTGACCCTGCTCGGCCGGCCCATGGCCGCCTTGGCCATCTACGAGGCGGTCTCCCCGTCGACGTTCGAGAGCGACCGCGAGCAAGGCAGCTTCCTCATCATCCAGGCCCAGGCCTTGGCCCATGCCGGCCACCTGGACGAAGGCGTGCGCGTGGCCGTCAGTGGGCTCGAGCTCGCACGCCGCTACGGATCTACACGCCACGTTTCCCGGGTGCAGCGCATGTACGACCGGCTCACGCAGACGTGGCCACGGTCAGAACGATCCCTCGTCGACCTGCACGACGCTCTCGCCGCGTGAGCCGGGTCTTGTACGTGTTCGCCTGTGGGGCGGGGCCGGCGGCGGACCTGGCCGACCTCGCCCGGTTGGCGCTCGCCGAGGGGTGGGACCCGCACGTGGGGGCCACGCCGGCGGGATGGGAGTTCCTCGACGTGCACGGGTTGGTCGAGGTCACCGGGCACCAGCCGCGGCATCACTGGTCGGGGCGAGCGAGTGGGTGGCCGCCGGCGGATGGGATCATCGTGGCGCCAGCCACGATCAACACCGTCGACAAGATCGCGGCAGGCATCACCGACACCTGGGCAGTCAGCGTCGTCGTGGAGTGCCTGGGGCTCGGCGTACCGATCGTGATCGCTCCGAACGTCAACCCTGCGCTCGGCCGGCATCCTCGTTACCGGCAGAACATCGACGAGCTGCGCAGCTGGGGGATCACCGTGTTGTGGCACCCGGATGGGGCCGCGCCGCCCAAGTGGATGGTGCCGTGGGAGGAGATGCTTGCCGCGCTGCCAGCGGAGGCTGCTGGCACGTGAGGGTATAGGCAAGGTCAGCCGGCCTCGTCGACGGCGGCCATGGCCTCTTCGGGGGAGTCGAAGTGGCCGACGTCGATGCCGGTGGGGGAGCCGTCGCGGCGCCAGCCGTGCCAGTAGCGGTGGATGCCGCCGCCGGTGACCACCAGGCCCACGTGGCCGACCTGCTGGCCGTCGTCGTCGGTGCCGAGCCACCGGTTCGCCATTCCCATGCGCCATGTGAGTCCCATGCTAGCGAACGTATGTTCGTAGCCAACAAAAGTCCAGGTCACCGTCGTAGCGATCCCGGCCCGCAGCGAGCGGGCGGGTCACGCCTGTCGGAGCAGCTCGGCGTGGAGATGGTGCTGGAGCGGTTGGCCGACCGCCGCCATGGACAGGTCGTAGCTCAGGACGTCGCCGGCGACCGCGAAGGAGCGTTCGATGCTGAGCACCTCCTTGGCGGTGGCCGTGCCCGTCACGCTGGTCGAGTGGAGCCGCACCACCACGCCGTCGGCGGTCACCTCGGCGGTGCCTTCCGCCACCTCGGCCACGCCGGTCGGATGGGCGATCACCAGCTCGACCTGCCCGCGGCCGATGCCGCGCAGGTAGCCCATCTCCGCATGGGCGGGCACGCCGGTGTCGACGCGGACCGTGCGCTGCCGGTAGGCGAGGAACGGCTTGCCGGAATGGTCGAGGCTGATCTCCTCGCGGTAGGCGAACGGCTCGATGGTGGGGTAGTGGCCTTCACCCTCGCCCGACCAGCGTCCCAGCAGGCAGGCGAGTGCTTCGACATCGGGATGGAGTGCCGGTTCCACGCCCGCGACCGTAGACCTGATCAGCCCTCGCGGCGGCGCTGGCCGAACCAGCGGATGGCCAGGGTCAGGGCCACGATGAAGACCGCCATGAAGACCGCCTCCGGCCAGGCTGCGTCGAACCAGAGCGTGTAGAGGGCGGCGCCTATCGCGACCCACAGGGCCACCCCCACGATCTTGTAAGCGACGCTCGACTCGATCGCGCAGAAGGTAACGGTAGACGGCGTTCGATCGGGCGCGGCCAAGTGGGCATAGCCTGAACGACAGGCGCTCGCCTCCGACCGTCAGGAGCCGCACGATGATCCCTGTCGCGCCATTCGGACGTACCGGCCATGACAGCAGCCGCATCATCTTCGGGGCGGCGGCGCTGTCCTCGATGAGCCAGGAGCGGGCCGACGGGCTGCTCGGCCTGTTGCTGGCGCACGGCGTCAACCACATCGACACGGCCGCCGGCTACGGCGACTCCGAGCTGCGGATCGGGCCGTGGATGGCCGAGCACCGGGACGACTTCTTCCTCGCCACCAAGACCGGCGAGCGCACCGGTGACGGGGCGCGGGCCGGGCTGGAACGGTCGCTCGCGAGGCTCCGGGTCGATCACGTCGACCTCATCCAGCTGCACAACCTGGTCGAGCCCGACGAGTGGGAGGTGGCGCACGGCCCCGGAGGCGCGGTCGAGGCGCTGGAGCGGGCCCGGGACGAGGGCCTGTGCCGTTTCGTCGGGGTGACCGGCCACGGCACCCGCATCGCCCGCATGCACCTGCGCAGCCTGGAGCGTCATCCGTTCGACTCGGTGCTGCTGCCCTACAGCTACGCCGGTCTGCAGGACGACGCCTACCGGGCCGACGTCGAGGAGCTGCTGGCCGTGTGCGCCGACCGGGACGTGGCGGTGCAGACCATCAAGTCCGCCGCCCGCCGGCGCTGGCCGGCCGACCACGAGGGCCGCCGGTTCAGCTGGTATCAGCCCATCGGCGACCCCGAGGCGCTGGCTCGAGCCGTGCGGTGGGTGCTGGCGCAGGCGCCGGTCTTCGTCAACACCACCAGCGACGGCACCCTGGTGGGCGCGGTGCTCGACGCGGCCGAGGCCGCAGGCGCCGGCGCCACGCCGCCGAGCGACGCCGAGATGGCGGCCGACGTCGAGCGTCTGGAGATGACCCCGCTGTTCGACGGCGACGCCCTGGAGCGGATCTAGCGCCTCCAGCGGATCTAGCCGCTCCAGTCGTCCCGCACCAGGCCGTACATCACACCGTCGCGCCACTGGCCGGCGCGGATGCCGGCGCCCCGGAGCACGCCTTCACGGCGGAACCCGACCCGCTCGAGCGCCCGCTGCTCGGCGATGTTGCCGGTCTCGGTGCCGGCCTGGATCCGGTGGACCGGAGTGGTGGCGAAGAGGTAGTCGACCAGTTGCCGCTGGGCCTCGGTGCCGATGCCGCGGCCCCGGTGCTCGGGGAACAGCGCGATCCCGATCTCGAACGTCGTGGCACGCTCGCGGCGCCAGCTGACCCAGCCCGCGCACGCCTCAGAGCCCGCCTCGCCTGCCGCGACCACGAGGAAGGACAACTCGTCGCCGATCAGCCCGTCCTCGTGCCAGCGGCGCTCGATCTCCCGCGCCCGGTCCATGCGGAAGCCGAACCACTGGAACTCGCCCGGGGCCGACGGATCCCACACCAGCCGCACGACCTGCTCCAGGTCCGACTCTGTGACGGGACGCAGCCTGACCGACTCAGCCATCGCGCCAGTATCGCGGCGGCCGAAGGGCTCACCCGGGCGCGGTAACCCGCAGGCCGCACGGCGGGCGGTACGGTCGGGACCATGTGTGGCCGCTTCGTGTCCGCTTCGCCGCCCGACGAGATCGCCCGCTACTTCGACGCCTCGGCCCCCGAGGCGCTGCTGGAGCCGTCCTACAACGTGGCCCCCACCAACGACGTCTACGCCGTGACCGCCGACGGCGGGGTGCGCCGGGTCGAGGCGCTGCACTGGGGCCTCGTGCCGGGCTGGGCCAAGGACCCCAAGGTCGGGTCGCGCATGATCAACGCCCGGGCCGAGACGCTGGCCACCAAGAACGCCTACAAGCCCGCGCTCAAGCGCCGCCGCTGCCTGATCCCGGCCGACGGCTTCTACGAGTGGAAGAAGCTGCCGGACTCCAAGCGCAAGCAGCCGTACTTCATCAGCCGCCCCGACGGCGAGCGCTTCGCCTTCGCCGGCCTGTGGGAGGTGTGGCGCGGGCCCAAGGACGCCGAGGGCAACCGCACCGAGGACCCGCTGCGCTCCTGCACCATCATCACGACCACGCCCAACGACACCATGGCGCAGATCCACGACCGGATGCCGGTGATCCTGCCGCCGTCGGCCTGGGACGCCTGGCTCGATCCCGAGAACGACGACCTGGAGACGCTGGGCAAGCTGCTGGTCCCGGCGCCCGCCAACGTCACCCAGCTGCGGCCCGTGTCCACCGAGGTCAACAACGTCCGCAACAAGGGCGTCGGCCTGATCGAGGAGGCCACGCCCGAGCAGCTCGTGAGCTAGGCGGAGCCCAGCTCCGCCCGCAGCGCCTCGGCGGCGGCGTCGAGGCGGGCGGGATCGGGGGAGTGGTCGGCCCGGGCAAAGGACAGGTCGGCCTCCGAGTCGATGGGGATGACATGGAGGTGGCAGTGGGGGACCTCCAGGCCGGCCACGATCAGCCCGATGCGCCGGGGCGAGAACGCCCGCATCTGGGCCTGTCCCACCCGGCGGGACACCTCCATGAGGTGGGCGGCCAGGTCGGGCTCGAGGTCGACCCAGTGGTCGACCTCCTCGATCGGCACCACCAGCGCGTGGCCGTGAGCGATCGGCGCGATGGTCAGGAACGCCACCACGCGGTCGTCGCGCCACACGAAGCGGCCGGGGATCTCGCCCTCGATGATCTTGGTGAACAGGGTCGCCATCGGGCGTCACAGTAACGAGGGGGCGTACCCTGCACCGCCAACATGGACGTTCCCGTCGCGGCGCCCGAGAGCCGCATCCTCACGCTGCCCAACCTTGTGACGCTGGTGCGGCTGGCGTGCCTGCCCGTGTTCCTGTGGCTGCTGTTCGGGGTGGAGGACCGGGCGGCCGCGGCCTGGTTGCTGGCCGCGCTGGGCGCCACCGACTGGGTGGACGGCTACCTCGCCCGCCACATGCACCAGGTGTCGGACGTGGGCAAGATCCTCGACCCGGTGGCCGACCGGCTGCTGTTCCTGGTGGGCGCGGGCGGCATCCTCATCGACGGCTCAGTCCCCGTGTGGTTCGCCGTGGTCGTGCTGGTGCGCGAGCTCGTGGTGGGCGGGACCACCCTGATCCTGGCCGCGCTGGGTGCCCGCCGCATCGACGTCACCTGGTACGGCAAGGCGGGCACGTTCTTCCTGATGATGTCGTTCCCGCTGTTCCTGGGCAGCCACTCCGACATCTGGTGGGCCGGCTTCGCCGGGTTCGCCGCCTGGGCCACCGGCATCCCGGGCCTCGTCCTCAGCCTGTACTCGGCGGCCCTCTACGTGCCCCTGGCCCGCCAGGCCCTGGCCGAAGGCCGCGCGTCTCACTGAGCCGTCGCGGGCGGCGCGGATCTGGCCTCCAGCTCCGCCAGCCGCCGCTCCAGGTCGGCCCGGGCCTTGGTCGTCTGGTACCAGACCGCGCCGGCGGCGACGAGCGCGGCGCCCAGCGTCGAGCCCGGGTTGAGGGCGGTCACCCACCACGGATCTCTCGTGTCGCGGGGGACCGCGAAGACCTCGTCCTTGATGCTGACGAACTCCGGGCCCTCGTCCCCGCCGATGTCGTACGTGGTGACGCCGTCAGGAAGCTCGCTCGGGGGACTGGTCTCCACGCCCGGGTCGCCACGGCCCCACGACGAGACCGGGGGGATCAGCGAGATCAGGACGGTGATGGCGCCCAGCAGGGCCACGAGCAGCGCCACTCGTGCGCGTGAAGCCAGCATCCTCTGCCGCCGTTCGGCCTCTCCGGTGGGCCCCGTCGATCGCTCCGTCCCCACGGGACCGCAGGGTACGCCTCGCCCGGGCTGCCCGAAGGCCGCGCTTCGCACTGAATTGACGCTGGACCGTGGGCCGGCAGGAGCCGGGCGGTACCGTCGACATCATGAAGGCCGTCATCATGGCGGGGGGCGAGGGCACCCGACTGCGCCCCCTCACATCGAACGCCCCCAAGCCGATGATGCCCATCGCGAACGCCCCGATGATGGAGCACATCGTGGCGCTGCTGCGCGAGCACGGCTTCGACGACATCGTGGTGACGGTGGCCTTCATGGCCAACCACATCCGCAACTACTTCGGCGACGGGTCCGAGCTCGGGGTGCGGATGGTGTACGCCACCGAGGAGACCCCGCTGGGCACCGCCGGGTCGGTCCTCAACGCCCGGGACGAGCTCGACGAGCGCTTCCTGGTCATCTCGGGCGACGTCCTCACCGACATCGACCTGGCGGCCATCGCCCGGTTCCACGAGGAGCGGGGGGCGCTGGCCACCATCGGCCTCACGCCGGTGGAGAACCCGCTCGAGTTCGGCATCGTCATCACCCGCGACGACGGCAGCATCGAGCGCTTCCTGGAGAAGCCCACCTGGGGCCAGGTGTTCAGCGACACCATCAACACCGGGATCTTCGTGCTGGAGCCCGAGATCTTCGACTACATCCAGCCGGGCCGCTCGGTCGACTTCAGCTCCGAGGTGTTCCCCCGCCTGCTGGACGACGGCCGCCCGCTCTTCGGCGCGGTGGTGGAGGGCTACTGGGAGGACGTGGGCACGCTGGAGGCCTACGTGCGCGCCCACAAGGACGTGCTCGACGGCCGGGTCGACGTCGAGATCCCCGGCTTCGAGATCAGCGACGGCGTGTACCTGGGCGAGGGGGCCGACATCCATCCCAATGCCCGCATCGAGGGCCCGGTCATCATCGGCGACTACTGCCGGGTCGAGGGCAACGCCCGGCTGGGCGAGTACACGGTGCTGGGCACCAACGTGAGGGTCCGGGCCGGAGCCGACCTGCAGCGGGCGGTCATCCACGACAACACCTACATCGGCGAGGGCGTGCGCCTGCGGGGCACGACCGTGGGTCGCTCCTGCGACCTGCGCAACGGCGTGCGCGGCGAGGAGGGCGTGGTGCTGGGCGACGAGTGCTTCGTCGGCGAGCAGGCCGTGCTCAGCGCCGGGGTCAAGGTCTACCCGTTCAAGACCGTCGAGGGCGGCGCCGTCATCAACAGCTCGATCGTGTGGGAGTCGCGCGGCTCACGCAGCCTGTTCGGCCGGGTGGGCGTGGCCGGCCTGGCCAACGTGGATGTGACCCCCGAGATGGCGACCCGGGTGGCCATGGCCTTCGCCACCACGCTCAAGAAGGATGCCACGCTCATCACCTCCCGAGACTCCAGCCGCTCGGCCCGCATGCTCAAGCGGGCCATGATGGCGGGGATCAACGCCGCGGGCAGCAACGTCCGCGACCTGGAGGTGGCCTCGGTGCCGGTCACGCGCTTCGCGGTGTCCCGGCCCGAGGCGGACGCGGGCATCACCATCCGCCTGGAAGAGCACGATCCCCAGTCGGTGGTGATCCGCTTCTTCGACAGCAAGGGCGCCGACATCTCCGAGTCGGCCCAGCGCAAGATCGAGCGGCTGTTCCTCCGGGAGGACTTCCGCCGCGTGTTCCCCGGCGAGATCGGTGACATCGGCTTCCCGCCCCGCCACCTGGAGCAGTATTCGGGCGCGCTGGAGGCGGTGGTGGACGTGTCCCGCATCGCGGCCGCCGGGTTCAAGGTGGTGGTCGACTACTCCTACGGCGCGGCGTCGTTCGTGATGCCCAACATCCTGTCCAAGCTCGGGGCGGACGTGCTGGCGGTGAATCCCTTCGCCTCCACCGCGGGGATCATGTCCTGGGACCGCCAGGACCACGCGGCCAGCGTGGCCGTGCTGGTGCGGGCGTCAGGTGCCTCGCTCGGCGCGGTCATCGACCCCGACGGCGAGCACCTGGCGATGGTGGACGACGCCGGCCATGTCCTGTCCGACGACGAGGCGCTGCTGGCTTACACCTGGCTGGTGGCGGGCCACCTGGAGGACCGCTGCATCGCCTTGCCGGTGTCGGCCACCAGCCACGCCGACCGCCTGGCGGCCGAGCGGGGCGTGGAGGTCATCCGCACCAAGCTCTCGTCGCCCGCGCTGATGGAGGCGGCGTCGAGTCGCGAGGTGGGGTTCGCGGCCAGCACCGACGGCGGTTTCATCCTGCCCGCCTTCCTGCCTGCGTTCGACGCGGCGGCCGCCATGGTCAAGCTGCTCGAGCTGCTGGCCTTGGAGGGCGTGCCGCTGTCCAAGGTCGTCAGCGGGCTGCCCGCGGTGCACGTCGTCCACGAGACGGTGATGACGCCGTGGGAGCAGAAGGGCATGGTGATGCGGACCCTGGTCGAGCTGTCCAAGGACCGCGAAGTGGACCTGATCGACGGGGTCAAGGTGCACCACGACGGCGGCTGGGCGCTGGCTTTGCCCGACCCCGAGGAGCCGATCACCCACATCTGGGCCGAGGGCGACTCCGACACCGCGGCCCGGCGTCTCGCCCAGGAGTACGCCCGGCGCATCCGGCAACTGCTGCGTTAGCACTGGATTAGGGCCGCGAGCAGGGTCTCTACCTGGGGTCGAGGGCAGAAGTCTCAACCCGTCGTCGAGGTTTGACACTATTCGCTAGCCTGCCCCCTCATGGACATCCCCTCCGAGCTCCGCTACTCGTCCGACCACGAGTGGGCTCGGGTCGAGGACGGGCGGGTGCGGGTGGGCATCACCGACTACGCCCAGGACGCCCTCGGCGACGTGGTGTACGTGGACGTGCCCGAGGTCGGGGCCAAGGTGGAACGGGGCGAGAGCTGCGCGGAGGTCGAGTCGACGAAGTCCGTGTCGGAGATCTACGCCCCCATCAGCGGCACCATCGCCGAGGTCAACGGTGACCTGACCGACAACCCGCAGCGGCTCAACGACGACCCGTACGGCGAAGGCTGGATGTTCATCATCGAGCCCATCGACGAAGCGCAGCTCACCGAGCTGCTCGACGCCGAGGGCTACCGTGCGCTGATCGAGGGGTGAGGTCGTGGCCGACGAGGTCTTCTGCAACAACTGCGGCCACCGCAATGCGCCGGGGTCGAACTTCTGCTCGTCCTGCGGCGCCCCGCTGGCCACGCAGCGCGAGGACCCCACGACCGTGACGTTCTTCCCGGAGCCGGGCGAGAGCTACGAGGACGTGTCGGTCAACTACGACGAGGTGCCGGCGGGGACCGGCATCCTCGTCGTCAAGCGCGGCCCCAACATCGGCTCCCGCTTCGCCCTCGAGAAGGATGTCATCCACGCCGGCCGCCACCCGGAGAGCGACATCTTCCTCGACGACGTCACCGTGTCGCGCCGCCATGCGGAGATCATCCGGGACGACAGCGGCTACCACGTGCGCGACGCGGGCTCGCTCAACGGGACGTACCTCAACCGCGAGCGCGTCGACTCGGCCCCGCTGGCCGACGGTGACGAGCTGCAGATCGGCACGTTCAAGCTCGTGTTCCTGACCGGGAGGGGAGATGCCTTGTGACCCGAGCATCAACTGATCGATCCCATCTGTCGATCGGGGAGGTCCTCTCGCTGCTCCAGGACGAGTTCCCC
>Ga0209382_10003546_pt1 | contig 21558 bp, 15 predicted proteins | sample SoiMetdeltSBSDD5_FD_187599 | JGI IMG/M metagenome (GOLD analysis project Ga0209382, IMG submission 187599) | Bulk soil microbial communities from a Populus tree surrounding site in Tennessee, USA - Soil MetaG P. deltoides SBSDD5 (SPAdes) (version 2) | ecosystem: Environmental > Terrestrial >... | reverse complement strand
TGTGTCGCAGTTCGGCGGAGAGCTCGGTGTGAATGTCCTGGCTGCTTCGGCTCGTCATCTGGGTCACCGTGTCGGGCCGTCAGTGGCCGGTGGGTGGGATGAGTGGGGGCGATTTGGCCGCGTGCTTGGCCTTCTTCGTGGCGCGTTTCTCCTTCAACGTCCTACCCGGTTTCTTCTTGTTCACCTTCTGGTTGGTCTTGTTGGCCATGACGACCTTCCTCCTGGCTCGGTTTGCCCGGCGATGACCGCCGGAATGACTGCCGGTCCCGGGGCGTGGGCCGGCGCGACGGTCGTTGGTCGTGGCTGGCCGCCATCGGTCTCCCAGGCCTCCTCGGAACCGATGTCGGTGTCGCGGGTACGCGCCGCGCCGGCGGTGGTGACGATGAGCTGGGCGTGTCGGACGTTGCTGGTGGTGGCGGCGAGAACCATTGCCGCATCAGCGGTACCGGCCTCGGTGTTCGGCGGGATGACCAGCAGGTCGACGCGGTCGCCGTTGTCACACAGCGCGGTCAGGAGGGCCGTGGGTTGACTGGTGAAGTAACCCAGCCGCAGGACCCGCCCGGCCACGGCCAGTCGGCGGGGATGGTCGTCCCAACCCTCGGCGCTGAGGACCAGTCGGGTGACCGGTCCGCGCAGCTTGTCGATGGCCAGGACCAGACCCGGCAGCTCCGCGACAGGATCGGTGGAGCGCGGCCACCAGCCGCCGTCGAGCCGGGTGCGGCGGGAACCGGTGGGCTCCATCCGCAGACGCGGTGCCTGGGGTGCCGACACCGGGACCGCGGTCACCCGCCGCACAGTGTGGAGAGGCATGTCTAATCCTTCCTCCCGTCATGGCCGGGGCCGGTGACGGTTAGAGTGCGGCTCGCCGGCGTTGCCGGGACATGCGGCGCAGTTGAGTGGTGCGAGCCACACCGACCGCCATGGCCATGATCGCCACACCGACACCGGCGACGAGCAACGCGAGCGCCAGCGGCACGCTGCCGTGCATCCACAGGAAAGTGACCTCGACGCTGCGGGTGTTCTGCAGCATGAAGACGATGAGAACGACCAGGCCGATGGCCGCCGTGCAGATACCGAACCAGGTGGCACCCGTGCGCGTGCGCGGTACCCGACCGGCAGGTGCGGGCACCGCCGAGGAGGCGAACTCCTCCTGCTGTGCCGTGGTGGTCGGACCAGCCGCGGCGTCGCGGTCACGACTCGGAGCGGACATACGTCTCCTTGGGTTAGGCCGGTATGGCTGGCACCTCAGGAGCGGGATGTCGTCGATTCCGGGATAGCCACAGCGTACTCTTGTCCGACCCGACCGCGCCATGACCCGGCGATGCGCCCGCGCATCAGACGGTGGGGGTTCGCAGGCGGGCGACGGCAAGCAGGTTCGCCCGTTGCGTAGCTTCGTCCTCAGCCGCCATCGCCGCGAAGATCACGTCCAGGCCGGCCGGATCGGTCCCGAAGACGAGCCGCTTGTACGCGGTCGCAGCCGGCGAGGCGATCTCGAGGAACGCCCGTCGCCGTACCTCGTCGTACCTGTCCAGCACCTCGTCGCCGACCTCGCCGTGGATGACGGCCGCCAGCGCGCCACACAACGCCTGCGCGTCGAACAGTCCGGAGGTCAGTCCGAGGCCGCCGGTCGGGTTGGTGGCGTGGGCGGCGTCGCCCGCGAGCAGGACCCGCCCCACCCGGTACCGCGACGCCGACCGCTGATGCATCCGGTACGGGGACCACTCCACCAACTCGAAGTCCTTGGTGCCCGGTAGGAACGCGTCGAAGAAGCCGGCCATCCGGTCCGCGATCGTGTCCACGGGTAGGTTCGCGTCTTCCTGGTATGTGCAACGCCACAGGCCGTCGCGGCTGAGCAGCGCCACGACGGCGCCCATCCGTTGATCTGCCACGAAGTTGCCGTCATCGAAACCGTACGCCCAGAAGTCGTACCGGATGTTGGTGGCGACGAACCGCTCCGGCCACGTGAGACCGTCGAAGTCAAGGCCGAGCGATTGCCGTACGACGCTTCGCGCGCCGTCGGCGCCGATCACCCAGCCGCCGCGCAGTTCGCCAGGTGATGTTGCCGGGTACGCACACGGTGGGTACGGCGCGGCCGCAGTCACCGAGGTCTCCGGACCGACCCCGCGCAGCGTCGCCCATTCGAGCGTCTCCAGCAGTGTGTCGAGGACGAGCTGGAGGCTGGCCGGATCCGGGCGGCGCCGATGCCGGTGCACAGTGGACTGAAAGCGCGCGCCCCTCGACAGCGGACTACCAGCCACCGGGGACCAGGGCGACGCATCGACCCTACACCGAAAGGGTCGAACCGCCATGCCACCTACGTCCCGCGTTCTGCGCTGCGGCCGGCGCGCAGTGAACGAGGCGGACGGCTCCCTGGTCATAGAGATTCACGTGCGCTTCGCCACGGGTGCGGTCCCCGGGGAAGGCTCGCTGCGCGGCTCACCGAAGGGCGGCTGCGCGGGCAGCCGTGGTGCCGACGGTGCACCGCGTTGATGAGCCACTTGCGCCCCGAGGGGATCAGTGCTGCACTGGTGTTAGCACTCGCCCTGTGTGAGTGCCAACCGAATGGGATGGGACTCCCCGGGTTGTTCACCGTGTAGCGGTCATCGCAGGTCGGTCCGAGCAGTGCCGAACGTGGGCACGACGATGTAGAGGACTATGCAGATGGCCAAGTTGATCGTTTTCGGTGAAGATGCCCGTCGGGGCCTGGAGCGTGGCATGAACCTCCTCGCCGACACGGTGCGGGTGACGCTGGGCCCGAAGGGCCGCAACGTCGTGCTGGGCACGAGGTGGGGCGTCCCCACGATCACCAACGACGGGGTGAGCATCGCCAAGGAGATCGAGCTCGACGACCCGTACGAGAAGCTCGGTGCCGAACTGGTCAAGGAAGTCGCCAAGAAGACCGACGACGTGGCCGGCGACGGCACCACCACGGCCACCGTGCTGGCCCAGGCGTTGGTACGTCAGGGCCTGCGCAACGTCGCCGCCGGCGCGAACCCGATCGCCCTCAAGCGCGGCATCGAGGCCGCCGTGATCGCGGTGACCGAGGCGCTCGGCAATCAGGCCCAGGAGGTGGAGACCAGGGAGCAGATCGCCGCCACCGCGTCCATCTCCGCCGGTGACGCCGGAATCGGCGAGATGATCGCCGAGGCGATGGACAAGGTCGGCAAAGAAGGCGTCATCACCGTCGAGGAGAGCAACACCTTCGGCCTGGAACTCGAGCTCACCGAAGGCATGCGCTTCGACAAGGGCTACATCTCGCCGTACTTCGTCACGGACACCGAGCGGATGGAAGCCGTCCTCGACGACCCGTACCTCCTCATCGTCGAGAAGCGAATCTCGAACCTGCACGACCTGCTGCCGATCCTGGAGAAGATCGCCCAGACCGGCAAACCGCTGGCGATCATCGCCGAGGACGTCGAGGGTGAGGCCCTGGCCACCCTGGTCGTCAACAAGGTCCGTGGCACCTTCGCGTCGCTGGCGGTCAAGGCACCCGGTTTCGGCGACCGCCGCCGGGCGATGTTGGCCGACCTCGCCGTGCTCACCGGTGGCCAGGTAATCAGCGACGAGGTCGGTGTCGATCTGGAGAACGTCGGGTTGGACCTGCTGGGCCGGGCCCGCATGGTCGTGGTGACCAAGGACGAGACCACCATCGTCGACGGCGCCGGTGACGCCGAGCAGATCGCCGGCCGGATCGCCCAACTCCGCGCCGAGATCGAGAGCAGCGACTCCGCCTACGACCGGGATAAGATCCAGGAACGGCTGGCCAAGCTGGCCGGTGGCGTCGCGGTGATCAAGGTCGGCGCGGCCACCGAGGTCGAGCTCAAGGAGCGCAAGCACCGCATCGAGGACGCCGTCCGCAACGCCAAGGCCGCCATCGAGGAAGGACTGCTCCCGGGCGGTGGGGTGGCTCTGGCCAACGCCGCGGTCACCGCGTTCGACAAGCTCGACCTGACCGGCGACGAAGCCACCGGTGCGGCCATCGTGAGGGTCGCGCTCACCGCACCGCTCAAGCAGATCGCCAGCAACGCCGGCCTCGAAGGCAGCGTGGTGGCCGAGAAGGTCCTTGCCCTGCCCCCGGGCCATGGCCTCGACGCCGCCACCGGCGAGTACGTCGACATGCTCCGGGCGGGCATCGTCGAACCAGCCAAGGTCACCCGTAGCGCGCTGCAGAACGCCGCGTCCATCGCCGCGTTGTTCCTCACCACCGAGGTCCTGATCGCCGACAAGCCCTGACGACGACTCCGACGTTGGCCCGTAACGCGCCCGACAACGGCGTCGTGCGGCGACGGATCGGCGGTTCCACGCCTACCAGCCGGAAGTCTTGGTGGGCCACCTGCACGACAACGGCGGTACGCCACACCCCGCCCACATCGCCGCCGGAGTGGCCGGCGAGGTGGGCGTGCCGCTGGCGGTGTGGCGTCCGATGCCGACCGGTCGGGTTGATGTCACTCGGCCAGGAAGCTCATCACCAGCTGATTGAAGTCGTCCGGGCGCTCCAGGGGCAGCACGTGTGATGAGCCGTCGCCGGTGAGGATTTCGAACCGGGCTGCGGGGATCGCGCCGGCTACCTCGCGCGCGATCCACGGCGGTGTCAGCAGGTCCTGCTCGCCGACGATCACCAGCGTGGGAGCCTTGATGCCGCAGAGGCGATCGAGGGCGTCGAATTGCAGATAGGCTTGAGCCTGGCGGTCGTAGGCCAGCGGCTCGACCGGGTTCGGGTTGCTTGCCAGCAGTGCGGTCGTGTCCTGTACGGCCTGCTGGTTGCGAAGGAAGGTCGAGGAGAACAGCCAGGTGAACTGCTGAGCACCGAACACTTCTCCGCTCGGGTCGTTGGTCTTGACCCAGTTCCAGATCGCGATCGGGTCGACGGCGCTTCGGGCGGGCGCGGCACCCGGGCCTGCCAGGACCAGCCGATCCAGCCGATCCGGATGCCGCAGCGCGAACTCCATTCCGATCATGCTTCCCATCGACAAGCCCAGCAGATGGGTGCGGTGGATTCCGAGCGCGTCGAGCAGGCCGGCCACGTCGTCGGCCATCTCCGCGATGGTGTACGGGTGATCGGCTCGGGAGCTGCGGCCGGCATCGCGGTTGTCGAGGAGCACGACACGGAAACGGGTGGATAGAACGGGGACCTGCTGCAGTGTCCACAGCGACGAGTCATATCCGATCCCCATCACCAGGACGAGAGGTGGGCCGGCTCCGTGAATCTCGTAAAACAGCTCCTGCCCGTTCGTGCGGACGGTTCCCGATCGCGGGACGTGCTTGATGTTCGCGGACATGGTTTCCTCCGTCGAAGCGGCGGGTGCGACCTTCATGAGTTCTCCTCGGAGTGGCTTGGTGGATTCGGGTTGTCGTGGTCGTCTCCCGAGATGCGTGAACAACACTGTTACGGCGGTAACCCTCATAGTTACGTTCGGGCCGGATGGGCCGGGCTGCGGTCGGGCCCGGACAGAGGGAGCGTGCGATGAGCGAAGACGCTGGTCGTGGCCTGGTTGAGCGCGCACGTTCCGCGGCCTCCCGGGGCGGCTGGCAGGAGGCGTACGACCTGCTCATGGAGGCGGACGCGGACGACCTGCTCGCCCCCGCCGACTTTCCGGTGCTTGGCGAGGTCGCCTACGCCGCGGGCTATCTCGACGTGACCATCGAGGCGTGGGAGCGCACCCACGCCGCGTGCGTATTCGCCGGTGACCAGGTGGCGGCCGCGGGAGCGGCCGTTCGCGTCGCGATGCACCTGCTCTTCGACACTGCCCTGATGGCACCGGTGCGTGGCTGGTTGACACGTGCGGAGCGGCTTCTCGAAGGCCGGAGCGAGACGTCGGCGCACGCATGGTACGCGGTCGTCCGCGCCTACGAGCGGATGTTGGTCGGCGACCTGTCCGCCGCCCGGCAGTGGGCGCGGCAAGCCATCGAGGTCGGTTCGACGTGTGATCCCGCGGCGTGCGCCATCGGCCGGGTAGCAGAAGCTCGGCTGCTCATCCTGGACGGCGATGTCCGGCAAGGTATGGCGCTCCTGGACCAAGCCGGGGTGGCTACCCTCTCCGGAGACCTCGATCTGCTCTCGACCGGGATCGTCTACTGCGAGCTCGTGTGCGCGCTGCAGGGCCTCGCGCAGTATGACGTGGCCGAGGAGTGGACCGAGGCGATGGAGCGGTGGTGTGACACCAACGCCATCGGTAGCCTCCGCGGGCGTTGCCGGGTTCACCGCGCGGAGATTCTCAGGCTGCGCGGGTCGTGCAACGAGGCAGAGAGTCAGGCGTTGATGGCCTGCGAGGAACTGCGCCCCCACCTGCGACGCGAACTCGGCTGGCCGCTGAACGAGCTCGGACGGATCCGCCTTCACAAGGCAGACATCGCGGGCGCGGAGGAAGCGTTGCTGGCCGCTCATCGCGCCGGGTGGGATCCCCAACCGGGTCTCGCGCTGGTGCGTCTGGCTCAGGGGGACGCGGCCGCTGCGGCTGCTTCCGTCCGTGACGCCATCGAGCGCCCGTTGCGGGTACCGTCGAAGGAGCGACCACCGGACACCGACCTGCAGCGCGCGCCGCTGCTCGAGGCTCAGGTCGAGATCGAGATCGCCGCCGGCGACATTGCCCGGGCCCGAACCGCTGCCGACGAGCTGGAGCTTGTGGCCGCACGATTCCAGAGCAAAGCGTTGGTCGCCAGCGCGGCCCTCGCCCGCGGCAGGGTGCGACTCGCCGATGGCGATGCGGCGGGCGCGGAACAGTCCCTGTCCGAAGCGGTGCGACTCTGGAACGAAGTTGGCGCCCCGTACGAGGCGGCGCGCGCCCGCATGAGCCTCGCCGACGCCCATGCCGCCAGCGGCAGCGAGCACCGGGCCGTTCTGGAGCGCCAAGCGGCCCGCACAATCCTCCAGGAGATCCAAGCTTCGCCGTCGACGGCCCCGTCAGGCCCCGTCGAGCACCACGAGAGAGTCGACGACCAGCCAGCCGCGGGCGTCAACGTCTTTCGTCGCGAAGGCGACTACTGGTCGGTGATCTTCGACGGGCACACCGTGCGCATGCGCGACCTCAAGGGCATGCGATACCTCGCCCGGCTCCTCGCCGGTCCCGGCCGCGAGTACCACGTACTGGATCTCGTCGCCGCCGAGACCGGCCGCGGTGCGCCGGCCGACCGCGGGCAAGCAGCCGACCTGCCGCGCTCGGCATTCGGCGACGCGGGCGAACTCCTCGACGCGCGAGCCAAAGACGCCTACCGCCGACGCCTCGCCGAAATCGATGACGACATCGAACAAGCGCACACCTCCGGGGACACCGAGCGGGCCGCGCAGGCCGACACCGAACGCGACTTCCTCATTCGAGAGCTGACGCGCGCGTTCGGGCTGAGTGGTCGTGGCCGACGAGCCGCCTCCGCATCCGAGCGGGCCCGAGCGGGTGTGACCCGCGCGGTACGCCAGGCGATAGCCCGCATCGGTGAGCACCATCCCCAGCTCGGCGAGCATCTCGGCCGTACCATCCGCACCGGTACGTACTGCGCCTACTTCCCCGACCCGCGCGCACCCGCCCGGTGGCAGTTCTGACATCGGGCGGCCGGGCCGGCCGGCCTGCTGGCACATGACCGGAACACACCGACGGTTCGAGACGCGCTCGGTCTGCGCGTTGCGCTACAGGCGTTGCGGGTCGGGTACCCAGAAACTGTGCAGGTAACAGTCGTCCGGGTCGGCCCAGTCGTTGTCCAGTTCGAGGATGTGCACTGGTGCGGTCGTACTGCCGAAGGTCCAGCCCCGCACGGTCACCGACTCCACCTCGGAACCGGTCGAGCCGAAGTCGCCGACGTAGAGTGAGCCGTACCGGTGACCGGTGATCGCGGAGAAGCAGAACACCGCGTTGGGGTCGCACCGGGCCAGCAGGAAGCGGCCACGCGCGGTGAAGGCGCCGCCCTGAATGCGGTCGACGTGGCCGGTGCCGGGGCCGAGGGTGATGTCGTCCTCCGGCCGGCGCTGCATGGTGTTGCGGTCGTAGGCGAACAGCACCGCGGTCTGACCGTTGAAGATGTCGTACATCGAGGTGTAGAGGCGACCGTTCTGCGGGTTGACGTCGCACCACGACAGGCGGTTGTCGGTGGTGGAGACCGGATGCCACTCGGAACGGCTGAAATCACTGCGGATCCGCCAGACGCCGTACGGGTTCTGGACCGGAACGTAGACCCACCCGTCGTGGTAGCCGGGCGCGCCGACGTGGCCACCGTTGACGCCCTGCGGGATGGTCGCCTGCGCGATGAGCCCGGCCGAGTTGTTCATCTTGCGGATCGTCTTGTTGCCGTTGGACACCAGATACCAGGCACCGCCGTCGGTCGTGACACCCTGCGCCTCCTCGGAGTGGCTGGTGTTCTCCGACTGGTACGCGATGCCGACCCTCGTCCACATCGGAACGTTCGGGTCGCTCATGCCGGTGACCAGGTTCGAGATGGGCCACCAGCCACGGAAGGCGGTGTCGCCCGGCGCCCAGGCGGCGGTCCACGCCCGGGCGTCACCGCCGACCACGAACACGTCCATCAGGTTCGTTGCGCGGGATACCACGGTTGCCGTCGCGCCCGGCAGCGACTGCCCGCCGGCAACCGGCCACCAGCCACGAAACGCGGTATCACCGGGCGCCCACGCGGTGGTCTGGACGTTACCGTCGGACCCGGTGACGAAGACGTCCATCAGGTCGGTTGCGCGCGACACCGCGGTGACCGCGGCACGCGGCGGTGCCTGCAAGGACCCGACCCGCCACCAGCCCCGAAACGCGGTGTCGCCGGGCTGCCAGGCGGCGGTGTAGACGAATCGGTCGGTGCCGACGACGAACACGTCCAGCTTGTTCGGTGCCCGCGAGGCCACGGTGACCGGCGCGCCCGGCGTGGCGCGCCCGCCGGCAACCGGCCACCAGCCACGAAATGTTGTGTCCCCGGGCGCCCACGCGGCGGTCCAGACATTGCCGTCGGACCCGGTGACGAACACGTCCAACAGATCCGTCGCGCGGGATACCACCCCGACCTGCGAACCGGGCGGGACCTGCAGGTCACCGATGCGCCACCAGCCGCGAAACGCCGTATCGCCGGGCTGCCAGGCGGCCGTATAGACGAAGCCGTCCAGGCCGACGGCGAACACATCCAGCCTGTTGGCCGAGCGGGACACCGCGGTCACCACCCCGCGCGGGACCGTGACCAGGCCGCCCACCGGCCACCAGCCGCGAAACGCGGCATCACCCGGCTGCCACGCCGCGGTGTAGACGCGCCCGTCGAGTCCGGTAGTGAAGACATCCATCAGGTTCGGTGCCCGCGACACGGCTGCGACCGGGGAGCACGGCGCCGCCTCCAGGCCGCCAACCCGCCACCAACCGCGGAAGGCCGCGTCCCCCGGCTGCCAGGCCGCGGTGTAGACCCCGCCGTCCCGGCCGACGGCGAAGACGTCGAGCAGGTTCGCCGAGCGCGACACCGCGCCCACCGGCCCCACGCCGCCGAGAGCCTCGGGGCCGACCGCCGCCGATGCCGGCCGCGGCGCCGCCACCGAGACCCCGGCAGTCGCGACCGCCGCCGCACCGGTCCACCGCAGAACCTGCCGGCGGCTGACGCCGGAAACCCGCCACGCACCATCGCCCATGGCCCGAGTCTGGCTGCCGGACACGCAAGACCGGCGGCAACCGGCGGCCGGCCGAAAGGGCCAACATGGCGGTCCGGACGACCCCTGCCGAGGGCCGCCAGGGCACCCGGATACCTACGACATGTGGCCGCGGCATCGCGGCGACGCGCACCAGCTCGTGCATCCGCTCGTCGGCGCCCGCCCCGGTTCGCCGGTCAGCCGGATTTCTTGCGCCACGATCGGCCACTCGGTACGCCTCGTGCAACGGACGACCGCTTGTTCATGCGGATTCGCGTCTCGCGAAGCGTCGGACCGGAATCATCGGAGCACCCGGAGTGTCTCGGGCCATCTGATGGGTACACCTAAGCAGGCGTGAACGCCCAGGCGGGTGTCGCAGCACCTTGGCCGGGTGCGGAGCCATAACGCGGACGGGGACGGGATGGTACGGCTGTTGGCGGTAGACCCGATCACGTTGGCGCGCGTAGGTTACGCCGCTGCCGTGTCGACCTGCTCTGACATCACGCTCGCCGGAACCGCGGCCAGCGCGGCAGAGGCCAGGGAGTTGGTGATCTCCCTGGAGCCGCATGTCGTCACGGTCGATGCGTGGCTGCCTGACGGGGACGGTTTGACGTTTGCGGCGCAGCTGCGTGCCGAGCGATCGGCCCTCGGTGTGGTGCTGCTCGGCCCGGCCGACGACGACATGGTCTTCCGCGCCCTGGATGCCGGAGTGTCGGCGATGGTGCCGCGGCAGTCGACGATCGCGGTCCTCATGAGCTCGGTGCGGCATGCGGCAAGCGCGCCGAATTCATTTACCGCCCCTCATCTCACCATCGCGGTGGCCCGTCGCTCCCGCAAAGCCCTGTCGTTGACCTCGCGCGAGATAGAAGTCCTGAAACACCTGCATCAAGGAGCCAGCGTGCCGGCGATCGCGGCAGCCCTCCGGGTGGCCGATCCCACGGTCCGCACCTATCTGCGGCGGATCTACCAGAAGCTCGGCGCCAACGACCGCACGCAGGCGGTGCACCACGCGCAGGAACGAGGCGTGCTCGAATAACACCCCGGCCACTGAGCCCGGCCAGACGGCGGCATCCGCCGCGCCCTGCCGGAACGGAAGGCGATCGGTACTCGCCAGCGGTGGTCGAACGTTGGAGGGCCGCCGTTGTCGGAACCAGTCGACACGGCCCGGACACCGTTTCTGGACGCCCGTATCGGTTGCCACGGACCGCGGGGGGTAGGAACGAACCTGTGAGGCGCTTGATCTGGGCTGACGAGTGCGCCGGCCCGGCCGGTTCGCCGCCTGATCCGGCCCGGTGGGGCGTGCGGTTGACCGACGAGTGGCAGCCGCGCGACGAACTGCAGGCCTACACCGACGATCCGGCCAACGCGCACTACGACGGTCGCGGGCATCTGGTTCTGACCGCGATCCGGGATTCTGGTCGAGGCCGGCCGGGCTACACGTCGGCGCGACTCAGCGCTCGCCACGCGGCCACCCCGTGGACGTTCCACTTCGGACGGATCGCGGCCCGGATCAAGGTTCCCACCAGCATCGGCGTCTGGCCGGCCTGGTGGTTGCTCGGGCCGGACGATCGGTACGGGTGGCCCGCCTGCGGTGAGGTCGACATCATGGAGGCGCCGTCCTCGGCCGGGACCGCCGGGCAGGTCCACCAGGGCACCCACTCCCCCGCGCCGGGCGGCGGGGAGGTCAGCGTCGGCGTCACGCCGTCGTGCGGCGCCTGGGGTGCGGACTTCCACGTGTACGGAGTGGACTGGACACCCGGGCGGATCGCGTTCTTCATCGACGAGCGGTGGACCGGAGTCGTCACCCGGGCGGATGTCGAGGCCCGTGGCGGGCTATGGCGCTTCGACGACCTGCCCCAGTCACTGATCCTCAACGTCGCGGTCGGCGGCTGGGCCCGCGTCCCGGACCCGAGCTGGTCGCGGCAGGAGATGCTGGTCGACTGGGTGCGGGTTTACGACCGGATCTACGACCGGGAGCGCTAGCCGCGTGGCACGTGGTTTGGCCGCCAAGGCGCGTCGTAGCGGGGATCTGCGGCACCGGCGGCGAACGCGCGGGCGGACGCGGGCACGACCGCGATGCGCCAGTCGATCTCCTTGACGGTCTCGAACCAGATCACGCCGATGACGTTCGGGTAGCGCGGCAACTGCGCGAACATGTCGGTGATCCAACGTGCCTGCTGCCCGCTGGCGTTCGTCGCGCCGGTCTCGGTGATGACGACCGGCTTGCTGGTGAAGCTTTTCAGCTCCGCGAACGTGCGCCGGAAGATCGTGTCGAACGGCACGTACCCCTCGTGTCCCTCGGTGCCGTAGTAGCCGGATAGGCCGACCCAGTCCACGTACTCGTCGCCGGGGTAGAGGTTCTTCAGCGGCGAGGCGCCGGGGTAGGTGACGTTGGGGCTCCACAGCCAGGTGACGTTCTCCGCGCCGGCCTCGGTGAAGAGGTCGTGGATGTGCCGCCATGCCTTGATGTAGTCACCACGGCGGTTGCCGTTGGACTGCTCGCACCACGGGTACCAGAACCCGTTCATCTCGTGCGCGAACCGGATGACGACGGGGTACGGCAGTCCGGCGATACCGTGCGCCCAGGCGCGGATGTAGCCGTCGTACTTGCCGGAGGTGATGGCGCTGAGCCGGTAGGCGGGTTGGTCGCCGCTGCTGGCGCCCCGGCCGCGGGCGGTGTAGTCCCACGGCTCCCAGCTCAGGATGGGCAGCATGTCGCGGGCGACGATGGCGTCGAATGCCGCCCGGTTGAACGTGTCCGCGGCCCAGCCCTGGCTGAACTGCAGGGCGCTCGGCTGGTACTCGGTCGCGGCGGCGAACGCGTCGACCGGGGCGAAGTCGAACGGGCCGAGATTCGTCTGCAGGCCGAGAAACACCTTTCCGGACGGTGGGTACGGCTCCGGCGGCGGGGGCGGCGCGGACGCGCTCGGTTGGCCTCCTGCTGGGGGCGTCTGGGCCGGTGGCAGGCGGTCGTCCGGATGACTGCACGCGGCCAGCAGGCCGCCGACCGCTACGGCCGCGGTCGCCACGGTAAGAAAGCGGCTGGTCATGACTTCTTCCTCCTCCTCCGTCGGGGGGTGGCGGAGGCGGTGGAGGTGGTGGCCCGCTTCCGCGTGCCGGGTTTGCGGGGAGAGGGCTTGCGGGAGGTGGACTTGTGGACGACGAAGGTCGAGTGCCGGGTGGCGGCGCCGGCCGGGTCGACGACGAACCGGTCGTGCCAGGTCCCGGTCTCGGTGCCGCGCCAGGCGCGGGTCGTGTCGTACTGGACGACCCAGGTGGCCTGGGCCACCGCGCGGGTGGTGGTGGCCGGGGCCGCAGGGCGCCGGCCGGACCAGCGGTGCGCGATCTCGCTGCCGAGCGCGATCAGGGGCGGGGCCAGACCCGTGACGAGGGTGAGCCCGGCCCACAGCCGCAGGCCGAGGTACTCGTTGCCCAGTGCGGCGCTGGCGCCGAGGAGCGCGGCGGCGCCGGCCGCCCACCACAGGTGCAGTCGGAATGTCGAGAAGGACTCGCCGCTGCTCCTGGCGCCCTTGGCGGTGACCGCGTAGGCCAGCGGTCGGCGCAGGATCGCGGCGACCGCTGCGGCGAGGTAGACCGGCCCGGCGAAGAGGGCCAGCGCCATGCCGGGCATTCCGGCCTCGATGCGTTCGTGCTCGGCGAGGTTGAAGCGGCGCAGCCAGAACCAGAGCAGGAACCAGCTGCCGAGGCTGGCGGTCCACAGGCCGAGCCAGGTCAGGCCGTGCAGCTGGATGGATGCCACGCCGAAGAGCAGGTAGAGCGCGGTGGCTATGTTGCCGAGCAGCAGGGTCATCGCGACGCTGGGGTAGTAGAACTGGACGCAGCCGTAGAGTAGCCGTTGCCGCACGGACAGGCCGCGGCGCGCGTCGCGTTTGCGCAGGAGGATCTCCCAGATGCCGTACGACCACCGCTTCTGCTGGTTGAAGTAGTCCGCCCAGGAGGTCGGGCCCTCGCCGACGGCCAGCACGTCCGGGGTGTAGACCCCCTTCCAGCGGCGGCCGGTGGCGGGGTTGACCGTCGCCTGTACCCGCATGCCGGTGAGGTGGTCCTCGATGATGGAGTCCTGGTATCCGCCGATCTGCCGCCAGGCGGCCGGCCGGTACAGGTGGTTGGTGCCGATCAGCAGCGGCGCGTTCAGTCCGTTGCCGCCGCGTTCGACGATGCCGGAGAACAGGTACTGCTGCACGGAGGCGCCATGGGCGATCCAGTTGTCGTACATGTTCCCGTAGACCTGGGGCGCGACCACGAACGCGACATCGGGGTCGCGGAAGAACCCGAGCGTGCGCTGCAGGAAGCAGGGCAGCGGGACGTGGTCGGGATCCATCTGCGCGACGACGTCGTAGCGGTGCTCGTGCTCGGCGCGCCACGCGTTGTGGTTGCCGGCCTTGGTGTTGGCCCGGAACTCGCCGTCCGGCTGGTTGTACTCCGGACGACCCCTGCGGCTGAAGTGGTGCACGCCGAGCCGGGCCGCCATCGCGTTGACCTCGGGATCGTCGCCCTCGTCGAGGATCCACACATCCACCTGGCCGAGGTAGGCGATCTCGCACATCTTGCGCAGCGTGCGCTCGACGATCTCGATCGGTTCCTTGCTCGGCACGATCGTGGTCAGCAGGGCGACGCGCCACCCGGTCGGTGGGTCGACCGGGATCGGATCCTTGGCGTTGAAGGCGTAGACCCAGATCGCGAAGTTCTGCAGCAACCGGATCAGCTCGACGGCGATGACGAGCACGAAGCCCACCCGGGCGATGGCCAGCGGCACGCCGGGAAGCCCACCGGTGAAGCCCGGGATGTGTTCAGGCCGCAGCAGCCAACCGATGAAGACCGCCGCGGTGGCCGCGTTCAGCAGCACGAGTACGGTCAGCATGAGCCGCTCCGCCGGTGACGCAACCGGCCGGTACCGGACCGGCTGGTTCTCCTCGGTCACCGGGGCCAGCGGTCCGGCCGCGGTGGCCGTACCGACGTAGTGCCGCCGGGCGGTGAGGCTGCGGTGCCGGGTCCGGCTGCGCATCAGCTTTTCTCCCCCCGCTCCATGAGCGCCACCGTGAGCCCGCTCGGATACCAGACGTGCGTGACCTGGAACTGCTGCCGCAGCACGTTCTCCTTGGCCTGACCGATGCCGGTCAGCGGGTCGTCCAACCGTCCGATTCGGACGATCCAAAGCCGGCCCGACTCGCGCAGGCACCGGTTCACTTCGGGGCACTCGGTGGCGAGCAGCAGTCCCGCGGTACGCGGTGGGTTGGTCATCAGGACGTCGTCCGGGCGATGGGCGGCGGGCAGGTAGTGGGTGATCGCGTCGCGCGCGGTCCAGCTTCCCACCGGCTCGTCGTCGGCGTAGACGATGCCGTCGCCGGGTTGCCGGAACGCCCCGACCACCAACGCCGCCTGCCGGGTTGCCTGGTGTTCATGCCCGCCCGAGGTCCGCATCTGCAGCTGGGCCGGCGCGGCAAGCGCCGCAAGCGCGACGATCGCCGCGACCGCCCACGGCAGACGTAACCGGGCCAGCGCGGCGCCGGCCAGCAGGGCCCAGCCGGGAGTGGTGTAGAGCAGGTACCGGGGCAGGAACATCGGCATCACGAGTGAGACCACGATCAAGGCCGCGACCGGCACGACCGCCCAGGCGGCGAACACCGCGGACGGTAAGCGCAACGGCAGGCTGAACATCGCCAGCAGGATCACCAGCAGGGCGACCCCGACGCCGCCGAAGAGCACCTCGGAGTAGGGCAGGAACGTATAGAAGGTCACTTTTGGGATGTAGGAAACCTGGTTGCGCTGAAGATAACCCAGGATCAGTACGGGTACGGTGGCCGCCGCGCCAACGGTCGCCGCGGCGCAGAACGGCCACCAGGCCTTGCGGCGCCAGGCCAGCACGACCCAGGCGTGCGCGGCGACCAGCAGGATCCCGACGACGTGCAACAGGCTCAGCACCGCTACCGCGCCCGCGTACCCGGCCCAGCGTGGCCAGCCGGGCTTCTCCCAGGCGCGCAGCAGCAGCCAGGTGGCCACCACGGCGGCCAGCACACCGAGGGCGTACGGCCGGGCCTCGACGGCGAACCGGCTCGTCGAGGGCAGCAGGGCGAACACGGTGCCGGTTAGCAGTCCCGTCGTACGGCCGGCCAGCTTCGCGCCCATCGCGGCGGTCAGGCCGGCCGAGGCGGCCATCGCCAGCACCGACGGTGCCCGCAGCGCGATGTCGGAGTCGCCGAAGACATCGACCCAGACGTGCATCAGCACGTAGTACGGTGCGAGAACTGCGTCGACGTAGCGCAGCACCGGCCAGAATTCCGACCACGGCGTTCCGGCCATGCCCCAGGTCGCCAGCTCGTCCGTCCACAATCCTGGGCGGTTCAGACCGATCGCGGCCAGCAGGCCGGTCAGCACCGCCGGGATCACCCAGTGGGCCCACCTCCGGACCAGCGTCTGCGTGGTCGTGTGCTCCACCCGCCGGGCCAGCCGCAGCAGGTCGTCCCAGACGTCCGCGGTCGGCGCCGGCACCGGTCGCAGCAACATGGTCGTCGCGTCGAGTCTGGGCACACGTCACCCCTTCGATGTGTCGGTTGATTTGGTGTTCGGCTACCCCTCGTTCCGGACCGGAAACCTCACCGCCTTATCTCCAGGCGGGCCACCGCGTCCCAGGTGTTCTCGTAGTAATCCAGGACAACGGCGTGCGGGCCTCCGTCGAGTGCCACGGTCGCGGTGTACGTTGTCGCGCCCTGGTCGATCCACGCGTCCACCACCCGTACCCCGTCAACGGAGAGCCGTACGCCGTCGTCGGCCGTGACGGTGAACACGTAGGTTCCCGGTTCGAGCACCAGCGAGCCGGTCCACCGCGTCACGAAGTGGTCGTTGGCGATCGCCGGGTCCGGCGAGCCGAGGCCCCAGTCGTGGTCGATCGCGAGTTCCTGCCGGAACACCACCGGCGGGCCGGTGGGCATCGGTGGGGCGGTACCGGCGTCCGGGGTGTTCCAGTACTCGGCGCGGAACGACCGGTCGGGCTGGTCAGGTGTGGTGTTCCAGGCCAGCTTCGCGACCGCGTCCCACCCGGAGTCGTAGAACTCCATCCGGATCGTATGGTTGCCCTCGCCGAGGTCGCCCACGTAGTCGTGGGCGGTGCTCGACTGGTCGTGCCACTCGTCGATGATCAGGCGGTTGTCGATGTAGAGCCGGACGCCGTCGTCGGTCAGCGTGGTGAACCGGTACCGGCCGGCGGCGAAGTAGCGGGTCGTGGTCCACCGCGCGGAGAAGCCGTCCTCGGGTACGCCGGCGCCCGGCGAGCCGAGGTGCCAGTCGAAGTCGATCCGCCGATCGGGTCGGGTCAGCACGGGTGCGCCGGACAGCGTGGTATTGGCGAAGTACTCGCCGGTGAACGGGGCGGACGGGGCGTACCTGGCGGTGTAGGTGGCCCCGGCGTCCGCGGTGGTGACCAGCCGGCGGATCAGCCCGCCGTCCGACCAGCCGGTGAAGTGGTATTCGGTACCATCCGCGCCGACCGCGGTCGGTGGCGCCGCCAGCTCCCGCTGGAACCCGACCACGCCTTCCACAGTGGACGGTGTGGCGGTGGGTACGCCGTCGAGCAACAGGCCGAAACCGGCTGGTTCGGTGGCGAAGCGGAGCTGGGCCTTGCGCGGGTTGATGCGGACCGACTTCGTGCTCGACAGCCCGTTCGTGTCGGTTGCCGTGACCAGGACCTCGTACCAGGTGTCCGCCGACGCCTCACCGGTGGTCGGAATCGTGAACGAGCCGACCCGGCCGGTCAGCGGCCCGACGAACGGATGGAAGTGCGTACCGTGGTGGAACCGGACCTCGGTCCGGATGGCCGCGTCGTTGAGGTCGAAGCCGGCCGCGTCGACCGCGGAGGCGTTGTAGGTGATGGTGTCCCCGGCCCGGTAGAGCGCGCCGTCGACCGGGGCCGAGACGGTCAGCGTGGGCGGGATGCCGACCTGGATCACGATGGGCCGGGCGGTCGTCAGGTTCACGCCGTCCGATACGGTCAGTCGGACGGTGAAGACACCCCGGTTCTGGAACGTCTTGCGCGGGTTGGCCGCGGTGCTGGCGGTACCGTCGCCGAAGTCCCACCGGAACGACAGCGGGTCACCGTCCGGGTCGCGGCTGCCGGCGCTGGAGAACTGCACGCGCAGCGGCGCGACGCCCTTGGTGACGTTCGCCGACGCCACCGCGACCGGTACGTGGGAGGTGGTGTTGTAGGTGACCCGGTACAGCTCGCCGGGGAAGTAGGTGACGTAGTACAGCGAGCCGTCGCCGGCCACCTTCAGGTCCACGACGCTGCCCGCGGTGGCGTCGAAGTCCTCGACGCCGGTGACGTTTCCGGCGGCGTCGAGCTGCGCGGTCCTGATGAACCCCTGCGCGTAGTCGCCGAAGAAGAGCCGTCCCTGGTAGGCCGCGGGGAACATCGCGCCGCGATAGACCGGACCTCCGGTCACCGCCGCGCTCTGTCCATTGTGGGGGTACGCGTGGATCGGGTCGACGAAGCCGGCACAGCCGCTCGTGCAGACGCCTTCCTTGAGCGGCCAGCCGTAATTGCCGCCCTTGACGATGTGGTTGAGCTCCTCCCAGCTGAAGTCGCCGACGTCGCCGCCGTACAGGCGCCCGGTGGCGCTGTCGAACTGGAACCGCCACGGGTTGCGGAAGCCGTACGCCCAGATCGCGCCGAGCTTGCCGGGCTGGCCGTAGAACGGATTGTCGGCCGGGACCGAGCCGTCGGCGTTGATACGCAGGATCTTCCCGTGCGGGTTGCTCAGGTTCTGGGCGTTCGCCGGGTAGCCGTTGTCCCCGACGGCGAGGAAGAGCTTGCCGTCCGGGCCGAACCCGATACTGCCACCGACGTGCAGCTGCTGCGACGGCGACTGGGTCTGGAAGATCTGGACCGGGCCGTTGGTGGCCACGTCGGTGGACGCGTCGAACCGTACCAGATGGTTCAGCAGATCCAGACCGGTGTAGTAGAAGTACACGAAGTGGTTGGCGACGCCGAACTGCGGGTGAAACGCGATGCCGATCAGCCCCCGATCCCCGGTCGCCGCAGACGGAAGGTCGACGAACGGCTGTGCCAGCAGCCGGCCGTCCTTGACGAGCTTGACCTTCCCGCTGCGTTCCAGAACGAAGATCCGGCCGTCCGACGCGATGTCGAATCCGGACGGTCCGTCCAAACCGGACCCCACCACGAGTGAGGTCTGGAAGCTGGGCGGGGGCGCGGCCGACGCAGGTGCGGCAGTCAGTGTGCCCGCGATCGTGACGCCAACCAGCGCGAATGTGCCCCAGGTCCTCACCATGGCCTTCCGGCCTACCCCGCCCGAGGCGGCTGAAACCTTCTTTCCGGCGCGACGGAAATCGATGAGTCAGCGCCGCCTCCACGGGGTAACGCACCCGGTATGCCAGCCGCTGCCAAGCCCGCCGACCAGGACCACGACCTCCTCGACGGCCGGTACCGCCTGCTCGAACGCCTCGACCGCGGCGGCATGGCGACCGTGTGGCGGGCACACGACGTGCGGCTGTCGCGGACCGTCGCCATCAAGATGCTCCATCCAGGGCCGCGCGCCGACCAGCGGGCCCGAGCCCGGATGCAGGTCGAGGCTCAGGCCCTGGCCGGCCTGAGCCATCCGCACATCGCCACCGTGTACGACTACGGCACCACCGGCGATGATGGGTACCTGGTGATGGAACTCGTGGACGGCGTACCGCTGGGCCGTGTGCTCGCCGCACGGGGATCGTTGCCGTGGCACGCCGCGGTGACCACCGCCGCCCAGGTCGCCGCCGCACTCGCCGCGGCGCACGCGCGCGGGGCGGTACACCGGGATGTCAGTGCGGCCAACGTGATGGTCACTACCAGCGGTGTGAAGCTTATCGACTTCGGCCTGTGCGCGGTCGAGGGTGGCCACGAGCTGGAGCCGGACGGCAGCGTCTGCGGTACGCCCGCGTACATCGCGCCGGAGCGCCTGCAGGGCCAGCCGGTGAGCGCGGCCGCGGACGTCTACGCCCTCGGCGTCCTGCTCTACCGTGCGCTGGCCGGCCGGCTGCCCTGGCCAGCCAGCACGGCGGAGAAGCTCATGCGGGCCCAGCGGCAGTGGGAGCCGCAGCCACTAAACGTTGAGGGACTGCCCGCGGAGATCGCCGAGATGTGCCTGCGCTGCCTGGCCTGCGACCCGGCCGCCCGGCCGTCCGCCGCCGAGATCGTCGAGGCGCTGCGCGGACCAGCGGCCCTGGACACCGGCGATCTCGCCACGCTGGCCGGCGTCGAGGACGCGGAGCCGCGCACGCGTATCGTGCGCTGGGCCGTCGCGACCAACCCACTACGACCACGGCTCGACCCGCGCCGCCGGCGTGTGCTCGCTGCCGCCGGGTGGACCGCGGGTGTGCTGGTGGCGCTGCTGCTGATCTGGTCGGCGACAGCGTGGATACCGGCCGGAGACCCGGTCCCGTCACAGGCCTTCGGTGCGCCCGTCCCGCCCGCCGCAGCACCCGCGACGGCACCGTCGCGGGTACCCTGCGCGGTGACCTACCTGGTGACCGCCGACACCGGCTCGGCCTTCACCGCGACGGTGTCGGTGACGAACACCGGCATGGAACCACTGCCGGACGGTCGGCTTACCGTCCGGCTCGCCGGCGACCAGCGCCTCGACCCGGCACGGTCGCCCGGCTGGCGGCAGGACGGTACGACCCTCACCACGGCAGCGCAGCCGTCCGTGCGCTATCCCGGTGGCAGCACCCAGCTGACCCTTGCCGGCCGGTACGCCACCGGCAACGCTCTGCCCATCGTCTTCAGTCTCGACGGGCGGCCCTGCAGCGCCACCGTCGTCGGCCGGGCCCCAGCCTCGATCGTCGCCGGCGCCGAGCCCCGCGCGCTCGGTAAGGACGGCAGCGACGCCAGGCCGAAGCCCGGCAACACAAAGAGGGGTACCAATTCGAAAGGACAAGGGCAGGATCAGGACGGCGACAGCCAGTAAGCGAGGAGGAGACTCAGGTTCCCGGGCGGGTTCACCCCGATCGTCGGCACGTCGACGGGTCCCGCCGGTTCCTCGACCCAGTCGACGCCCTGGGCGACGTAGCGGGTGTACCGGCGCCGCCGGCGCGGGCTGCAGCATGCAGCGCGGTCATGGCGGCCGGGCCGGCATGCGTGTCGGCGCCACACAACCGCACGCCCGAGAGACAAGATGCGGTTCCTCCGCAGACGTAGCATCAGGCTCCCGGTACATCGAAGCGGCTACGCCGCAGAGCACCCATCCGAACTGCGCTTCTTACCAGTGAACTCACTCCCGCGGACATGTCGGTGGCGTGAGCCGAGCACCGGCTCGGGCAGCCCCCGGCTGTGTAGCGGCGTCAAGGGATGGCAATGCCTTGGGGCATATTCGACACGAACATCGGAGGGAGCATCATGTCGGGTAGAGATCTTCGTAGTGCCGTTCGGGCCGTGGGGGGTTTAGGGCTGGCCGCTGCCCTGCTGGCCGGCGTGGTGCCGGCCGCGCACGCCGCCGCGACCATCTCCCTGGTGCCGTACCGGATGGACGGGTCCAACCAGGCGGGCTGGTGGAAACCGATCGAGGAGTTCGGCGGCCGGGTCTTTGTCGCCTACAACGCCTGGGGCAGCCCGACCGCCAGCGGGACCGGCGACACGCACACCGTCTACGTTGCCAAGCGGGAGCTGGACGGCACCTGGTCGCGTGGCTGCATGCAGGACACGCCAGGACATTGCGCGATCGTCGGCGACGACGTGGGGCACCGGCAACCCACCATCGCGATCGATGGGGACGGTTATGTGCACGCGTTCTTCGACATGCACGGCTCGAGCTGGCGGTACTACCGGTCGGCCAGCCCCGAGGACGTCGGTGCCATGGTCAACCGGGCGGCCGAGATGCCCGACCAGGACGCCTCGGTCACCTACCCGGTGGCGGCGCGGGCGGCCAACGGCGACGTCTACCTCATCGTCCGGGACCACACCG